>Ga0310810_10011734_pt1 | contig 10251 bp, 11 predicted proteins | sample NCmetagenome_FD_207641 | JGI IMG/M metagenome (GOLD analysis project Ga0310810, IMG submission 207641) | Soil microbial communities from experimental microcosm in Duke University, North Carolina, United States - NC | ecosystem: Engineered > Artificial ecosystem > Soil microcosm > Unclassified ...
TGCCTCTTCCAGCGATGCGGCCGCGTTCCTGGAAGAGGCACTACGGATAGTCGTAGAAGCCGCGACCGCTCTTGCGCCCGAGCCGTCCGGCCGCGACGTAGCGCCGGAGGAGCGGGCAAGGCGCGTACTTCGGGTCGCCGAGGCCCTCGTGCAGCACCTGCATGATCGCGACGCAGGTGTCGAGGCCGATCAGGTCGGCCAGCGCGAGCGGTCCCAGCGGATGCGCGAACCCGAGCTTCGCGACCGTGTCGATCGCCTCCGGCTCGGCGACCCCCTCCATCAGCGCGTACACGGCCTCGTTGATGAACGGCATCAGGATCCGGTTCGAGACGAAGCCGGGGAAGTCGTTCGCCTCGGCCGGCGTCTTCCCGAGGGCGCGCGCCAATGAGACGATCGCCTCCGCCGTCTCGTCGGAGGTCTGCTCAGCCCGGATCACCTCGACGAGCGCGAGGACGGGCACGGGGTTGAAGAAGTGCATCCCGATCACCCGGTCGGGCCGCTCCGTCGCGGCGGCCAGCTCCGTGATCGGGATCGACGAGGTGTTCGAGGCGAGCACGGCTTCAGCAGGCAGTGACGCGTCCGCGGCCCGGAACAGCTCCTTCTTCGTCTCGGCGTGCTCGACGATCGCCTCGATCAGGAGATCGGCGTCGGCGAGCTCGTCGACCGGCGTGACGCGGCCCAGGACCTCGTCCGGCGGCGGACCGCCCTTCTCCTCGAGCCTGGCGAGGCTCTTGCGCATCGTCCCGACGCCCCGTTCGACCGCCCCGGGGACGGAGTCGTAGAGGAGCACCTCACGCCCCGACGCGGCAACTACCTGCGCGATCCCGGCGCCCATCTGGCCGGCGCCTGCGACGAGCACCCGGTCGAAGGTCATCGGCGGAGGCTACTCGGCGCCACGCCACCCTGTCCGCGCTTGCGGAGCCGGCGGAGCGAGTACGCGAGCACCGCGGCGAGGATCAGGATCCCGATCAGGAGTCGGATCGCGTTCCCCTTCGGCTCGTCGCTGGCCGCGAGGAGCGCACCGGGATCGGTGAGGAGGCACGACTGGGTGACGATGCGCGCCCCGTCGAGATCCCCCATCACGCCGAGCGCCTCGTCGTGCACGAGCGGCTTGTTCGTGGCGTCGACGAGCCGGCTCGTGGCGTCGACGTCCACCTCGCGCCCGACAGGCCCCTTGACGTTCTGGTCGACCAGGAACTCGTAGACCCGCCCCGTCCCCAGCGTCGACGGACGCTCGGCCGTGACGCGGCCCACGAATGCCACGTCGACCTCCGAGAGCCGCTCGTCGAGCGGGACGTTCGGACAGGAGAGCGCGAGCGCCCCCGGCGCGAAGACGAGCACCGCGAGGCAGATCGCCAGAAGGCGTGCGAGCAGTGTCAGTGGCCCTAGACCTCGATCAGGATCGCGTCGCCCTGGCCGCCGCCCGAGCAGATCGCCGCGAGGCCGAGCCCGCCGCCCGAGCGGCGCAGCTCGTGGACGAGCGTCCCGACGATGCGCCCACCCGACGCTCCGATGGGGTGTCCGAGCGCCACCGCGCCGCCGTTCACGTTCACGCGCTCCTCGTCCGCGCCGAGCATCCGGGTCGAGTTGCGGGCGACCGACGCGAACGCCTCGTTGATCTCGACGCGCGAGACGTCGTCGATCCCGTGACCGGTCGCCGTCAGCACCTTCTCGGAGGCGGCCGCCGGCGTCCGGGCGAGATATGCGAACTCCTCCGCCACGTAGGCGTGGCCGAGCACGTGCGCGAGCGGCTCGATCCCACGCTTGACCGCCCACTCCTCGGAGCAGACGACGACGCACGAGGCGCCGTCGTTCAGGCCCGGCGCGTTTCCGGCGGTCGTCGTCCCCTCGGGGTCGAAGACGGGCTTGAGCGACGCGAGCTTCTCGACCCGCATCCTGGGCCGCGGCGGCGCGCTGCTGCGAGCGGAACGCCCAGACGTCCTGCTCCTCTCGGCTGATGCCGAGCTCGCGCGAGACGGCGGAAGCCTGCTGCACCATGTGCTGACCGTCGAACGACGAGACGAGCCCGTCGAAGACCGCATGGTCCAGAACCTCGCCGTTGCCGAGCCGGTAGCCGAAGCGGCCCTTTGGCAGCAGGTACGGAGCACGGGACATCGACTCCATCCCGCCGGTCACGACCACGTCGTGCCGCCCGGCGGCGATCATCAGCTCGGCGAGCTCGAGCGCCCTGATCGACGATGCGCAGACCTTGTTGATCGTGTCGGCGGGAACCTCCTTCGGGATCCCGGCCCCGATCGCCGCCTGCCGCGCGGGCGCCTGGCCCGCGCCCGCCTGGAGCACCTGGCCCATCATCACGTAGCCGACGTCGTCGGGCTCGACGTTGGCGCGCTCGAGGCCGGCGCGGATCGCGATCGACCCCAGCTCGGTCGCCGGAATCTCCGCGAGACCGCCTCCGAGCCGGCCGAACGGCGTTCGAACCGCCGAGATGATGACGGCGCCAGCCATTGCGCGGTCAGCGTAGCCGCGCTCCACAGCGAAGCGCGGCGGACGGTGTCAGACACCGTTTTCTGTCAAGGGCCGACCCGTGCCAAGTTCGTGCCAATCGCTCCACGGCGCAGTCGGCGCATTGCGAGGACCGCGGCCGGCCGCTACGCTCGGCCCGCATGGCTTCCGCTCGCACCCTGACCTGGTGGTGGCGTCACGAGCGAGGCGGGAGCGTGCGCTGACGACGAGCACACGATCCTGTTTCGCCCCCGAGACCTCCGACGGAGGTCTCTTTCGTCTCTGGAGACCCAACTGAGCCCGATCGCAACGATCCCGACCGACCTTCTCACCCCGCTCGGCGCGTATCTCCGGCTGCGCGGAATGGGCCGCGCCAGCTTCCTGCTGGAGTCCGTCGAGCGCGGGCGGCTCGGCCGGGCCTCCTGGATGGGCGCGGGGACGCGGCTGGTGACGTTCGAGGAGGCCGAGGAGCTCGGCCTGCCGGTCGTCGGCTACGTCGCGTACGACCACGTCGCGCGGCTCGAGCCGACGGTGCCACTGCCCCCCGAGGGACACGGGCTGCCAGAGAGCCGCCTGATCGTGGCCGAGACGCTCGTCCGCTTCGACCATGGCTCGGGGACCGCCGAGGTCGTCGTCGGAGAGCCCGAGGAGGTGGCCGGCAGGCTGGATGCGGGCATTCCCTGGCAACGCGAGGCCCGAGGCGCGGCCGGACCGGTCCGGCGGTTCCCCGACCGCGAGCGCTACCTCGAGCTGGTGCGCGAGGTGAAGGCGCACATCGTCACCGGCGACGTGTTCCAGTGCGTGCCGTCGCAGCGGGCGGAGCGGCCGACTTCGGCGACGCCGCTCGAGCTCTATCGCGCGCTCCGTCGCGTCAATCCGTCCCCGTATCTGTTCCTCCTCGAGCTGGACGGCCTTGCGCTCGTCGGCTCGTCGCCCGAACGGCTCGTGGCGTGCGAGGACGGCCGGGCCAGCCTGTGTCCCATCGCCGGGACGACCGACCCGACGGAAGGCGACGTCGAGCGTCTCCTCTCCTCCGAGAAGGACCGTGCCGAGCACGTGATGCTCGTTGACCTCGGCCGGAACGACCTCTCACGGGTGTGCCGCTCCGGCACCGTGCATGTCGCGCGCAGCATGGAGGTCGAGCGGTTCTCCCACGTCTCGCATCTCGTCTCCGAGGTCGTCGGCGAGGTGCGGGAAGGCGTCTCGCCGTTCGACGTCCTGCGGGCGTGCTTTCCCGCCGGCACCGTCAGCGGCGCCCCGAAGATCCGGGCGATGCAGCTGATCTCGGAGCTCGAGGCTTTCCGTCGCGGGCCCTACGGCGGCGCCGTCCTGTACTCGCTCCCGGACGGCACCATGGACGCATGCATCGCGCTCCGGACGATGATCGTGCGTGACGGGATCGCGTACCTCCAGGCGGGGGCGGGGATCGTCGCGGACTCCGACCCGGCGGCAGAGCACGAGGAGTGCCTGCGCAAGCTCGCCGCCCTCGAGGCCGCGATCGACCTCGCCGAGCAGGAGGGAGCTCGCTGAGATGAGGGTCCTCATGATCGACAACTACGACTCGTTCACGTACAACCTCGTCCACCTCTTCGAGCAGCTCGGGGCGAAGGTCGTGACGTTCCGCAACGACGCGCTCACGATCGACGACGCGGTCGCGCTGGGCGCCGATCGGCTCGTGGTCTCCCCCGGGCCGGGACGACCCGACGACGCGGGCGCGTCGGTGGACCTGCTCCGGCGGCTCGGCCCCACCATGCCGTCGCTCGGGGTCTGCCTCGGCCACCAGGCGATCGTCCGTGCCTACGGCGGCGAGATCGGGCAGGCGCGAGCCCTCCTCCATGGCAAGGCGAGCCGGATCACGCACGACGGGCGGGGCGTCTTCGAGGGTCTCCCGGCGGACGTCGAGGTCGGCAGGTACCACTCGCTCGCGGCCACCGTCGTTCCCGACGTCCTGCAGGTCACCGCACGTACCGGCGACGGCGAGGTGATGGGTGTGCGCCACGTCGACCATCCCGTCGAGGGCGTGCAGTTCCATCCCGAGAGCGTGCTCACGCCGCTCGGTCAGCGGATGGCGGAGAACTTCCTCTCGTGATCGTCGCCGCGATCGCCGCGATCTCCGACGGCCGAGATCTCTCCCGGGAGGCGGCGCGGGAGGTGATGGGCGAGGTGATGCGCGGTGAGACGACACCGGCCCAGATCGGCGGCCTGCTCGTGGGGCTGCGGACGAAGGGTGAGACGGTCGAGGAGATCACGGGTTTCGCCGAGGCGATGCGCGAGCACGTGCTTCCCGTCAGCCCCACGCGCACGCCGGTCGTCGACGTCGTCGGCACCGGGGGCGACGGCGCACGGACGTTCAACATCTCGACCGCAGCGGCGGTCGTCGCCGCGGCCGCGGGCGCCGCGGTCGCGAAGCACGGCAACCGCGCCGCGAGCTCCGCCTGCGGGTCGGCGGACGTGCTCGAGGAGCTCGGCTTCACGCTCGAGCTCCCGCCCGAGCGGATCGCCGCCTCCATCGACGAGCACGGCTTCGGGTTCATGTTCGCGCGCGCCCACCACCCTGCGATGCGCCACGCGGCACCGGTGCGCGAGGAGCTCGGAACCCGCACGGTCTTCAACGTCCTCGGGCCGCTCGCGAACCCCGCGGGGGCACGCGACGGCGTGTTCGGCGTCTACGCGCCCGACCTCGCACGCACCTATGCGGAGGCGCTCGCCGGGCTCGGCGCGACCCGCGCGCTCGTCGTCCACGGCGACGGCGGTGTCGACGAGCTCACGCCCTCGGGCCCGAGCCTCGTGGTCGAGGTGAGGAACGGGGCCGTGACGCAGATCGAGCTCGACCCTCGCGACCTCGGCATCGAGCGCTCCGACCCGGCCGAGCTGCGGGGCGGCGCCCCTGAAGAGAACGCGACAGCGATTCGCCGTGTCCTCGAGGGCGAGCGCGGCGCGAAGCGCGACGCGGTGGTGCTGAACGCCGCGGGCGCGCTCGTGACCGCGGGGGTCGCCCTGGATCTGGCCGAAGGCGTGGCTCTGGCAGCGGACGCGGTCGACGTCGGCGCGGCCGGCGCGACCCTCGAGCGGCTCGTCGCGTTCTCCAACGAGGTACCGGTCTGATGGGCAGGTTCACGGACGCTCTCCGCGAGCCCGGCCTCCGGGCGATCGCCGAGATCAAGCGCCGCTCACCCTCCGCCGGCGATCTGCGGCCCGACGCCGACCCGGCGCGCATCGCTCCGTCGTATGCCCGGGCAGGCGCGGCTGCCGTGTCGGTGCTCGTCGACGAGCGTTTCGCCGGCACGTGGGACGATCTCCACGCCGCACGAGCCGCAACGGACGTGCCGCTCCTCGCGAAAGGATTCTTCTCGAGCCCCGAGGATCTGCAGACAGCGAAAGAAGCGGGAGCAGACGCAGTCCTCCTGCTTCTCCGCGACCTGGATGATGAGACCGTACGAGCACTCCTGGGCGAGGCGGAACGCCTCGCCCTCGACACGCTCGTCGAGGCGCACGACGCTGCGGAGCTCGAGCGCGGCATCGCCCTCGACGCCCCCGTGCTGGGCGTCAACGCTCGCGATCTCTCGACGTTCGCGATCGATCGCGACGCACAGCTCGAGCTCGTCTCCCGAGTCCCGCGCGATCGCGTGGTCGTCGCGGAGTCCGGGATCACAGCGCGTGCCCACGGGGCGGCCGCCGAGCTCGCGGGCGCCGACGCGGTTCTCATCGGCTCGGCTCTGATGCGCGCGCCCGATCCCGCGGCGAAGCTGGCGGAGCTCGTCGCGCGGCCCCTCGTCAAGGTCTGCGGCCTGACGCGCGAGGAGGACGTGGCTGCCGCCGCCGAAGCCGGGGCCGATCTGCTCGGCTTCGTGCTCGCCCCGGAGAGCCCGCGCGCCGCCGCCGCCGTGCTCCCTGTCCCCGACGACACGCTCGCCGTCGCCGTCTGGGTCGGCTCCGCAGGAGCGAGCCCGGCGGAGCTCGACCAGGTGCACACGGTCGAGCCCGGCAAGGTCCGCGGCCGCGATGCGACGCTCTTCCGCAGGGGCAAGGCGGTAGCGCAGGTCGTCGACCTGCCCTGGGAGGAGGACGACCCGGCGCACTGGCGACGCGCGGCGGAGACTGAAGGCAGAGTCGTGCTGGCCGGCGGCCTCGGCCCGGAGAACGTCGCCGAGGCGATCGCGGCCGTCGAGCCGTGGGCAGTGGACGCGTCGTCGTCGCTCGAGGTCTCGCCCGGGATCAAGGACCACGCCCGCGTCCGGGCATACGTCGAGGCGGCGCGAGGGTGACCGAGGTCAGCGAGAGCTTCGGCGCGTATGGCGGACGGTACGTCCCGGAGACGCTGATCCCCGCACTCGACGAGCTGACCGAGGCATGGGAGACGGCCCGGCGCGATCCGGCGTTCCAGTCCGAGCTCGAGGAGCTCGGACGGACGTACGTCGGACGCCCCTCTCCCCTCACCCGCGCAGAGCGGTTCGCGCCCGGCAAGCGCCTCTACCTGAAGCGCGAGGACCTGAACCACACCGGCGCGCACAAGATCAACAACGCGCTCGGTCAGGTCGTGCTCGCGCGACGGCTCGGCAAGCGGCGGATCATCGCCGAGACGGGCGCCGGCCAACATGGCGTCGCGACCGCGACGGCCTGCGCGCGGTTCGGGCTGGAGTGCGTCGTCTACATGGGCTCCGAGGACATGCGCCGGCAGGCGCCCAACGTCGAGCGGATGCGCCTCCTCGGCGCTGAGGTCGAGCCCGTGGAGCTCGGCACGCGCACGCTGAAGGAGGCGACGAGCGCCGCGATCCGCGACTGGATCACCAACGTCGAGACGACGCATTACGTGATCGGCTCCTGCGTCGGGCCCGCGCCGTATCCCGAGCTCGTCCGCGAGCTGCAGTCCGTGATCGGCCGCGAGGCGCGCGAGCAGCTCCTCGAGGTGGAGGACGCGTTGCCCGAGGTCGTGGTCGCGTGCGTCGGGGGAGGCTCGAACGCGATCGGCATGTTCGCGGCCTTCCTGGACGACGCCGACGTCCGGCTCGTCGGCGTCGAGGCCGCCGGCGCCGCCTCGCTCGGAACGGGACGAGCTGGGGTCCTGCACGGCGCGCGCTCGTCGGTGCTCGCCGACGAGGACGGGCAGATCGCGGACGCGCACTCGATCTCGGCGGGCCTCGACTATCCGGGCGTCGGCCCCGAGCACGCCTGGCTCCGGGACACCGGCCGCGCGACGTACGTGCCGTGCACGGACGAGGAGGCCCTGGCCGCGTTCGCGCGACTCTCGCGCACCGAGGGAATCGTCCCCGCGCTCGAGTCGGCGCACGCCCTCGCCGTCGTCGAGAGCCTCGACGCCGACTACGTCGCGGTCTGTCTCTCGGGTCGCGGCGACAAGGACCTCGCGGAGGCGTTGGCCGCGCTCGCCGCCGGCTGATCTCTTTGCGCAAGACCCTCGTCATCTACCTCGTCTGCGAGCCCGAGACGCCGGAGCTCGCACACGCTGCCGTCGAGGCGGGAGCGGACGCGATCGAGCTCGGCTTTCCCTTCTCCGACCCCCTCGCCGACGGACCGGTGATCCAGCGGGCCTCGGAGCGAGCACTGGGACGCGGCATGCGTACGGCGCGCTGCCTCGAGTGCCTCTCCGAGACGCGCGGGCTCGTCGGCGACACGCCGATCGTCCCGATGACGTACGCAGCGCTGCTCGAGGCGTACGGCTGGGAGCGGTTCGCGGCCGACGCCCACGCGCACGGAGCAACGAGCCTGATCGTCTCCGACGTCCCGGCAGGGCAGCGCCCGGAGCTCCGCCGCGTGCATCTCGTGGCCCCCACCTCCACCGACGAGCGGATCCGACTCGCTGCCTCGACGACCGACGGCTGGCTCTACCTGGTCACGCTGACGGGCACGACCGGAGCGCGCGCCGAGCTCTCGACGGCGCTCGACGGGCTGGTCGAGCGGACGAGACGGATCGCCGACGGCGTCCCCCTCTACGCGGGGTTCGGGATCTCGACGCCCGAGCAGGCAGCCGCTGCTGCGGCGCTCGCGGATGGCGTGGTCGTCGGCTCGCGGGCGGTGCAGGTCGCGGAGGACGGGCCGGACGCCCTCGGCGGCTACGTCGCGTCGCTGCGCACGGCGCTCGACGAGGTGTAGACAACGCTTGTGTTGAATGAACACGAGCGCTTGTGGGGTTCGCCGACCGCGAGCCTCTAGGTGTGCTTGACACGGACGCGCTTCCCGCAGCGGACGCAGCGGGCGCGACGCTCGGTGAGGAAGAACCGGCGCCCCTTCGGGATCTTGTGCCCGAGGACCTTGCAGAGATGACGCCTCATCCCCCAGGCCCTACGCGCACGAGCATCTTTCCGACGTTCTCACCGGTGAACAGGGCGAGGAACGCCTCGGGCGCCCGTTCGATGCCGTCGACGATCGTCTCCCGATGGGCGATCGACCCGTCGGCGACGAGCGGCGCGACCTCGCCGAGGAACGCGGGCCAGCGGTCGAAGTGGTCGAAGACGATGAAGCCCTGCATCCGCAGGCGCTTCGTCACGACCATGAACAGGTTCCGCGGGCCGGGCTGCGGCGTCGTGGCGTTGTAGCCGGCGATGGAGCCGCACGCGACGATCCTTCCGTGCCGGTTGAGGGCGCCGATCGCGGCCTCGAGCGTCTCGCCCCCGACGTTGTCGAAGTAGACGTCGATGCCGTCCGGCGCGAGCTCGCGCAGCGCTTTGCGCGGTGGCGTCCCGTGATAGTCGAACGTCGCGTCGAACCCGAGCTCGTCGAGCCACGCGGTCTTGGCGGCGCTCCCGGCGCTGCCGATCACGCGGGCGCCGCGGCGGCGCGCGAGCTGGCCGGCGAGGCTGCCGACCGCCCCGGCCGCACCGGAGACGAGCACCGTGTCGCCCTCCTTGACCTGACCGATGTCGTCGATTCCCACGAACGCGGTCAGGCCGGGCATGCCGAGGACGCCCAGCGACGTCGCGAGCGGGGCGCCGGCCGGGTCGAAGGCGCGCGCTCGCTCTGCCGGCACGATCGCCGCTTCCCGCCAGCCGAGATCGTGCACGACCCACGCCCCCTCGTCGATCCCCTCGGCACGGGAGGCGACGACCTGCCCGACGGCACCCCCGGTCAGCGGCTCGCCGACCGCGAACGGCGGCACGTACGAGCGCACTTCGTTCATCCGTCCACGCATGTACGGATCGACCGAGACGAACGCATTGCGAACGAGGAGCTCGCCGTCCACGGGGTCGGGAACCTCGACCTCGGCGAGCTCGAAGTCGGCCGCCTCCGGCACACCCTGCGGGCGGGCGGCAAGCCTGATCTCGCGCGACCGCAGCGGCACAGATGGATCCTATGCCCCTCGCAACGACGCTCCCAAGTGGTAACCCGTCGGTCGACTTCTTACGGAATCTTCTCAGGAGGTTGCTACCGTGCCGCGCGGCCTTTGGCCATGTCCTTTGACGCCGGCCGCCGTGAGGCGGCTCGGCCAGCAACCCTCTGTTCGTCGCGGAAGGGAGATCAATGCGTCGTCTCAGAATTCTCATCGTCCTCGCGAGCGCATTCGTCGGAGTCCTCGCCTTGACGCCGAACGCCCCGGCGGGCGACTTCAAGGACGCCGCGTGTAGCGGCGAGCCGGCAAAGGTCTGTCCGAGCGCGACGGTGGGCCAGGCCTACTCCGTCGAGTTCACGCTCAACGAGCCAGGGGACGCGTGCCCCGTCTTTGCCGTGAGCTCAGGATCGTTCCCGCCCGGGCTGACCCTCTCGACCGACGACGGCACTGCGACAGGGACGCCGACACAGGCCGGGAGCTACACCTTCTACATCACCATCTCGTTC
>Ga0310810_10011739_pt1 | contig 10246 bp, 12 predicted proteins | sample NCmetagenome_FD_207641 | JGI IMG/M metagenome (GOLD analysis project Ga0310810, IMG submission 207641) | Soil microbial communities from experimental microcosm in Duke University, North Carolina, United States - NC | ecosystem: Engineered > Artificial ecosystem > Soil microcosm > Unclassified ...
TGATGGAGATCGGCGAGGAGCAGGCCGGCCCGCTCGCCTCCCTGATGGCGGCCGAGGGGTTCTCCGGCATCCGCGCCCGCCGGGACCTCAACGGGGTCGAGCGCTACATCGGCGGACGATGGGAGCAGACCGCGACGACCCTCGCCGGCTGCGCGTCTCGGGCGGCGAGACGGGAGGGCTGCTGATGGCGACGAAACTGGTGGTCCAGGGCGGCGCGCCACTCCGGGGCGACGTGGCGGTGAGCGCGGCCAAGAACGCGGCGCTGCCCGCCCTCTGCGCGGCGCTGCTCACCGCGGAGCCGGTGGTGCTGGAGAACGTGCCCGCACTCGCCGACGTGGACACCACCCGCTCGCTGCTCGAGCAGCTGGGAGGCGTGGTCTCGGCCGACGCCGACGGCAGTACGCGCGTGCACGTGGCCCAGGTCACCAGCAACGAGGCGCCCTACGAGCTGGTCTCCACCATGCGGGCCTCCGTGCTGGTGCTGGGTCCGCTGCTCGCGCGGACCGGCCTCGCGAAGGTCGCCCTGCCGGGCGGCTGCGCGATCGGGGTGCGACCCATCGATCAGCACCTGAAGGGCTTCCAGAAGCTCGGGGCCGAGGTCTTCATCCGCAACGGCTACGTGGAGGCGCGGGCGAGCCGGCTCAAGGGCGCACGCATCACCACCGATCTCGTGACCGTCACCGGCACCGAGAATCTGATGATGGCGGCCGCGCTGGCGGAGGGCACCACCGTCATCGAGAACGCGGCGCGGGAGCCGGAGGTCACGGACCTGGCCCGGCTGCTCTCCGCGATGGGCGCCCGCATCGAGGGCGCGGGCACCGAGCGCCTCGAGATCGAGGGCGTGTCCGAGCTGGGCGGCGCCCGGCACCGGGTGATCCCGGACCGCATCGAGGCGGGGACCCTGCTGGTGGCCGCGGCCATCACCGGCGGCGACGTGACGGTGGTCGGGGCCGAGCCCCGGCACATGTCGGCCATGCTCTCCAAGCTCGAGGAGTGCGGCGCGGTGGTGACGGTGTCCGGCGACCGTATCCGCTGCCAGGGCCCGGCCCGCCCGAGGGCGACCGACATCATCACGAGCCCGTTCCCCGGCTTCCCCACCGACATGCAGGCCCAGTTCATGGCGATGCTCGGGCTGGCCGACGGCATCAGCAAGATCACCGAGACCATCTTCGAGAACCGGTTCATGCACGCGGCCGAGCTCTCCCGCATGGGCGCGCGCATCGACGCGGAGGGCTCGATCGCGATGGTGCGCGGCGTCCGCTACTACCAGGGCGCCCCGGTCATGGCCACCGACCTGCGCGCCTCCGCCTCGCTCGTGCTGGCCGGCCTCGCGGCCCGCGGCACCACGGAGATCTCGCGCGTCTACCACCTGGATCGCGGCTACGAGCGGCTCGAGGTCAAGCTGCGCTCGCTCGGCGCCAACATCGACCGCGTGAAGTGATGCTGACCCTGGCGCTGCCCAAGGGCCGGCTGCTCGATCCCGCCCTGGCCCTGCTCGCCGGCATGGGCATCCGCGGCTTTGAGCCCGACTCGCGGCGGCTCCTGCAGGCCGACGACGCGGCGGGGCTGCGCTTCATCCTGCTCAAGCCCGCCGACGTCCCGACCTACGTCGAGCACGGCGCGGCCGACCTCGGCATCGTCGGCAAGGACATCCTGCTCGAGCAGCAGCCCGACGTCTACGAGCCGGTCGACCTGCGCTTCGGCTTCTGTCGCCTGGTGGTGGCGGAGACGCGCGAGCTGTGGCAGCGCGACGATCCGGCCAAGTGGTCCTGGGTGCGGGTGGCCACCAAGTACCCGCGCCTCACCGAGGCGTACTTCTCCGAGCGCGGGATCCAGGTCGAGATGGTCCGGCTGGACGGCTCCATCGAGCTGGCCCCGCTGGTAGGGCTCGCCGAGCGCATCGTCGATCTCGTGCAGTCCGGCGAGACCCTGCGGGTGAACGGGCTGGTCGAGGTGGCCGAGATCCTGACCTCCACCGCGCGGCTCATCGTCAACCGCGCGTCGCTCAAGACCGCCCACGCCCACGTGAGCCAGCTCATCACCGCGATGCGCGAAGTGGCCGGGCAGGCCGGGCGAGGTGCAGCCGAAGGTGAGCCGAGCAAGTACAAGAAATGATTCGAAGACTCGAAACGTCGAGCGCGGGCATCCCCGGGGTGATCCGCGCGCTGGAGCGGCCGCCCGGCGCGGTGGAGCCGGAGATCGCCCGCCGGGTCGCCGAGATCGTGGCCGCGGTGCGGGCGACCGGCGACGCGGCCCTGCTCGACTACACCCGGCGCTTCGACCGGGTCGTCCTCGCCGCGTCTGATCTGGCGGTGCGGCTCGAGGAGTACGCGGCGGCCGAGCGCGCGGTGGGCGAGGTGACGCTCCGCTCGCTCCGCTACGCGGCCGATCGCATCGAGCGCTTCCACCGCGAGTGCGCCCCGCGCTCCTGGCGCATGCGCGACGACCACGGCTCCCGCCTCGGCCAGGAGGTGCGCCCGCTCGACCGGGTCGCGGTGTACGTGCCGGGCGGCCGGGCCGCCTATCCCTCCACGGTGCTGATGACGGTGGTGCCGGCGCGCGTGGCCGGGGTGCGGGAGATCGTGCTGGTCTCGCCGCCCGCCGCCGACGGCTCGCTGAACCCGGCGGTGCTGGCCGCCGCCCGGATCGCGGGGGTGACCGAGGCCTACCGGGTGGGCGGGGCCCAGGCGGTGGCCGCGCTCGCCTACGGGACCGAGACCATCCGCCGGGTGGACAAGATCGTGGGCCCCGGCAACATCTACGTGGCGCTCGCCAAGGCCCAGGTGTTCGGCGACGTGGGCATCGACATGGTGGCGGGGCCGAGCGAGGTGCTGGTGGTGGCCGACGACACCGCCGACGCGGGGTTCGTGGCCGCCGACCTGCTGGCCCAGGCCGAGCACGACCCGATGGCCCGCGCGGTGTTGCTCACGCCCTCGGCCGCCCTGCGCGACGCGGTCGCGGCCGCGCTCGAGCGCCGGCTCGCCGCGCTGCCCCGCCGCGAGATCGCGGGGGCGGCGCTGGCGAGTCACGGCGCGCTGGTGCTCACCGCGAGCGTCGAGGAGGCGGTGGAGCTCGCCAACGGGCTCGCCCCCGAGCACCTCGAGCTGCAGGTGCGCGACCCGGAGGCCCTGCTCGCCCGGGTGCGTCACGCGGGGGCCGTGTTCCTGGGCCGGCACACGCCGGAGGTGGTGGGCGACTACGTGGCGGGACCGAATCACGTGCTGCCGACCGGGGGCACCGCGCGCTTCTCCTCGGCGCTCTCCACCGAGGACTTCGTGACGCGGCTCAGCGTGATCGAGTACTCCCCGGCCGGGCTGGCGGAAGCGGGTCCGCACGTCGCGGAGCTATCCCGCGTGGAGGGCCTCGACGGACACGGCGCGGCGGCGGCGGTACGCATCGCGGCCGCGCGGGAGGGAGCACGATGACCGGGGAGCGGAGGACGGAGCCGGCGGAGCCGCGGCAGGGCCGGATCGAGCGCAACACCAAGGAGACCCAGATCGTCCTCCATCTCAACCTGGACGGCACCGGGGCCTCCAAGATCGACACCGGCATCCCGTTCTTCAACCACATGCTCGAGGCGTGGTCCAAGCACGCGCTGATGGATCTCACGGTGGACGCCAAGGGGGACCTCGACGTCGATCTCCACCACACGGTGGAGGACGTCGGCATCTGTCTCGGGAAGGCGCTGCGGGAAGCGGTGGGGGACAAGAAGGGGATCGTGCGCTACGGCGCGTCGTTCCTGCCCATGGACGAGGCCCTGCTGCACGCCGCGGTGGACATCTCGGGCCGCCCGTATCTCGTGTTCAACGTGCCGCTGCAGCGGACGCGGATCGCCAACTTCGACCTCGACCTGCTCAAGGACTTCTTCCGCGCGGTGGCGGTCAACGCCGAGATCACGCTGCACCTGAACATGCACTACGGGGAGAACCTCCACCACATCGCGGAGGCCACCTTCAAGGCGACCGGCCGCGCCCTCGCCGAGGCCACCCGCCTCAATCAGAGAATCACCGGCATCCTCTCCACCAAGGGCAGCCTGTGAGCGAGTCCACGCGGAGCACAGGTAGTGCGGACGCCCCGATGAGGGCCAAAGGCCCGAAGAGGCCCAACCGGAGCCTGGAATCTTTGGCGCCCGCGTGCTCAGAACAGGAAGTCACCGTGTGCGCCCTCTCGCTCTCCATCAGGGCGGCGACATGATCGCGATCGTCGACTACGGGCGCGGCAACCTCGGGAGCGTGGAAAAGGCCTTCGCGCGCGTCGGGATGCCCGCGGTGGTGACCGAGGATCCGGCCGTCGTCGACGACGCGGAGGCGGTGGTGCTGCCGGGCGACGGCGCCTTCCACGACGCGATGGACGCCCTGCAGGCCCGGGGCCTGATCGCGCCGGTGCGGGCCTGTCTCGATCGGGCGCGCCCGTTCCTGGGCATCTGCCTTGGCTACCAGCTCCTCTTCACCGAGAGCGAGGAGTTCGGCCAGGGCAAGGGCCTCGACGTGATCCCGGGCGCGGTGCGCCGCTTCCCGTCCACGCTCAAGGTGCCGCACATGGGCTGGAACCAGGTCGAGCACCGGGGCGACCTGCCGCTCTTCGACGGCGTCCCGAGCGGGGCGAACTTCTACTTCGTCCACTCGTACTACCCGGAGCCCACCGACCCGTCGCTCCAGGTGGCCACCTGTGCCTACGGGGTCACCTTCCCGGCCGCGGTCGCGCGGGGATCGCTCTTCGCCACCCAGTTCCACCCGGAGAAGAGCCAGCGCTGGGGCATCCGGCTGCTGGAGAACTTCGCGGCGCTCGTCCGCGACCGCCGCTGAGCGCCGCTGCCATGTTCGAGATCGTCCCGGCGGTCGACCTCAAGGCGGGCCGCTGCGTCCGGCTCGTGCAGGGCCGCGCCGACGCGGAGACCGTGTTCTCCGACGACCCGGTGGCGATGGCGCGTCGCTGGCAGGACGCGGGCGCGCGGCGACTTCACGTGGTCGACCTCGACGGGGCGTTCGCGGGCCGCCCGGCCCAGACCGAGCTGGTGCGCGCGATGATCGAGGCGGTCTCGATCCCGGTGCAGGTGGGGGGCGGCCTCCGGGAGATCGCCCACGTCGAGGCGGTGCTGGAGGCGGGCGCGCGGTGGGCCATCGTGGGCACGCGCGCCGCGCTCGACCCCGCGTTCCTCGGGGCGCTCTGCGCGCGGTTCGGCGAGCACGTCATGATCGGTATCGACGCCTCCGACGGCCGCGTGGCGGTGGACGGCTGGACCCGGATCCTCGATCTCGACGCCATCGCGCTCGCGCGCGACGCGGCGGCGGCCGGGGCGGCCGGCCTTGTCTATACCGACATCGCGCGCGACGGCACCCAGACCGGCCCCAATCTCTGGAGCACCGGGGCGGTGGCCCAAGCGGCCGGCATCCCGGTCTTCGCCTCGGGCGGGGTCGGCTCGCTCGACGACATCCGCCAGCTCGCGACGGTGGCCGGGCTGGCTGGGGTCATCGTGGGGCGGGCCCTCTACAGCGGCGCGGTGGATCTCGCCACCGCGGTCGCGGACGTGCAGTAGTCATGCTCTGCAAGCGGCTGATCCCGTGCCTCGACGTCAAGGACGGCCGGGTGGTCAAGGGCGTCCGGTTCGTGGAGCTGCGCGACGCGGGCGACCCGGTGGCCGCGGCGCTGGCCTACGACGCGCAGGGCGCCGACGAGCTGGTCTTCCTCGACATCACCGCCTCGCACGAGGGCCGCGCCACGATGCTCGACGTGGTGCGCCGCACCGCCGAGGGCATCTACATGCCGCTCACGGTGGGGGGCGGGGTCCGGTCCCTCGGAGACATCCGGACCCTGCTGCGCGCGGGGGCCGACAAGGTCTCGCTCAACACCGCGGCGCTCGAGCGGCCCGCGGTGATCGAGGAGGCCGCCCACGCCTTCGGCAGCCAGTGCATCGTGGTGGCGATCGATGCCAAGTCCTCGGGGGGCGGCACCTGGCAGGTCTACACCCACGGCGGCCGGCGGCCCGTGGGGCGCGACGCCGTCGAGTGGGCGCGCGAGGTCGACGGGCTGGGCGCGGGGGAGATCCTGCTCACCAGCATGGACCGCGACGGGACCGGGGCCGGCTACGATCTGGCCCTGACGCGGGCGGTGTCCGAGGCGGTCTCGGTCCCGGTCATCGCCTCGGGCGGGGTCGGTCGCCTGGAGCACCTCCGCGAGGGCGTGGTCGAGGGGCGCGCCGACGCGGTGCTGGTGGCGTCGCTCTTCCATTTCGGGCAGCACACCATCCCGGAGGCCAAGCAGTATCTCCACGAGCACGGCGTGCCGGTGAGGATCGAGCGATGAGCGCGCCCGACGAGCTCACCTGGGACGCGCAGGGGCTGATCCCCGCCGTCGTGCAGGACACCGAGACCGGCCAGGTCCTGATGGTGGCGTGGATGAGCCGGGACGCCCTCGAGGCAACGCGGCGCTCGGGCCTCACCCACTTCTGGTCCCGCTCCCGCCAGTCGCTGTGGCGCAAGGGCGAGACGTCCGGGCACGCCCAGCACGTGGACGGGATCTACGCCGACTGCGACCGCGACACCCTGCTCGTCCAGGTGCACCAGGACGGGGTGGCCTGCCACACCGGGGCGCGGAGCTGCTTCTTTGCCCGCCTTGGCGCGGATGAGGGGCAGCCGGTCGCCGCCGGCGCCGGGCCGACCATGTTGGAGGTCCTCGAGCGCGTGCTCGAGTCGCGCAAGGTCTCCCCGCCACCCGGATCGTACGTGGCCTCGCTCCTCCAGAAGGGCCAGCCCCAGATCTGCCGCAAGATCGGCGAGGAGGCGGCCGAGGTCATGACCGCGGCGCTCGGCGGCGAGGGCGATGGGCGCGTCGTCTCCGAGGTCGCGGACCTGTGGTTCCACACCATGGTGCTGCTGAGCGCGCGCGGCATCCCCTTGCGCCGGGTGTTCGAGGAGCTGGCCGCCCGGCACGCGAAGGGTAAGTGACTCGCCGGCACGGGCTGCTCGTCGCGGTCGCCCTCCTGGCCGGCTGCGCCACCGTCGCCGGCCGCATCGAGAACGGGGTCTACCACTCCACGAAAGGTTATCGGGTGACGATACCGGCGAGCGGCTGGAAGGTGGACCAGGGCCCGCGGGCGGATCTCTCCCTGCAGGACGCGGCGGGGCCGGGCGGGATGCTGGTCGACGCCACCTGCGCGGGGCGCGAGCCGTCCCGGCCACTCGACGTGCTGGCCCGTCACCTGACCTTCGGCCTCACCCGGCGACAGGTGCTCGAGAACGGGACGACCACGGTGGCGGGGCGCGAGGCGGTGCGGTCGGTGGTGCGGGGCCAGGCGGACGGCCGGGACGTCACGGTCGAGGCCCTGGTCCTCCGGGCCCAGCCGTGCGTCCACGACTTCCTCTACGTGGCGCCGACGGCCGCGTTCGACGCGGGACGACCGGCGTTCCGGGCTCTGGTCGAGAGCTTCGCCCTGGAGGGGCGCTGATGCTGGCCCAGGATCTGAGGCGGCACGTGCGCGAGTCGGCGGTGTGGTACGGCGGCCTCGGGCTGCTCACCATGCGGGTGGCCCGTAACCTCACCCTGCCGCCCGCGTACTTCTGGCTGGTCGCCCGCGAGATCGACATCGTCGGGGTGCGGTCGCTCACGGTCGCGCTCACCGCCGCGCTCTTCACCGGGATGGTGCTGGCCCTGCAGACCGCCGTGAACATGGCCCGGTTCGGCGCGGAGAACTACGTGGGCCCGGTGGTCGCGCTCTCGATCCTGCGCGAGCTGGGCCCGGTGCTCACCGCCATCCTGGTCGGCGGCAAGGTGGCCTCGGGCATCACCGCCGAGCTGGGCTCCATGAAGGTCACCGAGCAGATCGACGCGCTCCGAGCCCTCGGGGTCAACTACGTCAAGAAGCTGATCGTCCCCCGGCTCATGGCCGCGGTGCTCGTCTTCCCGCTGGTCACGATCCTGGCCGACGGAATGGGCCTGCTCGGAGGTATGCTGATCGCCGTGTTCGATCGCAACGTCGACCCGTATCTCTACTGGAACACCATCAGCTACTGGGTGGTGATCAAGGACTTCCTGAGCGGGATCGGCAAGAGCGTGGTCTTCGGGGCCTTGGTCACCCTGATCGGCTGCTACAACGGGCTCGCCACCGAGGGCGGCACCGAGGGGCTCGGACGCTCCACCACCGCCACGGTGGTGCAGGTGGCGATGGGGGTGATCATCTCGGACTTCTTCATCACCAAGCTGTTCCTCTTCATGTTCTGGTGAGCGCGGTGACCCACGTGGGGCCCCTCGTCGAGCTCCGGGACGTGCGGAAGTCGTTCGACCGCAAGCAGGTCCTCCGCGGGATCGACCTGGCCCTGGCCAAGGGGACGATCCTCGCGGTGATGGGCGGGAGCGGGAGCGGCAAGACCGTGCTCCTGCGCATCGCCTCCGGCCTGATCTACCCGGACTCGGGGGGCGTGTACCTGTTCGGCGCGCGGATCGATCGGATGAGCGAGGAGGGCATGCTGCCGATCCGGCGGCGGACCGGCTTCGTGTTCCAGGGCGCGGCTCTCTTCGATTCCCTCTCGGTGTTCGAGAACGTGGCCTACCCGCTGCGGGAGCACACCCGGATGTCGCTCCGAGAGATCACCGAGCGGGTGCATCACTTCCTGACTCTCGTGGGGCTGCCCGACACCGACGAGCTCATGCCCGCCGAGCTGAGCGGCGGCATGCGCAAGCGGGTGGGCATCGCGCGGGCCCTCGTGGTGGAGCCGGAGGTGGTCTTCTTCGACGAGCCCACCGCCGGCCTCGATCCGACCAACGCCCGGCTGGTGGCCCAGCTCATCGCCCAGCTCCGCACCGGCGTCTGCGACACCGCCATCGTGGTGACCCACGACGTCGAGTTCGCGGAGATGGTGGCCGACCGGATGGCGATCCTGCTCGACGGCAGGTTCGCCGACGTCGGCACGCCCGCCGAGATCCACCGCTCCGCCAACGCCGACGTGCGCCGGTTCCTGGCCGGCGAGCTGCGGGAGATCTAGCGGTGGCCGAGCGCTCCCAGCTGGCGCTGCAGGTCCGGATCGGCGCTTTCATCCTGTCCGGCCTGCTCGTGTTCTTCGCGATCATCTACCTGCTGGGGGCGCAGGCCCGTTACTTCGAGCGCAAGTACGACCTGGTCGCCGAGTTCACCGAGGTGGGTGGCCTCATCGAGGGCGCCACCGTGCGGCTGGCCGGGGTGCAGGTCGGCCGGGTGACCGCGGTGACGCTGTCCGAGAAGCCGGGCGGCAAGGTGCGGGTTACCCTCACGATCGCGCGGCGCTTCTCGGAGCGCATCCGGCGCGACTCCGAGGCCCGCATCGCCACGCAGGGCCTGCTCGGCGACAAGATCGTCGAGATCACGCTCGGGTCCACCGCGGTGCCGTCGCTCCAGCCCGGGGAGACCCTGGTGTCCACCGAGCCCTTCGAGATGCAGCAGATGTTCAAGGCCGGGGTCGAGACGATGCAGACGGTGAAGGACCTGGCCGCCGGGCTCAAGACCACGGTGGCGCGCGTCGACCGCATCGCGAAGGAGGTGGAGACCGGCAAGGGTCTCGTGCATGCCCTGGTCTACGACGAGCCGGAGTCGCTCAACCGGCTCAACGCGATCCTGGCGCGCACCCAGCAGATCCTGGCCCGGGCCGAGCAGGACGACAGCGCGGTGGGGGTCCTGCTCTCGCCCGAGAGCGGCAAGTCGGCCCGCGCGCTGCTGGCCGCGATGGACGCGCTCGGACGCGGGGCGGAGAAGGCGGACGGGCGCGACACCCTGCTGAGCGCACTCCTCTACGATCCCCAGTACAAGGCGGTGGCCGACGACCTGCGCGCGGTGGCTCACAACTTCCGCGACGTGTCCGAGCGGGTGGCCCAGGGGCAGGGCCTGCTCGGCCAGCTCACCCGCGACGGCGCCGACGGCACCGCGGGCGCTCTTGGCGACGCCACCGCCGACTTCCGCGCGGCGATGGCCAATCTCCGCGCGGTCACCGACAAGCTGAAGGCGGGCGAAGGCACCATGGGGGGCCTGCTCGAGGACCCGACGGTGTACGAGAACCTCGTGCAGTTCCTCGAGGGCGCCCGTCGCAGCTTCCTGCTGCGGACGCTGATCCGCTCCACGATCGACTCGGGTCGCGCCGTCGAGTCCGCCGGCGCCGGCGGACGCTGATGGCCCGCGACCGCTCCACCTACCGCTGCCAGGAGTGTGGGCTCGCCGCGCCGAAGCCCGGCACCTGTCCCGACTGCGCCCGGGTCGGCACCTACATGCAACTCGTGGAGGAGC
>Ga0310810_10011740_pt1 | contig 10245 bp, 5 predicted proteins | sample NCmetagenome_FD_207641 | JGI IMG/M metagenome (GOLD analysis project Ga0310810, IMG submission 207641) | Soil microbial communities from experimental microcosm in Duke University, North Carolina, United States - NC | ecosystem: Engineered > Artificial ecosystem > Soil microcosm > Unclassified ...
GCCTTCGGGCAGCCCGGGATTGCGCGTGAGCTCCACCCAGTGATCACCGCCGTCCGTGGTCTTGAACATTCCACTCCCGGTACCGCCGGACGACAGCATCCACGGGGTGCGCCCTGCCTGCCACAGCCCCGCGTAGAGGACATTCGGCTCGTGCGGATCCATCACCAGGTCCACGACGCCCGTCGAGTCGTTTCGAAAGAGAATCTTCTCCCACGTTTTGCCGCCGTCCTTCGAGCGGAACACGCCGCGCTCGGGATTCGGCGCCCAGACGTGCCCAAGCGATGCGACGTAGACGAGATCCGGATTCGTCGGGTTCACCACGATGTCGGCGATCTGCCGTGTCTCGCCGAGTCCCATGAACGTCCAGGTCTTTCCGCCGTCGGTCGACTTCCACAGGCCGTCGCCGTGGGAGACATTGCCGCGAATGGGATACTCGCCGCCCCCCACGTAGACCACGTCGGGCGAGGACGGCGCGACGGCGATGGAGCCGATGGTGCCGCCAAAGTACTTGTCGGTCACCGGCGCCCAGGACTGGCCCGCGTTGACGGACTTGAACACCCCGCCGCCCGTGGTGCCGAGCCAGAACTCGTTGGGGCGTGACGGATTGCCGGCGACGGCCACCGAACGGCCGCCGCGGTAAGGACCGATCTCGCGCCAACGCACTCCGGCTAGGCGGAGCGAGTCGGATTGCGCGGCGAGGATGGTTGGAATGGCAGACGCGAGGGAGAGTGCGAGGAATTTCGGGCGGAACACTGGGTAGGCTCCTAGGTCAGGGCTTCGTGACGAAACTTGGCGGAAACGACGGCGACTGTCATCCCATGCGCCGCCAGCCGGTCGGCGACGGGACTCGCCCGGCACCGACTCTGCACGCAAAGCTGGGGTGTCGAGTCCAGCCTACGAGCTCGCCCACTGCATCGTATGCGGTCACGCGGATGCCACCGTGCTAGCCGAGGCCGAAGACGTGCACGCCGAGATCGAAGCGCTTTGGGCGTACCATCAGCGCCGTTTGCGGCTCGACACGCCCGCGGAACGACTGATGGATCGGGTGGCATTCTCCGAGAACCCGCCGTTCCGGCTCGTCCAGTGCAACGACTGCGGCCTCGTCTACCGCAATCCGGTGGAACGCGAGCGCGAGTTGCACGAGCTTTACGCGCGTCAGTCGCCGACACCCGACGTGATGCGAACGCTGCACGACACGCAGCTGCCAGCGGTTCGGGTGCAGGCTCGCGAGCTGCGGCGCGTACTCGGTCGCGGCGGCGGGGGACTCGAGGTCGGGAGCTACGTCGGCGCGTTCCTCGTGGCGGCACGCGAGCAGGGTCTGCAGATGGAAGGCCTCGACATCAACGCCGACGTGAATGCATTCGCGCGCTCGCTCGGCTTCGTCGTGCACGGCGGCGAGCTTTCGACCTTTGCGCCCGGTCGCACCTACGACGCCGTCGCGATCTGGAACACGTTCGACCAGCTCGCCGATCCGCGCGCCTCGGTGATGGCGGCGTACCGGCTGTTGTCGCCGGCGGGCGTACTCGCCATTCGCGTTCCCAACGGCGCCTACTATGCCGCGCAGCGACGACGGCTGGCGCGGCGAAATCCCATGCGGCGCCGCGCCGCCAGGGCGCTGCTGGCGCAGAACAACCTGCTGAGCTTCCCGTATCGCTGGGGATTCACGCCGCGGGCCCTTTCACGGTTGCTCGATCAGGCCGGATTCTCCGTGGAGCGCCTCCGCGGCGACGTGCTCGTACCGATCGGCGACGAGTGGACACGCCGGTGGGCGCGGTTGGAGGAGATTGCGATCAAACGGGTTCAGGCGTTGGCGGCGCGACGCAGGCCCTGGCTGGCGCCCTGGTTCGAGGTGTACGCGCGACGGCCGGCGGCCGGCCGACGCGACGATCCAACTCTCTGAAACAACCAGGTGTCGAACTCCGTACCAGGACTTCACCAACCTGGTTTGGGGAGTACGGAATGCCGAGAGACGTCAGCGATCTCCTGCACGGCACGCTCGACGTGCTGGTGCTCAAGACGCTCAGCTGGGGTCCGATGCACGGTTACTCGATCGCGGAGTGGATCGAGCAGCATGGCGGCGGCGATCTGGTGATCGTCGACGCCGCGCTGTACAAGGCGCTTCACCGGCTCGAGGACGTGGGCGCGATCGAGTCGGAGTGGGGTCTGTCCGACAACAACCGCCGCGCGAAGTACTACTCGCTCACCAGCCGCGGCCGGGCGATGCTCCGAGCCGAGGCCGCCACATGGCGCCGATACGCGGCCGCCGTAGGTCGCATTCTCGAGGCGACCTGATACCGTGCGCATCCCTTCCGGTATTCGCCGCGCCTTTCGCCTGCCGACGACGAGTGAGCGACTGCTTCGCGAGCTCGACGAGGAAGTGCGGTTCCACGTCGAGATGCGCGCGCAGCGCCTCGTGGAACAGGGAGTCGCGCGTGAAGACGCGTACATCGAAGCGCTGCAGCGATTCGGCGACATGGACGAGCTTCGTGATTACTGCCAAACGATAGAGGTCACACACATGCGACGGGTCGAATTCAAGGAGCGGCTTGGTAGCCTGGTACAGGACCTTCGGTACGCGCAGCGCCAGTTTCGAAAGGCGCCGGGCTTTTCCGCGATCGCTACGCTGACGCTGGCGCTCGGCATCGGCGCGACCACCGCGATCTTCAGCGTGGTGAGCGGCGTGCTGCTCAAGCCTCTGCCCTACCGCGATTCCGATCGCATCGTGCAGCTTTGGGGATTGGACAACAAGGGGAACACGCTGCACTTCGCGGATCCGACGTTCGACGACGTCGCCGCGCAAAGCCATTCGTTCTCGGCGCTCGCCGAGTATACAACGTTCGGCACGACGTTCGTCGCCAACGGCGAGGCCATTCCGGCGCGATCGGCGCTGGTATCACGCGGCTTCTTCGACGTGTTCGGACTGAAACCGGCTGCGGGACGTTTGTTCATCAACGAGGAACAGCAACTCGGCGCATCGCCGGCGATCGTCATCAGCTACGCCTTCTGGCAACGGCAGTATGCCGGGTCGCCGGCGGCGATCGGTGCGACGGTGATCAGTGGTACCAAGAGCGCGCGTATCGTTGGCGTCCTCCCCAAGGGTCTGGAATTCCCCGAGGGAACCGAGGTCTATGTTCCTCGCGAGATCAACCCCAAGAACACCAGTCGAACCGCGCACAACTACAGCGTGGTGGCACGCCTCGCCCCCGGCGCGACTCTCGCGCAAGCGAAACAGGAACTGTCCGGGATCCTGCGGCGAATCAAGAGTGACGTCGGCGACTACACATGGACCGTCGACGGAACCGCGGTGCCGCTCGTCGAACAGATCGCCGGCAAGATCAAACCGATGCTCCTGCTGATCCTTGGCGCGTCGGCCATGCTCCTGCTGATCGCGTGCGCCAACGTGCTGAATCTGCTCGTCGCCCGTATCGCGGCGCGTGAAGGCGAGATCGCGGTTCGGATCGCCATCGGCGCCGGACGCGCGAGGCTGGCGCAACAGCTCCTCGTCGAGTCGCTGGTTCTGGCATTCGTCGGATGCGCCGGTGGCCTGCTGCTCGCGTTCGGCGGCGTGCGGGCGCTCGCGGCGTTCCGCCCGGCATCCATTCCCCGTCTCGGAGACATTGCAGTCGATTGGCGGGTGCTCGTCTTTGCGATCGTGGTCTCCGCGCTCGCGGCGATTACGCTGGGATTGATCGCGGCGTGGCGCGGCGTGCGAGGCGACGTCCGATCGGCGCTCGCTCACAGTCAGCGGACGCATGGCGGCGGCGCGAGCTATCGAGTGCGCGGCACGCTCGTCGTGATGCAGCTCGCGATGACGATGGTGTTGCTCGCCGGCGCGGCGGTGCTCGGCAGGAGCTTCGTGAGGTTGATGAGCGTCGACGCCGGCTTCCGCACGCACGACGTCGCAATCGCGAATCTCATTCTGGGCAACGGGGACTACAGTCCGGCGGCGCTCAACAGGCGAAACCAGTTCGTCGACGAAGCGCTGCAGCGAATCGGCGGCATTCCCGGCGTGACGTCGGTGGGCGCGGTGGACGCCGTGCCGCTCTCGGGACCGAACGGCAACGGAACGTTTCTCGTGCTCGACAACGCGGCCGTAAAGATCCAGATGAGCGATCTCGAACGCCTGTTCCAGGACAAGTCGCGCACCGGCAGCGCGTATTACGAACTGGCGAGTGGGAGCTACTTCAAGACGATGGGCATTCCCTTGATCGCTGGCCGCGTGTTCGACGATCGCGACCGCCCCGACGCGCCGCACGTTGCCGTGGTGAACGCCGCGCTCGCGAAGAAACAGTGGCCGGGTGAAAGCGCGATCGGAAAGGTGATCGAGTTCGGGAACATGGACGGCGATCTCACACCGCTGACGATCGTCGGCGTGGTCGCCGATGTGCACGACCGGTCGTTGTCGGCTCCGCCGTCGCAGATCGTGTACACGTTCTACCGGCAGCGTCCCGGCAACGGAAGCAACTTCTCCATTGTCATCGCGACGACGACGCCGGCGCCGGTGGTGACCAGCGCTCGACAGATCCTCCGTCAACTGCGAACCGACGTACCGGTTCGTTTCAGCAAGATCGAAGATCTCCTCTCGCGATCGGTGACCCAGCAGCGCTTCATGCTCTTTCTCCTCGGAACCTTCGGACTCGTGTCGTTGCTGCTCGCTGCGCTCGGCGTCTACAGCGTCATCTCGTATCTCGTCGCGCAGCGCGAGCGCGAGATGAGCATTCGCGTCGCGCTCGGCGCGCGCGCCGCCGACGTCGTGCGGCTCGTCGTTGGACAGGGTCTGGTGCTCGTGCTCGTCGGCGCGGTGGTCGGCACCGCTGGCGCGGCGCTCGCCACGCGCCTGCTCAAGAACATGATCTACGAAACGAGCACCACCGACCCGGTCGGATTCGGGGTGGTGATTGCGCTCCTCTGCGCCGTCGCGATCGCGGCCAGCTACGTCCCGGCGCGCCGGGCATCGCGCGCCGACCCAATGGACATTCTGCGCGGCGGCTGACCAGCTAGGCGCGCTTGGCTAAAGCCGTGCAGCAACAGCACACCGGGCACGACCGTATCGGCGCGCGGGTGCTGCAGGATCGCCGGGACGCGCTCGCCGCTGTCGACCTCGAGCGTCAGTGACTCGAAATGAGATTGTGGCATTGCTGTCGATCGACGCAGGCGGCGTGCGAGGGATGGCGACTGGCCGGTCGTGGGCGCGGCCCTTAACAACGGTCTGGCAGCGCCGCACGTTCGAGCTATTGAGAATCCGATTCCCGGAGCGACCGGTGTCCTCCGTCCCATCCCACTACCCAGGGTTCCATATGCGAATGCCTTCCGCTCTCGTCCTGGGTGCTGCCGCGGTGACCGTTGTCGCCATCGGGTGCAGCACGACCAAACCATCAGCGCCGGCGCCTGCACCGGCACCCCAGAATCGCGTGACCAGACCCGCCGCACCCGGCGACACGACGGAGACCCCAGGCGGCGCAGCCCAAGGCGGCCGTGGTGGCCGCGGCGGAGCTGGAGCCGGCGGCGCGCAAACCGGCGCCCCGAATCCGCAGCCGTACGCACGGGTGGTGACGGGCCAGGCGCAAACCAAGAGCGGCTTGTTCAAGGTCCACCGCATCGGTGAGCGTGTGCTGTTCGAGATTCCGCGGCGGGAGCTGAATAGGGACATTCTGCTCGTCCAGGAGATCGCGCAGACCACGCTCGGCGCCGGATACGGCGGACAGGCGGCGGGCAACCGGGTACTTCGCTTCGAGCGCCGGGAAAACCGCGTCGACCTTCGCGGCATCTCGTTCGAGGTGGTGTCGAGCGACACGGTTTCGCCGATCGCCGGCGCGGTGCAGTCGGCAAACGTGCCGCCGGTGATCGCGACGTTCAACGTCGAGGCCTACGGTCCGGACAGCGCGCCGGTGATCGACGTCTCGCGGATGTTCACGACGCCGCCCGCGGAGCTCTCGCCCGGCCAGCGTATTGGCGCTGGCTACACCGTCGATGCGACGCGCTCGTGGGTCGAACGCGTGGCCGCGTTCCCGGACAACGTGAACGTGTATTCGTCGTTGACGTTCTCGCAGGGCGCGGGCGGACGCGGCGCCGCGACGGCAACTCCGGGCCGCGGCGGGCGCGGCGCCGCGGGCGTGACGGCGCCGAGCGCGACGATCGTGATGTCGTACAGCTTCCACAAGCTGCCCGAGGTCCCGATGACGCCGCGGCTGTGTGACAATCGCGTGGGCTACTTCTCGCTCACGCTGACAGACTACTCACGGCCGGCGCAGCGCGTGGCCGACGATCAGCGCTGCTTCATCACGCGCTATCGCCTCGAGAAGAAGGACCCGAGCGCGGCCGTCTCCGAGCCCGTGAAGCAGATCGTGTACTACCTCGACGCGAATACGCCGGAAAAGTGGCGCCCGTATCTGATCAAGGCGATCGAGGATTGGCAGCCGGCGTTCGAGGCGGCGGGCTTCAAGAACGCAATCGTCGGCAAGGTCGCACCGTCGAACGACCCCGACTGGTCGCCGGAAGATGCGCGCTACTCGGTGGTCCGCTGGCTCCCCTCGACGACGGAGAACGCATCGGGACCGAACATTCATGATCCGCGATCCGGCGAGATCCTGAATGCGCACATCCAGTTCTATCACAACGTGCAGAACCTGGCGCGCACCTGGTACTTCACGCAGGCAGCGGCGAACGACCCGCGGGCGCGTCAGTTCCCATACCCCGATTCGCTCATGGGCCGGCTGCTCGAGTACGTCCTCGCCCACGAGGTCGGTCACACGCTCGGCTTTCAGCACAACATGAAGTCGAGCTCGCAGTATCCGATCGACAGCATCCGCAACCCGGACTTTTTGCGGCGGATGGGCCACGTGGCCACTCTGATGGACTACTCCCGCTTCAACTACGTCGTGCAGCCGGAAGACCACGTGCCCCCCGAGCTGCTCGTGCCACGCATCGGCCCATACGACATCTGGGCCACCAAGTGGGGCTACGCACCGGTCGACGCCGGGATGCAGGTCGCCCAACAGGCCTCGACGCGGACGGGCGCCGAACGCATTGCCGCCGCCGAGGCCGAGCGCGCAACGCTCGATTCCTGGGCGCGCGAGCAGGACACAAAGCCGTGGCTCCGATTCTCGACGAGCGGCGCGTTCGGCTCTGACCCGGGCGATGAAACGGAAGCGGTGGGCGACGCCGATCCTGTGCGCGCCACCGAGCTCGGTTTCAAGAACCTGAAACGGAACATGCAGTGGATCGAGTCGGCGACGGTGAAGCCGAGCGAAGACTTCGACGTTCTCGCCGAGTTGTACGGCCGGCAGATCAACCAGTTCCGCACGGAGCTGGGCCACGTCGCCAATCTCGTCGGCGGCATGAACTCGCAGGAGAAATACGGGAATCAGCCGGGACCACGCTTCACGCCGGTTCCGAAAGCGAAGCAGAAGGAGGCGGTGAAGTTCATCGCCGACAACGGACTCCAGACGCCGACCTGGCTCATCGACACCGACATTCTGCGCAAGATCGAGCCAAACGGCGAAGTGTCGCGAATCGTGAACGCGCAATCGGCGCTCGTTACGAGTTTGCTCAACGATGCGCGGCTCACGCGGTTGATCGAGACTGAAGCGCTCGCGAAGAATCCGGCCGAGGTCTACACTTTCGCCGAGATGCTGAGCGATCTGCGCCACGGCGTGTGGACGGAGCTCTACGGCGGCGGATCGGTGAAAATCGACGTTTACCGACGCGGCCTGCAGCGCGCGTATCTGACGGACATCGCCAACAAGATCAACCCGCCGGCCACGACAGCGGCCGCGGTTGGCCGGGGAGGTGGTGGTGGCGGCCGTGGCGCGGCACCTCCGCCGGCGAACACGGGTGAGATCAAGGCGATGCTGCGCGGCGAATTGAAGCAGCTCGACGCCGAGCTTGCCGCGGCACAAAAACGCGCGAACGACGTCGCGACCAGGCGGCACTTGGACGATGCGCGGCAGCAGATCAGTCACATTCTCAAGCCGGCGGCCGCGGCGAGCAGCGGCGCGCCCGAAGAGGAAGGCCTGACGTCGCGCCGGCCGTAGAAGTTTTACCCACGCAGACCGGGGGGCCGAGCACCGCTCGGCCCCTCTTTTTGCACTACGGATTGTACTATTAGCCGGGCCGAGCCGAAGGGCGAACCGCTTCATCACCCATCACCCACACTCCCCATTTGAAGCACTGGAAGCGTTGGGTCTACACGGCGGTCTCGTTCGCGGCGGTTTTTGGCGTATCGGCGTACTTCATCGTCGGATGGTTGCGCGCCGGCAGCACCATCGCCCTGCCGTGGCGCGCCCACGCGATGGCGCTCGCGGCCGTCGTGGTCGAGATCCTGACGCGAACGTGGAAGATCACCTGGAGCGCCAAGGCGGCGCACATCCGGATCAAGTTCACCACGGCGCTTCGCACCACGCTCGCCGGGGACTTCGGCGCGTCGATCACACCTGCCCGCTCCGGCGCCGAACCCGCCAGGTTTCTCGTGCTCGCCGAGTCGGGCGTGCCGACGTCGAGCACCCTCGTCGTCCTCTACGCCGAGTTGTTTCTCGAGGCGCTGTCGCTGGCGACGGTAGTGCTGGTGGTGGCGATCGTATTTCGACACGCGGGCTTCGTGCTTGGCGCGCTCGTCGGTGTGGTGGGCGTCTACGCTGGATTCGTGCTCGGCGTAGCGATGATCGCGATCGTGTTGTCGAAGCGTCCAGCCGCCGACGTGGCGCCCGGGTGGGCACGGCGCATTTGGCTCGGCGGCAAGCGCTGGGTCATCGTGCAAAGGTGGCTGGCCAAGGTGCGCACGACCGTCGAGAGCGTGAGGCACATCGAGACCAGGTGGGCGGCCGGCGCGTATCTCATGTCGGTGGCGCACGTGTCGATGCGCCTCTGCGTGCTGCCCGCGCTGGTGCTCGGCGCCGGCGCGTCGGCGCCCCTGGCGCCGCTCGCGCTCTGGCCGCTCGGATTCCTGTATGGCGTGGCGGTGGTCCCGGCGCCCGGCGGCGGCGGGGCCGTGGAGTTGGCCTTCCACGCGGCTTTGATCGGCGTGATCGGCACCACGTACTTCGCGGCGGCGCTGCTCTGGTGGCGCTTCTACACCTTCTATCTGTACATCGTGCTCGGCGCGGTCGTTGCCGGCGACACGGCGCTGCGCGCGCTGCGAAAAACCGAAGAGCTGGAGGAAGAGCTGGAGACGGCGGCGCCTGAAAGCGCCTAGTCGCCAACGGCGGCCAATGCCACCGTCGCTTCGGGGAAGTACGCATTGCGCACGTACTGCTCGACCATGCGCTGCGTGTTGAAGAATGACCCGTTGAGCGCGATCGCCGACCGCATCACCTCGGCGTAGGCGAACGGCAATCCATAGTAGAGCGGCAGGATCACGCGCTCGAGCTTGAGATAAATCTCGTTCGCGTCCTTTGATTGGTCGCCGTCGGGATCGATGCCGCCGATCGACCAGCCGGTCACCCCTTCGACATGGCCTTCGATCCACCAGCCGTCGAGAACGCTCAGGCTTGGGACGCCGTTGAGGGCCGCTTTCATTCCGCTCGTGCCGCTGGCCTCGAGCGGCTTCATGGGGTTGTTGAGCCAGAGATCGACACCGGCCACGATTTTGCCCGCGATCTCCATTTCGTAGTTCTCGACGTAGAGCACCGTGATCGCGTCGGACAGCGCCGATGCCGCGTGGTAGATGCGGCGAATCAGCTCCTTGCCCCCGGTGTCGTTGGGGTGTGCCTTGCCGCCGAACACGATCTGCAGCGGGCCCACGGTCGATGCGATGTCGGCCAGACGCTTGAGGTTGGCGAAGACGAGATCCGCGCGCTTGTACGGCGTTGCGCGCCGCGCGAATCCGATCGTGAACACCTTTGGGTCGAGCGTGATGCCGGTTCGCTCGGCAAGGGCCGCGATCATCGTCTTCTTCGCTTCGGCGTGCGCGGCGCGGATTTCCTGGAGTGGAATGCCTACGGCGTAACGAAGGTAGAGATTGTCGGTGCGCCACTCCGGAATCCGCTTGTCGAACAAGTGCTGGAACGGCGGCGACGTCCACGTGCCGGCGTGCACGCCATTGGTGATGGCGTCGACCGGGAAGTTCGGGAACATGCCCTGCGACACTTCGCGATGCTTCATCGCCACGCCGTTGACGAAGCGCGAGAGGCGCAGCGCGACGTGCGTCATGTTCAGGTCGCCGGTCTCGATGCAGTGCGCCGCCTCGAGCAGCGAGACTGCCGAGTCGCCGAGGATGCGGTGGGCCAGCTCGATCGGGAACCGGTCATG
>Ga0310810_10011741_pt1 | contig 10245 bp, 9 predicted proteins | sample NCmetagenome_FD_207641 | JGI IMG/M metagenome (GOLD analysis project Ga0310810, IMG submission 207641) | Soil microbial communities from experimental microcosm in Duke University, North Carolina, United States - NC | ecosystem: Engineered > Artificial ecosystem > Soil microcosm > Unclassified ...
TTGTTCCCAATGGCGCGTGTTCAGCTCGCCATATTGCCGAACCGCCTCATCGGGTGGTGCGGGAGCTTGATCCACAAAAGGGATCACCTTCTCGGCCTCGCTGGTCCGCCAGATTTCTGCAAACAACGGAGAATCGGACAAAGCCACCATCGCCAGGATGGAGCTCCCGCGAATCAGGAAGTCGCGCCGTGAAACCTCGGAGATACGTGTCTTTGACGGATCGTCGATAGATGCCCGGGGTGTCATGGGTAGCCTCTCTTTCATCGCCTTGATAAGGATGAACTAAAACCTCGATGCCGTCAGCGTCACGTCGGTGTTTGCCCATGCCTGGCGGAAGCGCGCTTCTGCTGCGGCCGCTTCCGTGTTCTTGCCTTGCCCGCGGAGCGCCTGTGTCAGTCCAAACAGCGACCAGCCGTTCTCGGGGAAGCGCCGGAGGTCCTCGCGATAGACCTGTTCAGCCTCGGCGTGTTGTCCCGCCTTCAACAGGGTGGCGCCGAGCGAGTGGCGAATCGGGTAATACCATTTTGGCGGTTCGAAGTAGAGTCCCGCGTCCTCGATCTTGGCCGCCTTCCGGAAATAGTTGGTGGCCGCATCGAGGTCGCCGCGGCGTGTGGCGATCTCGCCGGACAGCGAGTGCACGGCAATCGAGAGCGCCGTCTTGCCATCCGCACCTTCCGGTGTTGTGGCGTTGATCGCGGTCACTGTATCGAGCGCGGCTTGCGCCTCCGCCCACTGTCCCTTGGCGGCATGCGCCACGCCGCGGGCGTACTGCGCCATGGCGTACGAGAAGCGGATGTCTGCCGGCGGAAGCGGTTCGGCAAGCACCTCGTCCCATTTTCCGAACGTCGTCAGCGTGAGCACGTGGTACGGCAGCATCTCCTGCAACATCCCGACTTGGCGGGCGGCGTCGACGTTCACCTTGGCGGTGAGGACATTAGACGCCTCGATCGCCTGCGCACTGCGGCCTGCCATCGTCGAGGCGAAGGCGAGAAAGTGGATGTTGTGCGGGTAGTAGGCGAGCGGATAGACGCCCATCGGATGCTGCCCTTCGATGAATGCCTCGTCGGTGTGGATGGCGTGCTGATTAGCCTCCACGGCGTCGTTCCATCGTCCGACGCGGATATAGATGTGTGCGGGCATGTGGACCATGTGTCCTTCGCCCGGCATGAGCTGAGCAAGTCGCTCGGCACAGGGCACCGCAGCCTGCGGATTCACCGCTTCGACCGCATGGATATAGTAATGGCAGGCGCCGGGGTGGTTCGGATTGCGTGTGATCACTCTTTTGAGCTGGCGAACGATTTCATCGGTGCCGGGATAGGGAGTACCGTCGGGTTTCCAATAGTTCCATGGACGGAGGTCCATCAGCGATTCCGCATAGAGGGTCGCGGCGTCCAGGTCGTCAGTGTAGGTGGTGGCGACCCTCTCCATAGCGCGCGAGTACGACTTGTCCAAGCGGGTCTGATCGGCCGGCGGGGTCGCCTCGTAGCGCTGGGCAACCGCCTCGATGTACGCACGCTCGGACGCCGTGGCATGGAGCGTGAGCGCTAAGGCTTTCTGCGCCGCCGCGTAGGCGGCGCCTCCACTCGCCGCATCCATGGGAGCATTGACGTGCGGGCCGTAGGCGAGTGCGATCCCCCAGTAGCACATGGCGCAGGTTGGATCGAGTTCCGCCGCGCGGGTGAACGAGCGGATCGCCTCCGCATGATTGAATCCGTAGACCAATCGCAGACCCTGATCGAAGTACTGTTGCGTGGCCGGCACTCGGGTGGAGATCGGCTTATGATGGGAGCCAAGGTTCGTGTAAAGCGGAACCGTGTCGGCAAGGCTCTTCGCCGGAGAAGTCGCCGTCGCCTCTGCGCCCCAGTTCGAGGCGGCGCTCGCGAGCAGAACAACCACGGTGAATCCAATCTGAGCGATGCTGATATCGATGGATGTGTGAATGAACGCTGAGATTCGTGTGATCATGGCTCCCTCCCTCATGCTGCTCGGACGATGCGGCCGCGAGCATTCTGGATAATGACGCACAGATATAAGCGTGATATCGGCCTGAGGGGATCAAGATCCACTTAGGCCGTCACGGATCATTGTTTCTCGATGTGGATCGAGACCGGCACCGGATTCGACACCATGTCGAGAACCGGCGAGAATCTGATCAGCTTGTCCAACTGTTCAGCAGACGCGTCGGACTTGATCGCAAAATGGACACGGATCTCCTTGTACCCTCGCCGGACCTTGTCCGACAGCCCGAGAAATCCTTGTACGTCAAGATCTCCTTCCAATGTCGATTCCACCGACTCGAGATGAAGGCCTCGTGCCGTTGCATGGTAGACGAGCGAGGTTGTGAGACCTGCGGCAAGGGCGTGCAGCACAGACTCATAAGGATTTGGCCCTTGGTCGGTGCCCAGCAACGCCGGCGGTTCGTCGGAATCGAGCACGAACGCGTTCTTGCGCATGAACTCCTGCCCCGCGCCGTAGAAACTCTGGATCGTCGAGCGGTTGTGCCCGCCCGTGATCCATTTATTCTTTGCGCGAAAGTGGAAGGTCGCCAGCGTTGGGTTCTGCTGGACGATTTGGATCATTCCACCCAATCGATCTATGTTGACGCCGTTCATGACTCCGTTGATGGTGGCCTGCGACATGATGACTCCTCCTTGTTGAGTGTGTGGGTCACTGGCGAGTTGCCGAAACAAGAGCCGGTCGGCATTCCGGCACACGCGTTTCCAGTTCATCCGTGCACCCGCTCCAGCGACATCCGACGAAACAGGTCCCCACAGGATGGCACTACCGCCTGAAGCGAGAGGAACGTCCGTCGGATTAGCGCGAACGACATCGATTGCGTGCGATTCCATGGCGCCAACGACAGAGCGCGTGCGAGCAGGCAATAGCCGACCAGCACTCGCGCCGTGGTGCCGGCGAACTGCAGCCAGTGAATCCATTGCAGCGGTCCCCACAATCCGGCGATCAGCATCACCCCATAGGTCACCCGTACCTGTACGGGAAAGGCAGTGACGTCTCTCGTGAGCCAAAGCACATGACCGATCTGAACAGAACACAAGAGGATGGCCAGGGAGATTGCGGCCGGCCAAACGAATAGGCCGGCACCGAGGAGGCCCACGGTCAGGAACCAGTACCACCAGGCGAGATCATGAATCGGTGTCATCGTCTTGCTCCTTGCTGTCACGAATCGACTTAATACGGAGCCCTAGAGCAGTATCGATGCCAGCATGGAGGGATCGAGCGAGACGACGGAATTTCAGCGACTTGGAATCAGTCGAAGGAGATAGGTGAGTGCCGACACGGATGTGACTTACGAATTCTCGCGAGAAGATTTGTGAGATCTCGCGAATCGATCAGGAGGAAACCGGGCGAGCTTTCTGCATCTTCAACGCTTTCATGCGCGACGAGAGGGTCGAGGCGTTCATGCCGAGTAGTGCGGCCGCGCCGTTCTCACCGGAGACCTTCCAGTTCGCGGTCTCGAGGGCGCGCAGTATATTGCTGCGTTCGAGGTCCTCTAGCTCCCTGGCGGTACGAATCACCCCGGGCCCGGCTTCGCGTGTAGGATCCAGCGGGGCTGGCGCGGTCGCCTCAGGTAAGGCGCGATCGAGGTTCAGGTGGCCATCGGTGGCGGTGATCACGGCCCGCTCAATGACGTTCTGCAGTTCTCGTACGTTTCCCGGCCAATTGTACGCCTTCAGCCGGCGCGCATAATCGGCGCTCAAAGGCGCGATCGTGCGACCCATTTTGGCGGAGAATCGGCTGGCAAAGGCAGAGGCCAGGCGCACGACATCATCGCCGCGCTCGCGCAACGGCGGCAGACGCAGAGGAAACACGTTCAGCCGGTAAAACAGGTCCTCGCGGAATTGTCCTTCGCGAACGGATTTTTGCAGATCGCGATTCGTTGCAGCCAGGACCCGTACGCTCACCTTCTTGGCAGAAGCGCTGCCGACAGGATCGAATTCGCCTTCTTGGAGCACGCGGAGCAGTTTCGCTTGCAAGCCGAGCGGGAGTTCCCCGATCTCGTCGAGAAAGATCGTGCCCTTATCAGCGAGGGTAAAGCGGCCTTCGCGTTTCTTGGTTGCCCCGGTAAAGGCCCCGGCTTCATGACCGAACAATTCACTCTCAATTAAGGTGTCGGGAATCGCTGCACAATTCACAATGATGAACGGACGCGCCCGGCGCGTACTGGCTGCATGGATTGCGCGTGCCACGAGTTCTTTGCCGGTGCCTGTTTCGCCAAGGATGAGCACGGTCGCATCAGTCTGTGAGACCTGAGCGATGTCGTGTAGTACCTCCCGAAGCGCCTGGCTGTCGCCGAGCAAGGCTTCGTCGTGGTGAAGGGCCTGCAATTCCTCCCGCAACAATTCGGTCTCAGCGGTCAACGACTGAATCCTCTGCTCCGCTTCGACCCGATCGAGTACGTTGCGGAGGATCAGGGTCGTGAATTTCCGGCGATGGAGCTCGAAACGGGAGACCGTTGCTTCGGCAGGAAACATCTCGCCGTCAGGGCAGCGGGCGGCAAGGCCGCCGGCAATCCATCGCGACTGCTGGCCTTCGGGACGTCCGCCCAACTCGGCGACGAGAGCCACCAGTCTGGCGGCATCATCCGGCTTTACGAAGTGTCGAAAGTTTTGACCGGTCATGTGGTCCGCTGGACAGCGGAACACTTTTTCAGTCGCAGGGTTCACACGGATGATATTGAGCTCATCGTCCAGTTCAATGATCGCATCCATCGCGCTGCTGAGAAGCCGCCCGACTTTTTCTTCCCGCTCCCGTACCTCCGCTTCAGCACGAAGGCGCTGCAACTCAGCCGCAGCCCGCGCCGCGAAGATCTGAAAAATGGCATGGACCCGCGGTTCGGCTGGAATCGGGCGGCGGTCGATCACCGCCATGTGTCCGAGAATATGCCCATCCGTGTCTTGGAGCGGGACGCCCATGTAGCTGACGGCTCCCGTCGCCTCGAGGTCAACCGAATGAGGATAAATCTCCAAAATGCGGTCCGGGAAATGCACCAGGTTGGCCGTGTCAATCACGCGCTCGCAGGGCGTGCCGGCAATATCCACTTCATAATCGTTGATCCACTGTCGATCCATCCAGAATGCGAGGGCACGAAGGCGGCGCCTCTCCGGAAAATACTCCGTGACCCAGGCGCCATGCGTGCCGAGTGCTTTCGACAGATTTTGCACCAGGGCGGCAAAGAAGCCATGTCCCGTTTCAGTGGCAGTGCCTTGAAGAATCGCCCGCAACGCCTCATCGGTTTCAAGATCCTGAAGCGGCTTGGAGTCGAGTGGTGGAGAGCTCATGGGACCGAAATTATGGGGCGAGTTGACAGGCAGATTCAAGAGGGGAGTGGACGGAAGGGCTGTCCGACGAAACACATGACCAGACACGTCCGCGGGGGCTTGGTCCGTTGCTCTGTGTCATCAGCCCATTCGTCTTTCCTTTCCTTCCGGCTGATTGAAAGTTTGGGCGTGAAAGGAGCAAGCTTGGCGAAAACAAGCGATCTGCTCAGAGAGGGGGGCGAACATGAAGACCGATCTTGAGAGCGTGAAGCGGCTGGCGAAGGATCTTCGGAAAGGGTACCCACGCAGTCCGAGGGAAAAGTTGGGAGGGTACGTGATCGCGGCCCGTTGCACGGATAAGTGCCGGGCCTTTCTGTTGGGCATGAACGGAGAGTACAACTATTGGCCCTGTTCGTTAGCGACTGAGTGGTTCGCGCTCACAGGCATCACACCCGATCAGTTCAAGGACGTGGTGGCGACCGGCGCGACAGACGAGGAACTCGCCCGATGGATCGGCGAGCACTCCAAGATCGCAGACCCCGACGAAGTGCTGAAATGGAACAATCGCATGCGCGACATGAGGCTGGGTGACATGAGCCTCCATGCCCAACAGTATTTAGAAGAGTACATTCCCAAATTCGTTCCGAACCATCGCCCGGTGTACGTGTGGTTCGACGTGTATGATCTCGAAGAAAAACGGTTTTGATTGATGAGCCGGGAAGAGCCAGGAGACCACGCATGACTCTGGAAAAAATGTCTGACGAAGAAATCTTTCACCTTGCCAACCCGATCATGGACAACCTGATGGACGCATCAACTGCGATCGATCATGAACGGCATATTCGAGATTTCAGCGATAGGATGAAGGCGATTGTGACCAGGGAACATCTTCAGAAAGTCTGCCAGAAGTATGGCACCTATCTCGTCGATCACGCGATGGTGTTCTGAGAAAAGTTTTACCCGCCACGCGCTGAAGACAACCTATCTCAGCTCATTGAGCCGAGATCGTGATCGGAGCCGATAGCGTAAATGTGAGACGTGTGCCCGACGGGACGTTGATGCGTGATCCGGTGACCACTACCTCACGCGCCTCTAGCCTCGACCGAAGCCTGTCGGCGCGCGGACCTGCGGAGGCAATGGCCTGCTCCATCGCCGCATTCCGCGAGGCGGTTTGTGCATCCAGGGCAGCAGGGGTGGAGTTCGCCGCCAGCGTTCGCCCGTTGAGTATGATGCCGGTCAGGGTAATGCCAAGATCATCGCTCACTTGCGTGAGCTGCATGGTCACCTGCGTCCCATAGGGGAGGAGCGGCGCTCCGTTGGCGATGACCGGTTGGACGATTGTGCCACGGAAGTTGTCACCAGCGTGATTGGCCGCCGACGTAATCGATCCGGAGACCATCACGGTGATCAAAGTACCTTGTGGAACTTGTGCATTCGCTGCGCCGGAAGCGGCTGGAGGGGTGTGAGGTGGCACGGATGCCCTCATATTGGGATCGAAGGTCGGTCGAACAGGTGACGGCGGTGTGGCGGGTTGTGCGGTCGGAGCATTTTTCTGCGCGTCTTGTCCTGGGATTACCGAAGGCACGTGAAGCGCAAGGATCGGCGCGATCTCTACCACCGGCTGTATCGGCCCAACGGCATTGGGCGCCGCAGAGGCTTGGAACGACTCGAGGAGGGTTTCCCGGACGCTTCGACCATAGGCGCAAGCTTTGTCTACGGTCTTGCGGACAAGACCCCCAGGCACCTCGTCGCTCATCCACGTCGTGACAATGGTCGGGCCGCAATTGGCCTGGCTTACACCAACCTGCACGGCTTCCCAATGGGTCGCGATCTTCGTGCCTCGGATCTCAAGAGTCTCATCGCCCGACTCAAGTGGCGTGCCTGCAGCAGCTTGTCCTCTTGGTGACAGATCCGCATGGATGTGCGCCGGATACGCCATTTCCGTATCCCGTGGAGGATGCGCTGCACCACTGAGCATCGGCGTCCTTGGCGACGGATTATCGTAGGCGACGGTGGTCTGATAGAGATTCGCCAAATCGTTATCGATTGACCGCAGCAGGTAGCGCGATCGTGCATTGACCGCGCCGCTTGTCAGATCATGTTGAAGCGGTTGTTGAGTCAAAATCCGGTCGATATACGACGCATTGGCTCCGGGGGAAAACCGCTTCCAGGCGAGATATTGCGGCGAGTCCTTCTCGGGCGCTTGCGGTCGCTCGACGGTCGGCGTTGTGATCTCGGCGTCCAGGAATGCGAGCTCACCTTTGTACGTCAATTGCGGCTTATTGAGCGCTCGACGATGCGCGGCCTCGATCACCGTCTGTTCACCCTTCGCTTCCACATATGTCCGATAGGCGGAATCAATAGCCGTCGTTGTCTCGAGATCCTTTGCGAACACCAGCGCCGCCTTCACATAGCCGCGCGCATCCTTCTGAGCCAGAAGATCTTGGAACGTTTCGATCGGCTCCGTCCGTTTCACCCCCAGCTCTTTCACTGTCATCACGCCGCCGGAATACATCCGTTTTGGTGCGAGCCGGACGGCGTGCGCCGCCTGCAAGACCGCCGGTTCGCCGAAGGCGAGGACCAACCGTCGATACGCGGTCTCGGCAAACGTCCAGGTGGTCGCCGGATCGAGCCGGCGCAGGTCAGGCGCATGATTGTGCAGCAGGTAGAGTAGATACCGGCGATCGTCGTCCTGGCTGGCCAACAGCTCCATCGCGCGGGCGGGGTCGGCGTAGACGCCGATCACGCCCTCCGGCATTGGCTTGTCGTAATCGATCATCTCACCGCCGCCAGGGCCCTTCTTGTAGGGATCGGCGGTCACCACGAGGGCGCCGTCTTCGGCCTTCGGTGCGTCCATCACGCGCTTCGCGGCCGCTTGGACGCGCTCGCTGCCAAGGAGCTCTGTCATCTTCTTGTAGTTGGAAGTGGCCGCTGGAAGCGGAACCTTCCGAAATCTCGCATAGAGATAGACACCATACGTCGCCGGCGTATCGAATCCTGCCGGCATGCGATTCACGTGATCGAATTCCCACCAATCACGCAATGTCACATAGGCATCATACTTTGTCGTGTTGGCCGCCACAGCGTCCCAGAATTTCTGTCCCATCCACGTCGCCAGCAGGCCCTGCATGAAAGCGTCATCGGTGCTGCTGGATGTGTGGCCTTCGAACAGCTTGTCGCGAACGGCCATGGCCCAGTCTTCGAATTCGTGCAGGGCAGAAGAACGGATGCCGTCGTCGATCTTTTCGTCGAATCCGCCGAAGGTGTCGAAAAAGTTGGCGCCGGCCGTGGCTGTGCGTCGTCCGTGTTCGTCTTTCATGACCGGTGCCTTCAGGTGTTCCCGCAAGTAATAGATGTCCTTGGTGGCCAGCCAGTACGAGAAATCCTTGCGAGCTTTCTCGGCGCCGGGTTTGTCGGGATACGTCGCCCAGAACTGCTCCCGAGCTTGTTGGATCGCCGCTCTGACCTTCGCGCGCTGTTCCCCGGTCTCGCGCATTTGCTTCAACATCATCTCGTTCTCGATCGCCCGGGCCTGCTGGTTCGCATATGCGCGTTCGCATTCGGAGTAACTCCCGCACGAAATGAATTGTGCGTGCGCCGTTACCGGCATGGTCAGCAGCAATGGACCCAGGGAGGCGATCAAGATTCGCCGAATACTCATCACGGCCTCCTATGATTTCAGAGTGTCACGACAGCCCAGCCGTGCCTGGAACAGTTTGGCTGCAAGTTGTGATTTCGATTCAGAGCCCGACTTCCGTTGAAGAAGCCGGAACATTCTACTGTTTCACGTGGGGCAGGTCTATCGCCGTGTGTGGGGCGATGTGCGGTAATGGACCGGGGAGGCGAGGAACGAGCCGGCCCGCCACGCGTCCAGAAATGCCCCCTTTTGGCCAGCCGTCCGAAACGTCGAAGCTGCCGTTAGGTCGATCAACGGCGAGAGCAAGATAAAGGATAGAGCTTGACTTACGGCAAAGTTGGGGTCGCTTGGATGGTGAAAATCCCCACGCCTCTGGTAACTGTCACTAGACCATGTCGGTGCAAGCGGGATACTTCAAGATAAAGATCGTTCCAAGTGAACTCCGGGTAGCGACTCACTAGGGCCTCAAAGTCACATTTTGGGGAAGACTGGAGAAATTCTAGGATTCGTTCGGTGATGGGTTTCTGATGAGACATCAAGCTTCCTCCCTGGCAATGACAATGGATTCCTGTGTTGGGGCATCTGCCTAGAAATAGATTCTACAGGAAGTTGCAACAAAAATCCGCACGCGCCGCGAAATGATTCCTGACACCGTTCAATTCAAAGGCTGGTGTCTTCTCTTACTATTTATACGTGGACACCGCCGCAATAGGGGCAACGGATGCGGCCGCTGCTCAGGCAGTAAGAGCACGTTTGCAATTGAGAAACATCGTCTGCACTCATGGGTTGCGTGTACCAGCTCCCGCGGCCTTGGCACTGGGAGCAGGTCATTGATCCGGAACCCCCGCACTGACTACAGATCTGGCCTTGCGACGAAAAAGACCCTGCTTGTGGGGCCGTCATTGGCCCAGCCGGTCCGGCCACGGGCAGAAACTTCGCCACCTTCAACGCGATCGACGGTACCGGGTTGTAGCCGAGTGCGTTCGCCATGACTAGGATCCACATAACAACGGTCCAGCCAAGGAACAGATTCAACACAAACAAGAATCCCAATGAACCAACGATGGGTTTCCCCATTCGCAGGCGAATCAACGCAACGATGCTAGGGAGGAGATACATGAACCATTGAGACATCGCACTGAAGAAGTGTGATTCCATGGGACCTCCTCGTAAGAATCTACTGAGTTGTATGGGGCTAATGCAGCGCACCATTGTACTTATTCAATGGGCGTCGGTCTAGGGTGAGGTGGATGAGTGTGAGGCGTATTTCACCTCTCCGATTGATCCAGCGGGTGGATAAGAATATATTGCATCGCGGAGGGGATGGAG
>Ga0310810_10011744_pt1 | contig 10244 bp, 6 predicted proteins | sample NCmetagenome_FD_207641 | JGI IMG/M metagenome (GOLD analysis project Ga0310810, IMG submission 207641) | Soil microbial communities from experimental microcosm in Duke University, North Carolina, United States - NC | ecosystem: Engineered > Artificial ecosystem > Soil microcosm > Unclassified ...
GACATCAGTACTGAGGAGGATGGAGCGGGTCTCGAGTCTGATCTCTTCGGTGTAGCCGAAGGACTCGGCGTCGTACCCGTGCCAGAACTCGCCCTCGTAACGCACGCCTTCAAGCGCCCAGCGGAACTGCTCGGCGATGGCGAAGGTGTTGACCATTCCCTCGGCCATCCGGACGATGTGCGCGACGCCACGTGGGTCGTCGTTGAGGATGTTGAAATGACGCTCGGCGAGCCAGACGCTCAGATGGTGTGCGAAGCAGCTGCCGAACGCGGTGATCCGGGTCGACGGTCCGATGAGCGGCTCGGGCGGGATCCAACCCGGCAGGACGTACTTGATCACGTCCTCTCCGGTCTGCAGGTTGGCGACGGCGGGATTGAAGTTGCAGTGCTCGCCACGATGCCATGCCCAACCGGCTTTCTGAGGTTGACCGTCGAGCTCGAACTGCAGCTCCTCGCCGGTTTGACGCGCATCGACTGACTTGAGCATCCACCACTCCCTCGTTGCCTTCTTTTATACTCCTTCCCTCAGCCTCGGAGGATTCTTCATGCGACGCGTCAGCACGACGGCGAAGCTCCTGTGCTTCACCAGCTTCCTGGTATCAGCGGCGGTTCCCCACGCCAGTGCACAGGGCACGTGCGACCGCGCATGCCTCACCGGATTTCTCGATGGCTGGTTCAAGGGACTGGTGAACAACAGTGCCAGCGGCGTTCCCGTTGCGAAAGATATCAAGATCACGCAAAACGGTCAGATCACCACGCTGGCTGGAACCTTCTGGGAGAGTGCCGCCAGCGTGCCTTACCGGTGGGACATCGCCAACCCGAAGTTAGGTGACACGGCCGCCGAGGCCGTCATCAACAACGCCGACGGCTCCATGACGATGCTGGCCGTGCGGCTCAAGGTGAGGAGCGGCGCGATCACGGAGATCGAGACCATCAAGACGAACAAAGGCGAAGCGGATGGGCTCTGGGGACCGGAGGTGTTGCTGCAGAAAGGCGTGTCTCCTGCGCTTCAACTGTCGATACGCGAAGCCGAGCGCGATTCGTATTACAGACTGATCGCCGCAGCGGAAAGCTACTGGCGTGCGTTCCAGACCAACGGCACTCCCGACTACCACCCTGCGGATCTCCTGCCCGACACCCAGCGCTTCGAGAATGGGCTTCAGACCACTGGCCTCGTGCGTAACGGCGTCTACGCGTCCGCTGCCGGCGGGTTCGATGCAGGTCGTTTCCTTGGGCGTAACCTCTGGGACCGGCGCTATCCGGTCGTGGACGAAGAACGCGGCATCGTGTTGTCGATGGTCCGGTTCGGCCTCAAGGATGGCCAGAAGAGCCAGGCCACAGCCACGGCAAACAGTCGCATCGTCGCCGAGTTCTTTACCGTCAAGCGAGGGTTGATTCAGGAAGTGCAGGCGGTGCTGTTCAATGTTCCCGACAGCTTACCGACGCAGTGGCCCGCCGAATACGGACCGGGGCGCGGCGGCGCGGGCTGGTAGAACCATGCAACGGCCACCGGGACGAGAAATCGCCCGCATCACGCTCGGTGTCCTCTTCATCGGACTCCTCATCGCGATCTCTCTGCTGGTCCTGCAGCCCTTTCTGGGCGCCCTTGTCTGGGCGACGATGATCGTGGTCGCGACGTGGCCCATGATGCTTGCCGTGGAGGCGCGGCTCGGTGGCCGAAGATGGGCCGCCGTATTGGTCATGACGGCCATCATCCTGCTCCTCCTGGTGGTACCGCTCACAGTCGCAGTCCTCAGCATCGTCGAGAATGCGGACACCATCGTTGCCTGGACGCAGGGTCTGGCGAACGCTACCGTGCCTGCGCCACCGCAGTGGGTCGCGGACCTGCCGCTCGTCGGCTCGAATCTCGCAGCTGAATGGGCCGCGCTGGCGGCGACGAGTCGCGACGATCTCATGACGCAGGTTGCGCCTTACATGCGCTCGGTCATCCAGTGGTTCGCGGGTCGGGCTGGTGGAGTCGGGCTCACGCTGCTGCACTTCCTCCTGACCGTCGTGATGACGGCGATCCTGTACGCAAACGGTGAAGCGGCGGCATTGAGCGCGCGGCGGTTCGGGCGGCGGCTCGCTGACGATCGCGGAGAGTCGTCCGTCGTACTCGCAGGACAGGCCATTCGCGCTGTCGCGCTCGGCATCGTGGTGACGGCGATCGCTCAGTCGATTGCGGCGGGCGTCGGCCTCGCTCTGAGTGGCGTTCCGTACGCCACCGTACTGACGGCCGTCACTTTCGTCCTGTGCATTGCGCAACTCCCACCACTGCTCGTCCTGCTGCCGGCGGTCGGTTGGTTGTACTGGTCGGATCACACCTTGTGGGGCACTGTGCTCCTCGTGTGGTCTCTGCCGGTAGCTGTGATGGACAACGTGATGAGGCCGGTTCTCATCAAGCGAGGCGCGGATCTACCCCTGCTTCTGATCTTCGCCGGTGTGATCGGTGGCTTGATCAGCTTTGGCATCATCGGCCTGTTCGTCGGCCCCGTCGTCCTGGCGGTGACATACCGCTTGCTCGAGTCGTGGATCGCAGACGTCGATCACGAGAGGCCGGACACTACGTAACCCGCGCGCCACGTCGAGCGGCCTCTCGTTCTACTCGCCGCATGAGTGCTTGCGCAACGCCGCGCCCGTGCCACGACTGAGCGACGTAACACCTCCACAGCTCAATGGGCGACTGGTGTCGGGCGGCTCGTTCCCGCGCGTGTGTCGTGTAGTTCAGCGGGTTGCCAACAGGCGGTAGCCCGCATCGAGGGCATCGAGCGATCTGAGGTAGCCGAACCGATTCTCCCAGGTGCCAGACTCGAGATCACTTTCAAGCCGTGCGATGCCGCGAGCGACCGTGCCTTCGTCCAAGAGCGCAAATCCGGACATGCCCGCGCGCACTGTCGGATCGAGATAGATCTCTGGTCGCCGCCAAAAGGCGGCGAGAAAACCATCAACGCAGTCATGAGGGATTGGGACCCGCTCAATGCTGCTGTCACCGAGCTCTGCGACGATCTCGCCTATCGACGGACTCCGTCTCTTGTCGAGCTCGATGATCTCCGGGAAGTACGTCGTCGTGAGCCAGAAATCGTGCGCATCCACATCGAACGCGAAGACAACAAGGCGCCTCGCCACCTGCTTCATTTCGGCAATGGCCGTGCGCCAGTCCACCCAGTGGTGCAACGTGAGCACCGCCAGCGCAACGTCAAACGTGCCCGGCCGAAACGGCAGTGCCTCAGCCACCGCCTGGACGACCGGTGACGCGCCCCCTACTCGCTGCCGGATCATCTGCGCCGATGGTTCAACTCCAACCAGACGTATACCGACAGGCTCGTAAGAACCGGCGCCGGCCCCAACGTTGACAATAGAGGCTGCATCTCCAAGTGCGGCCGCGATCGCCGCGGCGATCCGAGGATCGGGACGACGCGTCGATATGTACGATTGGCCGATCTGGTCGTACAGAGCCTCGGACATGATCCCGAATCCCGAATCCCGGTCTCATTACCGGCCGCGATCGTCGCCATTGACCTTCTCGAACACGCGTTCGGGCGGTGGCAGTCCCTGCTTGGCGTTCTCCGCCGCCTCTCTGTCGTAGACCCGTTCGGCGCTCAGCGCGTTCGGAACGGAGCGGTTGCCCTCGTGACAGCCGTACTCGTACATCTCGTAGCCGCGCTGATGGGTGAGAGTCATTCGCAGCGTCCACGGTGCCACGTAGGTCTTCGGGTCTTCGATGCGCAGCTCCAAATCGATCATGTCGGGATCGATCCGGGTGATCCGCTCCGTCGTCTTCAGCGCCTCGCTGGCGCGGATGCCGCCAGTGACGGGCAGGCGATCGGTGAAGTTGGTGGTTTCGATAACGAGCGTGTTGCCCTCCCAGTGGCCGACGGAATTGCCCATCAGCTGCCTGAGGCCGCTTCCGAGATGCGGCCTCCCATCGAGCGGGACGACGCGCGTCTCGTGCACCATTTCGTGGTAGATGATCACGGCGTCTGGCGTCTGCATGATGCGCGTGCCATTGCCATACACCACGGGCAGCCACGATCCAGTAAGGCCGCGTGTGATGCAGCGATCCCAGAGACTGAAGTCATCGATGGTGTTGAAGGGACCCAGGCCGCTGGTTCCGCGGACCGCCGGGCGCGTTCGCGCCTCGGGCGTAAGAGCGGGAATGCGACCGTCCGGAGGGTCGATCACCAGCGAGGTGTAGCCGAAGTCGCGCGTGCCTTCCTCATTGCGAAAGGTTCCGGTGCGCGCGTTGTCAACGTTCCGCGCGGTCGCGCGCTCCTGCGCGCGCCCGGTGAACTCCTCGTCCGTGAGATAGCGGCGCGTGCCGAACTGCGACGGGCGCGACATCGGGACTGCGCGCATGTCATCAGCGGTCCAGATACCCTCGAGATCGGGCTGGCCCGAGACCAATTTCGGCGGCGTCCACTTCGGGTTGACGACGGCAGCCGCGGACGCCTCGGCTGATGCTTTGGCCTGGGCACGCGCCGGCATCGCTGTCCCGCCGATCCCGACGATGGTCACGAGACTTGCGATCAGATAAGGACGCATAGTCCTCCTCAGCAGAGAGCGGCTACTTCACGGCGAACCGACGGGGCCCTCCCTTGTGCGGGCTCGAATGCGAATTCCGTCTGCCCCGCGACACCGCACAACACACCGGCGCGCGGACGCGCCTGGGAGACGCTGCCACACTAGCCGAGCGCCTGGCGGGATATCAAGGGCGGAAGCGCCTGGCTAGTTCCGCTGGCGGCGGTTGTTCTTCTTCTGGAACTCCTGGTCTCTCAACTCGGGGCTGTCCAGGTTTTTGATGTTTTCGTTTTCGGGCACGAGATCATCACACAGCTCGGGAGCGAGACAGACGCTCTCGATGGATCGCCCTGTCGGTGGCACCGGCATGCCGCGTTCGGTCATCAACTTCCGCAGGAGCGCACCCGCTTCCGGCTGCACGATTGCCGACTGGGTGCCGATCCGGATCAGGCCATCGGCGTAGTCCACCGGCAGGTACCGGTGATAGGCAAGCCGTCCTCCGGCGTCGTTGCCGTTCTGCCCGTAGTCTCGCAGGTCGAGCCGCGCGCCGGCGTCCACCAGCACCTGAATGACCCTGGTGGCCCCCTTGTGGGCCGCGCCGTGCAGGGCGGCGCGCCCGGTCTGCGCCTGCGCATTGGGGTCGTTGCCCAGACTCAGAAGGAGCTTTATGGCTTCGACGTTGGCATCCTTCGACCACTCGTAGGTCACGCCTTCGACCCAGCCGATGCCTGCCGCCACCTGCAACGGGGTGACGCCGATGTTGGTCGGGATGTTCGGGTTGGCGCCGTGTTCGAGGAGCAGCTTCATCAGAACGAGGTCGCTCGACTGCGACGCCCGCCAAAACGCGGTCGCGCCATCCTCATGCACCCACTGCGAGGTGAACACCGTGCGGAACCACGTTGACTCCTGCACTCGCCAGTTGACGTCAGCGCCACCGTCAATGAGCTTCTTGATGAACTCCAATGAATCCATGTCCCCCTTCGGGACCGGATAGTCGCCGCCCTCGATGTTGCGGTTGTCCACCGCAAGATACAGCGGCGACCAGGCGCCCTTGTTGGTGAGGTTCGGATTGGCGCCGTGCTCGAGCAGGTACGACGCGAGCTGGTAATTCCGGTTCTGCGTCGCGACCAGAAGCGGACTCCATCCGTAACGTGTCACCTGGTTCACATCGGCCCTGGCGGCGAGCAGAATGCGCACCGACTGCAGATCGTTCTCGCGTGCCGCGAACACCAGCGCCGTGAGTCCGCCGCCGTCGTTGGACCGCGTGCTGCGCGGACCGACTTGACTGACCACCAGATCCTGGTTTCGCCCTTGCGACGGCCGGGGATCGACAGCCTTGGTGTAGCGCACCGGCCGGTCCTGCCAGGCGGCGTCGGAGACCGCACTGACGTTTGCGCCGCGGTCCACGAGCAACTGCACGGCGGAGGGATGTTTCTGCGCCGCCGCCCACATCAGGGCAGTCGTGCCGCGCAACGCCTCCTTCGCATTCACGTCGGCGCCACGATCGATGAGCAGCTTCATCGTCTCGACGTCGCCGGTGCGCGCGGCCATCATGAGCACGGTTTCCTGATTGAGCAAGCGCTCGTTCGGGTCCGCCCCCGCGTCGAGCAGCCGTTGCACGATTGCCGCCTTGCCGCCCTCGGCGGCCAGAGACATCGGCGTCGCACCGTACTGGTTGGCCGCCTTGGCGTTGGCTCCGGCCTTGAGGAGCAGGTCGACGGTGGCGAGGTCACCTCGATTGACAGCCCAATGTAGCGCCGTTGCGCCATCGGCCTGCGCAGCGTTCACATCCGCCTTCTGAGTCACCAGGCTGCGGACGGCCGCGGAGTCGCCGCGCATGACGGCGTCGGCGACGTCGCTCGCGGCTGCGCCCAAACCTGCCGACGGAAGAAGCAGGAGCGCCGCGAAACTCCCAACTCCCAATCTCCAACCCCCGAGCGCACGAACCCGGCTCTTTCGAAGTGGGGAGTTGGCACCAGCGTAAGAGGATGGGGAATTCTTCAGCACTAGAGCTCCTCCAACCTTCCCGTGCTGTCTCCGATGCTCTCCTGGTGGATATCGAATATGTCCAGCAGGCTCAGGAGCAGATTTCCGGTTGGCACGGTCATGCTCGGATACGCGAGATGACGATCGCCCTTCAGCTTTCCGTTGGCGCCTCCGACGAGCACATGAGGGACGTCCTCGTGCCGGTGCTGATTCGAGTTCCCCATGTTGGAGCCGTAGAGCACCAGTGAATGGTCAAGGAGTGTTCCATCACCGTCCTGGGTCTTGGCCAGCTTGTCGACTAAGTACGCCAGCATCGAGATGTGGTAGCGATTCAAGATCGCGTATTCGGCCTTTCGCTTGTCGTTCTCGCCGTGATGCGACCCGGCATGGAACGCGACGGTGACCCCGCTTTCAGGGTACGAGCGGATCGTGAGGTCGCGTGCGAAGAGCATCGTGGCCACGCGGGTGATGTCGGCGCGCAGCGCCAGTGCGAGCAGGTCGAAGTGCAGTTTGATGTGCTCGTCGAACGACTCGGGTACCCCGACCGGAACCGCGGCGCTCGTCGGCACCGTCGCACTGGCCTTCGCCGCGATCTGCAGGCGGCGTTCGATCTCCCGCACATCCTCGGAGTATTCGTCCAGGCGCAGCCGATCCGCCGGGTCGAGCCCGGCTTTGAAACGTGACAGGCTCGACATCAGCGAGTCGAGGATGCTCCGATCGTCTTGCCGGCGTGCGGCCCGCTCCTCGGCGGAGCCGCCGGATCCGAACATGCGCTCGAACACGATCTGCGGGTTCAGCTCCATCGGCAGCGGCGTCGTCGGCGTCGACCACGAGATGCTGTTCGTGTAGGCGCAGCTGTAGCCCTCGCCGCAGCTGTTCGAGTTGGCGCCTGGATCTTCGACGGCGAACTGCATCGACGGGAGCAGGGTCTCCTGTCCGATCTTCTGCGCGATGATCTGGTCGATGGTGGTGCCGTTGTAGATGTCGGCCCCTGACGTCCGCTTGGGTTTGTTGGCGCAGAGGAACGCCGATGCGACCCAGTGATCGGGCGGGCTCTGCCCTTCTGGCGCTTCAGCGGAGCGGGCATGAAGGCCGCTCAGGATCACCGTCTGCTTTCGGAATGGCGTGAGCGGCTCGAAGATCGCCGGCATCGTGAAGCCGGTCCCCACCGTGTCTGGCACCCAGTACCCCGGCGACATGCCGTGGGGAATGAAATTGGCGACGAACCGGGGCTTCGGTGTCGCAGCCGTCTGGCCCAGGAGCGTCGCCGCAGGCACCATTGCATCGAGCAGCGGCAGGGCGAGTGTCACCCCGGCACCGCGCAGGAAGGTCCGCCGGGGAATGTGCTTCTTTGCGATGAACATCGGTGTCCTCTATCCGCGGCTCAACGAGCGGCCGTTTGCTGCGCCGGTTCCGCGCCCTTGAGGTTGTTCTGAAATGGCGCGCTGTTGACCACGCCGAGCACCAGCGTTGAAAAACGATAATCGGCGGCAGCCGCGCCCCGAGCGATCGATCGCACGAGCGGCATGTCCTGATCGTTCATTCCACGACCGAGGGCGTAGGTCAGCAGCTTCTCGGTCATCACGCGCGCGAACTGCTCCGAGTTGCGCACCAGGAAATCCCGCAGGCTCTTCGGGCCATCGATCTTCGTTCCATCAGCGAGCGATCCGCGCGTATCGATCGGCTGACCTTCATCCTGTTGACGCCACGCGCCGATGCCGTCGAAGTTCTCGAGCGCAATCCCGATGGGCTCGAACAAACTATGACAGCTCGAGCACGTCGGGCTCTGGTGATGCATCTCCATGCGCTCACGCATGGTCGGTTCCTTCGCGTTGCCCGTGTTGTCCTGCGCCGGCGCCTTGATCATCGGCACGTCCGGCGGCGGGGACGGCGGGCTCACGCCGAGGAAGGTTTCCAGGAAGACCTTGCCACGAGCGACCGGCGAGGTTCTGGTCGCCTGAGAGGTGACGAGCATCCACGCGCCCTTCCCGAGCAGCCCGCGCCGCATGTCGAGGTCCGGGCCGAGCTGCACGCGCTGGAACCGGCTGCCGTACACGTTCGGGATGCCGTAGTGTTTGGCGAGCCGCTCATCGACGAACGTGTAGTCGGCGTTCAACACGTCCAGAACGCTGCGATCCTCGTGGACGATCGCATCGAACAGAATCTCGACCTCACGGCGGAATGCCACGCGCAGGTTGTCGTCGAAGTCGGGGTAGACGCTCGGATTCGGCGCTGCAGTGGCCAGGGCACGAAGGTTCAGCCACTGACCCGCGAAGTTCGCGATCAGTGCTCCCGACTTCGGATCGGCCAGCATCCGTCGTACCTGCTTATCGAGGGTCGCTGGCTCGTGCAGCCTGCCCTGTTCCGCCAGGGTCAGAAGATCGTCGTCGGGAATGCTGCTCCAGAGGAAGAACGACAGCCTGGACGCCAGCGCCAGGTCGCTGATGCGATAGCTCCCGCCGGGCTGCACCTTCGCCGGGGCAACCTCGCGTCGAAACACGAATTCCGGATCCGCCAGCAGGCGACGCAAAGCCTTCTCGATGCCGTCGTCGAAACTACCGGTGCGCCGGCCGGACGCGTAGAACTCCATCAGGACGTTGACGTCGGCGGCAGTGACCGGACGGCGATAGGCGCGGCGTGCCAGCGTCGACACAATCGTCCGCGCGCATCCCTCTTCGCCGGCCGCGCGTTCGGGCGAGCTCCCACCAGGCCGGCAGACGAAGATCTTGTTGCGGCTCGGCGTGTCGGCGGCGCGACTGGCATTCTGCGGTCCTTCGATCTTCACCTTGCCGACGTGTGGGAAGAACACGTACCCGGGAATGCCGCCGGTTTCGATCGTTGCGCGCGCGAACAAGTGGTTGATGTTGTTGTCGGGCGCGTAGTTGGTGGCGAGGAACGTCACGCCGACCTTGTGCAGACCCGCCTTCACGTGTATCAGCGGCGTGGGCACACCGGACCGCGGCGCTCCCACCATCTCCTTGTCCCAGTCGAACAGGTGCACTCGCTGTCCGTCGATCGTCATCGCCAGACGCTCGCCCGTGATCTGGCCGAACGGGTCGTTCGCCTGCCCCATGTTGCCTTCGAAGATCGGAACGACCTTGAACTCGTAGTCACCGTCGGCCGGAAACTCGTACTCGATCAGCGTGCCGCCGCGCGTGCCGAACGGCAGCCCTTCCACGTGGTAATTCTGCGTGGCGTCGTCGGGGACGTTGAACTCGACGAACGTGGGCGCGGTGTTCGACGCCATTGCCAGGCGACTGATCTTGCCAGCCGCCGAGAGGTACGCCTCCATCAGCGCCGGCGAGGTGGTCAACGCGCCCGCGATGTTGTCGAACCCGCGTGTTGAATTATCGGAGGGCAGGATGGTCGCGGCGTCGATCGTCAGCCCGAGGAGATCGCGTATGACGTTCTCGTACTCACTCCGATTGAGACGATGAATCCCTGGGGGCGTCAGGTTGGGGACCGCGTGGCTGTCCAGCTCGTTTTCCATCCAGGTGATGAGCCCGTCGAGCGTGGCCTTGTCCGGTCGAGGCATCCCTCGCGGCGGCATCATTCCCGAGCGTAGCTTCAGGGAGACCTTTTCGGCGATGTCGGCATGCTCGGGCAACCGCGACAGATCGAGCTGGTCCAGCGCCAGGCCTCCGGTCTTCAGTCGCGTGTTGTGACACGTCACGCAGTACTTGTCGATCACCGCGCGCGGCGCGGCGACATCTGCCGAAGGCACCGGCCGCTCGGACGCAC
>Ga0310810_10011745_pt1 | contig 10244 bp, 10 predicted proteins | sample NCmetagenome_FD_207641 | JGI IMG/M metagenome (GOLD analysis project Ga0310810, IMG submission 207641) | Soil microbial communities from experimental microcosm in Duke University, North Carolina, United States - NC | ecosystem: Engineered > Artificial ecosystem > Soil microcosm > Unclassified ...
GTGGTATCTATTCGGCCCAGCCTGTGGGAAACTTGAAGTATGGCCAAAAGTAGTACTCCTTGTTTGCACATCGTTAGCGTTGATCCACCCAGGGTTGAATGCTCCGATTGTCGAGAGCGATTTGCGATTTCGTCCGATTCCCTCAGGGCCGTCTTAGCTGAGTTCCGCCAGCATGTTGCCAGCAAACACCAACCAGCGCAGAGATCATAGAGGATGCAGTGTTTGGTTTGTGAAGGTGATAATTCCGTTCTTCTTCTCGGCATGAAACGCAAGTGCGAAGTTGCCCTTCTATCCGCAGAATGCACACTCAATCCGCCACAGTTCCGGGCTGTCGTTCTGAAAGCCCATCCCTTCGCCAAGTTCCCACCAGCTATTCATTAAGAACAAAGCCTCTTCTCAGCATCTCAGATGCCCTTACCAGTATCCGCAGCAGGGTCATACTCGTATGGGATGAGCATTTCGCGAGTGCTTCAACGCAGTAAGACCGGTAGCGCGACAAATCATTTGCGTCTCGTCGGACAACCTGGGGCCGTTTCACGACGAAACGAAGCTGATCTCATGATTTCTTGGTGGTTAACCGAAGGAGACTTGGCGGTCTTGGCCCGGGCATTGCTGATCTCGTCGACGGCATTGATGCCACTGGAATCTCATAGAGGATGAGTGATGGCCAACCACAAGGTCAGTAGGAGGAAACCAAACATCACTCCACCCACAATCGCCAACAGTAGCTCGCTGAGCACGTCATTTTTCATCAATTCATGTCTGCGCATTTTGCTGCCTCTCGCCTCAGGCGGATGCTCTTACGCTAAAGGGATAAACCATTCCCAGAGAGAATCCTGTGACGGCACTCACGGAGTGAAGTGATCTAAGGCCTGACCCTACTGCTGGGTATTGGTTGCGATTTACGGGGCTATTTCGCGGGCGGGAATCTAATCGAGACTGCGTCCTCACCCCGAAAATCGATCACGATCCGAGTCTCCGCCTCGACTGGAATCCCGTTCAACTTGTGGGGGGAATATCGCCAATGCCGTACCGCCTCGACAGCAGTCCTTGCGAGTTGTCGGCTGCCGCTCATGACTTCAACGTCAGAGACAGTCCCGTCAGTCCCGACCACCGCCATCAAGGTCACCGTTCCGCTTAATCCTCCATTGGGTGCAATCGGATATTCAAATCCGCTTTGGGGCCATTCCGAGATCCTGGAACGTTGAACCGCACTTCCCGGCAACGCAGTGGGAACAGCGTCTGGCATCGCTATCACTTTTCTTTCAATTCGATCCGGGGCTGCGTCTTGAGAGGGGGCCTGCGATGAGGCTGATTGAACGGCGACACTCGTTCGGATTTTGGCGAGCTTTCCTGGTTGAGTATTTTCGAGTTTGGCACTCGGCGTGAGATTCGGCACAGACGTATTGTGAGCCTCGAGCGCAGCCCGTTTTGACGTAGAGGGTACGAGCCACTTCTCGTGCAGATGGAAGAACAGTAAAACGAAGCTGCAAACCACGAGAAACCCGGTTCCCAACCACTTGCTCTTTCCCTCGCCGTTGATGACACCGGCAAACGACTTCATCTGCCGTTTCTCACGCAGAACCTGGCCCTTGGTGTGAACATGTGGTCGTAAGCGCGAGGAGCTTACGGCACTGGTGCTCTTTCCTGAAAAATGGATGAGACGAGTTGCCATATTCGAGTCACGTCGCTTGCTTGATCTCTCTAACGATCCAACGGCTTGTTGGAGGTTGGCTGGTGCGCTCATTCTCACTACCTTCCCTGTAGCGGCAGCGGCCTCCACCATGGAAACAATGGCAACGTCAATATTCTCGACTGAACCGATCAGGGAACTCCGGGCAGAAGGAGCGTTTGTGGCGGCAATGGCCGTTCGGCTTAATTTCTGGATGAGCTGTCGTTGCCTCCGATTTAGTACTTGCAAGGGGAGGCGGTGGAAGTTTCGAAACGTCCACAGCAGGTAAACGCGTTCCCAGAACGACCCGGTTACATAAAACAACCCACTTTTCGTGCGTAATTCTATGAGCCCCGCTCGGAGCTTACTTGCTACCGAAAGCATGACTACCGCACCTGGAGCACCGCATCGCCCCAGGTCACCTCTGAACTCACATTAGCACGGATCGGCAGCTCGTAAGTGTGTTGCCTTCATCGACGTATCGCAAAGCTTGCCTGAGGTGTCTGCGGCCTGTCGGCGAAAAATCCCCAAAGGACGCTTGTGTACTCTCCTCGGCATGAGCCCGAACCACCCCCGCCGTCGAGGCCAAACAACATCTGCATTGAAGTTCGCATATAGAAGCTGAAATTCGAGTGCCTCCAACGTGTCTTCCGAAATGTGGACAAGCTCTTCATTCCGACGATCAAGGAATAAAAAGATGACAGTGAGCACTCCGGCGACAGCCACGACTGTAGAAGCGATGTAGTGTGCATCGAGGCTTTGATGCTCCAGCGTGCCAGACTCAGGGATTCATTATTCATTGCGATGTCGAACTACTACCACGCTATCCGAGAAATATCCTCGTCTAGAACATGATTGGTGAAAAATCCCCATTACACTCAAAACCCCTTTTCTTCGGCTTGCCGTGGGGTCAATTAGTGAAATTGCCTGATAACGTTTTGATCCGAGACGAGCGTTACACACCTACAGCCAGAAATTCCACACTCATTTACCTCAATGAGTGATACTGCGATTACAGCTATACAGCGTTCCGGTGATGATGGGCGCGGGGATGTCCGTGCGCACTCCGGCATGACTGGGAAAAGCGCATGTATCTTTCGTGGTGGCGTTTAGAAAAACCAGGAGTTCATTGTTGTTGTCAACCCCTGCAAAATCGAGGCGGCCGTCGCCATTGAAATCTGCGGTGGCTACGGCCTGCGCTCCCGTGCCATTGGGAACGTCAAAATAAATCGGCTTGCCCCAGGTATCGCCCTGCGCGGGGAAAAAAGCAAACACAGAGTCACCTGTGGAAGGCTCGGGAGAGAATGGCGCCAGAATGCCGCCAATTTCGTCCTGTCTCCCCCGGGATTCGTCATGTCTTCTCCGGGAATGGATGGCAGTGGCTTTCTGTCCTGCAGATGTATAGAAAGGATCAGCCAGGAGTATTTTGCTCCTGAACTTTCCCCGACCAACATTGGTGAGCGCAACCACGCCGGCACGCTTATCCGGGCCGCCAAAAAAGGGAACCACTAGATCGTCACTCTGGTTGCCGTTGAAATCCACGGCTTGCGTGAACTGCAGCGTGGCGTTCAGGGAAAACACGGTCCGCTGGGGCTGAAAGCTGCCATCGGGATTTTGAGAGAAGATGACAACCTGCTCCAGGCCGCCACTGGGATTCGTGCTGACAGCGGCGAGGTCCTGACGGTGATTTCCATTGAAGTCCCCCACGGACACGCCGGTGAGTATCCCTCGGGGAGCGCCAAAAACATCTTGCTGCTGGCTAAAGTGGCCGGTACCGTCGTTGCGGAAGATCGTAAGGCTCGTGTCCAGGGAAGCGACCACGATACTTGGCAGCGTACCGTTGGCGATAGTGATTGCTGCCATTGCATTCGTGCAAGAAGATGCAAAAGGAGGAGAGTGTCTATCAGCGCCTCCGGCTTGATGAAAAGCTCCAGTGCCATCACCCGCCAAAAGGACTATGCTAAGGCCGCCGCTCGAGCAACTCTCCATAACGAGGTCAGTGATTCCGTCACCATCAAAATCAGCTACAACCACACGGGTAGCGGGAAAGCCGATGTTAGAAATAGTTTCCGAACCTCCGTCAGGAAAAGTACCGTCTCCACGGTTTAGGAAGATGAGGCCTTCGCCCTCTTCATCGGTTTCCGGGGTCAACAGATCAAGCTTGCCATCCTGGTTCACATCAGCCGCGACGACATCTGGCGCCGGAGGGCTATGGTAGATGCTCCGCTGGAAAGACTGTCCAGCGGCAAATGATGAAACTAGAAACAGTACGAGAGTGGAAATGAGAAAATGGAGCAATGAGTTGGATTTCATGGAACACTCCGGAGTTGCAGATAGGCTTCGCGTGTTGCATGAAAAGAAGCCAAAAGATCACCTTCACCCCATACGTCAAGAGAGCTGACGGCTGAGAATTCTACGGCACCATGACATTCACAATGGTCTTCGCCGATCCGATGTACTTATCATTCGCCACCACCGCGATTCGGTGCTTTCCTGAGCTGAGCGTGAACTTTCTTGCGAGCTGGTCGCTCCATTTGACGTGGCGCTTTTTTCCGTCAATCCAAACCTGCAGCTGATTGACACCTGCGGGTGAGTTGCCGGAGGCTCGTAACGAGACAGGCGAAGTCACGGTCGCTCCATCTTTGATCCCGCAAATTTTAGCTGCGAGATTCGCGGAGTTTGGTGGAGGGCAATTTTTGAGACCACCAGTCTGAACTCCAATGCCCAGCTGGCTTGCACCCCAATCTATGACGGCGAAGTCGGCTCGGGAGTCACCATCCATGTCGCGAAATGCGGCAGCGACGTCCCACCCGTTATTGGGCAGCAGGGTCCCCTGCGTGCCGAGCGTGTCCTTCAGTCCCAAAGCATACTGAAATCCTCCGGACGGGCGAAGCTGCGGGTAGATTCCCATCGCGAACGGGTTGTAGTAGATCAGGTCCTGGTTGAGATCGCCGTTTATGTCGGCGGCGATGATAGTCCCCGCGTGTTGAGCGAACTTCGTCTGGCTCGCCAGCGTGAAATTACCGCCGCCGTTGTTCTTGTACATCCATACGGTGTCCAAGGTTGCACTGCCGCATCCTGGACGACATGGTCTGCCGGCCAACAGTGCCACATCCAGCCGTCCATCATTGTTGAAGTCCGCGATGGTCACCGCGTCGAGCGGATTAGTGATATTGGGCTTGAGGTACGTTGCATTCGACGTGGCAAATGTTCCATCTCCGCGACCCCATCGGATGGTTCCCACTCCGGAGTATTGATCGGTTGCCGAATCGTAGTTGGTGCGGACATAGACAAGATCCAGATTTCCATCCCCATTAACATCTGCAGACTGGAGATCGGAGGAAGGCCCAGCGAGCTGGATCGTCTGCCCCTGTGTAAAGTTCCATGCCCCGTCGCCCAAGTAGATATTTAAGGAGCAGCAACCAATGTCGGCCACGTCAATTTTCCCGTCATGGTTGAAGTCTCCGAGCGCGAACGAAGTCCCCCCGCCGCAGACAGTCGCGCTGAAAGGCTGAAAGGTTCCGTCGCCATTGCCTTGAATGAAGGTTAAGCAAGCGTCGGCGGCATCGCGCACCACGAGATCGAGCAACCCGTCGCCATTGAAGTCGGCGGTCCCTATCTCAGTCACAAACTCAGCGCCCCAATTGGTGAATATGTCGGGACCCAGGTTCCCGCCGCTCATACCCAGTTTGGCAATCACACCACCATTGCCAGCGCAGCTGGGATAGCTGTAGGCCACGTCAGGATTTCCGTCACGGTTGAAGTCCGCAATGACAACGCCGGTTGTGACGACAGGGTTGCAACCCCCACCTACAATGCTATTGAAGGGAAACGTCGGAGTCGAATACCACTTCACGTTGAAGCCCACGCTGCCACCGGCCAAGGCCGCAAAACGTAGAAGAAGAATACATACGAACAGAGAGGTTACACGCATGGCGGCACTCCTGGTTAGAACGATAGATGACCGACAAACCAGGAATCTGATCAAATGTGAACAGGCCACATTTTGTACGGCAGTCCGCGACTGACCTCCGATGGTTTCTCGCCGCTCTGCGGCATCACACTACCCTACGGCCGATTCATGCCTGTACCATTCCTTCCAGCGCAGACTTATTGAGGATCACAAGACTGGAACCCGTTGACTGAATGAACTGCTTCATCTTGAAATCGGAAAACAAGCGGGTGACAGTCTCGCGGGTAGTGCCGATCATCTCCCCGATTTCCTCGTGCGTCAGCACCAAATGCATTCGTTGAGAATGGCTGGAGTCTCCCCGCTGTGAAGACCAGCCGAGGAGCAATTTGGCAAATTTTTGCGCCGGACAGGTGGTTAATCCCAAAGTGCGGATTTCCTCATAGGCGGTAAAGTAGTTGCGGCTCAATTCCTGAGCCACCCGCAACGAAACTTCCGCATCGTCGTGCAGAAATTGCAGCAAAGCATCAGCGGCGATGAAATTAGCTTGCCCCGGCTCCAGCATTTCCGCTGTCACCTCGTAGGGGCGGTTGGAAATGGTCGCGTTCAGTCCCAACACGTCTCCGTGCTCGGAAATCTTGGTAATGATGGTCTTGCCTTCTCCCGAAGCGGCCGACAGCTTTGCTTTCCCGGCACAAAGCACAAATACTCCGCGTCCCTTCTGGCCTTCAACGAACAACGTAGCGCCGCGAGGGTACACCGAAGGAGATGTGATGTCACTCAGTCTCTGCACCGCCGATGGGGAGAGATTGCAGAAAAGATGCTGCTCTCGCACCGGGCAGGTCGTGCAGTTGTCGAAGATGTTGAGGCCATAGGGCGACTTCATGCACGTTCCTCATCTGTCTGATAAACCACGCGGGCGTCGACGAAACCCTCCAGCTGTGGTCTGCAGGAACACTAATCTAGTGACCCACCACTTTTAAGGTGATATTACGGCTAGCGATCATGGCGCAACTGCTCAAGAATGCTCACTTTCGGCAACTGGCAAATAAGGCCCACGCGACGGAATCATCGCCCAGAGAGTCCCGCTTGCGGCAACCCCTCGATCGCCTTCCGGTTGGCGTAACGTCTCCATAGCACTCATTGGGAGCTGAATTCGCAGGTTCGGCAGGTACGGTATCATGCAGTGCGAACCCTTGCCTCCGGAAAGGCGGCACCCCGGTCCGCGGTTCAGTGCAGCATATCTGGAGAACTCAGGATGCAACGATCTATCGAACATGGAGACAAGGAGAGTTCCGCTACGACATTCCGCTCAGCCCGGGGATTTACGAACTGCACCTTCATTTTGCGGAGACCTTTTACGGACCAGAGGACGCTGGCGGAGGTGAAGGTAGTCGCTCAATGAACGTGAACGCAAATGGCAAGGCGCTGCTGACAGATTTCGACATTGTCGGCGATGCCGATCCCAGAACCGCTGACGTGAAAGTGTTCAGCAACATTGCGCCAGCGACCGATGGATTGCTACATCTTGGTTTTTCCTCGGCGAATGGTGGGGGAGCAATACTCTCGGGAATTGACCTCCTGCCCGGCGAGGCTGCACGCATTCGCCCCATACTCATTGTGGCGCGAGACGTACCTTATTATTCCAATGACAGTCACTGGTGGAGCGCCGATGTTTACTTCAAGGCGGACAACTACGTGCCAGCGATCAGCCTGCCAGGGACACGGACGATCCCGAGCTGTATGAAACTGAACGATGGGTCACTTCTCGTATGCGCTGCCGTTATGCCTGGCAAATACACGCTGACCCTTCATTTCATTGAACGAGGTAGCCGCTCGCTTCTTCCGCCGATGTCGCTAGGTCGGCCGGACGATTCGCCGTCTCGCGTATTCAGCGTTTTCTGCAACGGCAAAACGATTCTCCGCGATGTGAACATATTCAAAGAGGTAGGCGAGGATCGGCCTTTGATCATGCAGGTCAATGGCCTTGCACCAAATGCGCAGGGTAAAGTAATTCTGGAATTTGCCCCAACGAGCCATTACGCGACACTTGCCGCACTGGAGCTATGGCCGGAGTAGCTCAGCAGATTCAGCCGGGTAGCCACCAGTCAGTAGCAATTGTATGACTACTAAGACTGTTAGCGCGAAGACACAATTCGACAGGATTGCAGACTTGTGCGCGCACTCGATGCCACATGCCGATTACTACTATTGGGCGATCCCGGTTCCGCTTTTTTAGGCTCCAGATCACGCGTGCGAGCGGGAGTTTACCAGAGCCACGATCTTTGTGTGAGCGAGCTGGCGGTCATGTCCGACATCGAAATCTGGGGCCTGTTAGAGCATTTGTCGCACGGTCGCATCAGACGTTCGATTTCGTAAATTGCGCGTACCGCAGAAGGAAGGCATGAAACAGTCTCTGTCCTACAAGTCTCGTACTCTTGTGGCGCACAGTAGCCAGCTATATGCTGATGTAGGCGAGCAGCATCTGCCGTTTATGTGCTTCCAAGAAGGGAGCCCTTCCCAGTTGTCGGACCTTGGTTCGTAATGCGAAAAGGCTCGTGCACATCAGATTCTGATTCTGACGGTCTCGTGACGAGCTCAATGTCTCCCCGTTGTAACAGGCGCTGTACAAGTATTTTGATCTCCTCGGCGCGACAGGGCTTTTTAGAAGTGGGAAGTCCCGAGAATACGGAGTCCAGTATCTCCAAATTGCATGGAGAGTTATCGTTGAATTCTATTTCCATCAGTGTTGCCTCCTGCGTGAGCATTTGGTTTATCATGCTCAAGCAGGTATGAGAATCGGGTTGATAGCGCCGCCCTTTATTGCCGTTCCGCCGAAGAACTATGGGGGGACTGAGCTATTCATTGCGCAGTTGGCAGAGGGCCTTCAGAAAACGGGTGTCGATGTAGTGGTGTATGCAAACGGGGAATCGACTGTAAACGTAGAATGTCGTTGGACCTACGAGCACTCGCAATGGCCTATTCGGGGTCAGGATGCTGCTTTGCTAAAGGACATGGATCACACGTCCTGGGCAGTGCAAGACGCAGCGCAGACTTGCGACGTGATCCACATGCAGACCGCCCAAGGACTAACTTGTTCCCGATTCGTCAGCATTCCGGTGATATATACGATTCATCATCCCCATCAGCCGAAACTCAGCGAGTTTTATGGTCGCTATCCCGATGTTCATTACGTTGCCATCAGTGAGTTCCAGCGCAACCAAGAATCGATGCCGCGTATTCGTACGATTCTTCATGGAATTGATCTTTCACAATACCGTTTGTGTGAACAGAAACAACAATACTTAAGTTTTATCGGCCGTATCGCTCCCATCAAAGGCACACACCTTGCCATTGCTGTGGCCAAACGTGCGGGTATTCCACTGAAGTTCGCTGGCGACATTCAGCCAATGCACCGGGAGTATTTTGAGGCGAAGATCAAACCTCACATAGATGGCAAGTTCATCGAATACATTGGCTTGGCAGATCTGGAAGCCAAGAACGAACTTCTTGGAAACTCGGTGGCCATGCTGTTCCCCATCAAATGGGACGAGCCATTCGGCTTAGTCATGGTGGAGGCGATGGCGTGTGGTACCCCAGTGGTATCCCTGCCGGGTGGCTCCGTACCCGAGATCGTGCGCGACGAAATCTCTGGATACATATGCCACACGGTCCCCGATATGGCGAAAAGAGTTAAGAATATTCAGATTAGTCCTTGTGCTCTCCGTCAGTATGTTGAGGAGAACTTTTCGCTTGAACGCATGGTCACACAGTACGCGTCCTTGTATGAGGAAGCTCGGTCTCAAGTTGACTCGAGCAAAGTCGCCTAATTGTTTCTCCAATTCCAAAGAGGGTGCCTTGAACACAGGGAACTACCGCAGGGGAAAACCCGAACCGCGCGTCTCTGCGCGCCTGCTCCAACGCTGCTTTTTGCGGTCTCCGAATGTGTTTAAGTAAGGCGAATTGTTGGCAAAGATCAGCAAAGCCTTTTTTCTGGATTATAGCCGTGAGCGCCTCTTCTCCGACCTCGCCGGATGCATCTCGCAATGTCTCCAACGGTTGCCCAACTCCATACCACATGATGGGTTGAGTTGTCGTCAACTTCACCGTCGTTGCTAGCGCGACATAGATTATGCGGCTGAAGCGCGGGCCGTAAAGAACGCCGACACTTGGTCCGCGGTTATTTCGCTAAAGTCATTTATAACCCAGTCAGCCCCATGCTGCTCCAGTCCACCCGTGTGATGGCGATCCACGCCAAGTACTAGCGCAAAACCGCCGCGGCGCCCCGCCATTACCCCAGAAACCGCGTCTTCCGCGATGCCGGCTTTGACAGGATCGGCGGGACAGGTGAGTTGGGAGAGACACTGCAGGAAAATGTCCGGTTCAGGCTTACCACGCAGATGAAGCCGGTCACTCACAACACCATCGACAATCTCGTCGAACAAATCGCGGATTCCAACTCGCTCCAGGATGGGCACCGCATTACGGCTTGAAGAAGCTAAACCGACCCGAATACCTCGCTTCCGCAATTCACGCACGAATCTCACAGCATCGTGGTCAACATCGACTCCGGATTGTCGGACCCTTTCGTTGAAAAGGTTGTCTTTGCGATTTCCGAGACCACAGATAGTCTGGGCGGTAAAAAGATCGGAGGGCTTTCCG
>Ga0310810_10011746_pt1 | contig 10244 bp, 9 predicted proteins | sample NCmetagenome_FD_207641 | JGI IMG/M metagenome (GOLD analysis project Ga0310810, IMG submission 207641) | Soil microbial communities from experimental microcosm in Duke University, North Carolina, United States - NC | ecosystem: Engineered > Artificial ecosystem > Soil microcosm > Unclassified ...
CGCGCGCGCGCGCGGCGACGCGTCGTGGATCGCGCGGGCGAGCACGTCCTTGCCGGTGCCGGTCTCGCCGAGCAGCAAGACGGTCGCCGACGTCTGCGCCGCCTTGCGCGCCGCCGCGAACAAGCGCCGCATCGCGACCGATCGTCCGATCGCCGCGCCGAAGCTCTCGTCGGGCGACAGCTCGATGTCCTGCTCGCCGCCGCCGACCTTCGCGACGATCACGCTGTCGCCGACCTCGATCCGCGCGCCGTCGTGCAGGTACACCTCGCGCACGCGCAGCCCGCCGACGAACGTGCCGTTCGCGCTGCCGCGATCGCGGAGCAAGAGCCCGGTGTCGTCCGCGATCACGCGGAAGTGGAAGCGCGAGACCTTCGGGTCGCGCAAGACCAGCGTGCTCGACGGATCCGCGCCGACCACCAGCTCGTGGCCCGCGAGCTCCGCGCGCGCGCCGGCGTCGGGGCCGCTCTCGACCTCGAGCGCGAGCTTCTGCACGCGCAGCCCGATCGCGCGCCCGTCGAGCGTCATGATCATCGTCTCGGTCGCGCGCGAGCGAGCGGCGGGCATGTAGGTCGATCGTATCCCGATCTCGGAGCCGATCGGCTCCGCAGGAGCCGCTTGGTTCCGGCACTGATCGCTCAAGCGCGCGGAATTGCTTCCGCGGCCCGCGGGTCCGCGCCTTGCTCTACCTCCGGCCCATGAAACGCATCCTCCTACCCGTGATGATCGCGCTCGCGTCGATCGGCTACGCCACCGACGCGCACGCCGATCACAAGCGGCAGGTCCGTTACGTCGGGATCCATCCCATCCCGAAGGAGTACGGCGGCGGTACTTGCTACATCGAGGTCCCGCACGTCCACGTGTACATGGTGCCCGACGCGAAGGTGCACTATCGCGATCACCGCGGGTCGCTCTACTTCGTCGGCGATCCGGTCGCGTACGGCTACGACGGACCGAAGTACGCGTACAACGGCCCGCACCCGATCCGCGTCGACGCCGTCGTCGGCGACGACGACGAGGACGAGGAGTACTGCTACATCACGGGCCCGCACTACCACGCGTACGCGCCGCCCGAGGTGATCAGCGCCGACTTCCAGCTGCAAGGCGGCGCGTACTGGTGGGTCGGCACGCCGCCGCAGGCGTACGTCGACGCGCGCCCGGTCTACGCGAAGGTGAACGCGTACTACACGCCGATGCACTACGAGCGTCCGGTGGTCGTCGTCGATTCGCCGCCGCCCGGATGGATCGGCGCGTCGATCGAGGTCGTGCCGCCGGTCGCGGCGGTCGAGGTGCACACGCCGGGCGTCATCGTCGAAGAGGCGCCTCCTCCGCCGGTCGTCGTCAACGGCGGCGTCGGCTTCGAGGCGCACGTCGGCGTCGCGCTGCCGTCGCTCGACGTCCACGTCGGTGGTCCGTCGGCGGTGATCGTCGGTTCGCCTCCGCCGGACCGCGTGATCATCGTCGACAAGCACCACCACGACAACGGCCGTCACCGCGGTTGGTACAAGCACCACTGACGCGCAGGAGCGATGACCATGAAGCTCACCTGGAAACCTCTCGCGGCGGCCGCCGTCGCGATCGTCGTCTTGATCGGCATCATCGCGGCCGTCGCCGGCAAGTCCGGCGCGCAGCCGAAAGCCTCGATCTCCGCGGCGCCGCCGAGCGAGTCGCCCGCGGTGCTCGACACCTGGAAGCAGGCCGGCCTCACCGTCAGCGCGTTCACGCCCGCCGACGGCAAGACGGTCGGCGGCCAGTGCCAGTCGGGCACCGTCGGCGGCGTCGACGTCGAGCTGTGCAACTTCGCCGACGCCTCGGCCGCGAAGAAGGCCGAAGATCGCGGCCTGTCGATCGTCGGCGAGACCACCGGCGTGTCGATCGCGCAGGGCTCGATGCTGCTGATCGCCGCGGATCGCCGCAAGGCGGATCCGTCGGGCCGCACGATCAACCAGATCGCGAAGCTGTTCCGCGGCAACAGCCGCAGCTGAGCGCAGCTAGACCGCTTCACGGTTGATGCAAGGTGCAGTGACGACTACGGGGTCGGATCGGGGCCTGGAACCTCGTCGGGGCGGATCGGATCGCCGCGTTTGTAGCCGTCGGTGAGGAGCCAGGTCGTCGGGCGCACGACCGGCAGCGCGTCTTCCTGCGGCGTGACACGCCACTCGGCGAGCGCGTGGGCGGAGGAGAACGGATCGGTGCGGCGCGTGTCGTAGAGGTCGCGCCGGTGGTGGCGCCAGTTGTTGACGATGTAGCTGATCGCGTTGCGGGCCTGGGTCGGCGACGCGATCGTCGTGGCGTGATAGCGGAAGGCGAAGACGTGGCCGCGCGCGCGGCGGAGCTCGCGATTGAGACGGCGCGCGGCGCTGATCGCGAAGCCCTGCATGCCGGAGCGGAGCGCGTCCTTGTCGTCGGCTTCGACGAGCAGGTGCAGGTGATTCGACTGGATGCTCGCGTGGACGATGCGGTAGTCGCTGCGCGCGCGGGCGTTCGCGATCGCGCGGCGGATCGCGCGATAGGCGTGACGCGTGCGCAGGTTGGACACCTCGCGCGTGACGCGCAAGACGACGTGCACCGGGTGGCGGGGATCCAGGTCGGGACGCGTGCGGTGGCGCGGATCCATCCGGCGGTGGGTGATCGGACGGCCGAGCTTTTTGCGGACCGTGCCGCGCTTGGTGCGCGGGCGTAGATCGATCTCGAGCTGGCCCTTGCGTCGCTGGTTCCACGCCGACTTCCGCCGCCGCCGCTTCGTCATACTTAGGGCACTTTATATGATAGGAGCGAATGTGCCACCCGATCGATGTGGCATTTGGTGGCATGTGGCTCACGGTCCTCGTTTGTGCCCGCTCGCAGGCGGCGCACGAGTGAGCGACGCACGCCGTTGGGTTGATTTTCCCGAGCGCCGACATCGGCGCGGCCGCCGACCTTCGTGCGATCACGAGGCTCCGCGCCGCCGGCCTTTTGAGATTTTTCGGGTTGAATGGTCGAGCAACGCGCTCAGGGCTGTCTGACAGCGCGCAAGTCAACGGTCGTGCGATCGCTCTCAGTCCACTCGACGGTCGGCGCAGCCGGCAAACGCTCGCTTCAACGTGAAAGCGAGGTAGTCACTCGGCCCAGTCGATCCACGTGCGCGTCGGGCCCGGCCCGCCGTGCAGGAACTCGATCAGATCCGGCGGACCGCCGGGGCCGAGGTAGTCGACGCTCGGCACGATCAGCGCGGCGCCCGGCGCGATCGCGGTGTGCGCGACCGGACCCGCGAGCGGATCGAGATCGCCGGAGGCCTTGACCTCGAGCGGGCGCGACGACGCGTTGACGACCCACACGCCGCTCGACGGACGCTCGAGCGCGAGCTCGGTGCCGTGCGCGACGATCGACGCGTCGCCGATCTGGCGCATCCACTGCGTCGCGAGCGCGCGGCCGGCGCCGTCGCTCGGATCGGAGACGATCAGCACGCGCGCGTTGCTCGTGAAGAGCCAGACGAGCGCGATGATCCCGGCGAGCGTGAACGTCGCGGCGATCGCGCGCGCGATCGCGCCGGTGCCGCGGCGCGCGGGCGCCGGCGGCGCCGCCGACTCGGTCAGCGACGGCATGGTGCGCACGCGCGGCGGCGCCGCGCGCACGATCCACACGAGCGCCCCCGCGCCGCCCGCGAGCGCCGCGATCGCCGCGACCTCGAAGACGACGAAGGTGCCGTCGGCGATCAACATCTAGGTGAGCGTGACGAGCAGATCGCCGGTGTCGACCGGCTGACCGGCCTGCTTGTGGATCGACGCGACCGTGCCGCCGCGCTCGGCGACGAGCTCGTTCTCCATCTTCATCGCCTCGAGCACGATCACGCCCTGGCCCGCACTCACGGTGGCGCCCACCTCGACGAGCAGCTTGACGACCTTGCCCGCGATCGGCGCGCGCAGCTCTTCGCCGGTCGACGCGAGGCCCTCGCGGTGCGCGGCCTTCGCGAGCCGCTTGCGGCGCGCGTCTTCGATCGTCGCGACCGTCTCGGCGAGGCGCGACGACAGCGCCGTGCCCTGCTTCCTTCGATCGAGATCGACGAGGTACGCGCGCCCGTCGATCACGAGCGACCACGTGCCGGGTCGGATCTGCCGCGCGTCGACCTCGCGGGTCGCGCCGTCGATCGTGATCCGCCAGCGTCCGTCGTCGCCGGGCTCGACGGAGATCTCGATCTCGCGGCCACCGGCCGTGGCGATCAGCTCGCGCTTCATGGGCGCGCAGTATACGCGCGCGCAACGCGCCGCATGCATCGCGCATCGCATTCGGCCGTGGAATCGCGCTCAGGTCCGCCCCATTGTGCCCGCGACTTGGCGCATGCTACGGGTTCACACCCCGCCGTGACCGCCGCGCCTGTGACCGCCGCGCCCAACCTCGCCCCCGCCGTCGCGCAGAAGCGCATCCTCGTGTGCGTCGGCTCGGGCGGCGTCGGCAAGACGACCACCGCGGCGACGCTCGGGCTCGCCGCCGCGCGCCGCGGGCGCAAGACGCTGGTCATCACGATCGATCCGGCGCGCCGACTCGCGAACTCGCTCGGCCTCGACACGCTCGGGCACGACATCAAGCAGGTCGATCCCGCGCTGGTCGGCGCCGCCGCAGGCGGCGAGCTGCACGCGATGATGCTCGATCAGAAGAAGGCATTCGACGAGGTCGTCTCGCGCCACGCGAAGGATCCGAAAGCGGTCGGCCGCATCCTCGGCAACCCGATCTACGGCCAGATCTCGGGCTCGCTCGCCGGCGCGCACGAGTACGCCGCGATGGCGAAGCTGCAGGAGCTCGACGCGACCGGCGCGTGGGATCTGATCGTGATCGACACGCCGCCGACCCAGCACGCGCTCGACTTCCTCGACGCGCCCGAGAAGCTGACGACCGCGATCGACTCGCCCGCGATCGAGTGGTTCCGCAAGCTGCAGGGCGGACAGAAGAGCGGCTGGAGCGTCGTCGGGCGCACCGGCTCGTTCATCCTGAAGCGGCTCGCGAAGTTCGTCGGCTCGCAGTTCCTCGACGACCTCGCGATCTTCTTCACCGAGTTCCACGACGTGCTCGGCGGCTTCCGCCAGCGCGCGGAAGAGACGATGGCCTTGCTCCACCAGGACAAGGTCGGCTTCGTGCTCGTCGCGTCGCCCGAGGCGATGGCGGTGCAAGAGGCGCTCTACTTCCACGAGCGCTTGATGAAGGCGAAGATGCCGTTCGTCGGGTTCGTCGTGAACCGCGTGCATCCGGCGCGTCCGGTGCAAGCCGCGCCGGGCTCGATCGAGAAGCTGCTCGCGGCGACGCCCAGCGTGAGCGCGCTCGGCTTGAGCGGCACGTCGCTCCGCATGGCGAGCGATGCGCTCACCGCGGCGCACGCGGATCTCGAGGTCCTCGCGCACGCCGATCAACACTCGATCGCGCGCCTGCGCACCGCCGACGGCCCCGGCGCGGTGCTCGTCCAGGTGCCGTTCCTCCGCGAGGACGTCCACGACGTCTCGCGCTTGATCGATCTCGCGACCTACTTGGTCGGCTGAGCCTGCGGCTGCCCGAGGTGGCGATCGATCGATCGCACGCCCGGCATCGCCGGCGCCGCGGGTTGCTCGGCCGCCGAATCGATGTCGGCGGAGACCTGCTGGTGCTGCGCCTGATCCCACTCGAGCCAGTCGAGCAGCTCGGGCGTCATGCCGGTGAGCTGGTAGTAGCGATCGAGGTACGACTGCTCGACGTCGTGGATCGTCTGCCAGCGATCGGCGTCGGGCGCGCCGGCGGCGACCTGGTCGCGCAGCTTCGCCGTCATGTCCGCGCTCGCATCGAGCATCGCGCGCGCGGCGTAGCTGCGCGCGTTCGGCGCGATCGGGTGCCCGGTCACCGTCTCGACCGCGTCCCAGTCGAGCGACGTGCGCGCGACGAACGCGAAGTAGGTCAGCTCGCGCGTCTCTTCCATCGAGATCTTCTCGCGGGCGACGTGCTCCTTCACCGCGTCGGCCTGGTTCGCCATGAAGTCGTCGGTGTACGCGCGCAGCGCGGTCTCGCCCGGGTGCTCGTCGTTCTCGGCGAGCGCCTGGTACTCGGGCGGACCGATCGTGAGGTGCGGGCGCGCGTGATCGATCGACGCGCCGGCGACCTGCGCCGCGGGCGCGGGCCCCGCTTCGCGCGACGTCGTGTCCGCGCGCGACGTCCCCGACGACGCGCCCATCCAGATCGCGATCACGCCGACGGCGATCGCGAGCGCGACCAGGAGCCAGCTCGACCTCTTCACGCTCACCAGCACGGGCTCGCGATCGAGATGGACGATCCGTGCTCGCACGTCGAGAAGTCGCGGATCCAGCAGTCGCTGTTGCAGTTGGTGATGACGTTGTAGCTGCAGCTGTTCGAGCGACGCTGGTAGTTCGGCGTGTTGTAGTCGGTGTTCGCCTTCGAGCCGCACGACTCGAACCAGTTCTTGATCGTCTGCCACGTGTAGCCGGCGTACATGTACGAGATCATGTACGTCGTCGAGCCGCCGCGCGTGGACGGGTCGGTGATGTTCTGCCCGTAGCGGCAGTAGTCGGTGTCGGTGAAGCCGTCGTACTCCTTGTCGTCGACGATCATCATGTCGTTCGAGAAGCAGCCGAAGCGGTGGTACGCGATGCCGAGGAAGAGGTTGTTCTTCCAGTAGTCGATGTACCAGGTGCTGCCCGCGGTCGCGGTGGTCGTCGAGCCGTTGACGCCGAGGTTGAACTCGGCGCGCATCTGCACGGTGTTGTAGTTCGAGTAGCCGTCGACGCACGCCCAGTAGTACTGGTCGGCGCCGGTGCCGATCGTGAACGAGCAGCTCTCTTCGTTGCCGCTGACGTACGGCCGGCACACGTAGCCGCCCGCCTTGGTCGCGGGCTTGGTCGTGTTGCCGGCGGTCGTCGCGTAGACGTAGAGGTCGGCGTCGCCGCCCGCGTTCGAGCACGAGCCGCTCGCGCACACGCTCGAGACGCCGGTGATGAGGATCTTCGCGCTGGTCGATCCCTTCGGGAACCGGACCTGGTAGCAGCTGCCCGACCACCCGTTCGAGTAGTAGATCGGAGCGCCGTCCTGGCCGGCGGACTGCGCGAACGCGGAGCCCGCGGTCGCGATGAGCACGAAGAGCGTCGCGAAGAGACCGAGCTTCATGGTCCCGCCGCGCAGTGCAGAAGGCGTGCCCCGCGTTACACTGATAACAACCGCGCGGAATCTTAGGCGCGGGAGAAGATCCCTCAGATCCTTTCTCGAACAAGACTTGAGCGTCGTCGTTCAACGCTTGAACGGTCTTGTTCAGCGGCGTGGACGCTTCGCCGGCGCGGTCCAGAGCTGCGCGCGCAGATCGTCGGCGAGCGGCGCGGGGCATCCGACGACGATCATCACGTCCTTGCCGCGGCGCTCGACCCACGACACCCGGCCGTCGTCGATCCAGCGGCCGCCGTCATCGGTCCGCTCGGCGGCGGCGCCGGCGAACGCGTCGAGCGCGCGCACGAGCGCTTCGGTCGCTTCCTGCGCGTCGACGTCGGAGTCCCACGCGGTGTGCGCGACGCCGATCGCGTGCAACGGATCGTCGTCGCCCTCGCGCGCGTAGACCGCGAGCCGATCGCCGCCCCATCCCGCCGCCGCCTCGAGCGCCGTCGCGTCGGCGACGCCGTGCGCGCGCAGGAACGTGCCCCATCGCTCCTCGCCCCAGACGTCGGTCCAGACCTTCCTGAGCTCCGGCAAGAGCGCCGGCAGCTTGATCGCGATCGGCTTGTCGTCGGATCGATAGAGCTCCGGGTGGAGGATCTGCTCGGTCGAGCGCGGCGGGCGACGATACGCGGCGTCGACCGAGCTCCACGGGTGGCGCCGGCGGATCGACGCGACGAACGCGAGGCCCGCGCGATACGGGAAGATCAGGTTCTCGCGCACCCACAGCGGCGCCGCGCCGAGGTGCGCGCTCGCGGGGCCGTCGGCGTCCATCGTGTGCATGAGCATCGACGTGAGATCCGGATCGGTCCACGGCGCGGCCTTGCCCTTGTCGGCGAGCAGGTACTCGATCATGAGCGCCATGCCGTCGCCCTCGACGAGCGCGCGGCGCGCGAGCTCGGCGTCGCCCTCGCCGTCGGGCAGCTTCATCAGCTTGCCGAGATCGAACGATTGATCGGTCAGCGCGTGATCGATCTCGTGCGAGAGCAGCATCTCGCCCCAGTCTTCGCTGTCGGGATCCGCCGCCGCCGGATCGCGCGACGCGATGTAGAGCGTGCGCGCGTCGTGATCGTAGTAGCCGGCGATCTGCTCGGTCAGCACGTCGACCAGCATCGCGCCGTAGTCGGTGCCGATCGGCAGGACGCCCCAGCGCTCGAGCGCGATCGACTCCGACGCGAGCTCCGCGGCGTTCTTCTCGTTCGACGCGTTGTCGGCGAGCCGCTTGCGCAGGTCCTCGATCGAGACGACCTCGCGCTTGATCGGCTTCTTGCGCGGCAGCCCGCGCAGGTGACCGACCTCCTTCGCGACGCGATCGACCTCCTCGATCAGCTTCGCCGACCAATCCTGCTGGACCGCTTGCGCGACCGCGGGCTCGTCGGGCGCCGCGCTCGCGATCGCGGACGCGCACACGATCGACGCGATGAGCACGGGACGCATCGGCCGAGCATAGCGCGCGTGCTAGCTTGCCGCCGTGTCCGCTCCGGCATCGGTCGGCGATCTCGCGCGCGCCCTCGCGTCGGGCCCGGTGATCGCGTACGGCATGCCGCCGGCGTACGCGGCGTTCGCGGCGGCGCGGCTGTCGCGCGACGGGCTGGTGATCGTGGTCGTGCCCGACGAGGAGGCCGCCCGCGCGCTCGAGGCCGACCTGCGCTTCTGGCGGTGCGATCCGCCCGGCGATCTGCCGCGGATCGCGCAGCTGCCCGGCGTCGACGTCTCGCCGTACGCGGATCTCGCGCCCGATCGCGCGCAGCTCGCGCAGCGGCTGACGACCTTGTTCCGCCTGACGCGCGAAGACCTCGCGCCCGCGGTCGTGATCACGACCGCGCCGGCGCTCTTGCGCCGCACCATCCCGCGCGCGTCGTGGACCGCGCTCGCGACCGCGCTGCACAAGGGCGAGACCGCGAACCGCGACGAGCTCGCCGCGCGGCTGGTCGCGAACGGCTACGGCCGCGTGCCGATCGTCGAGGACGCCGGCACCTTCGCGGTCCGCGGCGGCGTGATCGACGTGTTCTCGCCGGTGCACGCGTATCCGGTGCGCATCGATCTGTTCGGCGACGACCTCGAGTCGTTGCGCCTGTTCGATCCGCAGTCGCAGCGCACGCTGCGCGAGATCGAGACCCTCTTCATCCATCCGGTGCGCGAGACGATCGCGACCGGCGCCGGCGTGCGCCAGAAGATCCTCGACGCCGCCGACGCCGTCTTGCACCCGTCGAAGCAGACGCGCCGCCTCTTGGATCGCTTGGATCAGGGCGAGGTCTTCGTCGGGATCGAGACGCTCACGCCCGCGTTCCACGACGCGATGGATCTGCCCGCGGCGTACGTGCCCGACGGCGCGACCTGGATCGTCGTCGATCCCGACGCGGTCCGGCGCGCCGCCGCCGACGAGCTGAAGGACGCCGACGCGCGCCACGCCGAGCGCACCGCCGCGCGCGCGATCGCGTTCCCGGTCGCGAGCCACTACGGATCGATCGACGATCTCGAACGCGCGCTCCTCGCGCCCAAGCGCCGCGTGATCGCGCCCACGCTCGAGCTGACCGGCGACCTGCGCGCGGTCGGCGCCGAGGTCCTGCGCTTCGCCGCCGACGATCACCGCGCGCTGCGCGCCGATCTCGATCGCGCGCGCCACGAGCACGTCGACGACATGGCCGCGCCGCTCGCGATCGCCGTCAAGAAGTGGCTGGCCGACGGCCTCGCGGTCGTGATCTGCTCGGACAGCGCGAACCGCGCCGATCGTCTCGCCGGGCTGCTCGAGCACCACGACGTGCACCACCGGCGCGCGAACGCCGACGAGAGCCCCGCCGAGATCCACGACACCGTCCCCGTGATCTTCGTCGGCGCGCTCGCCGACGGCTTCACCGCGCGGGCGGACAACCTATCGGTCGTCACCGCCGGCGACGTCTTCGGCGCGCGCAAGGCCGCGCCGCCGCGCGCGCGCTCCGCGCAGAAGAAGGCGAAGGCCGCGCTGCTCGGCGCGACCGGCGACTTCTCGCAGCTCGTCGTCGGCGATTACCTCGTGCACCAGCTGCACGGCGTCGGCCGCTATCGCGGCCTGGTGAAGATCCCGGTGGCCGACATCCAGCTCGAGGCGCTCCACC
>Ga0310810_10011748_pt1 | contig 10243 bp, 10 predicted proteins | sample NCmetagenome_FD_207641 | JGI IMG/M metagenome (GOLD analysis project Ga0310810, IMG submission 207641) | Soil microbial communities from experimental microcosm in Duke University, North Carolina, United States - NC | ecosystem: Engineered > Artificial ecosystem > Soil microcosm > Unclassified ...
CGCGAGGGCTACACCCGGTGGCGTTGGACGAGAAAACCAAGAGTACCGATCGACTTTCGATAGGGGTTGAGGCTGGCGACCGGCCGATCCCTCGAACAACATGTGCCTCGGTATTCTCCACAGATGATGATTTGCCAACTCCCACACGAACCGCACGAACCGTCATGAGCAACCCAGCGCCACGGACGCGATGACCGACTTCGCCATCGACGTCCAGCACGTGGTCAAGCGGTACGCGGACCACGTCGCCGTGAAGGACCTCTCGCTGCAGGTGCCGCGCGGAACGGTGTACGGGTTGCTCGGGCCTAACGGCGCCGGCAAAACGACGACGATCCGCATGATCCTCAACATCATCGCACCCGATGAGGGAACGATCCGCGTGCTCGGTGCGCCGAGCAACGACGCGCGCGCGTCGGATCGCATCGGCTACCTGCCGGAAGAGCGCGGCCTCTACAAGAAGATGAAGGTCCGCGCCGTGCTGCAGTTCCTCGGCGAGCTTCGTGGCATGACGCGCCAGGCCGCAGACCTGCAGATCGACTACTGGCTCGATCGCCTGTCGCTCAAGACGCCGGAGAAGGATTGGGGCCAGTCGAAGGTCGACGAGCTCTCGCGCGGCATGCAGCAGAAGGTGCAGTTCATCAGCACACTGCTGCACGACCCCGAGCTCGTGATCCTCGACGAGCCGTTCAGCGGCCTCGATCCGATCAACGCCCAGGCATTGAAGGACACGGTCGTCGAGCTCCGGAAGCGCGGGAGAACCGTGATCTTCTCGACGCATCTGATGGACAACGCCGAGCGACTCTGCGACTCGGTGTGCATCATCGCGCGCGGCGAGAAGGTGCTCGACGGCGCCGTGTCGGCCGTGAAGTCCGCGCACGGCGGCAAGCACATCGCGCTCGCCCTGAGCAGCGAAGCGCGCGGCGGCGTCACGACGGTGCTCTCGGACACGACGCTCGTGACGCACGTCGACGATCAGAACCAGTTCTTCGAGCTCGAGCTCGCGCGAGACGCCACGCCGCAACAGCTGCTGGAGCGACTCGTCGCCGCTGGTGCTCCCATCACGCGCTTCGAGCTGGTGCAGCCATCGCTGCATCAGATCTTCCTGCGAACGGTCGGCGCGGAAAACGTCGAGGAGGGAATGAGTGGTCAGGGCTAAGCTGTGGGCGGTCATCCGCCGCGAGTATCTCGAGCGCGTACAGACCCGGTGGTTCCTCATCGGCTGCCTGATTGGCCCGCTGCTCATCACGGGCGTGCTGTTCGTGCCGGCGTGGCTGACGCTGCGCAACCTCCGTGCTGATCCCGCGAATCTGATCGTCATCGACGCCACCGGCGCGGGGCTCGGGAACCGATTGCGCGCCTCGCTCGATTCAGCCGCGACGCCTAACGCACCGAACAAGGTGGACGTGCGGGTCACGCCGCCCGCCGGAATCGCAGCTGCCGAGTCCCTGGCGACCAGGGCCGTCGTGACGAAGGAGGTCGATGGGTACGTCGTGCTCGACGCGAGCACGCTGCGTGGCGAGCGCGCGCGGTACGCCGGGCGCAAGGCGACCGCCGTCGGCGACATGCGACGACTCGAGACGGCACTTCGCCAGACGTCGCTCTCACAGCGCCTCGAACACGCCAACCTGAATCCGGCGCTCGTCGACTCGCTCACCCGATCACGTCTCGTGCTCGAGAGCGAGCGTCTCACCGAGCAGGGACGCGGCAGCGACGCGTCGCGACGAGCGAACACGCCATTCGCGATGGCGGTCGCCTTCCTGCTCTACACGTGCATGGTCCTCTACGGCCAGGCGGTGTTGCGCGGCGTGCTCGAAGAGAAGTCGACGCGTGTCGCCGAGGTCGTGGTGTCGAGCGTGTCGCCCGAAACGCTGCTGGCGGGCAAGGTCCTCGGCGTGGGCGCGGTCGGCCTGACGCAACAGATCATCTGGGTTGCCGCAACGCTCTATCTCAGCTCGTTCACCGCACCGGTCATCGCGCGCATGGTCCCGTCTACGGGTGCGGGCTCGATGACGCCAGGAGCGCCCACCACGATGGCGATGTCGATGCCGGACGTGCACATCGGCAGCCTCCTCCTGATCCTGCTGTTCTTCATCCTCGGCTACGGCGTCTACTCGTCGCTGTACGCCGCGGTGGGCGCGACGGTGAATAGCGAGCAGGAAGCGCAGCAGGCGCTCGCGCCCATACTCCTGCTCATCGTCAGCAGCGCGTTGTTCATCCAACCCGCAATGCTCAACCCCACGAGCACGCTCGCACGCGTGGCGTCGATGTTCCCGTTCTCGGCGCCGGTCATCATGCCACTCAGGATGTCGCTCGTGCCGATACCACCCTGGGAGATGGCGGTCTCGATCCTCGGGCTCGTCATCGCCCTGATCGCCGTGATCCTGCTCGCGGCGCGCATCTACAGAGTCGGGCTCCTGATGTACGGCAAGCGTCCCACGCTCGGCGAGATCGCGCGTTGGGTGCGCCAGGCGTGATGCCGCGCATGCATGGCCACGCGCCTAACGTCCGGAGCTCGCGCGCTCGATCCGCGCGAGCTCCGCTCGCACATCAGCGTCCGCTATCGTCAGCGACGGCCGAACGGATCGCCCAGGATGGACTCACTGTGCAGCGCACAGACCCAACGGCCGTTGCGGCGCACCCACGTCGACGTATCCGCCGCCTTCAAGGTGAGCGGCTTGCCATCGACCACCATGTCTTCGGTCACCGTATAGCCAATGATCGCGACATCATCGGTGAGCATGCGAACGTCGGTGTCCGCCAACTCGAACTTTCGGAGTTGCCACGCGGGCGATTTCGCCATTTCGACGAAGGCCTTGTGGTCGATGCTGCGAACACCTTGTGCGCCGGAGACGAGACACGGGTCTTCCGTCAAGCGAATCGCCGCGTCGGTATCCTTGTCGCGGATCGCGCGCCAATACTCGTTCTCGAGCTCGACAATTTCCTGATCCACTGCGGTTGTCATGGGACCTCCAGTGCGTTGGGTCGCTCGACCAGGGGCAGATCACGTGCCTGGTCAAATGTTCCCGCCAATGAAACGGTCATTACACTGGACGGGACGCGGCACGACGGTTGCGCGGGCGGGCTTGCCGCGAGGAGCTTGTCAACGCTCCTTGACCACAACCGTCCCGCCTAACGTCACCACGGCCTATTTTCGACCATCCCAGCCAGGGCCGCGCAGCACCATACCCGGTTTGGCGCCGGTGTACTTCCCCTTCTCGAACACCACCACGCCGTTGACCAGCACGTAGCTCACTCCCTCCGACGGCAGTGACGGCTCGGCGAACGTAGCGCGGTCGCGTATCCTGAGCGGGTCGAACAGCACGATGTCCGCGGCGAGCCCCGGCGCGAGACGCCCGCGGTCGTAGGCGCCGATCTCGTTTGCCGCGACGGCGCTCGCTCGCTGCACCGCTCCTTCCAGCGAGAGCACGCCGAGCTCGCGGACGTAGCGCGCGAAGACACGAGGAAACGCGCCGAAGGCCCGCGGATGCGTGGCGCTGTCGCTCGCCGTCGGGCCGGCATCGGTGTCGAACGACGTGAACTCTTCGCGCATCGCCTTGATCTTGTTCGCCTCCGACATGCTCTGCGGCATCGCGGACGCGCGGCCGACCTCGGCGATCGCGAAGAACACATCCCACGGATCCTTTCGGGTTCGCTCGGCGATTGCCTTGATCGAGAGCCCGCCATATTGCGCGTACTCCGGATGGGCGATGGCGCCGAGGATGATGCGATCCCAGTCGCGCCCGGCGTGGACATACCAGTTCTCCCAGCCGACCTCCTCCTCCATCTCCTTGCGGATGCGCGCGCGCATGGCGGGATCGGCGAGGCGTTTGGTCAACGCGTCCTGTCCAGCTTCGGCGTTGCGCGGGTGAATGAGCGCGCGGATGCCCAGTCCGTTGTTCACGTACGGGTAGACGTCCACCGCCACGTCCTGACCGCCGGCTCGCGCCTCGCGGACTCGCGCCAGCGCGAGATCCATCTTGCCCCAGTTCGACTGACCAGCCGTCTTGAGATGGAAGATGTGCACGGGCGTGCGCGCGTTGCGGCCTATGCGCAACGCTTCGTCGATCGCCTCGAGCAGGCGATCGCCCTCGTTGCGCATGTGGGTGAAGTAGCGACCGCCGTATCGACCGGCGACGGCGGTCAGCGCCGTGATCTCCTCCTCGCTGGCGTAGACGGCTGGCGGATAGATGAGCGACGTGGACACGCCGATGGCCCCGGCCTGCATCGCTTCTTCTACCAGGTCCTTCATGCGCTGGAGCTCCGCCGGCGAGGCCTGGCGCGCGGAATCGCCGATCACGATCTGGCGCACCGTCGTATGGCCCACCGTCTGTGCCACGTTGAGCGGCGTGCCGGCCGCCTCGAGACGCCGGAAGTACTCGCGCATGGTCCTCCAACCCACCTCACGCGCGCCCGCCGCGCCCTGCGGCGCCGACGATTCTCCCTCTCCGGCGTTGATGGTGGTGATCCCCTGCGACAGCAGGTTGAGCGCGACGTCGGCTCGCCCGCGCGTGAACATGTCCGCGCTCTGCCCCATCATGTCGATGAACCCTGGGGCCACGACCAACCCCGTGGCATCGATGATCCGTCGCGCTTTGGTGGTGTCGGGGCGACCGATGCCGGCAATCCGTCCGTTCGACACGGCCAGGTCGGCCCGGTACGACGGCGCGCCGGTGCCGTCGACGATGCGGCCACCGCGGATGATGATGTCGTACGTCGGGGTCTGCGCGGCAGCGGACGGCGCGCCCGCCAGCACAAGGGCGATGACGAAGCGGCGTAGCCTCACGTGCGATCTCCTCGTTCGTACGAGATGGTGGTGCGCCTAACGCCAATCGTTCGACGCGTCCTGAATCTATTCAATCGGGCCCGTACGCGAGCTCGTCCATCTTCGCGGCGAAATCCGTCCACGAGATGCGTTTGCGCCGATGCCGTCGCCCGCCTTTCCAGTAGAACCCCCCACGCCCGATGTCAACTTCGCCGAGCTTCTCGCCGAACGCGTAGATGTAGAGCTCGAGCCCGCTGCCCGCCTTCGTGAGCTCCGGGACGTTGAGGTTCGCGTAGACAGCGTGCTTGCGTGGAACGTGCTTCGCCTTCGCTCGCTTGCGCATGGCAGTGCCCCAGGCGTGGATGGTTGGACTGCTCGCTTCAGCCGCGCATCGCCTTCATCGCCGCGCGTGCGGCGTGATACCCACTCATACCGTGCACACCCACACCCGGTGGCGTCGACGACGAGCAAAGAAAGACGTTGTCGATCGACGTCGCATATGGATTGAAGCTGGCGACCGGCCGAGTGTAGAGCTGCGCCAGATCCGCGGCGCCGCCCGCGATGTCGCCACCCACGAGATTTGCGTTGCCGCGTTCCAGATCCGCGGGCGACATGACGTGCGTCTCCTCGATGCAATCGCGAAACCCGGGGGCGAACCGCTCGATCTGCCGCTCCATGCGCTCGCGCATGTCCACGGTCGATCCGTTCGGTACATGGCAGTACGCCCACAGCGTGTGCTTGCCCGCCGGTGCACGCGTCGGATCGAACAGACTTGGTTGCACGACGAGCACGTACGGACGCTCGGCGACACGCCGGTCCCACGCCGCGCGCTCCGACTGCGCGATCTCCGCGAGCGAGCCGCCGAGGTGCACCGTGCCGGCGCGATGGCACTCGCGCGCGCGCCACGGCACGGGCGCATTGAGCGCCCAGTCCATCTTGAACACGCCCGGTCCGTAGCGGTAGCGCGTCAACCGCCATCGATGAAATCGTGACAGACGATCGCCGGCGATGCGGACGAACTGGCGCGGCGTGACGTCGAGCAGCACTACGCGCGACGGCGGCAGTGCAGCGAGGGATTCGACCGGGCTATCCGTGACGATCTCGCCGCCAAGCGACCGCAGATACGCCGCGAGCGCATTCGCGAACTGCTGCGCGCCTCCGCGGGACACGGGCCAGCCGACTGTATGGGCGGCGATGATGAGTCCGAGCGCGTACCCCGACGTCGCGAGCTTGTCGAGCGGCACCAGGCTGTGCGCCGCGGCGCCCGCGAACATCGCGCGCGCTGGCTCGCTGGCGAAGACGTGCTTCGCGAGCATCTCCGCCGAAAGAATCGCGTGACGCCCGAACCGCGCCATCGTGATCGGGTGACGAAGGCTGAACGGTCCGAGCAGCGCGTCCATCAGCTCGTCCGAATTCTCGACGAACGGTGTGACGAGCTTCGCATACGCGCGGTCGTCGCGATTCCCCAGTGCGCTCGCGGTGGCGTCGATCGAACGCTCCACCACCACGGCGGTGCCATCGTCGAGCGGATGCGCGAACGGCGCCTCGGGGTGCGCGAACCGCAGCCCGAACTGCTCGAGCGGCAGCGATTTCAGGAACGGTGAGAGGAGCGCGAGCGCATGCACCGTTGACGCGATGTCGTGCACGAAGCCGGGGCGCGTGAGCTCCGCCGAACGAGCTCCGCCGCCGATCGTGGGTTGCGCCTCGTACACGCGGACGGAGTGGCCAGCACGCGCGAGCGCGATCGCGGCCGCGAGCCCGTTCGGTCCGGAGCCGACGACGATCGCGTCCAGCGAAGCGCGCGTACTCACCGCGTTAGGCCTGCGACGAGTGTCAGCGGTTCATCGGGAATTCCTGCACCCAGTTGAATCCGCGCGAGATCAGCAGGAACTTGTTCAGATCGTGTTGCGTCATCGCCAGGCGCACGCGCTTGCCGTCGATCTCTCCCTCGAACGCGAGCTGCGTTGGTGACGGCCGCCCGTACGCCAACACCGGCTTCCACGTGCTGTCGTTCCCCTTTTGCAGCGTGAGCGTGTGCTTCACCGTGTCGATCGTGCCGCCGAATCGCTCGAACTTCTGGTTCATCTTCTGAAACGTGACGCCGTTCAGGTACTGGAAGACCGCATGGCTATACCGCAGGGTGTCGGTCGTGAGCGGAGGCCGGAGCTCGCCGTCGATCGACATCGAGTCCACGTCCCAGACGCCGTACAGCGGCGATTTCGGTGCCCCACCGCCGTACGCCTTCCAGCCTTCCATCCCGCCATTGATCTGGAACCCGAGCGCCCACACGGTGAACACCACCTGCGCAAAGATCCACCAACCGTGTGACCGCGCGCTCGACCCATAACGCGGTGCGGGCGCCGGCTCGACCGGGCGATTCAACACGAACCAGTTGATGAGGCGGCGTGCATCCGGCGCGATGAGAAAGAGCGACATCAACACCAGGTGAAACGAGAACAGCTTCACCGGCACGTCGTACGTCATGTTCACCATGAACACACCGAACGTCACGCCGAGCGTCACGAGCGCACCGACCAGCGTCGTCCCCGGAATCAATAACAGCAGGCCGCCAAGCACCTCGGCCGAACCGATGAATCGCTCGTATCCAGGCGCCGCGCCGATCGAGTACCAGATGACGCCCATCGGCGAGAAGTCGCCGTACGGCTCGAGCAACCGGCTGAGGAACACCGTGGGCATCTGGAGCGGGAAGACTTTCGCGAAGCCGTACGAGAACATCGTGGTGCCCAGCGCGACTCTCAGGAAAAGTCGAAACCACTTGAAGAGCCGCGGATAGCTCGTCCGCCGCGCGATGAGCGACCACACCACCGTGCCGAGCCCGGCGAGCAACAGCGTGGTGAACGCGTGCGTCCAGTCGAACAGCGTGTCGCCGCTGCCGGTCGGGTGCACGGTGGGCTTCACACCGAGGAGAACGTTCCCGGCCCAGATCACGAGAGGACGCATGGGCGGCTTCTCGGCGAGCACGGGCATCTGGAACTTCGAGGTGGGTATCATGCCCGCGAGCATCTGCGTCGTGAGGACGTAGAGCGCGAAGTAGAGGACGCAGAACCGAAAGGCGATTCGAGTCGCGAGCGACCACGACGCTTCGGTGCGGGGCTCGGGTGCCGCGTCGCTCTCTGGCGAGAGCTTCGAGACGTACTCGGCGCTGGCTGTGGCAGTCATGTGAATTATGACGGTTCCAGTTGGTGGGACTGGGGCTGGACTACGACCTAACTGCGCGAACCGCCGCCGACGGCTGCCTGCTGCGGCTGCTCGCTGCACGCTGCTGCCAATACTGGCCTGTCGGATCCGCTTGACGGCGGCACTGCTCACTGCGCGCCTGGATTTCCCGATTCCCGATTCCCGATTCCCGATTCCCAAGTCGTTAGGCTTGGCGGCCAGTCACGCTATTTACTCAGCGGTCTCCAGATTCCGAGCCGGTAGCCATTCGGATCGACCAGCCGGAGCATGCGAACTCCCCATGGCATGTCGGTCGGCTCCATGGCGAGCGTGCCGCCGCGGGACTTGATGCCGGCCGCGATGGCATCGACGTCCTGGCCGGTATCGAACGTGATCGCGAAGCCTTCGCCCTTCACCCGATCCCAGCCACGGCCACCGTCGTCCTGGTTGAGGAAGATCCTGGCGCACCCGGACCGTATCCCGGCGGACGATGGCTTGCCGTCGCGCTCCGTTTGACGGTCGACTGTGAATCCGAGGACATCGCGGTACCACGCGATGGTCGCGGGCAGGTCATGCGCTGTCAGCGAAATAATTACGGCGCGCGTGTCGAGCGCCTCGATGGGTGCGCTGGTGGGTCCAGCGGCAACGGGTGCATCAGTACTCATCAAATCTCGTCCGGGTTGTAGGGGATTGTTCGCGAGCGGTTGCGAACGGCGTAACATGCCACGCGTCAGCCGATGCGTGAAGATGCACGGGCGCCTAACGTTTCACGATGACCGAAGCCGGGCGACGAGGGCCGAGGTTTCCGCCGACGGCTCGGTCTGGAGCTCGGCTCTGAGCCGCCGCGCGAACCCGTCGAACAGATTGATCGCGCCGGCCCGGTCGCCAATACGATCCAGCATGGTGAGCGCTCGCCGAAGGACGCGTTCGTCCGTCCAGGCGCGACGCGCGGCCATGCGCGCCCATCGGCCTGCATCCGTCAGCATCTCGTTCTCCTCGCACGCGCGAGCCTGGGCCCACGCCGCCGCGACGACACGCTCGAGCGCCGCCGCTCGCATCTCCTCCAGCCAGAGATCGAACTCTCCGCACTCGGGGAGGTGGAAGCCGGGCATGAGATCCCCACGATACAGGTCGAGCGCGCGACCGAGACGTCCCGCGTCGATTGCGCGCGTGAACTCGACGGCGTCGCAGCCGAGGACGTCCGGCCCGATGACCAACTCTTCGTCGCCGAACGAAACGATCACTTCCGGGCCGAGGACCGACCGCACTGCGTGGACTGTCTTGCGCAGCGCGCTCCGGGCGTGCGCCTGATCCAGCGTCGGCCAGAGCAGGCCGGCCAGCCGATCCCTCCGTTGGCGAAGACCAGCCTGCGCCAGCAGGAGGTATGCGAGGAAGGCCACCGTTTTCGACTGTCCGAGCAGAAGGCTCGCGGCATCTGGCGGAACACCGTCCAACGCGGTGCCCCCTAGAAGTCGGAGCGTGGGGCGCGTCACTCGAACACCTCCTCCGCGGGAAGACGTGGAGCTGGGCGACTCCGGATCAAGGTAGGTGGCCCTGTTCCCATGGAACAGAGGGCGTGTCGCGAGCCGCGGATGATCGCCGGACGGAACGCGAAAAGAACGCGAAAGAGCTACTGCGCGAACGCTTCCGGAACGGCCACGGAACCACCGGCAAGTACGGTTGAGTCACCAAACGTTGCTCCTACCGCAGTCCGTTGATGACATCAGCCTGGCTGGAGGACTCGTACAATGACTCGCGCACGATTGCTGACCGCGGCGGTTCTGATCGCATGCGGATGCAGGGAATCACCAGTTGGGCCGGCGTACTCGGTCGGTGGGGTTTCTCCTACGCCTCTCGGACCCACGGTGATCACAGGGACCGTCTCGATCGACGGCTCCGTTTCACCCGCTGCGGTATCACTGCAGCTCGAATCGGGAATGCTGGTCACCCTCGTCGGCTATGAAGCGCAGCGGCTCGGCATCCTCAACGGCGCCGAAGTGGAACTGCGTGGCGCCTGGACCGTGACCGACTCGCCGCTGCTCGATACCGACGTCTCTGTCGACCCGGTCAAACCGACCTTCTCGGTCGACAGGTTTGAGGTGAAGGTCGTAGGGGGCCGTCCCGCCATCGATGGTGTGCTGGGCCAGGACGATGGTACGTATTACGTGGAGCTCCTGGACGGTGATTTCATCTGGTTCGATTCGGCGCCGACCGATTTCGAGTCCTGCCTCGGCAAGCGGGTCTGGGTGACTGGCTCGATGGACGATCCGCCGTTCATGATCGGAGTGATCGAGTAGCACGAAC
>Ga0310810_10011749_pt1 | contig 10243 bp, 7 predicted proteins | sample NCmetagenome_FD_207641 | JGI IMG/M metagenome (GOLD analysis project Ga0310810, IMG submission 207641) | Soil microbial communities from experimental microcosm in Duke University, North Carolina, United States - NC | ecosystem: Engineered > Artificial ecosystem > Soil microcosm > Unclassified ...
CGCAGAAGAAAAGCAGAATCGCGAAGAAGCCAAGAAACCTAAACGCGACCGCATATTCCGGAAGCCAGCTCCAGCGAGTCGCGCCGGCAAGAAAAGTAGATGCCTCGGCCACGCTCGGCGCCCGAAAAAAAACCCAAGAGATACCCACCAGGTTAAAAACCACGACCCGCCTCAACCATTGAACCGCAATCGATGGTGCGCCGCGGAGATTCGACTCTGTTCCAACGCCGAAGAAGCGCTCCAACGCCAAGCCAGCGCCATGGATGGCGCCCCATATGACAAAGGTCCAATTGGCGCCATGCCAGAGCCCGCCGAGCACCATGGTGTAAAGAAGATTTCGATAGGTTTTGAACACGCCCCGTCGGCTGCCACCAAGCGCGATGTACAGGTAATCGCGTAACCAGGTGCTCAAACTGATGTGCCAGCGCCGCCAGAAGCTTTGAAGACTCGTCGCCAGATACGGCTGCTGGAAGTTTACCATGAAGTGAAGGCCGAGAAGCTGCGCCGCGCCTCGCGCCATGCTCGAGTAGCCGGAAAAATCCCCGTAGATTTGCCAGGCAAAAGCGAAAGCGCCGAGCAACACAACCGGCAGATTGGGTCCGCCGAGCTTCCCCGAAAAGGCTGCGTCGGCGACAAGCGCGCAATTGTCGGCGATGACGATCTTGCGAAATGCCCCTTCCAGGATGAGCAATAGCCCGTCGAAGAATCTCTGCGGATCGCGAGTCCGCGGCGCTTGAACCTGCGGCAACAAATGGCTCGGCCGTTGAATCGGCCCTGCGATAAGATGGGGAAAAACCGAAACGAACAACGCATAATCGGTAAGCCGCCGTGCCGGCGGAATATCGCGCCGATAAACGTCGACAAGGTAAGCAACTTCCTGGAAGGTGTAAAAAGAGATGCCCGGCGGCAAAAGGATCGTCAGCCAATGTGTGGCGCTCGCGTCAACACCGAGAGAATGGAGCAGGTCTACGAATGAGTCGGTAAAAAAATTGAAGTACTTGAAAAATCCCAGAAAGGAAAAATTAACCGCGAGCGCAGCGACCAGGAGTCTCTTGCGTATTCGTGCATCGGTCAGCCCTTCGAGCCGATGGGAAAGATAATAATTGATGCACGTCGATCCTCCCATGAGCAGGAGAAACCGGTAGTCCCACCACCCGTAAAAGAAATAACTGCAAACCAACAGAAACCAGTTCTGCTGGCGATACCCGAGTCGCCAGTAAAGCGCGACAACAAAGATAAGAAAAACAAAATAAACGGTGGAATCAAAAAACATGGCAGGCGGCTAGCTGCGCCAAGGCGAGCGACGCGGGAGGATTCGGAACGAACTTATCTAGCCGCCGGCGAAGGAGGTCGGCTTGGCGGATCAGCGTTGCCGAACGTTGTACTTAAGCATGTCCAGTTGAAAATTGATGCGCATAATATTCGCCTGCGCCCTCGTGCGCAAAAAACAATCTGGAAAGTCGACTGTATTGTTTAGAGTGTACTGCATGTCTGCCTTTGCCATACTGAGATAACCGACGCGCTCGCTCTTGACCTTTTCTCTTTCGGCTTGCGCCATTTTCACCAAACCTGGGCAATAGTGGTTAACGCCAGCGCCACAACCTTGAATCGAATAGTCAGGATCGTCGTCCGGGATATTTGGAAAGTACTGAACCCAGCAAAATTTCGGCAATGAGGCTTTGATATCGGGAGGCGCGTCGTAGTTCCCTGAGCCATAAAGAGGTCCGGTCCAAAAAAAAGCCCAAAGAAGAGCCACAATGAATTGTTCTTTTTTCATTTTCGATCCCCTTATCAATTACAATGAACCCTACAAATGAACGATATCAGCAGCACGCGGATGCGCGCGTCAAACCGACGCTCCCGAGGCTTGAGCTCCTTGCACGAACATCCAATCACGGGGCGCAATTTCAGGAAAGGTTTCCCATGATAGCGACTGGCCGGTGCTGGTTTTCAAAACCAGCGGACCACAAATCCCGACCTGCCAACTGAGCCGGCGGGCCGTCTCGGTCGGATTCAGGATCAGGAATTCCGGGTGACCGTCATGGCTCAAGTCCGCCACCCGGAGACACGCGTCAGTAACCTGCGGGCAGGCAACCTGCCGGTTCACAGCAACCGCTTCGCTATTGCCGCCCAGCAACGACGGCGGCACACCGATCTGCAGGCGATCGAGCCTCAGCATCGTGGATGCCAAGCTCGATAGCGTGTTCCAATCCGGCGCTAACAAATAAAAGTGATACAAAGCCTCGGCCCAGAATCCCAGCGCGTACCGTTTCTCGTCTCGTTCCTCCCAGTGGTCCCGGAGTTGATTATTTTCCACGAAATCAACGGCTTTTTTGATGACTTCCGACAGATCGTCATCCCTAAAGCGGCGCCAATAGCGCGCGATATCCATAACATTTACGCTATGGTAAGCGTCCGATATCCCCTTGATGGCAATCGCTCGTTCTATGTAACCGTCGGGCATGACCAGACGCGGGATGCGCGCGGTCAAACGATAGAGATTGGGCCCGAGCCATTGCCATGAGAAACGCTTTAACACACGGACCGGCAGCGGAAGACTTGCCTGCGCTCGAGTCGGCAGCAGGGTCAGCCGAAGCAGGTGAAAAATCGCTGCATACATCCAATCGAGAGGCCGCAGATTGAGAACGGTCTTAGCAGCCGCGTGTGCCGATTCGATAAGACTTGCATGACGCCGCTCGCCTGTGACCTGCTGATATCGGTCTAGGAAGACCAGCGAGTCAAGATGCGTGTTCAACACGAGCATGTTTGACGGAGATTTTCCCAAGACTCTTGAAGGCAGCCAACGAAAAGGCGATTGCTTCATGCCTGCTTCGCTTAATTCAAGTGAGTCGTGTAGCAGCCAGGAGCCTATCGCAGTCTCATCCTTGTGCCGCGAGGTAAATTCTGTCGCTCGGTCCAACGCCTGTTCGACCGCGCCATCGCGAGCCTCTTCCAACGAATCCAAGAGTAAATGAACCGCACTTCCATGGAGCCGTAGGTGCGCCTCCATGTCTTCGGTCCATTCACCGTGGTGCCAACCTCCGTCATCGCCTTGCCGCGCAAGAACCGATAACAGCAATTGCTGTTTGAAGAGAGCATAGATTTTTTTGCCGGTTGCTCTCCGCAAACCGTTGAAGGTGACGTAGAGCGAATGCGCATCATTCTCGGAGCAGATTCTACGCTGGTGAGGCCATGCGTAGCGGCATTCGTAAACGCTGCCAAAAATCAAGTGCAAATAGAGATCCGCCGGTTTCCAGTAAGTGGTATGTGACCCCCAGAGAAAAATGCCCTGGGTTTCTAGCGCTCCGAGCTGTTTTAATTCGTGAAGCAGTTCCTTTTCTTCAAAGGGGATTTTCCACAAAACAATATCCGCGCAGAAATCGCCCGGAATCGATAGATCCAGATGCGAGTAACTTCCGGACAAGTTGAGGCTCGAAATCTGGCATGGCTGATCGTCGCAAAGGTGGCCGTTATTTGAAACCTTGCGAATCGTGGCGGGCTGAGGAATCCAATAAAACCAGCCGGTGGAGTCTTGCGGTTCTACAATCCAGCCGCCGCCTAGACACGAGTGTACACTGCACGATCCCGGCGAGCCCAAGCTGACCGTGCGGTCTTGAGCGGCCGGCAAACGAAGGAAACAACATTCAGCAGCGGATAGCGAAAAGGAATCCAAGATCAGTCGATCGTCGGCGCGATTGGAGCGTACCTGCCTCTCAGCGGCCTGCGTGCGCAGGCCCCGCTCAATCTTCCAATAGGGCTCGCCCCGAAAGAGTTCCGCCAGGTTAACGTGGCCAGGTTCCCACGAAGGTATTTGTGAAACGGTGGCGAGAGAACTCATGGAAGCCAACTGCTGAAAGTTCACGAACGGCGTTTCAGCTCTGCGGACTGGGCGACGCAGTTGAAATCTCCAAAGGTGCTCGCCCGGTATTGTGCAAACGGCGTGGCGCCAGCGAAAACGGCCGCTCGATCCAGAGGAAAAGCGCGGTCGTCGGAACCAACGTCAACACAAACATTACGGGTAGACAGCCCCAGACAAAAACCGCTCCGCGCTCAGTGGCTGGCAACCAGAAGCCAAACCCCAGGAAGGCCACCTTGAGCGAAATACCGTGCAGCAAGTAATAAGAGTAGCTCATGTTGCCGAGCCATCGCAACGGCGTCCATGAGAATATCGATCCGAGCCACCAGACCGGATAGCTAAAGCAGGAAAAACACGCCACAAAAAAGCAAACGAACAGAATCACTGTCTTGAGGGCGCTCGCGCCGCTACCCTGCCACGGCAGCAGTGTTCCCGCTAGTCCGGCGCACAAACCAAACAAAGCGACAGCGCTTCCCGGAGCCCGGACGCGCCGGCACTCCATAGTTTCATAAAGGAGGATTCCGGAGACGAACATGAGCAATCGAACCGGCCCGCCAAAAAAGGCGCAGTAACCGCCACCGCAGATGGCAATAAAAGAAAAAAAATACAAGCGCCATTCCGAGCTACGTTGCCGCAACGCAAAGAAAGCGATGATCAATGGAATGACTAGATAGTAGAACATCTCGTAGCTTAGCGACCAGGCGACGGTGATCATGGGCTCGATTGGCAACAAGCCCGGCAGTAACAGAAGGTTCTCTCCGAGATAGATGATTGCCGCCAGCGGCGCTGTGGGAATTTTGCTTTCCGCAGGCATCAGGAACGAGAGCAGAACGTAGGCGCTGAACACGGCAAGAAAGGCAGGATAAATTCTTTGGATTCGCCTGAGCATGAAGCGAGAGAAAGGCTGCTCTCTTGTAATCAAAGAGCCGTAGATAAGATAACCGCTGAGCACGAAGAATAAATCCACACCGGCATTTCCGATCGTATGAAACGCCGTGACGAAAGAACCAAGACGCGAGCCGGGTGCCACCCACGGCCAGACAAAGGTCGCATAGTGCACCAGAAAAACCAAAAAGACCGCGAAGCCGCGAAGTCCTTCCATCGGCCGGAGATTGCGGCCGGTCTCTCCACGCGTCAGCTCAAAGCTTTCGGAAAGCCAATTCATCGCAGACTTGCTTTGCTCGACCGAAAAATTTACCGATAGTGACCTCGCCCGAGGCTAGTCCTGCTGCGGCTGAAACCAGCGCTTGACGCGGCGTGCGGAGGTGTAAATTGGATTGCTCCGGAGATTCTGGGCGAGGTGCTCCAGCTGGCGCAACCGCTCCTCCATCTCCGTGACCTTCGCGCCCAGACTTCCAAGTTCGTGGGCAGCTCTGACAAATAAATCCACCGCGACCGAACCTGCGGTTGGAGGCGAGGTACTAAGAATTTCTTCATACTCGCTCATCAATGTAGCGACGGACGCCTTCGCGTCGTGGCACGTCCGCACTTCTTTGCGCGCTGCGGTTCCGAACCGTTTACGCAACTCGCCGTCCCTGACCAGCTCGACCACAGCCGCGGCCATTGCCGAGCTATCCTCGATCTCCACGAGAAGGGCGGTTTCACGATCTTTGACCGTGTCCTCCACCCCTGCGCAGCGGGTCGCCACACAAGCGCAACCGCCAGCCATCGCTTCCAGGAGGACAAATGGATGGCCTTCGCGGCGCGATGAAAGCACAAAGATGTCGCTCTCGGTCAACAGGCGCGGCACATCGCTGCGGCGACCGAGAAAATGGAACTGATTTTCAAGTCCGAGATCCTTCACACGTCCACGGATTTCATTCGCGAACGGCTTGTCATCATCTTCCCCGGCATGAAAAAAATGAACCTCCTTGGGCTTGGCTTGCCTGACAACCTCCGCGGCGCAACGGACCAGGATGTCATTGCCTTTGTCCGGATGAAGCCGTCCCACCGATGCAATCAAGAGCGCATCTGGCGGCAGGCCAAGCTCCCTGCGAAGCTCCCCTCTCCCCAACTGCGCCACACGGTCATATTCTTCGAAATCAAGCCCATTAAGGATGACCCGGACCAGTTCAGGAGAAAGAGGCGGCACCAAAGCCGATGCCACGCCTCGCGAAACGGCGATCACTCGGGACGAAAGCTCGCCCATCAACCGTGCAAACGAAGCTCGGCTGATTGGCACGCGCTCGTAGATCGGCATGTTCGGTTGAAATTCGATATGGGCCAAATACAGATGGTGAACACCCTCCGAGCGCGCCGCGAGGGCACCCTCGAGAATCATGTTCGAATTGGTGTGGACGAGATCAATGCCCCGATCCCGAATCAATCCGCGAAAGCGGCGGACTCGATCATCGAAACCATTCAAGAACCGATACCAAGCCGTCGGGGGTCGGAGCCACCCGTAATCAGCGTCCATGACAATGGTTTCGACTCTATCTTGCGCCAAAGCCTCTGAGAAACTGCCTTCCCCTGGCACTGCGATCAGGGGTTGAAAGCGGCTCCGGTCTAAATGGCGCATGACGTTCAGCAAATAGACCTCACCACCCGCGATATCGCTACGGCTCGCCACAAAAAGGACTTTGCTGGGATACGGACTCATGACCTGCCGGTCAAAGGCTCCATCGCCGCTGGTGTCGCTACCTAGAACGGCAACAGTACTGATTCCACAACTAAAAACGGTAGGGCTGATGAAAATTCCAGGAGCGCGGACAGATTATGCTACGAGCAAAATACGAACTTGCGTCTACGACGCTAATTCTCATTGTTCGCTAGTCGCGTCGATCGGAGCAAATATGTTCGCTCCTTCGACAACGCTACTCCCTGGCCGCCCGAAAGGTGGTATAGATGATCGCACCTTTCCATCGCAGAAATTATACTGGAGAGAGGGTTGTCTGGATAAGTGTAGTGGTAGTGATATTCCACGACGATATTTTCGACACGTATGAGTTGGTCTCCCAACTCGGCGATTATTTTCGCTTCGCTTCCTTCAACATCCAACTTCAAGAGATCCAGCCTATCGGCCACATACGGTGACAGTCTCTTGCAAGGCACAGTAATTTCCGCGGTGGCACAGCCCCCGTGAAAATATTCCACGTGCTGTTTGATCGCACTTACTCCGATATCTCCGCTCACCATGTCCGAAGAGCGGTATATAGCGATAGATCCATCATGCTCTCCAAGCGCGACGTTATGAATGGTCACGCCGGTTAACCCGTTACACTCGACATTCTTTTTCAAGTAGGCAAATGCCTGAGGATTGGGTTCGAAAGCGGCGACTCTGGCGTTGGGGTATTGAGACTTGAAGAATAATGTCGCCAATCCGATATTGGCGCCTCCATCAATCACAGTGGGCTTATCGCTCAACTGGAAATAATAGCAACGACGAATATAGATTTCCCCGAAAAGTTTTATTAGTTGCTCTAAATCCCCATAGTAAACGGTCTGGCCGGCAATTTTTACGACCCCCTCACCTGTTCGGCCAAAAACTTGGATGCAGCGCAACTTGAGGTAGTCGAGGTGCAAAGCCAACCTGCGGAAGCGTTGAAGAATTCTCCAGTAAGCGGTTTTCAGCCGATTGTGATTGGTCGGGAACGCCGTTGCCGTCCCGCTCATCGTAGCGTGTTTCAAAGGTCCCTCAGTGATTCTTGTTCGCGACCGAGCTCGGCGTTGGACTCCAGGATTGGCCTTCCCTGGTCTACCGAGATATTTACCTCGACATGGGTTTTCCGAAGTAACACAGCTATCCGCGTTATTACGAGATCGTCAACAGCAAGCTGCCGACCCGAAAATGCTTCTGGAAATTTCTCGACGATTTTTAGGTGCCGATAGTCGCGCTCGTTTTCCATGCTGACTACCTCGAGGCCGAAACCACTCCAGAGCTCTTTATACTGCGCAAAACGCCATTGATTCGTAGGTTGCAGGCTAAAATTTTTTCTGCCGAGATCGTATACGCCGAGCTTACGCACCTTTTCCTCGAGAAACTTCGACGAGAACAGAAACTGGGGATACGGAAACGTAAAACAATAAGCGTGTAGACCGAGTGGACTGCAATATAGAGGATCAAAATCTACATAGATATGGCCGCCGTCTTTACAGACTCTGACGAGTTCCCTCAAAGCCTCATAAGGATCCATTAGATGCTCAAACGTATTGAACGAAACTACAAGGTCAAACCGATCCGAGTTGACGGGTATACCTTTACATATGTCTCCACGAATGAATGGGATATTTTTCGCTCGATGATCGCGCCAGTCATCAATGTCAATAAGAACTGGCTGATGGCCGTAGGCACCCAGGCAGTATGCAGTCATACCATCGCCGCAGCCTAAATCCAGCACCGAAAGCCCTTCATTTTGTAACTCCGGTATTTTCATCAAATCTACCGACCGCCGAGCTCCGCGGCTCCAAACTCCGTAAGGGTCAAACCTATAATCAGGCCACCACTGTGGGTATTCTTTCTGCAGCTGGTCGAAAATGGTGTCGTCGTCGCAATAACGAGGCGGCTCTCGGCTAGCGAGAATGTGTGCTACTTTCCCGGGCAGGCGCTTTTTTTTCCACTCCAAATACCGCGAATAACCTTTCGGTAACCAAGCCTTAAAACATTCCTTGACCTTCTGAATCATACCAAATCCAGCTGCCGGACCGCCTTCACCGCTTTCTTAACCTTGTGCCAGTTCCATAGAACCGTCCTCCGCTGTTCCGGCGACAGTGAACACCACACAAAGCGCTTATAACTCGCGAGGTGAGTCGGCCGTTTTTTTATCGCCTTCCACAAATATTGCTTCGCCAATTGATCGTTGCGGGATTTCCACATGTGCCAGCCGGCAAGCTCATAAGCAAGCGTTCCGATCCTTTCCTTAATTGCGCGCCTCCCCAGCAACCGGTAGATGTCAGGAACAGTTCGCACAACGGCTTCAATCACCCTCAAATCTTCGTCGGTCATATGAAAAGAATCGCCACTCAAGTTTGAGTCGTGAACTCTGTACAACGCCAACACTTCGTCGATATAGCCCAACGGAAAACGAATCGCCAATCGCAACCACAGTTCATAATCCTCCGCCCCCCCAAATCGCTCGTTAAACAATCCCACAGTTTCGAGGCAATCACGCCGGAGCAATACAGTCGAAAGGATAATCCGATTACGGGCAAACAAATCTTTAAAACTGTTGCCCTGAACACCCGCATCCCAACAAACAATTCGGCGCGACCCATTAAAGTCCACATGCGCGTTTGAATGGATCCAAGGAATGTGCGGATTAGCCAAAATAAATGCTACTTGAGACTCCAGTTTTTTTGGAAACCAACAATCGTCATGATCCAAAAAAGCGATAAGCTCACCCGCAGAGTTTCTAATACCCATGTTTCGTGCGCTCGACACCCCCTTGTTATGTTGTTCGATATAGTTGAGGCGTCCGCTGCCGCAAAACTTTTGGACAATTTTCGCTGTGCTATCCGTTGATCCGTCATTGACAACGACGACCTCCACTTTCGAATAGGTCTGTCCCAGCACGCTCTCGATGGCCTGCCCTATAAACCTCTCAGAGTTATAGGCTGGAATAATTACGCTGACCGTCGGCTCGCGGTCCATGTCAGGCATCCCCGCGGAGTCCCGCCTTAGAACTCAAGTTTATCGGTTGCTGATCGACGCCGAGACCGGACACGTCAACAAACCTTGTCTCTCCACCCCACTCACGATCGACATTTAAAACACCCAAGTCATGCTCCTTAGCACACGTCATTTTGAAAGAGGCACAGTAGGCGCGATGGTCATAAATTTCTTTGGTATCAAAATCGTGTAGCCAGACACTCACCTCGTACACACCGTTTTGGAGCGGCAATCCAATAAGACGACAAACCACGGATCCTTCGCCTTCAATAGGTTCTGCCCTCAAACGTGCCTTTCGTGTATCAATGCAGGTGACCAATTCGTTGCGTCGGTTGTGAATCGCCACGGAAAAAGCGGGATTGGGAATTCGTTCCGTCGTGGCGAAGCAAATTTTGATGACCACATCGTCGCCACTCTGGAATATGGGATCCTCTTGACCGGCGGTATTGTAGATTCGGACGGCCTCCAAGCCTGCTTTAGCGAGGACGGCTGGTTGCCCTGGCGCCGAACGAACTCGTCGAGTAGCCGCGAAAGCCTCACTGCTGCGTCTATATTTGGCGATGGCCTCTTCCACTTTTCCGTCGACTTCAATTTGACCATTCCTCAAATAGATGCAGCGGTCGCAGACTTCGGCAATTTTTTCCAAGTCATGCGAGACCAAGATCATCGTTTTCCCCGCCGCCTTATGGGCAGCTAAGGTGTCGGTACATTTCTTTTGGAAGCTTGCGTCACCAACAGCCAAAACTTCGTCGATAAGAAAAATATCGGGTTCCGTGTGGGCG
>Ga0310810_10011751_pt1 | contig 10243 bp, 3 predicted proteins | sample NCmetagenome_FD_207641 | JGI IMG/M metagenome (GOLD analysis project Ga0310810, IMG submission 207641) | Soil microbial communities from experimental microcosm in Duke University, North Carolina, United States - NC | ecosystem: Engineered > Artificial ecosystem > Soil microcosm > Unclassified ...
TCTTTGCTCGACTGCCGGACGGGCAGCACGCGCCGATTGGGCAGCTGAAAGAACAGACACACCGACGTCTGCGGCGTGCCTCTGATGTCGTCCGGCAGCGTGAAGGTGGCCGTGCGCGCATTGCCGCCGCGCGGTGTCCCCTTGGCGATCACTTCGGCGACATCGCGCGTGCCGGCGCTGCTGTAGCGGGCCAGCAGCTGCACGCCGCCGGCACTCAACTCGCGATCCCAGGGGTGGTCCTTGTCCCACGCCAGCGAGACGACGTTGCCTTCCGCCGTCACCTTCGTCCACACCGTGCTCTTGTTCTGGGCCACGAGCGTAGCGGCGCCCAGGCCACACGTCGCCGCAAGCATCACGGCTGGAACAATCGACCGGCAGAACATAAGGCCCCGTTACTTCGGCGGATCGACGAATGCCGTGACGTATCCCATCTTCAGCATCGTCTCGTGGCTGAGGGCGGCGGTGAGGGTGATCCGGCTCGAATACATCGCGTCGAGGATGTCGAGCGCCGGCGCGGCCCGCGGCCCGAGTTCGCCGACGATGGCGCGAAGCTCGCTGATGGCGTCGTGCATCGAGTCGCGTTCGATGCGCATCAGCGTTTCCTGCGCGGCCGGCAGTCCTTCGCGCCGGATGCGCTCCGCGTCGTCCTTGAGCTTCTGACTCGTGATGTAGGCGACCGTCCCGGACTGGTCGCGCCAGCGCTCGAATTGCGCGGCACTGGTGCCATGCTGCCCGAGCGGCAGCAGCGACTGCTGGAAATAGGGAACGAGCCGCGCCGCCCAGTAGCGGGCGCTCTTGCGCTCGTCGACCGCGAACCGGGCGAGCTCGTCCTCGACGTTGTACGCCATCCGCTTGACGACGTCCTCGTTTCTGAATTCATCGGCGTCGTCGAGGTATCCGGAGGCTGCGTGCACTTCATAGGTCGCGCCGTCGTCGACGATCCGGAAGGCGCCACCGAGGAACGCGACCGTGCAGGCGCTGACGCAGCGATAGCCTTTCGGTACGCGGACGGTGGCCTGGAATTGTCTGAGCACCTCACCGACCTTGACACCCTCGTCGAGGTTGCCGCCGCCGGAGATCAGCCACACCTCGTCGATGCGCGGGTTGAGCGCGGCCCGAAGCCGATCGGCATCGCCGGTGGAAAACGACTGCGCCCACTCCGGGCAGTCCTTGTCCTTGAACCCCTGGCCGCCACAGTCGCGAACGAGCAACACGGTCCGCCCCGAATCGAGCTTCAACGCCTCGAACATCAAGGCATCCGCCCGCGCCGGCCACAGGACGAACGCGACGAGCGTGACGGCAGCGAAGGCCGCCAGATGACGGCGACGGCCGGCACTCACGGCTAGGTCTCCACGGCCCACATGCCGCCGGGCGTGCGGCAGTACTTGACCAGTGACTGGTCGGCCCCGAGCTGGTCCTGGACGACCCGGCATTCCTTGTTGTTGTCGGCCATGAAGGCGGGCTGGGCGATGGCGGTCCCGGTGAGCGACGCGTTGTCGGGATCGGAGTACATGTGGGGCGTCGGCATGGCGTCTTCGAGCGCGGCGTTGATCTCCTTCTCGCGCGCATCCTTGCCCCGCTTGCTCATCTTGTCGTAGGAGGTTCCAGCGATCGCGGCACCGCCGCCGCACAAGGCGAGCGCCATTCCGATCTGATACGCCCGGAGGTGCTTCTTGGCTTCTTCCGGGCTCAATTTCAGGCGCTTGGCCTCCATCTCGGCGACCTTGTCACCGATCTTGACGCCGGCGAAGGCGCCACCCCCGCACGCACCCACCTGGATGATGCGTTTCTTGAGGCCGCCGAATTGTGCGGCGTTCGCCGGATACGGCAACTGGAGAGCAAGCACCCACACGAGGAGGGTGCTGACGCGACGAGCATTCATGGGGGAACTCCTGAACGGCCGGGCTGTCGGGCTGAGCGGATTCTAGATGACACCATCGCGTTCGTGTCAAGAAATTGCGCGCACCTGACGCCCATAGTGATCGTTTCGCGATCACTGTGGCGGCCCGAATACGGTTCTGCTAGGCTCCCCTCTTCCCAAAACCCTCGCCGTCGGGCGGCTGGAGCTCAGAATGTCGGACCGAGCCTTCCCTTTCCCTGGCCATCGCATCCCGGCCGGCACATTCCTTCTCGTCATCTTCTTCGTCCTCCTGTCGACGATCCCCGCCTCGATGCAGGGGACCAACCCCGTGGCGCGGCGACTCGCCGAGGCGCGGATCGCGCTCGAACAGATCCGGTTCCAGCAGCAGGTCCAGCAGATCACGCCGGCGGAGGCGCAGACGCGGACCAACACGGCGAATCAGGAGATCGCGACCATCCAGCGGCTGATGGCGTCGTTCCCGCGCGACGTGCAGGCAGATATCACGCGTCAGGCGGATTCGCTGTTCCAGACACGGATCCTCCCGTTGCGCGAGGAATGGAATCAGGCGCTGCAGCAGAAGCGCCAGTCCGATCAATCGGCCTTCGATCAGCAATCCAAGGAGATGGACGCGGACGCGCGGACCGCGGGAAAGCTCCAGGCCGATCGCATCCTGACGCGCGAGCGCGCCCAGCGAAACGAGGTCTCGCAGGCCGATGCCGCACGGGCCGATCAGCAGGCCGAGCAGCAGGTGCTGGCGTTGCACCGGAAGTACGACGCGCTCGATGCCGAGCGCACGCGGCAGGGTCAGCGGCCGTACTGGGCGACCACGTTCGCTCGGGCGGAAACGGGATACGCCAATCAGGCCGTTGCCGAAGGCCGGCTTCGCCTTCGCCTCGACGACAACCAGTCAGAGCTGGGCAAGGACGCGCATCGCGCCGCCGATCTCACGCTGACGGTGCAACGAAACCAGTACTTCCTGTCGCAGCAGGCGATCTCACAGCCGGCGGCGCAGACGGCGATCACGACGGCGCAGACGCTGTTCAAGACCATCCAGCAGAAGTACGCGGCCAACCCGGACGCCGCGTACGACTTCCGCGATCGGGTGGTCCGGCTCGTACGCGAGGGCGCGGCGGCCCAGCAGCCGCAGTGGGAACGCGATGCCGCAGCCGCCAAAGAAGCGATGCGGCGGGCGCCCGCGGGGCAGCCGCCATCGGGCGCGCCATCGGCCGCGCCCTCAGAGCCGGACGTCACACCAGGTTTCGCGGCCGCTGGCAGTGCGGCCGCGCCACAAGCGACGAGAACGCCAACGCGCCAGCGCCAGGATCCGCGCGCGTCCACACGTCGAGCCGCGTCCGCCGCGGTTCCTGTCACGCAGGCCGCGTACGTGCCGCAGGCGACGTCCACGATCACCGCGCTGCCATGGACGACCATCGGCGTCGTCCTGCTGCTGGTCGGCGGCGGCGCCGGTGCATTCGTGATCCGGCGGCGGCAGCGCGCGGAGGCACCGTCGTTTGCCGCCCCCGCGTTTTCCGCGGCCCCGGCCGTGCGTGTGACCGCGCCGGCACCGCGGCCCGTCAGCAGTGCGGTCTCGGCCGCGCCGGCGCCACTGCCGGCCACGGCCGGCGTCAAGGACGTGCTGTTCGCGCAGCAGCACGAGAAGTATCAGCTGCGCTACAACGATGCGCAGGACGAGCTGACGCAGCAGTCGGCCGCGGTGGCCACGCTCGCGCCGGTGCTGGGCGCCGCGCACGCGAATCTGCACACGCTGGCCGAGTCGCTCTACCCGCGGATGCAGGCGCAGGTGCGCGCGCGCTACGGCAATCTCGCGAAGACACTGCTCGGCGCAGTCCTGCTTCGGCCGTTGTGGCGCGTGTGGCGCAGTCGCGGCCTGCTGGTCAAGATCGCCATCGTCGTCGGCATCTGGTGGGCGTTCAGCACATTCGTGCGAACGCTCGTGCTCATTGGTCCGATTCCGGCGGCCATCTTCTATGGCCTGGTCGTGGTCGCCGGCTTCTTCTTCGAGCGACACCTGGTGCTGCGAGCGCCGCTGGCGCTGCTCAAGAAACAGGAGCACGAGTTCAAGTCGGTGCGGCTGGCGCACACGTTCAGCGATCAGCGCGCCGAGGTCGTGTCGGGCGCGCAGGTCCTGCACGGGTACAGCCTCTGGTCAACGGATAAGGCCGCCGCCGCGCATGGGGAGGTCATGAATGCGGCGCTCGGTCGCGGCGCCTTCGTGCTGACGGTCGGGAACCTGGCCAGCTACTCGGTCGATGCCGCGGGAACGGGCACGCCGCTCACGGCCGCCAGCGGCGAGTTCATGCATCGCCATGGTGCGGTGCTCCACGAGTTGATGAGTGACCTCCGCGAATTCGCCGCCAACACCCGGCCGGCGATGACGCAGTACGGTGAAGCGCTGTGGCGGGCGCAGCGCATCGCGAACCAGCTGCCACAGCTCGAGGCGCTGGTCCGCGATGTCGATCGCATCGAGCAGGTGTGGCGCGACACCTGCGTCAGCGACGAGGTGTTCGAGTTCCTGTTCCGCAGCATCGACATGTTCAACATGCGCGATGCAGCCACGCCGCCCGGGCTGCTGCTGTTCGGCGGCGACGGCAACGGCAAGAAACATCTGGCGCAGAAGATCGCCGAGACGATCTCGGCGCGGTTCGAGCAGGTCACGCCGTCGAAGATTGCGTCGGCCGACCAGATCGAGGCGCTCTGGACGTCGAGCCGCGGCGCGGATCCGGTGGTCCTGTTCGTGCCCAACGCCCAGACCGTGTTCCCGCGCCCGGCCGATGGCGGCAGCACGCCGAACACGCTCGAATGGATCGCCGAGTGGGAGAAGCACGAACCGGCCGAGAGCCGCGTGTGGGTGATCATGACGTCGCGCGAAGACGCCGCGATCGACGAGGCGATCGTCAACCATATCGGCCAGGACTCGAAGATCGAGATCAAGGCTCCTGATGTCGCCGGGCGCAAGGCGTTGTTCGAAGCCGCCTGCCGCCAGTATCAGGTGGCGACGCACCCATCCGACAGCATCATCCGTTCGACCGGCGGTGCCAGCATCCAGGACCTGCGGCGCATCGTCATGGCGGCCAAGCGGGCGGCCGCGCCGGGCCAGCCACAGGACGCGCACTGGATGCAGGCGAACCGCTCCGTCCGCGCCAGCGGTGCCGTCGTCGATACGAGCAAGACCTGGGATCGCCTGATCCTTCCGGACCGCATCAAGCAGCAGTTGCGGGCCGCCTGCCGGATCCTGCAGGACGCGCAGGGCTATCTGAAGAAGGGCGCGAAGGTTCCCAACATCCTGTTGTGGGGACCGCCGGGGACGGGCAAGACTGAAGTGGCCCGCACGATTGCCAATGAAGCGGGCGTCAACTTCGAATCCAAGAAGCTCTCCGATCTCAAGGGCAAGTACCTCGGCGAGTCGGCGCAGCACGTGAAGGCGATGTTCGCCGCGGCGCGCGCGAAGGCGCCGACGGTGCTCTTCATCGACGAGATCGACAGCGCGGCCAAGGCGCGCGGTTCGGAGGGCGCCGACAAGCTGACCGAGGAAATCGTCGGCGAACTGCTGCCGCAGATGGACGGGGCGGTCACACCCGACCGGCCGGTGTTCATTCTCGCGGCCACGAACCTGCCCGAGTCGCTCGATCGCGCGGTGCTCGAACGGTTCACGCAGCGGATCGAAATTCCGCTGCCTGACGAAGACGCGCGGCGTCAGATCTTCAAGGGGCTGCTGGCCGGCAAGCCGCTGGCGCCGGGGCTCGATGACGAGGAGCTTGCGGCCGCCGTCGCACAGCGCACCGACGGGTTCTCCGGACGCACGCTCGTGAAGCTGGTGGACAACGCCACAACCCAGGCGCTCGCACGTGCCGGGTCCGCCGACGACTTCGTGCTGACGCGCGAGCTCGTGCTGGAGCTCGCGGACCAACTGGCGACGACCGACAGCGACAAGGTCGACCCGACCGCGCGCTGGGACCGGCTCGTGGCCGACCGCGACACGATGGTGCAGCTGAAGCAATTGAGCGACGCGATCCGGCACATGGAGACGTTCCAGCGCCAGGGGATCGATCCGCCACGCGGCGCGGTGCTCTGGGGTCCCCCCGGAACCGGCAAGACGCAGATCGCAAAAACGCTCGCCAACGAGAGCGGCGTCCGCTTCATGCTCCGCACCGGCGCCGATCTCGGACACTCGGCGCAGGAGGTCCGCACGGTGTTCGATGCGGCACGGCAGAAGGCGCCGTGCATCCTGTTCTTCGACGAGTTCGAGAAGGCCGCGCAATCGCGTGAGAAGGGTGGCGCGGCGGAAATCGTCACCGAACTGCTGGCGCAGATGCAGGGCGCGAAGGCCGGCGACCGGCCGATCTTCGTCCTCGCCGCCACCAACTACCTCGATCAGATGGACGATGCGATCCTGTCGCGGTTCACGTATCGCATCGAGATTCCCAACCCGAAGGTGGAGGAACGCGAACAGCTGTTCGCCATCGCCCTGCGCACGGTGCCGCGCGCGGAGTTCGACGTGCCGGCGCTGGCCGCGGAACTGGCGCGCAAGGGCGGCGGCCTCTCCGGCCGCGACATCAACGACGTCGTCGTGCGCGCCGGCCAGGCGGCCGCGCAACGCGCGCTGACCGCCGGCACCCCCGACCGCGTGATGCTGGTGCGTGAGGATCTGGTCAACGAGGTCGAGGCGCTCGTCCGGAACCGCAGCGACGCCGTCGACCCGAGCGCCCGCTGGGACACGCTGGTGGTGGCGGAGCCGACGCTCAAGACGCTGAAGCAAATCAGTACCGCGGTTCGCAACATCGAAGACCGGTTGAAGCAGGGCATCGAGCCGCCTCGTGGCGCCGTCCTGTACGGACCACCGGGAACCGGCAAGACCCAGATCGCCAAGACGCTCGCCAACGAGAGCGGCGTGCAGTTCGTGTCGGCGACGGCGAAGGACATCACCGGGCAGTACGTCGGCGAGTCGACGCAGAAGGTGGGGCGGCTGTTTGCCGAGGCACGGAAGAAGGCCCCGTGCATTCTCTTCATCGACGAATTCGAGAACGCCGCAGCCTCACGCACCGGTACGCGCGGCAGCGGCTTCGCCGATGAAGTCGTGACCCAGTTGCTCGCCGAAATGGACGGCGTGAAGACGACCGGCCGGCCGGTGTTCGTCCTGGCGGCGACGAACCACCTTGAACGCATCGACGCCGCGGTACTGTCGCGATTCACGTACCAGGTCGAAGTCCCGAACCCGACGCTCGAACACCGCCAGCGACTCTTCGCCATCGTGTTGAGCAAGTATCTGCGCGTCGACTTCGACGTGCGCGCCATGGCCGCGGAGCTGGCCCACGCGACGCCGGGGATGGCCGGTCGCCAGATCGGCGATCTGGTGAAAAAGGCGGTGCAGGACGCGGCCCAGCGCGCGGAAGAGGCGGGGACGCCGAACGAGATCGTGCTCACCGCCGGCGACCTCCGTGCCCAGCTCGCACCGAAGGGCCGGCCGGTGTCCGAAGCCGATCTGACGAGCGCGTGGTCCGAGATCGTCCTCGAGCCGCCGGTCAAGGAGACGCTGCTCTCGATGGTCCGCCTGTTCAACGCCGGGAGCGCGGCGGCGCCGAAAGGGTTGTTGCTGTGGGGCCCCCCGGGCACCGGTAAGACGGAAATTGCACGCACGCTGGCCAAGTCGACCGGCTGTGAGTTTCTGGCGACCGATCTGACGAAGCTGAAAGGCAGCTACATCGGCGAGAGCGGCAAGCGCGTCGCCGAGTTGTGGGAGAAGGCGCGCACCCACGGGCGCGCGATCATCTTCGTCGACGAGTGCGACGGCGTGTTCGCGCGCCGCGGCGGCACCAGCACCGATGCAGCGATCGAGGAGATCACCAACGCGTTCCTGCCGATGTGGGACGGCCTGGAATCGAGCGGCCAGATCTGGGTGGTGGGCGCGACCAACAAACGCGACCGGATCGACGAAGCGATCGACTCGCGATTCGGGGAGAAGATCGAGATCGGGCTGCCCGATGCAGCCGCGCGGCTCGACATCCTCACTCTCGAAATGCGCAAGCTGCACGCGACGATCGCCGTGCCCGAGTTCGCCGGCAAGGCGACGTCCGGGTTTGCCGGGCGCAACCTGTCGAAGGTCGCGGCGGCGGTGTACCGGCTCGCGTCGCAGAACGGCGGCACCGCGACCGACGACACGTGGCGGCAGGTCATCTCGCAGTTCGCCACGTCGACGAGCGACGCGGTCGACCCCAACGCACGGTGGGACACGCTCATCCTGCAGGAGGCGGTGCTCAAGCGGCTTCGCCGCATGAGCGAGATGCTGAAGCACGCCGAGACGCTGCGCGAGCAGGGGCACGAGCCGCCGCGGGCGGCACTGCTCTCCGGGCCGCCGGGGACGGGCAAGACGCAGATTGCGAAAACGCTGGCCAACGAGAGCGGCCTCAACTTCATCGCCGCCAATCCGTCCGACCTGAAGGGAGCGCATCTCGGCGAGTCGGCCCGCATGGTCCGCGAGCTGTTCGAACGAGCCCGATCGAAGCCGACGGTGCTGTTCATCGACGAGATCGAATCGAGCGCCGTCTCGCGAACGGGCGGCCGGTCGGATCAGTACACGGTCGAAATCGTCAACGAACTGCTGACGCAGATGGACGGCGTGAAGAAGACGACCGGCACGGTGTTCGTGCTCGCCGCGACCAATCATCCCGACGCGGTTGACGCCGCCGTGCTGTCGCGATTCGACGACCGGCTGGAGATCCCGAATCCCGGACCCGATGAGCGCCGCCGGATGATCGCGACGTTCATCGGCAAGCGCCGCGTCGATTTCGGCGTCGCCGATGTGGCGACGGACATGGCGGCAAAGACCGACGGCCTGAGCGGCCGCGACCTGATGTCGCTCGTCCGCCGGGCCTCCCAGCTCTCCGCCGAGCGCGCGCTCGACGCCGGCACCCCCGGCGACATCGTCCTCACCCGCGAGGATCTGCTGTCGCAGATCGTCGCCGGAGCGTGAGGCCGGAGGCGATTGCGCGCCTGCGCGAGTGCTGCCCGCAGTTCAACGGCGAGGTTGTGTAGTTATGTCGCGTGTTGGTCGAATACTTCTCGTCACGGGCGGGGTGCTCGCGCTGACGGTTCACGCGCGCGCGTTCAAGATCGACCATCATGCCGACATCACGCGCCAGGCGCTGTCGCCGGCGGCACTGCAACTGCCCGCCGACGTGGTTCGCAAGCTGCAGTCGCTCGGCACCGTCGGCGGCTCCCCGGCGCAAGGCTTCAGCACCCGCGCGGTCAATGAAATCGTCGACGCCAACGTGTCTACGGACACCGGCGATTGCACCCCCGGAAGCGACGTGCCGGCAACGCCGTGCCAAGACAACCTGCTCAACTCCGAGACAGTCGCGGCGCTCCAGTACCTGGAGAAGGAGCCGGACAAGGATCACTTCGACAACGAATCGATCCTTGCGGCCAGCGATCAGATTGTCATGGAGCGCATCAACCTGATGGATTTCGCACGAGACGGCCGGTACATCGGGGCGCGGAAGATCCTCGGCAAGATCCTGCACGGCATCCAGGATTTCTACGCGCACAGTAACTACGTCGAGCTCGGGTTCCAGGACATCGACCGGCGGCTTGGCACCGACAACGGGTTCAGGAGCGGTCAGCCCAGCCTGGCCGGTGAGAGCGAGGCCACCTGCGTCGACGGCGCGACACCCAACACCACCCACCTCACCAGCGGGTACTTTTTCGTCAACCCGATTTATGGCGGGTTGTTCGATCGACTGCCGACCGGGTTCAGGGACATCGCGAAGATCAGCATCGACCGTAAGTGCCGGCACGGATGGAGCGCCGGCATCACGCAGCCAGGTATCAACAAGGACACCCCTCCGTCCGACGGCGATCCGGTGAAACAGCGGCGATTCGCGATGGCCCAACGCCTCGCGCAGGCCCACTCCGTGGACTTCATAACGAAAGTGATCCAACAGCTCGACTCGGGTACCGATCCGCAGAAGCTGGATCGCGTCGTCGGCCTGCTCGGGTACACCACCGCCGAGGTGATTGAAGGTTTCAAGATTGGCGTTCCCGGTGCACCGGGCAATCAGCCCTGGGATCAGGCGGCCGGCCTGTTCGCGACGGGCGACGTGAAAAACATCCAGCCTGACGTGGCCGTGTGCATGGAATCGTCGGCGGTGCGCCAGACCTGCGCACGGATCTGCATCAACGCGGATTGGGTTCTCGACCTCAATGCGTACGTCTGTGACGGCAAGGCGGAGCCGGGGAAGCTGGGGAGCATCCCGGTGTCTCCCGACCTGCGCGTCGAGGTGCGCGAGGCGGATCGCTTCGCCTATGACGCGTCGGCAAGAATTCCAGGTTCGCAACCTCCCGGGTACGAGTACCGCCCCAATCGGA
>Ga0310810_10011752_pt1 | contig 10242 bp, 7 predicted proteins | sample NCmetagenome_FD_207641 | JGI IMG/M metagenome (GOLD analysis project Ga0310810, IMG submission 207641) | Soil microbial communities from experimental microcosm in Duke University, North Carolina, United States - NC | ecosystem: Engineered > Artificial ecosystem > Soil microcosm > Unclassified ...
CGTCAGCCAGTTGCCGCGCAACGCCATGGGCAAGGTGGTGAAGCCCGAAGTACGCGCGCTCTTCTAACCCGCCAATCGCCCCCGCATTCCCTCGAACAACTGGTGCTGACTCGTCAGAATCCGCTCCGACTGGGCCGGATCGGGCTCGAGCGTGGCATCGTTCCGTACGAAACTGCCCCCCAGGACGATGCCATCTCGCCGGGGCATCATGTACAGCACCCCGGGACCCGGTCCGACGGTGATGTAGTCGATTTCCGGCTGCGGTGCGAGCACGACCAGCTGGCCCTTGAGCGGCACCAGCTCGGTGTCTCCAAAGAGCGCCGCGGCGCCCAGGCCCGTGCAGTTCACCACGAGCGGCTCCTCGAGCGCCGCGACCTCGCCGGGCACGGCAAAGCCGCGTACGACGATCCGGCCACCGGCGCCGCGGTAGTCTTCTTCCACTTGGCGCAGGTAGTGGTTGGTGTCGATGTGCATCGAGAGGAAGCGGCGGCAGATCCGGGCCGGAAAAGGATGCTGGCCCGGACTCAACAATTCGGAGTGGAAAACCTCCTCATACAGAGTGCGCATCTCCCACTCTGATTCTTCGGTGGAGCGGTAGAGGAAATAATTCTCCAGCCAGCGCACGCCGTAGCGGTCTCCTGCAAGCGTCTGGAAGTACTGGTAGGCGAAGCGCGCGACCCGCACGTAGCGCTCCCGGAACGCCGGCGTCACCCGGTCGGGGTCAATGAGGCTGACCGGCGCCCACTGCGCTCCGGCGAGATTCGACGTCGTGTCGGGCGGCAGTTCGCGCGCGTAGATCGTGACGGCGAAGCCATGATCCTGGAGCAGGCGCGCCGTCGCGAGACCCACCGCGCCCGCGCCGAGCACCGCCGCTCGGCGGGCTTCTCCAGCGAGCGCGAGTTCGAGCGCGAGGCTCGCGCTCCCCCAGGAGAGCGAGACACCCCCGCCGCCGTGACCATAGTTGTGGATCAGCAGCTTGTCCCCCAGCCGCTCGGCCTCCACCCGGAAGCCGGAGGCGCGGAAGGGCCGGAGACCTGCCACTTCCCGGATAACCCGCGCGGGACTGACCTGCACCCGCGCCAGCCGCCGCAGCCTGGGCGGGACTACCAGCGGCGGACGTCCGATCGGACAGCTCGACTCGAGCGCCGTGCAGAGGGACAGCACCGCCTCTTCGCCTTCGGGTCTGCCCACGACCTGCATGCCCACCGGCATCCCCCCAGCAAGGCCGCAGGGCACCGAGGCCACCGGAAGTCCCGCGAGGCTCAGCACGAAGGTCGGCGCGAGCCAGTCGATGTAGGTCTGCATCGGCTTGCCCGCCACGCTGTCGGGGTAGTTCTGCTCGACCGGGAACGGCGCAACCGCCATGGTCGGGGTGAGCAGGTGATCGTACTTCGCGAGGAGTGTCCGAAGCGTATGCCAGATCCTGCCGCGTGCTGCCTCGGCCGCGCCGAGCTGCGCGACGCCGGCTTCGAGCCCGGCCCGCGTGTTATTCCGGACGTTGACGCCGAATTCGTCGATCCGGTCCAGCCGATCCTGCATCCAGGTGGCGAACCAGAGTCCCCGGAGCGCGAGAAACGCCGCGCGCCCCTCCGAGAGGTCGAGCGCGACCAAGTCGACCCGAGCGCCGGCGGCTTCGAGCCCCAGCGCCGCCGCGCGGCAGCGCGCTTCGATCGTGGGGTCGATCCCGATCCCTGCGATATCGGGACAATAGGCGAGCCGAAGGCCCGGCGTGGGTCCCTGGCACGACGCGGCAACGAAATCCCGGCCGGCCGTGGGTTGTCGCAGCGGCGCATAGGGAGTCGGCCCCGCGATCGCCTGCAGCATCAGCGCCACGTCCCGAACGTTGCGCGCCATCGGGCCAGTCACCTGCAGGGTGTCCCAGACGTAATCGCTTGGATAGGTCGGAACCAATCCGGGTGAGGGCCGGAGCCCAACGACGCCGCAGAACGAAGCGGGAATCCGGAGCGAGCCGCCCAGGTCGGTCCCTTCCGCCAGCGCGATCATCCCCGTGGCGAGGGCCGCGGCGCCGCCGCCGGTGGAACCACCGGCGCTGAGTGCCGGGTTCCAGGGGTTCCGGGTGCGGCCGAAGACGTCATTCCAGGTGTTGCCCCCCGCGGCAAACTCCGGCGTGTTCGTCTTGCCGAGGATGATGGCACCGGCCGAACGGAGTCGCTGCACCACGACGGCGTCTTCCTCGGGAACATGCTCACGGTACAGGGGAGATCCGAACGTCGTACGTAACCCGCCGACCTGCGTGACGTCCTTGATGCCCACCGGGACGCCGGCCAGCAATCCCGGTGCCGCTCCGGAGTGGAGCTTGCGTTCGAGCTCGCGGGCGTCGTCGAGGGCCCGTGGATTCAGGGTGACGATGGCATTGAGCTCGGGATTGCGCCGCTCGACCCGCTCGAGCGCCTGCTCGATCACCTCCACCGGCGAGAGCTCGAGCGCCGCCACCCGCCGCGCGATGTCCAATGCCGGAATCACGGGCGCTTCGGCCACTCTCCGATCCAGGCCACCGTCCGGCAGAATGCCGCTTCCCCTCCCCGGAATTTCCAGGGGAAACACCCGACGATACAGCGCTGGTTCTGCAGCTCGGGCGCATCGACTTCCCCACCCACGTTCTCGATGTGCATACAGTCCTTGGGAAACAACGCATTGTGGGTGAGCTGATACGCCGAGTCGGGGAACATCTTGGCCACGCCCTGCTTGCCGCCGAACTTGGCCTCGGCCTTGGACCGCACCCGAAGCCAGTGATCGTGCATTCCTTTGCCGAGAAACCGGCCGATCGGCAGGTTCATCGGATGATCGGTGGAGACACAGTCGACCCCCCAGATATGGATCTTCTTCTTGAGCAGCCACGGCACCATGTCGGGGTGCGCTCCCGGGTGCATGTGGATGTAGCGCTCCTCGTCGGGCGCCGCGCCGAACTGTGAGTAGCGGTGGAAGCCGGTGTGCAGGATCAGCAGGTCTCCCGGCTTGACCTTGACCCGCTTCTCGATCATCTGCGGGGTGTAGACGGCCAGGTCATCCATCTCGTCGCGCAGGTCAACGATCACCCCGGGACCACAGAGCCACTCCATGGGGATCTCGTCGATGGTGCGGCCCGCGGTGACGAAGTGCCGCGGCGCATCGAGGTGGGTCCCCATGTGGTTGGAGGTCTGGATGTACTGCGCGTTGACGCCGTGCTCCGCCTTGCGCTTGATGTATTTGACCTCGAAAGGCGGATAGTAGGGCCAGAAGGAAACTTCCTGGTTCAAGGGCTGCGAGAGATCGTAGGTTCGCATGCGAAGCTCCGTACGGAAAGAATCAGGCCCGGGCTCGGTCGACGGCGCGGGACAGAGCGCGCCTGGTCAGCACGCGCGCGAGCTGGCGGCGGTACGCCGCCGAGGCGTGCAGATCCGCCGGGGGATCGATGTCGTCGGTGCCGGCGGCTTCGGCGGCCGCTCGGATCGCCTCCGGGTTAGGCTGCTCGTCGTGCAACGCTGCCACGGCGCGCTCCGCCAGCACCGGTCCCTCGCCGACGCTGAGCAGGGCGATCCGCGCCTCGCGGCAGCGTCCCCCTTCGTCGAGGGTGACCACCGCGGCCACTCCGACCAGCGCGAAATCCCCGTGCCGCCTCGCGAACTCCTCGAACGCCACTCCACTGTGCGCGGGGAGCGCCGCGATCTCGATGGCGGTAACCAGCTCCCCAGGCGCGAGCGCCGTGGCGAAGAGCCCGGTGAAAAAGTCCCGCGCCGCGACGCGCCGCTCCGCCTGCGCGCTCTGGAGCACGAGCCGGGCACCGAGCGCCAGCATCACCGCGGGCAGCTCGGCCGCGGGGTCGGCGTGGGCGAGGCTGCCACCCAGGGTGCCGCGATTCCGGATCTGCGGATGCGCAATGTGCGGCATCGCCTCCGCGAGCAGCGGCGCGACCCGCGCGACCTCCGGCGATCGCTCGACGCTCGAGTGCGTTGTCATCGCGCCGATCCGGAGCTCGTTGCCCTGCGTCGAGATCCCCCTGAGTCCTTCCAGCGCGCCGAGATCCACCAGCACCGCCGGCGCAGCGAGCCGGAAATTCATCGCGGGGATCAGGCTCTGTCCCCCGGCGAGCGGCTTGGCGTCTTCGTGCTCGACGAGCAGGGCGAGGGCTTGCTCCACCGTGTCCGGCCGATGATAGGCGAAGACCGGCGGCTTCACGACGGAGCGCCTCCCAGCCTGGTCTGGAGCTCCTGATTGAGCGCTTCAAGGCCCTGGCGCAGCAAGAGTTTACTCACCGACTCGAGCAGGCGCTGGCCCAGCGCGGCGATCTTCCCACCGATCTGGAGATCGGCGCTGTAGCGCATCACCGTGCCGTTCGCCTCGGGAACCAGCTCGACGCGCGCCAGTCCGCGGGTGAACCCGAACCTGCCCTTGCTGTCGATCTGCATCGCATAGCGCTGGGGCCGCTGGATGTCGCTGAGCACGATACCGAGCGCGAACTCCGCGGCGGTAATCGGCCCGATGCCGACCCGCATGACGCCCTCGTAGCGATCGGGCTCGACGCGCTCGAGGGTCCGCGTGCCCGGCATCGCCTTGGCGAGGACGGCCGGATCCATCAGCAGGTCCCAGATCGCGTCGGGGGAACCCGGAAGCAGATAATTCCCTTCGACGATCATGCATCCGTCCGGCGTTCGCGCGCGGCAACCAGCAGCTCATAGAGCCGGCAGGGGCTCAGCGGCATCTCGGTGATCTCGAGGCCGGAATCGGGAAGCGCGTCCTCGATTGCCTGGGCGAAGGCCGCGGCGGTCGGGATCGCGCCGGCCTCGCCCACCCCCTTGGTGCCCAGCGGGTTGAGTGGCGAGGGCGTTTCCAGGTGCGCCATTTCCACCGTCGGCACGTCGAGCGCGGTTGGCAGCAGGTAATCCATGAAGGAGGCGTTGAGCAGCTGCCCGTTCTCGTCGAAGCTGAGCTGCTCGTAGAACGAGTTGCCGATGCCGTGGGCGACGCCGCCCTGGACTTGCGCCTCGACCACCAGAGGATTGATCACCGTGCCGCAGTCGTGCACCACGACGTAGCGCAGGATGGTCACCGCGGCGGTCTCGGGATCGACCTCCACGAAGATCGCGTGCACGCCGTTGGCGGTGTTGCCGCGATCCGGCCCGAAATACGCCGTAGCCTCGAGGCCCGGCTCGGTCCCCGGGGTCACGGCACCGCGCAGCGGGTTAGCCTTGCGCGCCAGCTCGCCCAGACCGATGGCGCGATCCGTCGCGCCGCGAACTCTGACCTGGCCGCCGCTAATCTCGAGCTCGTCGCCCGGGACCCCGAGCAGCGGCGCCGCCACCGTCAGAATCCGGTCGCGGACCTTGAGTGCCGCGGCATGACACGCGCTGCCGGCGACGACGGCTCCGCGGCTCGCAAAGGTTCCCGAGCCCCAGGAAAACTCGCGGGTGTCACCGGTCGTGACCTGGACCGCGTCGGGCGTTACACCGAGCACATCGGCGACGATCTGCGCGAAGGTGGTGAAGTGCCCCTGGCCCTGAGTCCCCACACCCGTGGCGAGGCGCACCGTGCCGCTTGGCTCGATCGTCACCCGCGCTCCCTCGTAGGGCCCGATGCCGGTGCCTTCGATGTAGGACACGACGCCGAGCCCGATGTGCTTGCCTTCGCGCCGGAGCCGCGGCTGCTCCTCGCGGACGAAGCGGGCATAACCCGAGACCTCGACCGCCTTGTCGAGCGCTGCCTGATAGTCGCCGCTGTCATACACCAGCGGGCGGAAATCCTGAAACAGGATCTCGTGATCGTAGGGAAAGGCGTCGCGCGGGATCAGGTTCCGGCGCCGGATTTCGACGCGATCGATGCCCAGCTCGCGCGCGGCGAAGTCGAGCAGCCGCTCCATCACGAAGACGCCGTGCTGGCGCCCCGCCCCGCGCACCGGCGTCACGATCGGCTTGGTGGTGAAGACCGCGGTGAACTCGCTCTCGTAATTCGGCACTACGTAGGGGCCGAGCAGCGTGCACTGGCTGTTGATCGGCACCGTGAGCCCGTAGGGGTCGTAGGCACCCGTGTCATGCAGAAAGCGGTCGCGCACGCCCAGAATCGTGCCGTCTTTCGCCACGGCGAGCTCGGCGTCGTGCAGCTGCCCGCGCTCCTGGGTCGTGGCATAGAAGTTCTCGCGGCGGTCCTCCGTCCACTTGACCGGGCGCTGCAATCGCATCGCTGCCCAGGGAACCAGCACCTCTTCCGGATAGTACATCATGATCTTGGGCCCGAAGCCGCCGCCGATGAACGGCGCGATCACCCGCACTTGCGATTCCCGCAGGCCGAGCATCGGGGCAAGGCCGTTGCGGATCGGGATCGGCGCCTGGGTGGTGTCCCAGATGGTGAGCTCTTCCGCACGTGCGTCCCACTGCGCCGCGACCGCGCGATTCTCGATCGCGGCCGAGGCCCCGCGATCGTAGTGGAATCGCCGGGTTATGATCGTGTGCGCCGTGGCGCGCGCGGCCGCGTAGTCACCCTTGGTCTGGCGGACCTGCGCGGCGAGGTTGCTGCCGAACTGTTCATGGACCAACGGGGCGCCTTCGGCGAGTGCGGCCTCCAGCTCCGTCACCGCCGGCAGCGGCTCGAGATCCACCTGGATGTCTTCCAGCGCGTCTTCCGCCACATAGCGGCTCTCGGCCACGACCATGGCAAGTGGCTCGCCGGCGTGCCGCACCTTGTCCTTGGCGAGGGGGACCTGGGTCGCGGTATTGAAGACCAGACCCTGGATCGGCGGCGGCGGGACCAGCAGCGGACCGGGCCGCCAGTAGTCGCCCAGATCCGCCGCGGTGTACACGGCGATGACTCCCGGCCGGGTCCGCGCGGCGGTCACGTCGATGCTGGTGATGCGGGCATGCGCCTCGTCGCTCCGCAGAAACGCCACGTGCAGCATGCCGGGCAGCTGCACATCGTCCACGAAAAGCGCCCGGCCAGTGAGCAGCCGGGTGTCTTCGAGGCGCAGCACCCGTTCGCCGAAATAGCGCGAGGTCATCGGCTCCCCGCTCCCGCAGCGAAGCGCTGTACCGCCGTCACGATGTTCGCATATCCGGTACAGCGACAGAGATTCCCCGAAAGCGCAGCCCGGATTTCTGTTTCATCGGGGTTGGGGTGCTCCTCCAGCCAGGGAATCAGCGAGAGCAGTATGCCCGGGGTGCAGAAGCCGCATTGCAGCGCATGCGCCTCGTGAAACGCCTGTTGCAGCGGATGCAGCTGGTCCCCACTGCTGAGGCCTTCGACGGTCGTGACCGCATGACCGTCGGCCTGCACCGCGAAGAGCAAGCAGGATCGGACCGCGCTGCCGTCGAGCAGCACCGTACAAGCGCCACAGACGCCGTGCTCGCACCCGACGTGGGTACCGGTGAGGCCGAGCTCCTGCCGCAGGAAGTCGCTGAGCAGCAGCCGAGGCTCAGCCGAGCGCTCGTACCGGATTCCGTTGACCGTGACACGAATGGTGTGCTGCCCGTTCACGCGCAGTCCCCCAGTGTCACAGCGGGTCGTGGAGCCGGCCGATGCTGCAACCGGGCGAGCCGCCCGGGCCGGCGAGGGAAGAGGTCTAACGATACGCCCCCCCTTGAGGGGCGCAAGGCTGCGAAGGAGCTAGTGGGTTGGAAGCGGCGCCCACCCGCCACCCAGGGCTTTATAGAGCTGCACCGTCCCCTGGAGGTACTGGCGCTCCTGCGTCACGAGACTGAGCTGCGCGTTGAAGAGCGAGCGCTGCGCGTCGAGCACTTCAAGGTAGCTGGAGACGCCGTTCTGATAGCGCTGGACGGCCAGCGCGTAGGCCCGCGCGAGCGCTTGCGCTTGTGTTTGCTGCGCGGCGAGTTGATCCCGGCCCAGGCGCACATTGACCAGCGCGTCTTCCGCTTCGCTGAACGCGATCAGCACGGTCTGCTCGTAGCGCGCCTTGGCCTGATCGGCACGGGCGCGGGAGGCGCGATACTGATCCGCGAGACGTCCGCCGGTGAACAGCGGGATCGAGACGCCGGCTTGCGCCGTGTAGATCTCGTTCTTGTTGTCGAACAGTCCCTTGAAGACCTGGCCCTGCCGGCCATACTGCCCGACGATCATGACCTTGGGCAGCCGGTTGCCCTGCGCGAGTCCCACGCGAGCCAGCGCCGCCTGATAGTCCCGCTCGGCGCGTCGCACGTCGGGCCGTCTGAGCAATAGCTCGGCGGGAACCGAATCCGGCGCCGACACCCCCTGCACCACGCTCTCGAGCGACTGGCCTCGCGCGACCGGACCTGGTTGCTGGCCCAGTAACACGCTCAGCCGGTGCTCCATCTGGCTCTGCTGTTGCGCGAAATCCGCGACTCGCGCGGCCGGCGCCGCTACTTCCGCTTCGAATTGGCGGACGTCGAGCTCGGAGATCACCCCTTCGTTGAAGCGCCGCCGCGCCAGCGCCAGCGTAGCCCGCCGCGAGTCGAGCGTCTGTTCGGAAATCGCCACCGCCTGATCGAGCTCGCGGAGCTGGAGGTAGGCTGTCACGACGTCGCTGACCAGTGACACCACGGCGGCTCGCTCGTCTTCCTCTCGGCCCCGCAGATCCAGTCCCGCGGCCTCGGTTTGACGCCGTAATCGGCCCCAGAAGTCCAGCTCCCAGGAAAGATCGCCGGTGGCGCGAACGGCATTGAAGTTGATCGGAGTTCCACCGAACGAAATCTGATTCTCGGCGGCCGAGAAGTTGGCGCTGATCTGCGGAAAAAGATCGCTGCGTGCCACTCCGGCCAGAGCGCGATATTCCCGGACTCGCGCCACCGCGATCTGCAGCTCGCGGTTGTTGGCCATCGCGGTACGCACCAGCGCCACCACCTGCGAGTCCTTGAGCACGTCGAGCCAGGGACGGTCGCTGGCCGTATCGAGCGCGAGCGGTCGCGGCGGCAGCACCCGCGCGACGCTGTCTTGCGCGCGCATCCTGGTGAGCGAATCCAGGAAGCTGCGCGCGGAGGAGCTCGTCAGGCTGTCGGGAATGCGGGCCGCCCGGGTCGGCGGTGCGCTCACCTGCGTGGAAGGACCGATCGCGCATGCGCCCAGCGCGAGCGTCACGCCGAGCAGGAAGCTCCGACGCCGCATGGTCACTTGGTCTCCGGTGAGGCCGGTACCGGGGCCGGCACCGTGCGTCCGCCCCGCGCCTGGGCCCGGTCGGCGAGCCCGCGGATCAGGGTAAAGAAGAGCGGGATGAAGAAGATGCCTATCAGCGTCGCGATCAGCATGCCCGAGAAGACCCCGGTCCCGATCGAGTGCCGGCTCGCCGCACCTGCTCCGCTCGCGATCAGCAGCGGGGACACGCCGAGAATGAACGCGAACGACGTCATCAGAATGGGCCGCAGCCGCTGCCGCGCCGCTTCGAGCGCCGCTTCCTTGATTGGCTTGCCCTGCGCGCGAAGCTCACTGGCGAACTCGACGATCAGAATCGCGTTCTTCGCTGCCAGTCCCATCACCGCGATCATGCCCACCTGGAAGTACACGTCGTTCGCCATGCCGCGGAGCCAGGCGCCGAGCAGCGCGCCGAACACGCCGAACGGAATCCCGAGCAGCACCGCGAACGGAATCGCCCAGCTCTCGTACTGGGCCGCGAGCACCAGGAACACCATGATGAGACCCAACCCGATCACCAGGCCTCCGCCGCCGCCTGCCGTGCGCTCCTGATACGACTGGCCGCTATAGGCGTAGCCGATCCCCTGCGCCGCGTACTTGTCGGCGATCAGCTTCTCGACCGCCTGGATCACCTCACCGGAGCTCCGCCCCGGCGCCGGATTCGCCGTGACCAGGGCCGAGGGGAATCCATTGAAGCGCGACAGCACGGCGGGACCGCCCCGCATCTCGGTCGTCACCAGCGCGGAGAGGGGGATCATGTCGCCATGGTCGTTGCGGACGTAGAAGCGCCCGATATCCTCCGGCCGCTGGCGGAACTCGCTCTGCGCTTCGGCCTGCACCCGGTAGGTCCGGCCGTACAGGTTGAAGTCGTTGATATAGAGACTGCCCAGCATCGCCTGCAGCGTCGAGAAGATCTGAGCGGTCCCTACTCCGCGCGAATGGGCGGCTTCCTGGTCCACTTTCACGAAGAGCTGCGGGACGTTCGCCCGGACCTGCGACTGGGCGCCCTGCACCACCGGCAGCTTGTTAATGTCCGCCACCAGCGCCTGCACCTGTCCCGCGAAGCTGCGGTAGTCCTGTCCGGCGCGCGCCTGCGGATTGATCTCGAGGCCGGCGGTGCGGCCTAACCCGGGAATCTCGGGGAAGTTGAAGGCG
>Ga0310810_10011753_pt1 | contig 10241 bp, 6 predicted proteins | sample NCmetagenome_FD_207641 | JGI IMG/M metagenome (GOLD analysis project Ga0310810, IMG submission 207641) | Soil microbial communities from experimental microcosm in Duke University, North Carolina, United States - NC | ecosystem: Engineered > Artificial ecosystem > Soil microcosm > Unclassified ...
GTGCGGCAATGCGGCGCCGGCCGCAGGCGAACGACGTGCGGAGCGAGCGCGACGCTGCGATCGTAGCAATAGTGCGTCTTGTGATGGAGCGCGACGTGAATAGCCATGGACGGGTGCCTGTCAACGATTGTTGATCCGACGCCGCTCCCGGGCTAGGCACAGACTTGTAGGAACAACCAATTGAGCACGACAGAAATGTCGAAGACGCACATGCGAGTCATCTTCTATGCTGATTGTCAGCGCCGATGGAGACCGACCCGCACAAACCGTTGCGACAGGATGTCCGCCTCCTCGGAGAACTCCTGGGTGAAACGCTGCGCGAGCACGAGGGCGCGCGGCTCCTCGAGACGGTCGAGCGCGTGCGAGCGGTCGCGAAGACCTCGCGCGCCAGAGCCGATCGCGACTTTCAGGCGCTGGCGACCGAGCTCGGCCAGCTGCCGGTCGATGCGGCGATCCCGCTGGCTCGCGCCTTCACCCACTTTCTGAACCTGGCGAACGTCGCAGAACAGCATCACCGAATCCGCCGGCGGCGCGCCTACCTGCGCGACCCAGGCTCGCGGCCGCAACGTGGATCTCCCGACGAGACGCTGGCGCGGCTCGTGCGCCAGGGCGTCTCACCCGACACGCTGCACGAGGCCGTCTGTGCGCTGCAGATCGAGCTGGTGCTGACGGCGCATCCGACCGAAGTCTCGCGCCGGACGTTAATCCACAAACACAACCGCGTCGCCGCCCTGCTCGCCGAAAGCGACCGGTCCGATCTGACCGTGCCCGAGCGCGCGGACTTACACGCGGCCATTCGTCGCGAGATCCTCTCGGCGTGGGTCACCGATGAAGTCCGGCATCAACGTCTCACGCCGATCGACGAAGTCAAAGGCGGGCTCATCGTCTTCGAACAGAGCCTGTGGAACGCGCTGCCACGTTTTCTGCGCAGCGTCGATCGAGCACTGAGCGTTGCAACCGGAAAGCCTCTGCCGCTCGAGTCGGCCCCGGTACGCTTCGGGTCGTGGATTGGCGGCGATCGTGACGGCAACCCTCATGTGACGCCGGATGTCACGAGACGCGCAACGTTGCTCGCACGCTGGGTGGCCACGGAACTCTATTTGAAGGAAGTCGTCGCACTTCGAGACGAGCTCTCGATGACGAACGCGACGGCCGCGCTGCGCGCGCGTGTGGGCGACGTACGAGAGCCATACCGCGAGTTACTCCGCCAGGTGCGCACGCAGTTGACCAGCACTCGCACGTGGATTGAAAGCTGTCTCGATTCTCGGGACCCGGGATCCGGGGTCCGAGACTCGGGATTCGGGGTTCGGGATTCGGGATTCGAGGCAGGCGTTTCGCGATCCGATTTGGTGCTCACCCGAGAACAACTGCTCGAGCCGCTACAGCTCTGTTATTCGTCGCTCGTCGAGACCGGCAACGGCTTGATCGCCGGTGGGCGATTGACGGATGTCCTGCGGCGCGTCGCGACGTTCGGTGTCACGCTCGCGACCATCGACATACGACAGGCATCCGACCGCCACACCGAGGCGCTCGATGCCATCACCCGCGCGATTGGACTCGGTTCGTACGCCGAATGGGACGAGGAGAAGCGGCTCGAGTTCCTCATCCGCGAGCTACCCAATCCGCGACCGCTGATTCCACCAGCGCTGACGACGTCTCCGGCAGTCGGCGACGTGCTCGACACGTTCCGCACGATCGCCCACACGCCTCCCGAATCTCTCGGCAGCTACGTCGTGACGATGACGCATCAGGCATCAGACGTGCTCGTCGTCGAGTTACTGCAGAAGGAGATGGGCGCAACGCGGCCGCTTCGCGTCGTGCCGCTGCTCGAGACTGCTGCCGATCTTCAGCGCGCGCCGGCCATTCTCGATCGACTCTTTGCGATCGACTGGTATCGCGCACGCATCAACGGTCTCCAGGAGGTAATGGTCGGCTATTCCGACTCGGCAAAAGACGTCGGACGACTCAGTGCCGGGTGGGAACTGTTCAAGGCACAGGAGGCCATCGTCGACACCTGCCGCCGACATCACGTGCGCCCCGCGCTGTTTCATGGACGCGGCGGCAGCGTGGGTCGGGGCGGCGGTCCCACGTACCTTGCGCTGCAGTCGCAGCCGTCTGGAACAGTTGAGGGCCGGCTGCGCGTGACCGAGCAGGGGGAAATGATTCAGGCGCTCTTCGGATTGCCGGAGATCGCACAACGCACGCTCGAGATCTACGCCAGCGGCACACTCGAGTCGTGGCTCGTTCCTTCGTCGCCGCCACTCGGGCAGTGGCGCGAATGCATGGAGCGGCTGTCGAACGACGCCTGCTCCACCTACCGCGGTATCGTCGCCGAGACGCCATCCTTCCTCGACTATTTCCACACGTCTACACCGCAGGCGGAACTTGCGGAGGTCAACATCGGAAGCCGGCCCGCACGTCGTCAGAGCGGGCAGGGGCTCGAGGGGCTGCGCGCCATCCCGTGGCAGTTCGCGTGGACGCAGACGCGGTTGCTGCTCGCATCGTGGCTCGGGCTCGAGGAAGCGTTCGAGCGGGCATTCCAGCGCAACGAACTCCCGCTGCTGCAGACGATGTACCGGGAGTGGCCGCACTTTCGATCGGTCGTCGATCTGTTCGAGATGGTGCTGGCCAAAGCCGATGCGCGAATCGCGGCTGAGTACGACCGGCAACTCGTGCCCGATGCCCTGCGACCACTGGGGACTGAGCTTCGCGAACGTTTGGCGCGAGCGGTCTCTGCCCTGCTGCAGGTCACCGGACACGCGACCCTGCTGGAGGGTAATCCCGTCCTTCGCCGCTCGATCGACGTGCGGAATCCCTATGTGGATCCGATCAACCTGGTGCAGGTTGAAGTCATTCGGCGCCTTCGACAGGGCGACCACGATCCGCGGCTGCACGACGCGTTTGTCGTGACCGTCAACGGCATCGCCGCCGGGATGAGGAATACGGGGTGAGGACTCTCGGCGCTGGGTGCTGGGCGCTGGGCTTCAGGCTCTAGGCACGTACTTCGCGAGCCAATCGCTGAGTGGCTGCACGTCGGCGATGATCTTCTTCACGGCCGCGACGGCTTTCCGCGATGCCAACACGGGACCAGGCTCGATGGTTCGTCCAGCGTGAATGTCCTTCATGCGCAACAGATCGATGCGCGGATGCTGCAGCGTATAGCCGCGGGGTGCGGAGTTCAGTGTCTCGTGGGTACCGACGACGTAGTCCTTCCGCCGAATCGCGGTGAGGATCTTCGCCAACTGGCGCCCTGACTTGTCCGACGCAATTGCGGCGCGAAATCTCTGCAGCACAGCGGGCTCGGGGCGATACATCCCGGTTCCCACGTACAGGCCTTCCGCCGAGAGACCGATGTAGACCTGCCGAACGCCGGATGCGATGTGCGTCCTGTAAGGCGCGGCATCGCGCGAGAACCGCATGTCGCGATTGATGCGGGAGAGGTGCGGAGTGCCCAGCGGATCGAGCTCGCTGACGAGGGCCTTCAACGGCTCCCGGCACGCCTGCTCGTACACATCTTTGTGAGCCTGGAACCAGTCGCGGTTGTTGTTGCGCGCGAGGTTCCGAAAGAACTCGGTTCCCTCGCGTGGAAATCCACTGAAGCCATCGGACATGGGACGAATTCTAGACCGAGTGATGCATGATCAGATCGTGCTGCGCACCACATTTCGGGCGCTGGCGCTCGCGATCGTCCTTTCGGTATCGACGATCAGCAGCCAGGCGCAACAAGCTCCCCCGCCTCCTACGGCTCCCGCGTCGACGCTGGGGCCGCCAACGCGCGCCGATCTGCTTCGCGGTCAGTACGGCCGTTACCGCGCCAACAACGATCTGCTCTTCTATCACCTCGATATCCGTGTCGACCCGGAGAAGAAGTCGATCGCCGGCAAGAACACGATTCGCTTCAGGATGCTCGCGGACGACACGCGTATCCAACTCGACCTCGCCGCCAACCTGCACGTCGATCGGATCCTGCTCGGGTCCACGCCCCTGAAGTACGAACGCGATCTCGGCACGGTCTACGTGGACTTCCCGTCCACGCTGCGCAACGGCCGTGAGTACACGATCGACTTTCACTACTCAGGCCAGCCGGAAGAACAGGGACGATTCGGCGGAATGGCATTCCGTAAAGATGCCGCTGGCAATCACTGGATCACGACCGCCTGCGAGGACGAAGGCGCGAGCGTGTGGTGGCCAAACAAGGACCAGTGGCGCGACGAAGTCGAGCGGATGCAGATCAGCGTCGCGATTCCCAGCACCCTGGTCGATGTCTCGAACGGCCGATTCATGGGCAAGACCGACCTCGGCGACGGATATACCCGCTGGGACTGGCTGGTTCAGTATCCAATCAACAACTACAACGTCGCACTGAACATCGGCCGTTACGAACACTTCTCAGACAAGCTCGGCGATCTGCCCCTCGACTTCTACGTGCTGCCCGCGAACATGGAAAAGGCGAAGAAGCAGTTCGCGCAGGCCAAGCCGATGCTCGAGGCGTTTCGCAGCTACTTCGGCGAGTATCCGTTCGAGAAGGACGGCTTCAAGCTGATCGAAGTCCCGTATGCCGGCATGGAGCACCAGAGTGCGGTGGCGTACGGCAACGGATTCGTGAACGGCTACCTCGATCGCGACTGGACCGGCATCGGCATCAGCCTCAAGTTCGACTTCATCATCGTCCACGAAAGCGGCCACGAGTGGTTCGGCAACGCGGTGTCAGCCGCGGACGTCTCGGACATGTGGATTCACGAGGGCTGGACCACGTACCTCGAGAGCCTGTACGTCGAGAAACTGTTCGGGCATGACGAGGCGATCCGATACGTGAACAGCTACAAGCCCAAGGTCCAGAATCGCGAGCCGATCATCACGCAACGCGGCATCCATCGCCAGCCGCAGCAGGACATGTACTTCAAGGGCACGCTGTTCCTCAACACGCTCCGAAGCGTGGTCGACGACGACAGCGTGTGGTGGGCGCTGGTTCGCGACTTCTACCAGCAGTTCAAGTATCAGAACATCATGACCGAGGACGTCGTGCGCTTCTTCAACGCGCGACTCAAGAGGGACCTGACGCCGATCTTCGATCAGTACCTGAGGCGTGCCGCGCTCCCGACGCTCCAACTCGCTTTCAACGAAGCGGGCAGCATGGCTTACAAATGGAAGGCAGAGGAACGGGCGTTCGCGATGCCAGTCCGCATCGGCCGGCCAGATAACTGGACGACGATCGAGCCGACGACGGATTGGAAAGTCATGCCGATGCAGTTATCGAAGGAGCAGGTTGAGGTCGCGACCGACCTTTACTACATCACCGTCGAGAAGCAGTAACGCTGCGATTGCGGCTACTGAGCACCGAATCGCTGATTCTCGAGGCAGATGAATTCAATCAGTTCCTGATCGGGCATGATCCGCTGGTTCACTCTCACGGCCCATGGACGGGTGTAGAGCTTCATGTCGTCGACAGTGATGTCGATCTCCATCCTTCCGAAGCTCACACGCCGCATTCGTTCTGTGATCTTCGCTGCGTCGCTGAGCGGTGTCCCAATGATGTCGAGCCAACCGCCATCCCTGAACCCGGTGGATTCGACGACCAGCGTATCGCCGTCCCACTTGCCGACTGAGTATCCGTACCACCATGGCTGCGGATCGTTGTTCGGCAGTGCGCGTCCGTCGGTGAATACTTGACGCACGCCGGAACTGGCTTCGTACAGGATTACCAGAAGACCGGGCGTCTGAACGAACTTACGCGGCGCGCCCTGCGTGGCGAACTGCACGATGCCCATTGGGAGGCAGTGCGCTTCGGGGTTGTCTTTGCTGTTGCCGGCTTGTCGTTCCTTTAGAAGCGCAGCTCCTTCCGGTTTGATCGGAAGGCCCCCTTTGATGTTCTGGGCGACATCACGAAACCCCGCAACCGGCGGAGCTGCAGCGTCAGTCGAGGCGCCCTGATTCGCCTGGTTTCCTCCCTGCCACACGCCAGAGAGATCGGGTTTGCCATCCGGCAGTCTCGGCACGGGGCCGTTGAGATCGGGCTCACCCTTCGCGTCGCGCGGAACGTTCGGCGGCAGACGGTTGTCCCACTGCGCCATCAGCGACGGAGACGCAGCCATCGCCGCGATCAGCACACTCACCTGGATGAACGACCTCACATCTGCCTCCGATATCCCGCGAAGATGCGCCTCAGAGTATCATCGGCGGCGCGATGATTCGGAGGTCCTCATGAGCGGCAGGCTGTCAGCACTTCTCGCGGCGTTGGCGATTGTCGGGACCACTCTTCCCGCGAGCGCGCATCATTCATTCGCAGCCGAGTTCGACCGCGACAAGCCGATCACCCTCACGGGCACGGTGACCAAACTCGAGTGGACGAATCCTCACGCTCGCATCTACATCGATGTGAAGGACGAGAAGGGAACCGTCGTCAATTGGGACTTCGAGCTCGGTCCGCCCAACGGACTGATGCGCCGCGGCTGGAACCGAAACTCATTGCGTCAGGGACACGTCGTGACGATCAACGGGTTCCTCTCGAAGACCGCTCCGCACGTGGCCAACGCTCGAACGGTCAAACTGGCCGACGGGCGCGAGGTGTTCGCCGGATCGTCCTTCGACGCCGGTCCGACCCAGGACGACGCCGGGGCGAAGTAGCAAAACTGTGAAGGGGTCAGACCCCGTCACAGTTTTTCACACGAAATATCACATTTCGGATGCGCCGCTCCCCCGCTAAAGGGGTGTCTGGCTACAGCTTGTCGGTCGATAACAGATCCAGCGTGTCGACCGAGAAAACGAGCCCGAAACGAAAATCGGGAACTGGCACCACCGACTTGACCGCGGTCGAGGGAGCGCTGCAGCTCCTCGCCCGCGCGATCCGCCAGTTCCATACCTACCCGTCGACGAGCCCGATGTGTGTGGACGCGGTCATGGCGTGCCATGACGCGCTGAAGTCGATCCAGCACCGCGACCGCGTGGCATCACGCGTCGGTCCCCACGATCTGATCGTCGAGGAGACGCACATCGGCGCGGGCACGGTCGTCGAGCAGGAGCTGACGAAACGGTTGTTCAAGCTTCGCGTGGCGGCGCTCGAGATCGAGTGCCACGCCACGCCGCGCGATCTCTCGCGCTTCTGCATCGACCTCGTCGAATCCGAAGATCCGCAGACCGGCGAAGTCACCTTCGCGGAGAGACTGGCAGAGCACGGCGTCGGCGCCATCATTCCGGAAATGGCGCAGCGCCCAGTCGTGATGGACGTGGGCGTCCCGCAGGCGCACGCGGCTGAACTCATCACGCACGAGCGCCGCAGGCAACTCGACGCGCAACTGGCGCAGCCCGATGCGCCGGTCAGCTATCTCTATCCACCCGACCGTGGTTGGGTGAGAACCGATCCCGCGCAGGGACTCTCGCAGGTCTCGCTTCTCGATCTCGTCGTCCTCGTTGACGATCCCGCCGACATCGCGACGATGCTCGTGCGGCTGACCGACGATGACCTCAGCGGCCCGGACGCCAAACAGACGGCGCTCGAACGGAAATACAGCGACGTCACGCGACTGTTCGCCGCGCTCGATCCGCGCCTGGCCCAGGTGATGTTCGGCAAGCTGGCCCGAGCCGTGCTCAATCTCGACTCGGATCGTCGCAACAATCTGCTGCAGCGAACGATTCTTCCCGGCCTGCTCGACGGCGACGCCAACGGCAAAGTCCTGCGCGACTTTCCGGACATGGATCTCGCGGAGTCGATCTGCCTGCTGCTCGATCTCGAGACGGCGGCGCCGGAGGTGCTGTCCGCCGCGCTCAATCGACTCGACGTATCGACGGAGCGCCGTGCGGCTCTTGTTCCGCTCATCGAAGAGCGCATGCGCACCACGAGCGGAGGCTCGGCGAACGACGTCAGCCTCGGCTCGTCCGGGGTCGAACGTCACGCCCGCGAGTTGATCCGCATCGATACCGCACGCGAAACCGACTTCTCCGAATTCGCCGCGTTCGATCTGTCGATGGACGCGCAGGCCGAACTGGCCATTGTCGAAGTGCGCGCCGGCATTGCTGCGACCGATGTGCCGATGCAGCAGCTGCTGTGCGCCACGCAACTCGTGCGCATCGAGCGCAATCCTGGCCTGGTCGAAGCGTTCTTGCGTCGTGCCGTGGACCTGCTCGGCACGCTCGAGCGCGCAGGACGATGGACCGACCTGATCGCAGCCGTGGAAGAGTACGGCCGTCTCGGCGCCGACTTGCGGACCCGCCGCCCCGACGTCGCCGACGTCATCGCGAAGGGAATGAGCGACTACTCCACGCCGACGCGTCTCCTGGCACTTGCCACGCTCCACGAGCGCGACGATGAGGGGCGTGTGATGGCGGAGCGGATGTTGACCGCGCTCGGACCGGCGCTCGTGCCGGGCCTCATCGAGTTGATGAATCGGTCCGCGCACGAGGCAAAGGCACGCGCGCTCGTTCCGCTGATGTGCGAGATGGCGCCGACACTTGCTCCGGCACTGGCGAGCGAGCTCGATTCGTGCGGTGCAACGGCGGCGCGAGTGATTGTCAAGATTCTTGGCTATGCCGGGGCAGGACACGAAGGCATCGTCGGCCGCCTCGCGGAGCATCAGGACACACAGGTGGCACGAGAAGCGATGCGCGCGCTCGCGCGGATCGGGACGCCGACCGCGGCGGCACTCGTCGCGCGCCAGATTCGGGAAGGACGTGAAGATCGCCACACCGCCGCCGAAGACGCGCTCTGGCATTTCCCGCCGGCCCAGACGGCGACGCAGGTGCGCGAGCTCCTGCGCGCACGCGAGTTCGTCTTCAGTCACCCGCAGACCGCGGCGCGATTGATCGACCGCGCCGGCCAGTCGCGCGTGCAGGGACTCGACGACACGCTGACGAAGCTCGAAGGTCTTCGCTTCAGATTCTGGAAACCCAGCCTCGTGCAGGTCGCCCTCAAGGCGCGGGAGCTCCGAGCCCGATGACGACACCGACGCCCGCCCCGCCGGCCCTCGATCCGCTCGTCGTCCTCCGGGGACTTGCCAGTCTTCGAAAACTGACCGGGTCGTATCCGGCCGGCCACCCGATGATCGGGCAGAAGCTCAAAGAGCTCGAAGACGCGATCGCAGGGCTCCTTCAGACCAGCAATCCGATTCGGATCGATGTCATCCGCGGCGACGTGTTCCTCGACGGTGTCGCGTCGAGCAGCGAGCATCAGGCAAACCAGCAGATGCTCGCGCAGCTCTCGACGCTCGGCATCGACAGCATCCACGTCCAGGAAGGCGTGCAGCAGGACGAGTTGCTGGCCGTCGCGGAATTCCTGTGGCAATACAGCGAGTCCGGCGAGTCGATGGCGGCGCAGCTCGCCGCGCGCAACGTGCAGCACATCAGCCTCGGCCGGCTGTTGCCGCTCGACACCAGGTGGCGCTCGCAGCAATGGGCGGATGCGCCGACGGGCCCGCTCGATCCCGACTACGCCGAGTCGCTGACGATGGCGCAGAAGACGTGGGAGGACACGGCCTCCGGCAAACCGCTCGATGTCGTCACGGTGCGCGACCTGGTGCAGCTGCTGATCTACAAAGTCGCGCGAAGCAATGCGGCACTCGGTCAGATTCTCGCCGTCAAGCAATACGAGAACCTGACGTACGCCCACTCAGTCAACGTCGCGATGCTCAGCCTGCTGCTCGGCAAGCAGGTCGGCCTGGATGAACAGACGCTGGCGGCGCTCGTCGAAGCGGCGCTGCTGCACGACGTCGGCAAGACACAGATTCCGCTCGACATCGTGCGGAAGCCGGGCGCACTCGACAAGGCCGAGCGCCGGATGATCGAAGCGCACACGACTCTTGGTGCGGAGATCCTGATCCAGACTGAAGGACTCCACCCGCTCACGCCGACGGTGGCACTCGAACATCATCGCGGCGTGAAAGGCACGGGCTATCCGGATCTTGGCGAGGCGATTCCGCATCCCATGAGCCAGATCGTCTCGGTCGCGGACATCTACGAGGCGATCACCGGCGCGCGCACGTATCAGGCGCCGACACCGCCGGAACGCGCGTGCCTGATCATGGCGCGTATGGCGGGCGAGAAACTCAACACAGGTCTCGTGAAGAAGTTCGTGAACGCAATCACGTTCTTCCCGGTAGGGTCGCTTGTCCGCACGAATAGAAACGAGCTTGGGCTCGTCGTCCAGACCAACCATCGCGAGCCGCTGCATCCCGTGCTCGCACTGGTGGACGAGGAGACCTACAGACCAAACGGGCAGGTGGATACGTCCGAGCGGGAGTCGGCAGGCGGCT
>Ga0310810_10011754_pt1 | contig 10241 bp, 11 predicted proteins | sample NCmetagenome_FD_207641 | JGI IMG/M metagenome (GOLD analysis project Ga0310810, IMG submission 207641) | Soil microbial communities from experimental microcosm in Duke University, North Carolina, United States - NC | ecosystem: Engineered > Artificial ecosystem > Soil microcosm > Unclassified ...
TTCTGCGGCCGGCCGACGCCCCTTTACCTGGCCGAACGGCTGACCCGGGAGTTGGGCGGGGCCCGGATCTACCTCAAGCGGGAGGATCTACTGCACACCGGCGCGCACAAAATCAACAATTGCATCGGCCAGGTTTTGCTCGCCAAACGGATGGGCAAGACGCGGATTATCGCCGAGACCGGCGCCGGCCAACACGGCGTCGCGACAGCGACGGTCGCCGCCATGTTCGGATTCAAATGCGTCATTTACATGGGCGCGGTCGATTGCGAACGGCAGGCGTTGAATGTGTTTCGGATGAAAATGCTGGGGGCCGAGGTGGTGCCGGTGAAGGCCGGGCAACAAACCCTCAAAGAAGCCATCAACGAGGCCATGCGCGATTGGGTGACCAATGTGCGCACGACCCATTACATTTTGGGGACGGTCTATGGTGCGCATCCGTATCCGTTGATGGTCCGCAATTTTCATCGCGTCATCGGCGACGAAGCCCGGCGCCAAATCCTGGAGCAGGAGAAACGGCTGCCTGACCTGTTGATTGCTTGCGTCGGGGGCGGTTCGAATGCGATGGGTCTGTTTTACCCGTTCCTGGAGGATGAATCGGTTCGGATGATCGGGGTCGAAGCGGGCGGGGAAGGCATCGAGGCGGGCAAACACGCGGCGCGGTTCCAGGGTGGATCGCTCGGGGTATTGCAGGGCACGCGTTCCTACCTGTTGCAGGACGAATTCGGGCAGGTCCAACTGACGCACAGCGTCTCGGCGGGGCTGGATTATGCCGCCGTGGGCCCGGAACACGCCTGGTTGCGCGATAAGAAACGGGTGGAATATACCTACGCCACAGACGAACAGGCGCTGGCGGCATTCATGAAGCTGGCCCGGCTCGAAGGCATCATCCCGGCGCTGGAATCAGCCCATGCCGTGGCCGAAGTGATGCGGCGCGCGCCGGAAATGGAACCCGGCCAGTTGATTATTGTTAATCTTTCGGGCCGGGGTGATAAGGACGTTTCGCAGGTGGCGGCCAAGGTCGGTTTGCAGATGCCGTCGTGATTGGTTAGGATTCATTTATGCCGGTCCTGTCACAACACCGCTTTAGTACGCAGGAGTATTATCGAATGGGAGAAACCGGCGTGCTTGCGCCGTCCGCTCGAGTGGAATTGCTCGAGGGAAAGCTTATCGATCTGTCACCCATAGGTCCATTCCATGGAGGTGTGGTTAAGAGGTTGAATCGGTTTTTCCAGGGGCTTGCGGGCGGGCGCTGGCTGGTGGTAGTCCAGGATCCGATCCACCTGGACGAACATTCCGAGTTGCAACCGGATTTGATGCTGCTGGAACCGGCTCCGGACGATTACACCACCCGCCACCCACGACCCGGGAATGTGTTTCTCTTAATCGAGGTTTCTGACACATCGCTAAGTTTTGACCGGCAGGAGAAGCTTCCTGCTTACGGGCGAGCGGGCGTCCCGGAAGTATGGATCATCAATCTTCTTGAACGCCGGATCGAAATCTATCGCGACCCCACCCCGACCGGCTATGGCTCGACGATGGCTGTAGGGCCAGGCGCTGAGGCGAACCCCTTGGCCTTTCCCGATGTGCGATTGGACGTCGGCGCGTTGCTCAAGCTGGGGTGAGGTTCGCCAGGCCGGCGTTGGCCGAACCAGGACCGCCTTCGGAGGACCAAATCGGCGTTCGACATCGGCCGCCGATTTTTCCATAATCGCGCGGATGAAATCGATGACGGGTTATGGGCGCGGCGATTGCTCCCAGGACGGCTTCAAGATCACGGTCGAGGTCAGCTCCGTCAATCGGAAGCAGAGCGAGATTTCGGTCAACCTGCCGCGCCAGATGGAGATGCTGGAGGCGCAAATCCGCGATTTGATCAACCAATACGTTTCGCGCGGAAGGCTGACCGTCCGGGTCGGTTTGCACGCCGGCGCGAGCAAACTTTCGGCCCGGATGCACCTGAACGTTCCCCTGGCCAAGGCCTATGCCCGCGAGCTCAACCGGTTGTCCCGCCAACTCAAATTGCCGGGGCCGGTCACGCTCGATCACCTGGCCCGGGCGCCCGGCGTGTTTCAGACCGACGAACAGATCGTCGAGGAAGAGGATTTCTGGCCGGCAGTCGAGAAAGCGCTGCGTAATGCGTTGATCGCGCTGGTGAAAATGCGGGAGCGGGAGGGCGCGCACCTGGCGGAGGACCTGGCCGGCCGAATCGTCGCGATGCGCCGGGCGGTTGGGCAAATTCAAAAGCACGCCCCGACCGTGGCCGAGCGTTATCGCCGGCAATTGATCGATCGGATCAAGAGCTCCGGCCTGGAAGCGCCCGGCGCCGATGACGATCGGTTGCTCAAGGAAATCGTTTACTTTGCCGACCGTTCGGATATTTCCGAGGAGTTGACCCGGCTGCAAAGCCATTTCCGGCAGTTTGAAGACGGGCGGCGCTCACGGGAGCCGGTGGGGCGGATGCTCGATTTCCTGGCCCAGGAAATGAACCGCGAAGTCAACACCATCGGGTCCAAGGCCAATGACAGCCTGATTTCGCGGGCGGTGGTGACGCTAAAAACGGAGTTGGAAAAATTCCGCGAACAAGCCCAAAATGTGGAGTGATGAAGGTCGAAGCGCAATCCTCCAAAGCCGAAAGCCAGGTCAAGACCATGGCCACAGTCACCCCGCTGCTGATTGTCATTTCGTCGCCTTCGGGCGGGGGCAAGACCACCGTCTGCCAGCAATTGCTGGCGGCGCGCCCGCAGATGACGCGCGCCGTCACCTGCACCACCCGGCCGCCCCGCCCAGGCGAGCGGGACGGGGTCGATTATTATTTCCTGGATGCCGGGTCATTCCTGAAACGACTGCAGGCCGGCAATTTCCTGGAACACGCCACCGTTTACGGGTACCCCTACGGGGTTTTAAAAGCCGAAGTGCTGAATAAGTTGCGCCAGGGCCGGGACGTGCTGCTCACCGTAGACGTGCAGGGGGCGGCCACCATCCGCGAACGGGCCCAGGAAGATCCCGAACTGAAACGGGCCCTGGTCATGGTGTTCCTGACGCCCCCTTCGATGGAGGTTTTGGAGCAGCGATTGCGCAAACGGGGCACCGATTCGGAGGCCGAAATGCAAAAGCGCCTCAACGTTGCCCGCCAGGAAATCGGCCAATGGCGGAACTTCGATTACCTGCTCATCAGCACCAGCATCGCGGAGGATCTGCGGCGAATGCTGGCGGTGGTGGAGGCGGAAAAGATGCGCTCCTTCCGGGCGCAGGCCCCCGAGTTTTGAGGCCAGCCGGCCGGGTCGCCGGACCATTTTACGATGAGTAAGAACGTGGTGTTAGGGGTGACTGGATCGATCGCGGCTTATAAAGCGGCGGAGTTGACCAGCCAACTCACCCGGCAAGGGTGCGACGTGCGGGTCGTGCTCACCGCCGACGCGCTCAAATTCATCACCGCGCTGCCCTTCAAAACCTTGTCCCGCCACCCGGTGATCACCGATCTCTACGACGAGGAAGAAGGCTGGAAACCGACCCATATTCGCCTGGCCGACGAGGCCGACCTGCTGTTGATCGCGCCGGCCACGGCCAACACGATCGCCAAACTCGCGCTGGGCATCGCCGATGACGCGCTGAGCTGCATCGCCCTGGCGCTCAATCCACGCGCCCGGCTGTTGATCGCCCCGGCCATGAACGGCAAGATGTGGCTGCACCCGGCCACCCAGCAAAACGCCGCGACCTTGAAAGGACGCGGCGCCGAGTTCATTGGCCCCGAGGAGGGATTGCTTTCCTGCGGGTACGAGGGGCTGGGCCGGCTTTGGCCGGTCGAAAAAGTGGCCGAGCGGGTGCAGCAATTGCTGCGCTAGTATTCGGCGGGCGGCTGATCTATAATGGAGGCCGCTGTTCGCAGCCTGGCCCAGGCAACGAACCGGAAAGGCGCTTATACAGGCGGTGAATATGAAGGTCGATTTTCGGAAATGGGTGGACCGTCACCTGCTCCGCGGTCGGACCGAACGTTTCCAACGAGTGGCAGCCCGCGTGCTGGGGCTGCTCACCATCCCGCCCCCCGACTCGCCCCAGTTGCTTTACCGTATTCGCCGGATGGAACGGGATATCATCCTGCCGGTGAAAGCCGCCGCCATCGGCATGCTGTTTTATTCGTTCTATTTCACCCCCTGGATCGGCCGGGTGCTCGGAGCGCTGGAAATAGCCGTCGAATCGACCCAGTATTTTTTCTGGGTTTACATCGGGTTGAACGTGGTGGTGGCCGGGTTGCTGCTGGGGATGCGCTGGATGCCGGTCGCCGTGCTGGAGTGGTCGGTGTTCACCATCAGCCTGGTCGACGGCATTTTTTTGTCGGCCCTGACGCTGGTGACGGGGGGGCCGGACAGCATTTTATACTGGTTGTTCCTGGCGTTGATTGTGCGCAGCGCGGCGAGCGTGCCGCGGCCGACGTCGCAATTGATGCTGAACCTGACGCTGTGCGCCTATTACGTGCTGGCTGGAGTGGTGGAAATCGCGCTGGCCAAAAACCTGGAGGACAGCGGGACCCCGGTGATGGATTTGCCCGATCGCCCGGCGGAACACCTGGTGTTGCAAACCGCGTTGCTGCTGTTGATGACGCTGTGCTGTTACGGGCTGCAGGTGCTGTTCGAGCGGCAGCGCCAGGCGCTGGACCAGGCGCGCGAGTTTGCCACTCGGGAGGCGCAATTGCGATCGGCGGGACGCCTGGCGGCGGAGTTCGCTCATCAGATCAAGAATCCGCTGGCCATCATTAACAACGCGGCCTTTTCGCTTCAACGCGGCTTGAAAGACCGGCCGGGCGATTTCCACGACCAGATCCACATGATCCAGGAGGAAGTCGAGCGGGCCGATCGCATCATCACCCAGGTCATGGGTTATGCCCAGCTCACCGAAGGGCGGGTCGAAAAATTAAACGTGATCGAGGAATTGGACCAGGCCCTGAAGGAGGTGTTTCCGCCTGCGGCCAATTACGGCATCCAGGTCCATCGCCAGTATGCCTCGCAATTCCCGCCGTTGCTGATGCAGCGCCGGCATGTATCGGAAACGTTCCTGAACCTGCTGCAGAATGCGCGCGAGGCGTTAAACGGCGAGCAGGGCAACGTCTTCGTGGAGGCCAACTGCCGCAGCGACTACGCGATCGAAGTCTCGATCGGCGACGACGGGCCCGGCATTCCCTCCGACAAACACGAGAAGATTTTCGATGCCTATTATACGACTAAAGACAAAGGCACCGGCCTCGGACTGGCGACCGTTAAGCATAACGTGGAGCTGTACGGGGGTTCGGTGCGGGTCGACTCTGAGCTTGGAAAAGGGGCCCGGTTTGTCGTAACCTTCCCGGCACGTACATTAATCAAACTGGCAAAGCCGCTTTGAAAACCACTTCCGAACCCTCCCCGGCCGTCCCCGGCTTTTCACCGGGCGCGCGCCGCTCCCGGGGTGACCGCTCATGAGTACGCCTTCCACTCCAGTGCTGGTGGTCGACGACGAGAAGAACATGCGCCTGTCGTTGAAGACCGTCCTGACCGATGAAGGCTACGCGGTCAAGGCGGTCGAATCGGCCGAGGAAGCGCTGGAGCGGCTCCGCGCCGAAGAGTTTTTCATGGTCATCACCGATGCCCGCCTGGGCGGGATGAGCGGCTATGAATTCCTCGGCAAAGTCCGGGCGCAGCATCCGGAACTGCCGGTGCTGATGATTACGGCTTACGCGACGCCGAAACTGGCGGTCGAAGCGATCAAGGCGGGGGCGATCGATTACCTGGCCAAACCGTTCGCGCCCGAGGAATTGTTGCACGCCGTCGGGCGTTGCATGGAGCGGCATGCCTTGCTCAAGGAAAACGCCAACCTGCGGGCGCGGGCCGGCGACACCTATCGCCTGGACCAGATCGTGGGCGAATGCCAGAGCATGCGAGAGCTGCGGCAGCTCATTCAAACCGTGGCGCCGACCGAAGCGCGGGTGTTAATCCTGGGCGAGAGCGGCACCGGCAAGGAACTGGTGGCCGGGGCCTTGCACGCCTTGAGCCACCGCGCTACCGCCGGTTATGTGCGGATCAACTGCGCCGCCATCCCGGAAACACTTTTGGAAAGCGAACTGTTCGGCCATGAAAAAGGCGCGTTCACCGGCGCCTTGAAACAAAAACCGGGGCGGGTGGAGGAGGCCGATGGCGGCAGCATTTTCCTGGATGAAATTGCCGATATGAGCCGCCCGCTGCAGGCCAAGTTGCTGCGCTTCCTGGAGGACGGCACCTTCACCAGGGTGGGCGGGACGACGGAATTGCGGGTGAACGTCCGGCTGATCGCCGCCACCAATCGGGACATTGTTGCCGCCATCTCCCAGGACCAATTCCGGGAGGATCTCTTTCATCGCCTCAACGTGGTTCAGTTCCGGCTGCCGCCCTTGCGCGACCGCGGGCAGGACGTCGGGTTGCTGGCGGAACACTTCCTGAAACATTTCGGCGCCAGCATGAACAAGCCAGCCCGGGAACTGAGCCGCGGGGCGCGGCAAAAATTGCTGGCCCATCATTGGCCGGGGAATGTTCGCGAGCTGCGCAACGTGATCGAGCGGGCCCTCATCCTGGAGCCCAGCCCGGAGATCCAGCCGGCCAGCCTCCCGGATTTCCAGGTCGAGGGACGCTTGCACAAAACCGCCCCTTCGTTCCGGCCGACCGGAGCCGAGTCGCTGGACGAAATCGTCGCCAATTTCGAGCGGGAACTGATCACCGGATTGCTGGAGCAAAACCATTACAGCCTGATCAAAACGGCCGAACAACTGAAGATCAGCCGGCATGCGCTGCGGTATCGCATCCAAAGGCTGAACATCGTCGCCGGTCCGGAGCCGGAAGAGGACGAAACCGCCCCGGCGTCAAAGAATGACGCGCCATGATCCTGTATTTCGCCGACATAGAATTTGAAGAAGTTGCGATGAGCTGGCAAAAAATGAGCGGGGCCACCCGGGACGGCCTGCTGGTGTTCGGGTCCATAGTGGCCGTCACTCTGCTGGCGGCGATTTGGGCGGCTTTTATTCGGAAGAAAAAGCGCCGCCGCGCGCATCACTCGCACGGCCATTCCCACGATTTTGAACGGGAAAAAGCGGCCGCGCCCGAGGAACCCAAACGGCGCAAGTGGCGCCGGCGGCGGCGGGAACATCGCCCGCGAAACCCCACCCTGGCCGAAACCGGCGGCCTGCCGCCGGTTCGTCCCCCTGACGCGGGCGCCTGAGCCATGCAAGAAAGCCGGACGATCACGCGGAAAAGCGCGTCAAACCTCGCGCTCGCCTTCGTGCTTCTCCCCAAAACCAAGCGAGACGGCATGTCCGCTCTCTACGCATTCTGCCGCGAAGTGGATGACGTGGCGGATGAGGAAACAGTCCCGCTCGATCGCCGCCGGGATCAACTCGCCGCCTGGCGGGAGGACATCCGGCGCGCCTGCGGATCGGAGACCCCGGCCTTTGCGGTCAACCGCGAGCTGCAACCCTTCATTCACCAGTATCGACTGCCTTTTGAACATTTCGATGCCCTGCTCCAGGGGGTCGAGATGGACCTGGATATCAAGCGTTACCAAAACAATGCAGAGCTGGAGATATATTGTTACCGGGTGGCTTCGGTGGTGGGCCTGTTGAGCATCGAAATCTTCGGCTACCAGGATCCGGCCTGCCGCGAATACGCGGTGCACCTGGGCAAAGCCCTGCAGTTGACCAATATTCTTCGCGACGTCCGCGCCGACGCCGAACGCGGGCGAATTTACCTGCCGCTGGACGAGTTGGCCCGGTTCGGGGTGACGCCCGACGAGATTTTACGCGGCGAATATTCCGAGCGCTTCCGGGCGCTGGCCGAAAGCATGGGGGCTCGCGCTCGCCATTTTTACGGGCTGGCCCGGGAAACCCTGCCGGCCGTCGACCGCCGCTCGATGGTCGCCGCCGAATTGATGGGATCGGTTTATTGGCGTTTGTTGGGCAAGCTGGAACGCCGCCGCTTTGATGTGTTCGGGCCAGGCCTGACCCGTTTGAACAAAGGCCAAAAGTTGTTGCTGATCGCGCGTTCCTGGTACCGGTTCTTTTCCGGCGCCATGACACCCAATTATGGCAAGTGAGGTCGAGGCGCGTCCTTTGGCCCGGGAGGCCGCTCCCGGCCCGGGGGCGGTGGCGCCTTCGTCGCGACGGCGCCTGGTGGTCAATGCCGATGACTTCGGCCGCTCGGCGTCCATCAACCGGGCGGTGATTCGCGCCTACCGGGAAGGAATCCTCACCACGGCCAGCCTGATGGTCAACGAGCCCGCGTTCGAGGAAGCGGTGACGCTGGCTCACCAGAATCCCCGGCTCGGCGTCGGTTTGCACCTGACCTTGCTTTGCGGTCATTCGGCGCTGACGCCCGAGCAAATCCCCGGCCTCGTCGATGGCCGGGGCCGGTTTGCCGACAGCCCCGCGGGTGTTGGGTTCCGCTATTTCTTTTACCGCTCGCTGCGGGAACAATTACGGCGTGAGATCCGGGCCCAATTTCAAAAATTTCGGGCCACCGGTCTCCAGCTGGATCATGTCAATGGCCATCTCCATCTCCATCTGCACCCCACGATTTTCGGGATCCTGATGGAGGAAGCCTCCAGCCTGGGCATCCAACGCATGCGCCTCACCCGGGATCCTTTCTGGCTGAATATTCGGCTCGCGCGCGGCCATTGGGGCTATCGCATCCTGCATGCAATCATTTATCGCGTGCTTTCGGCCCGCGCCCGTCCCGTTCTTTGTCAACGCGGCATCCGGCATACCAGCGCGGTGTTTGGCCTGCTGCAAAACGCCCGGGTGGACGAGTCTTACCTGCTGGCGTTGCTGCCGGCGCTGCGGCCGGGTGATTCCGAGCTTTACTCCCACCCATCGGTCGACGTATTTAAAAACGAGTTTGACGCCCTGATCAGCCCCCAGGTGCGGGATCTCGTTGAAAACCTCGAAATCAATCTCATCCGTTACCAGGACCTTTGACCATGGCTAAATTGCTGCTGATCCTGTTCATCGGCCTGGTGTTCGAGTCCACCGGAGTCGTCCTGTTGAAGAAGGGCATCTCCGATGTCGGCGAAATCCGCCAGTTCCGCCCGGCCGAAATTTGGCGCGTGGTGAAACTGGGCCTCACCCGGCCGAGCGTGCTGCTGGGGGTGTTTTTCGAAGCGCTGTTTTTTCTCTCGTTGCTGATCCTGATGTCCAAAGCCGATATCAGCTTCCTTTGGCCGCTGACCGGCCTGAGCTTCGTGATGGCCACGCTGGCGGCGCTGATTTTTCTCGGTGAAAAGGTGTCTCCGTTGCGCTGGGCCGGCGTGGTCTTGATCATGCTCGGGGCGGCGTTGATTAGTTACAGCGAGCAGATCAAGGAGAAGCCGCGGCCGGCCGATTCGGTGGAAATCAAACCGTAGCCAACCGGGCTGGCCTTCAGGCTGCCGTTCAGGCAGCATCCGCGCATGACGAAGCCGTCCGAACTCCAGCCGGCCATTCGGGTCGTGATGATGCCGCGCGACACCAACCCGCTCGGAACCATTTTTGGCGGCCTCATCCTGAGCTACATCGACCAGGCCGGCGCGGTCGAGGCCCGGTTGAAGGCGGAGAAGAAATTTGTCACCGTCGCGATGCACGAAGTCAAATTCATCGCGCCGGTGTTCGTCGGCGACCTGGTGAGTTTTTATACCGAAACGATCAAGATTGGGAACACCTCCTTGACGGTTCGCGTCACCGTGGACGCCATCCGCGGCTCCGCTCCCCACGAACAGGTCCGGGTCACCCAGGCCGAGGTGGTTTATGTGGCCGTTGACGAATCCGGTCATTCCATCCCGGTCCGGTCATGAAGCAGGCACGGGTTTTGCCGGAGAAGTTTCTGGCCGCGATGATCGCCCTGCGGCCGTTGCCCGGCGCGCCCCGCTACGACGGCAGCCAGCGCCGCATCGTCGATCAGGCGCTCTCCGATCTCGGTCATTACCGCGAAGCGGGCGTGGATGCCATCATCCTCGAAAACAGCCATGACCTGCCGTACATCAAACCGCCTTTGCCCGGCCCGGCCGTCGAGCTCGTGAAAAAAATCGGCCGGGAAATCCGCCGTGGCTTTGCCGGGCCGATCGGCATCCAAATGCTCGAAGCGGCCAATGAAACGGCGCTCGAAATTGCGCACGCAGCCGAGCTCGATTTCCTCCGCGTCGAGGGTTACGTGTTCGCTCACGTCGGGGGCGCCGGGCTGATCGAGGGGTGCGCCGGCACGTTGTTGCGGCGCCGCAGCGAA
>Ga0310810_10011755_pt1 | contig 10241 bp, 8 predicted proteins | sample NCmetagenome_FD_207641 | JGI IMG/M metagenome (GOLD analysis project Ga0310810, IMG submission 207641) | Soil microbial communities from experimental microcosm in Duke University, North Carolina, United States - NC | ecosystem: Engineered > Artificial ecosystem > Soil microcosm > Unclassified ...
TTCCGGAGTACTGCCCTCCGTCACTACGCCGTCGGGCTGGAGGAGGTGGCCGACGGGATCTGGTCCGTGTACTTCTGTCGCGTGCGGCTCGCCCGGATCGACGAGCGAACTGGCACCCTCAACCGGGGCTGAGGGTGTTACCTATGTTCCCGGTTTATTCTGCTACCGACGTTCCCGGTTGGTCACAGTAATAATCGGGAATAATCGGGTCCCCGCAGCGTGGCCCAGCAGAGCCGGCGCCTCTACGCCGCCGAATTCGGCCGTCGGCGGCGAGAGGCCCCGGCCACGCTCCTAAGATAGTGCGACGCCACACGATGCCCCCCGCCCGAACATCCCTCACCCGGTTCGGCGGCAAAGAATGCCGCATAACCCAATGGCGCCGAGCACCCGTGTCATCAGCCCCCGAAAAGCCCGCCTCACTCCCCGACCACCGCAAGCGCCTCGACATCCAAAGCAACCGAGCAACACAACCGCCGCCCCAGCACCATCAACCCCGTTCAGTTCCACCGTCCGGCACAACCACCGGGGAATCCAGCGGGCTCCGAACCCCCACGCCCTCCTCCACCGCCTGCACGTAGATCTTCGTCGTCGACACGTCACGATGGCCGAGCAGCTCCTGCACGGCCCGAATGTCATAGCCGTTTCGGAGCAGCTGCGTCGCGAAAGCGTGCCGCAATGTCTGTGGCGTGACACGCTTCGCCAAACCGGCACGGCGCGCCGCATCCACCACCGCCCGTTGAATCGTCGTAGCGAATACGTGATGCCGACGGCGCTGACCGGTCGCGCCATCCAGGTACTGGCGACTCGCCGGAAACATCCAGGTCCATCGCCAATCGCGGGTCGCTCTCGAACTCTTGCGGTCGTCCGCGCCCGGCAAGACCACGTAACCGCCGCCGCGCTGCACGTCTCGCCCATGCTGGCGCCGCACCCGATCGACCTGCTCGGCGATCGCGTCCCGCAGCGCACCCGGCAGGACCGTAAATCTGCCCTTGCCTCCTTTCCCATCGCGGACGTGAATCCGGCGCCGAACGAGATCCACGTCCTTCACGCGCAGCGTTAGGCACTCCGCGAGCCGCAGCCCGGCGCCGTACAACAGCGACACGGCGAGGCGATGGGCAGGCACGACCGCCGCCAGCAACCGCGTCGCCTCCGCGGGCGCGAGCGCGTCGGGCGGGTCGCCGCGCCGCCGGGCCCGCGGAATGGCCGCGGGACACCGCGCCGGCTCGCCGAGCACGTCGCGATACAGAAATAGCAGCGCGGCGTGCGCCTGATTGAGCGTGCTCGCCGAGACACGCCGGTCGGTCACGAGCCACTCGAGAAATCGCCGTACATCCTCCGGGCCCAGCTCGCTCGGGTGCCGGAGGTCACAGCATCGCACGAACCGCACGATCCATGACCGGTACGCCTCCTCCGTCCGGAAGCTCAAGTGCCGTGTACGCGCAACCGCATGCACGTGGTCGAGCAGCCGCTCCCCGCGCGGCCCTGACTGATCGGCGCCATCCATCCCGCAAGCTCGCGCCATCGCGCGGCGCCACCGGCATCGTCCGAGCGCCGATCGGCACGTTACAACGCGCCGCGCCCCTTGATCTCGAGATACTTGTTCACGACCGCTGCGGTCATCGCCTGCGGCGACACATCGAGCACCGTCACCCCCGCCCGCCGCATCCGCTCGAGCACCGCCTGACGACCCGCCACGAGCTCCTCCGCCGCCGCGCTCGTGTACAGCGCCAGCTCCCGCTCCCCACGGAGCGTCGCCGCCTCGAACACCGCGTCGTTCCGAAGCGCCACGACGACGACCAGGTGCCGCGCCGCGCCACGCGTCACGTGCGCCACCAGCGAACGCGACGCGCGCTCGTCGATCACATCGGTGAAGAACACGATCAGCGCGCGACGTCGCTGCCGAGTGGCCAGGTAACGGAAGGCGCCGGCGTAGTCGGGCTCCGTCATCGTCGCCGTGACGGGAATGAGCGCGTTCCTCACGAGGCGCAGCGCCGCGTCGCCACGGCTCGGCGGGACGAACGCCCGCACGTCCTGGTCGAACACCATCGTCCCCACGCGGTCGCCCGACGTCGCGGCGACGTCCGTCAGCACCAACGCCGCCGACAGCGCATGCTCCAGGCGCGAGAACTCGCCGGCCAGCTGTGTCATCGCTCGCCCCGACTCGACCATCGTGAAGATCGTCTGCGACTGCTCGATCGTGAACTCGCGCACCATGTGCTTTCGCCGCCGCGCCGTCGCCTTCCAGTCGATGTACCGGGGATCATCCCCCAGCGCGTAGTCGCGAAGGCCCGCGAAGGCCCGACTGTCGCCGCGCTGCCGGAGGACACGCACGCCTGCCGTGTACAAACGATGCTGGACCGCGAGGAGCCGGAACCGCCTGACGTGGGAGACGGAGGGCGTGACGAGGATCGTGTCCGCCGGCGCAAACGTCGCCCGCGATGCGAGGAGACCGAGCCGCGTACTGGCCTGCACGCCCACTCGGCCTAACGTGGCGAGTCCGCGCACCATCCCGGCAACCTCGAACGCGAGCGTGGCGGTCCCGCGCCCGGGGAGATCGACGTCCGCCGCATGCACGCCACCCCGCACGGCCGCCGGCATCTCGTCCTCGACACGCACATGAAGCGGGCGTGGCCACGCGGATCTCAGCGTGTAGGTGCCGTCGACCTTGTCGCCGATCCCGACGGATCCAGCGATCTCGCGCTCGATGAGGAGCCCACGCCGCCCCGGGAGAAACACCCAGTCCGCGAGCGTGAGGACCAACAGCACCACGAGGCCCGCGAATCCCGCGTACAGACCAACCCGTCCCGGCAGCAGCCAGAGGACCCCGGCGCCCGCAACGGCCCATGCAAGCCGCCGCGTAGGAATGACGCGGAGGAGGAGGCGCTCGGGGCTCGGGGGCTCGGTCACGGCTGCGCTCGGGATGACACCGGGCGCTATTCAGGTACCCGGATGCGTGAGACGATCATGTCGACCACTTCATCGACCGTTCGGCCTTCCACTTCCAGCTCCGGCGCGAGCGTGATGCGATGACGGAGCACCGACCGCGCCCGACTCTTCACGTCGTCCGGCACGACGTAGTCCCGGCCCTCGAGCACCGCCCCGGCCCGCGCCGCCCGCATGAGCGCCACCGTCGCGCGCGGCGACGCGCCTAACGCGATCGACGGATCACCCCGCGTCCCCCGCGTGATGCCCGCGATGTAGCCCTGGATCTCCGGCGCGACCCGCACGCGGTCCACCAGCGCGCGCAGCGCCCGCACCTCCGCGTCGCCAACCAGCGGTGCCACCAGCGCACCCACCCGCTCCGGATCGAACCCCCCTTCGTGCGCGGCGAGCATCGCCAGCTCCGCCTCCTGCGACGGGTAACCCATCACCGTCTTCAGCAGGAACCGGTCGAGCTGCGCCTCGGGCAGCGGATACGTGCCCTCGTGCTCGACCGGGTTCTGCGTCGCGAACACGGTGAACGGCGCATCCAGCGGACGTGTCACCCCGTCCACCGTCACCTGGCGCTCGGCCATCGCCTCCAGCAGCGCGGCCTGCGTCTTCGCCGGCGCGCGATTGATCTCATCGGCGAGCAGAATGTCCGTGAACACGGGGCCGGGCCGGAACTCGAAGCCCACCGCCGGGTCACGCAGCATGCTCACGCCGGTCACGTCCGACGGCATGAGGTCCGGCGTGAACTGAATCCGCGAGAACGTGACGCCTAACGCGCTCGCGAGCGCGCGCACGAGCAGGGTCTTGGCCGTCCCCGGGACGCCTTCGATCAGCACGTGCCCGCGCGCGAGGAACGTCACCAGCGCATCCTCGATCACGGCGTCCTGCCCGATGACCCGCTGCGCGACCGCCGCCTGAATGCGCCGAACGAGCTCGGCACCCTGCTCGAGTGGAAGGCCGGATGGAGAGTCGATCGCGGTCACGAGGATCGGGGAAACGAGGTGAGTGAGGTCTCGAGCCGGCGCAGCGCCTGCCCGACTTCCTCCAACTGCCGGCGCGGGACCGGCCGCTCCAGCGCCTGCCGGACGAGATCGATGTCGCCCGACCGGGCCGGAACACGGTCACGGGCCCACGCGAGAAACGCGTCGTCCGTCGCCGGAGCGGCCTGGCTGCCTAACGAACGATCGACACGCCGCCTGACGCCGTGCACCAGACGCAACGTCGCGGTCCGGGTCGCGCCAACGGCCCGGTACGCGCGGGCCAGCGCGTCCACGTGCTCGAGCGGCGAGCGACGCTCGATCCGTTCCACGGCTCGCGGCGGAAGGAGCCGCGGGCCGATGGCGAACAGCAACAGCAGGCCGGCAGCCGCCAATTGCAGCACGAGATGACCGGACGCCGTTCGCCGGAGATACGTGACGATTCCGCGAACCGTCCCGGGCTGCTCGCCATAGCCCTGATGATACTCGTCGAAGACGAGCCGCCGGCGCCGCCCACCGCCCGGCGCATCCTCGCTGGCGAACTCCAGCATGCGCACGGCCGCGACGTCCGCGCCCCAGCGGCAGACCCGCAGCACGTCGTTCCGAAGAAGATCCGGGTCTGCCGCAACCACCACGCGGCCGCGCTCGAGTGGAAATCCGATCACCGCCGGCAGCTCGTTGCTTGCGAAGCCGTTGACCGTTCGCACGGCCGCCAGCGGCCGCGCTCCGGCAGGGCGTTGTCCCTCCCATCGAATCGCCAGGATGTGCGTCTGCCGATCCGGCCAGAACGGCAATCCGGCGCTGAGCCAGCCCTCGTCGCGATCGCCGCACGACGCGGTGTCCTCGGCGACGAGCGTACCCGAGCTCCCGACGATCAACTGCGCCGCACCAATGACCGAGCCCGCGCGTGGGACCGTACTTCCCAGCCCGAGCGAATCCGCCAGCGGGCCGCCGCCAAGCACGAACACGAGCCCCGCACCGCGCCTCACGCGATCGAGCATCTCGTGCGTCTCCATCGCGCTCGGCGCGATCGGCGGATCGAGCACGAGGTGAATGGAGGTCGTGTCGCCTAACGGGATCGAGTCGGCCAGGCGCTGAATGGGCTGCCAGCCGAGGCGGCCGGCCAGCGCGAACAGTGCCGCCGCACCCTGCGGTTCGGTCGATCGCGACGTGAGGCGCGCGTCGCCCGTCCGCCCGCCGGTGTCTTCCGGCGTGAGCAGCGCCACGAGCACGATCGCCACGGCGAGGATTGCGAACGCAATGCGACGACGGTGTCGCCGAGGCCGCGACTCCGGACCGGTGGCCTCCGTCACGCCGCGCGCGCCTCGGGGTGAATCACGCCCCGCGCCTGCTCACGGAGGGCCGAGTAGGTCTCGGCGTCGCACGTACCGGTGCCGAACAGCACGTGTTCATAGCGTCGACCAAACCGCCGGAACTCGGCGTGGGCGGACGAGCCGCGTGTGCGCAGCTCGCGCGCGTAGTCGCCGCTCGTCTTCGACGGATGCAACCGGAGTTGTTCGGCAGCAGCGAGCCGCTCGGTGACGCCTCGGTAGAGCAGGTGCGCGGCCGCCGTGTAGTCGCCGGTGGCGGCGACTCGATCGGCTTCCGCCCAGGGATCGCCGCTGCCTGCCGTTGCACCCGGCCGCGCCCGCCGCCGGCGCTCCTCGGTCTCGCTGCCCAGCCACAGTCGCGCCGCGATCGCCAGCACCACGAGGATCGCGAGGCCGAGGATGATCCACCTCACGTTGGGGATCTCCGACAGTCCGGAGAAGAACCGCCGGATGAGCGCGGCGAGCCAGTCGAGGAGTCGGTCGAGGAGCGTCGCCCGCACCGATCGCTGATACGCGGGCTGCCTGACGATTGCCGCGACCGAGTCCTGAATCGCCGCCGCGGGCCACGGTTGCCCCTGCGCCTGCGCCCAGGCGGCCAAGCCCGTCAAATCGCCTCCGCCATCATCTCGATGTCGTACCCTTCGTTCCGGACGCGCGCGTCATAGTACAGCAGCATCTCGATGATCGCGAACATCGGGTAGGCCGCAATGGACGCAACGACGGTGAGGATCGTCGAGATCACGATGCTGCCGGTCATCCCGGCCACGATCGCGATGGCAAAGTAGATGACGGCGAAGATGATGAAGGCGAGAAGCGATGTGCCAAGGATGTGCATCTTGTGCCCGCGCGAGAGCTCGGCCGAGCGGCCGAAGGTGCCGAAGGCACCGCGCCCTTCGATCACGACACCGGCGGTCACGGCGAAGTACCGCGCCATGATGTACAGGAACCCGACGAAGAACAGGAAAAACCCAACGACCATCAGGATGTATTTCAGGAGGAGCGCGAACATCACGACGGGGAGCCGCACGAGCGCGTCGCGCACGGCGACCGCGGGGTCCAGGCGCCGACCGAGATAGTCCTCCGACGCCAGGCGCACGATCACGGCGCTCATGAGCGACAGGCTGACCCAGTATCCGAGCAGCATGAGTCCGCCGAAGCCAGCCGTTAGGCGGCTGAGCTGCTCGTCGATCCGCGTCGCCGGCCCGATGATGATGAGCTGCAGCGCGAGGACCGGCGCGTAGCAGAGGGCCGACACGAGGAGGTACGTGAGCGGGTCGCGCCGGTAGAGCTGGAGCGCGGCGTCGACGATCTCACTGGCGGATCGCGGGCGGAGCGGGAGGGGGGAGGACAACGGGGGGATGCGGGATGGGATGCGGGAAGCGTAACGGGCGACGAGCGGCCAGCACCGGAAGATGCCGCGAGACGGTTGGGTCTACCAGCGGCTTCGCGCCACTCATCCCTGCCCTCTTTCGCTCGTCCGTACCTCGTCTGTATCGTACGCGTGACCAATACCCCTCATCCCGAGGCGACACGACTATGGAAGCTGCCATCCTCGCATGGCTGCAGAACCTCGCGATTCGCGCGTTCGGCGTGTCCTTGTTCCTGCTGCTCGCGATCGACGGCGCGTTCGCGCTGGTGCTGTTCGTGACCCGGGATCGCGGAATCGTGAATCGCTGGACGTCGCGGGTGCTCGCGGTGAATCTCGTGCTCGCCGGTACGGGTGCCGGGGTTCCGGCGCTCGCGCTCGGCTCCCGCCTCGTGGTGCGCCTGGTCGCACCGATGATCCCGAGTCCTCCATCGGTCTACATCAACACGGACAGGGACGACGACGAGTCGCCGGCGGCGCAGGTGAGGAGCAAGTAAGGACATCGGGATGCTCACCCATCTCGTCCTCGCCGCCCTCCTCGCCCAACAACCCGGTGGTGGCGTCAGCCAGTTCGTCAGCGTCTCGGACTCGGTCGTCGCGCTCACGAACGTTAGGGTGATCGACGGCACCGGCACCCCGGCGCGTGATGGCCAGACGCTCGTGCTCAAGGGCGGCACCATCCTATCGGTCGGCGACGCGGCGAGCGCGAAGATCCCGGCGGATGCGCGAACCATGGACCTCGCCGGCCGGACCGTGATGCCCGGGTACGTGATGCTCCACGAGCACCTCTTCTATCCGTCGGGCGGCGGCGCGATCTACAACGAGCAGGGGTACAGCTTCCCGCGGCTCTACCTCGCGGGCGGCGTCACGACGATGCGGACCGCCGGCAACATGGCTGGGTACGCGGACCTCAACATCAAGAAATCGATCGACGCGGGCACGATGCTCGGCCCCACGATCGACGTGACCGCACCGTACCTCGAGGGGCCCGGGCTTCCCATCCCGCAGGTGAAGGCCCTGCGCGATGCGGCCGACGCCCGCAAGATGGTGAACTACTGGGCCGATGAGGGCGCGACGTCGTTCAAGGCCTACATGCACATCACGCGCGCGGAGCTCGGCGCCGCCGCACAGGAAGCGCACAAGCGCGGCCTCAAGATCACCGGGCACCTGTGCTCGGTCACCTTTCGAGAGGCGGCGTCATTGGGCATCGATGACCTCGAGCACGGCTTTGTCGTCGCCAGCGACTTCGTGCCGGACAAGAAGCCCGACGAGTGCCCCGCCGGAAACGCGGTCCAGCGTTCGATCGCCGCACTCGACGTGAACGGCGCGGGGGCGCGCGACCTCATCGCGGAGCTCGTCCGTCGCCGCGTCGCGATCACGTCGACGCTCACTATCTTCGAGACGTTCGTGACGTCGCAGCCGTCCGCGCCGGCCAAGGCACTCGACGCGCTCCTGCCTGAAGCGCGTCGCCAGTACGAGCAGACGCGTGCGGCGCTTGCCAAAGCTACCGACACGACCTGGAGCGTCCTGCTCCGGAAGGAGATGCAGCTCGAGAAGATGTTCGCGGACGCCGGCGGGCTGCTCGTCGTCGGCACTGACCCCACCGGCTACGGTGGTGTCGTCGCGGGCTACTCGAACCAGCGCGCGCTGGAGCTCCTCGTGCAAGGCGGATTCACGCCGCTCGACGCCGTGAAGATCGCCACCCTCAATGGCGCGAAGTACCTCGGCCGCGACGCGAAGTTGGGGACGATCGCGGCCGGGAAGCAGGCCGATCTCATCGTCGTTCGCGGCGACCCGTCGCAGCGCATCGAGGACGTGGAGAACGTGGAGATCGTATTCAAGAAGGGCGTCGGATACGATTCGCCGAAGATCTTCGAATCGGTGAAGGGACAGGTGGGTCTGCACTGATCGGGTACTACTTTCGCCCGCTAGCCGGCCTCCCTCTCAGCGCCCAAGTTCAGGCATTGGCCTCGGGTGTCGAGGCCGACCTTCAGCTTCAGGCGGACTGGTCATTCGCTGTCCGCAACCGAGTCTTCGTTGGATATCGCCCCGCTGGTCAAGGCGCTTGCTGATCGTTACCGCGTCGAGCGTGAGCTTGGCGCGGGCGGCATGGCGACCGTGTATCTCGCCCATGATTTGAAGCACGAGCGAGAGGTCGCCATCAAGGTTCTGCAACCCGAGCTGGGTGCGGCACTGGGCGCGGACCGATTCCATGCGGAGATTCGCATCACGGCGCGGCTGCAACACCCGCACATCCTGCCGCTGCTCGACTCGGGCGAAGCCGGTGGGTTGCTGTACTACGTCATGCCCTTCCTCGTTGGCGGGACGTTGCGCTCTCGGCTGGAGCGCGAACAGCAACTGCCCGTACCGGACGCGGTACGGATCGCGAAAGAGGTCGCGTCGGCGCTCGCCTACGCACACGCCCGCGGGATCGTTCACCGCGACATCAAGCCGGAGAACATTCTGCTCGGAGCGAGCGACACTGGGACGCCTGCCCCCGCGCTCTTGTCCGACTTCGGCATCGCGCGGTCGCTCGACGCAGCCGTGCGGAAGACGAGCACCGGGGTAACGCTCGGCACCGCCTCGTACATGAGTCCCGAGCAGGCGACGGCGGAGCCTGACATCGACGGGCGGAGCGATATCTACTCGTTAGGGTGCGTCCTGTACGAGACGCTCGCCGGCGAGCCGCCCTTCACCGGCCCGAACGCACGGGCGATCCTCGCCAAGACCCTGTCCGACCCGGTCCGGCCGGTTCGACGGCTGCGGGACAGTGTCCCGGAGCACGTGGACGCCGCTCTCCTGACCGCGCTCGCCCGCTCCCCGGTCGACCGTTTCCCCGACGCCGCCGCGTTCGTCGCCGCGCTCGATGGCGATACCACTCACTCCGGGGCGTTGAAGGCGCTCGACCGCACCCGATCGAGACGATGGGCGACACCGAGGGTCGCTGCGGGCCTCGTCGGCGCGGCCGCCGTTGGGGCACTCGCGTGGACTGCGTTCTCACGGCCCAAGGTCGCCGACGCCGCCATGCCGGCAGTCCGCCTGGAGCGGTTCACCACGCGCGCGGGCGACACCGCCAGCGCGTACCTCGCGGAGACGCTACAGGAGGATGTCACGAGCACGCTCGCCAGCTCGCGATCCGCGCGGGTGTTCGCGATGGACTCGGCGAAGCTGCCGTCGGGCTACGCCGTGGCTGCGCTGGCGGTCCGCAAGCCGGATGCCGTCGAAGTCCGCCTGACCGTCTCGAAGGAGCCGGACGGCGAGCTGGTCGGCACGAAGGTCGTTAGGCAGCCGCTCGGTCGCGCGCAGGCGCTGCCCCAGTTGGCCGCGAACGCGATTCTCGATCTGGTCGGCAGCCGGCGTCGCATCACCCAGCCGACCTCCCGGGGCACGAAGGACTCCCTCGCCTACGACCTGTTTCTCCGCGGCCGGTACCAGACCGATCGCCGCACCGAGGCATCCACGCAGCGCGCCGTCAGCCTGTTCCGGGCCGCCATCGCGCGCGATTCGAGCTTCGCCGATGGGTGGGCTGGTCTTGTCCGCGCGTACGCGCAGGCGAATTACCGCGGGTATCGAATTCCCGACGTTTCGCGCGATCGCCTGGTCGCACTCATGCTCGAGGCGAGCGAGCGCGCGCTC
>Ga0310810_10011756_pt1 | contig 10241 bp, 9 predicted proteins | sample NCmetagenome_FD_207641 | JGI IMG/M metagenome (GOLD analysis project Ga0310810, IMG submission 207641) | Soil microbial communities from experimental microcosm in Duke University, North Carolina, United States - NC | ecosystem: Engineered > Artificial ecosystem > Soil microcosm > Unclassified ...
GACGGCCGGGGATCCGTCAGTCTTCCGCGAGTAGATGTGGAACCCCGCTTCGCCGTCTTCAGTGATGATCATCGTGCCGCCGTCGGCCGAGAGGTCCGAGAGTCCCGCGTAATCGAACCACGAGAGATCGCGCTCCTCCGTGCCGCCGGGCCCGATACCTCGCGCCTCGACGCGGTTGTCCGCCCTGCCGACGAGCAGCTTGGCGTCGGCCGACCGGTCGAACAAGGTGAGGGTCCCCGGCGCCGTCACGACCTCGCGCACTTGTCCCTTCGGCGTGACGGACAGGATGCTCGTCGCGCCGAACAGCTTCTTCGACGCTGCGAACAACACCTCGTCGCCGCGCGGCGACCAAATCAGGCCCCGGATCGAACGCCAGCTGTCGGACAGCGTTCTATGCGATCGAGCGCGGTCGATCAGGCCGATCGACATGACGGGGCCAATGCCGGGTGGCGACTCCACGCACGCAACAGCCTGGCCATCTGGAGCGACTGCGACATCCGAGATCACGCCGGTGGTTTCGTACAGGACCGTGCCGGGAGGGAGCTCGATCCGCCTGCGGTTGTCCACGCTGCGCACGACGGCGAGCGACTGGCCGTCGGGCGTCCACGCGGCGGCGATCACGCGCTCGATCATCTCCCGGGGTGCGCCGCCGGCGAGGGGCGCGCGTGCGAGCGTGCCGTTGGGCAGCCGGAGCGCCATCTCGCCCGATTTCGACATCGACAGAACACTGGCGCCGGCGATGCCGAGCGCGCGCGCCTCCGGACTGCCGATGCGCGTCGAGAAGACTTCGGGCGGCGCACCCTGCCAGGCGGCGCTGAACACGATCGTCTGGCCGTCCGGTGCAAACCGGGCGGACTGCACGGTGCCCCGCCTGAAGGTGACGCGCGTGAACGTCGGCAACGCCGTGGCGCCGCGCGTTCGACCGACGACGAATCCGCCCAATGCGGCGGCGAGAACCACCAGCGCCGCCGCGAGCGCCGGCATGACGCGCGACCGCTCCTGCGGCCGCACGATCGGCGCGCGCGCCACGACGCTCGACGTCGACTCGCCCGTCGCGAGCGCCTCGAGGTTGAAGCCGAGATCCTTCGCCGACTGAAAACGCTGCTCCGGATTCTTTTCGAGGCAGCGGCGGATCGTCCGATCGAGCGCGGGCGGGACGATGACGCCCGAGTGCGACGGATCCGGAGGCTCGGTCTTCAGAATCGCGTGCATCGTCTCGACCGCCGACGGTCCCTCGAACGCCCGGCGGCCGGTGAGCATTTCGTAGAGGATGACGGCGAACGCGAAGATGTCGGAGCGGTGGTCCGCGGGCTCTCCGCGGACCTGCTCGGGCGACATGTACCCGACGGTACCGACGATCATGCCCGGCTCGGTGCCGGCGGCGGCGGTGAGTTGCGCGGATCCGCCGCTCAGCGCCTCGCTGACGGCGAGTTTCGCGAGCCCGAAGTCGAGAATCTTGACGCGGCCGTCGCGCGTGACGAACAGATTCTCCGGCTTCAGATCGCGGTGGACGATGCCCTTGTCGTGCGCGGCGGCGAGACCGTGCGCGACCTGGATGGCGTACTCGGTTGCCTTGCGGATGCCGAGCGCGCCGCCGGCCAGCGTCTCGCGAAGAGTTCCACCTTCGAGGAGCTCGGACACGATGTACGGCGCGCCATCATGGATGCCGATGTCGTACACCGCGAGAATGTTCGGATGGTTCAGGCTGGCGGCCGCCAGTGCTTCCTGCTCGAAGCGGCGAAGCCGGCCGGCGTCGGCGGCGAAGGCGGCGGGCAGGACCTTGATCGCCACGTCGCGCCGCAGCCGCGGATCGCTCGCGCGGTAGACCTCGCCCATGGCGCCGGCGCCGAGCGGCGCGAGAATCTCGTAAGGCCCCAGCGTGACGCCAGGCGCCAGGCTCATACAGCGCGACGGATTATACTGGTCGCTCGATGAGCGACGATCGCAAGTACCGGCAGCGCGGCTACCGGGACGAGCCGCGCGAGCGCGGGCCGCGCGGACCGGGCGGACCGAAGCCGCCGCCGAAGGAGCGCGCGCCGGGCCGCGTGCTGCAGGACGAGCGGGGACCCAAGACGCCGAACCTGATGGCGGCGCACGAGGTGTTCCGCTGCGCGCGGTGCGGCAACCTCCTGTCGGTCCCGGTCGGGCTCCTCGATCGCTGCTCGAAATGCGGCGTCGATCTCCACAGTTGCATCCAGTGCGTGCACTTCGACACGAGCGCCCGCTGGGAGTGCACCGAGAACGCGAAGCTGCCCGCGCGCGTCGCCCCGAAGGACGAGCGCAACATGTGCGAGTTCATGGCCCCGCGCACCACGATCGAGCGTCAGACCAGCACGCCCGCCGGCCGCCCCTCGTCGCCAACCGAGAACGGCAGCTCGAGCAGCAGCAGCGCCCGCCGCGCCTTCGACGACCTGTTTAAGTGAGTACTAACCTCTAATCCCTAACCCCTAACCCCTGACATAATCGGTACGTGAGTCTCCTAACGCCAACTGATCAGCAGCGCCTGCGCGACGCGTTCGGGGAAATGACCGGGCGCGTGAAGCTGGTGTTCTTCACGCAGACCGTCGGCTGCGAAACGTGCGTGTCGGCGCGGCAGATCCTGGACGAGCTGCCGCCGCTCTCCGACAAGATTTCCATCGAGGAAGCCAACCTGGTCCTCGAAGGCGACACGGCGAAGCAGTTCGGGATCGATCGTGTGCCGGCCATCGCGCTCGTGGGGCAGGACGCCGCCGGCGCCGATCGGGATTCGCGCATCCGCTTTTTCGGCGCGCCTTCCGGCTACGAGTTCAGCTCCCTCATTCACGCCGTGATGCTAGTGGGCGGCCGCCCGACCGGGTTCACCGACGCGCAGCGGTCGCGCCTGGCGGCCATCGATCGCCCCGTCGTCATGCAGGTGTTCACGACGCCGACGTGACCGCACTGCCCGCGGGCGGTCAGCCTCGCGCACGAGATGGCGTTCGAGAATCCCAACATCACGGCCATTGCGGTGGAAGCGACCGAGTTTCCGGACCTTGCGCGAAGGTTCCGCGTGAGCGCCGTGCCGAAAACCGTCGTGAACGACGAGGTGGAGATCCTGGGCGCGCTGCCGCCGGATGCGTTTATCGATCAGACGCTCAGCGCGCTCTCACCGGCGGCGAGCGAGCCAGAACACAAGTCCTAATGCGGACCACGCGGCAAACGAGATCCACTCTGCCTGCGTGAAGCCGCCCGGGACGTTGGGCAGAACCTTCATCAGGATGATCGCGACGCTCACCACGCCCCCCGCCATGGCCATCGTCGCCGCGCGCGTGTCGGCGTCGCCTCGTGTTCGGCGCGCCAGATAGGCCGCACAGGCAGACAGCCAGCCGACGCCTACCGCGAGCGATCCCACTTCGCTGATCGGCACGAGGATGGCGTCGCCGAATGCGGAGGCGGCAACCGTCAGCACGCCCATCAGTCCAACGGCGACGACAGGTGTGCCGAAGGAGGCATGAACGCGCCCGAGCGACGGATGGACGAGATTGCGACGGCCGATCGCATAGAGCATCCGGGTCGACGCGACGAAGTTGCCGTTGAAGATCTTCAGCAGGGAGAGGAAGGCGCCAAACAGAATCAGCTGCGCAATCGCGTGCGATCCGAACGTGCGCTCGAACGCCACTTCCGTGCGCACGTGGCCGGACACGATCTCCTGCCAGGGATACACGTACGTCACGACGGCGATGATGATCACGTAGAAGACGAAGCCCGCGACGAGGGCGGCATAGATGGCCGTCGTGAAGTTGCGCGGGTCGAATCCCTGCCGCGCTTCTTCGGAGCCTTTCGCGACCGACTCCCAGCCGGTCATGTAGTACGGCACGATTTGCATCACCAGGAGAATCGACAGCCAGACGCCGCCGGTGCCCGCGTGCGAGAACCACGGCTGCCAGTGCTCGCTCGACCCGCGCGCGAACCCGAGCACCGTGAAGATCGCGAACGTCGCCAACAGGCCGAACGTCATCACGTCCTGAAACAGGCCGCTCAACGTAATGCCTCGGTAGTTGACGACCACGATCACGATCGACAGGACGATGCCGACGACGAGGCGGGGCGCGTAGATCGGGCTGCCGGCGACGACGTACAGCTGGTAGGTGTTGAGGGCGGGGAAGACGCGCGCGAGCAGATTGCCGCTCGCGACCGCTTCCCACGGACACACGATCGCGTACGACAGGATCATGATCCAGCCGGCCGCGAAGCTCACGAACGGCGGAAAGACGCCTTCGGTGTAGGCGATCTCCGCGCCGGCGTCCTGAATGCGTCGAACGAGACGGCCGTAGGTGTGCGCGATCGGAAACAGGAGCAGGCCGCCGATCAGGAACCCGAGCATGCCGCCGCCGGGTCCGCCGCGCGACAGCCAGTCGTCCATCAACACGACCCAGCCGACGCCGATCATCGTGCCGAATCCGAACGTGAAGTACTCGACGGTCGTCAGCCCGCCGCGAAGCTTCGCCATCGGAGCGCGACTATACCGTAGTCCGTCGCCGAACCCCGAACGTCAGCGAAGCCCCCGAACGCCGAACGTCAGCGAGCGGTCTGAGTACAATCCGCGAGTGACCCACCAACCCCGAGCGTCCTTCACATCGCCGCGGTTTGCACAGCCGGCCACGTTCATGCGCCTGCCGCACGTCGAGGATCCGCACGGCCTCGACGTGGCGATCGTCGGCGTGCCGTTCGACGGCGGGACGTCGTACCGGCCCGGCGCGCGCCTGGCGCCGCGCGAGATCCGCGCGCAATCGTCGCTGATTCGCAGCTACAACTACTTCCAGAAGGTCGCGCCGTTCGATCGCCTCAACGTTGCCGATGCCGGTGACATCGACGCGCCGCCGGTGAGCATCGAGAAGTGCTACGACGCCGTCGAAGCGCGCATCGGCGCGATTGCGGACGCGAGCGCGAGGCCGCTCGTCGTCGGCGGCGATCATTCGATCACGCTGCCGGTGCTGCGGGCGCTGGCGCGCCGCCACGGGCCGCTCGCGCTCGTGCAGTTCGACGCGCACATCGACACGTGGGACGAGTACTTCGGCGGCAAATACTTTCACGGCACGCCGTTCCGCCGCGCGATCGAGGAAGGCATCGTCGACGGGAACCGGTTCATCCAGGTCGGCATTCGGGGACCGATGTACGGCGAAGAGGATTTCGAGTTCCATCGCCAGCACGGCATCCGGATGATTGACATCGATCGGGTGAAGGACCGCGGCGTCGCGTCGGTGGTCGACGAGATTCGACGCGTGGTCTCGGGGCCGGCATATATGACGTTCGACATCGACGCCGTCGACCCGGCGTTCGCGCCGGGCACCGGGACGCCGGAGGTCGGGGGGCTCACGAGTCACGAGGCGCAGCGTCTGGTGCGCGGCCTCGCCGGCCTGACGATGGTTGGCGGCGACGTCGTCGAGGTCGCGCCGCTGTTCGACGGCCCCGGGCAGATCACGGCCGTCCTGGCCGCGAACCTGATGTTCGAATTCCTGAGCGCTCTGGCGAAGTAACTTTTCCCCCGGCTCGCCGTATCTCGTTCAGGACCGATGGTCGGTTTCCACGAGCTCTACGAACGGCATTGGCGCGACGTGTACCGGTTTGCGCTCTTCCTGAGCGGCGATCCGGCGCACGCCGACGATCTGACCAGCGAAACGTTCGTCCGCGCGTGGAACGCGCGCGGTGCGATCCGGGACGCGACGCTCCGCGCCTACCTGCTGACGATCACGCGGAACCTCTGGCGGGATGCGCAACGCTCCAGCCGCCGGTTCGTCCCGCTCGAAGAAGCGGCCGAACCGGCAACCGCAGCCCGTGGCGATCACCTCGCGGATCTGGGCTGGACGGAACGCCAACTGGCGTTCGTGGCCGCCGGCGACCGCGAGGCGCTCCTGCTGCATGCACGCGACGGCCTCTCGTACGAAGAAATCGCGGGGCGCCTCGGGATCGGCGTCGGCGCGGTGAAGTCACGCATTTTTCGCGCACGCCAGGCGCTGGCGGGGCTGCGCAGGGAAGGACGATCGACATGACCGTTACACGGGACGTGATTCTGGATCTGCTGCCGCTCTACTTTGCGGGCCATATCAGCACCGACACGAAGGCGCTGGTGGACGAGTTTCTCCAAAACGATCCCGACTTCGCGCGCATGTCGCAGCGATTCGACGCGCTGCTGAAGGATCACGCCGCGCTTGCCGACGGCGACGCGATGGAGTGCCGCGCGTTCGAGCGGACACGTCGACTGCTGCGCTTCAGAAACCAGACGGTCGGCATGGCAATCGCCTACTCGCTGCTGCCGTTCTCATTTCTCTTCAAGGACGGCCGGACGTACTGGTTGCTGCGCAGCAAGCCGTCCATTGCGATCGCGTTCGGCTGCACCGCGCTGGCGTGCTGGGTGGCCGCGTACATCATCAACCGTCGTTCGCGCCTGGGGTAAAGTCACAGTACATGCCACTTCGATCGCTCGACGAGCTCGCGCCGGCCGATCGCGCGCGCGTCGGCGGCAAGGCGTGGAACTGTGCGCGGCTGAAGCAGCTCGGGTTGCCGGTTCCAGACGCGCTCGTCGTTCCGGCGGATGCGAACGCCGCCGACATCGCCGCACTCGATTGCGATCCGTGGTTCGACCGCTGTCCGCCTGACGCACGGTTCGCGGTGCGATCGTCCGGGCTGGACGAAGATTCGGCCGACCAGTCGTTCGCCGGCGTTCACGAAACGAGGCTCGACGTCGCGCGCGTCGATCTTTCGGCGGCCGTCCTGGCGTGCCGCGCGTCGGCCAACTCGGACCGGGCGCGCGCGTACCGGGAGAGCCGCCACACGCCTGCTGACGCGGGTGGCGTGGGCGTGCTGATTCAACGGATGGTTCGACCCATCGCGTCCGGAGTCGCATTCACCATCGACCCTGTCACGGGTGCGAGCGGCGAGATGGTGATCAATGCCACGCGAGGCCTGGGCGTTGCCGTCGTCGACGGGACCGTCGAGCCCGACGAGATTCGCGTGCGCAAGACGGACGGGCAGGTCGCCTCGTACGCCGCGGGCGGCGAGCGCTCGCTCAGCGACGCCGACGTTCAGGCACTGTGGCGGCTCCTCGTGGAGATCGAGCGCGAATACGGGACGCCGCAGGACGTCGAGTGGTGCCGCGACGAGCGCCAGTTCTGGATCGTGCAGTCGCGCCCGATCACGACCGCGCGTCCCGCGCACGCCGCTGGTCCGGATGTCGAGTGGACGCGGGCGAACCTGGCCGAGGTGCTGCCGGAGCTGACGTCGCCGCAGGCGCTCGCCGCAATCGAACAGATGTTGAACGTCTCGCAGCGCCGCTACATGGGTCACCTCCTCGCCCCATACGACGAGCTCGGGCCGATGGTGAAATCGTTCTGCGGCCGCATGTACTTCAACCTGTCGCAGATGCGCCGCGTGTGCTACATCACGCGAACGCCAACCTCCCGAATGCTGCGCTCGATCGGCCACGCCGGGTCGATGGGGGCTGAGGACGAGCCGGTTCCGTGGCCGCCGATTCGCCTGCTGATCCCGTGTCTGCCGGATTTCGTCCGCATTCTGAGCCGGCATCTTCGAGCCGCGCGCTTGTACCGCGGCCACGCCGCCATGATCGACGCGGTGATCGCGCGTCTCGCGCCCATCGATCCGAACGCGCTCTCCGACGAGCAGTTGTGGGCGGAGATCATGGAATGGGAGCGCCGCAGTCCCGAGACGATCGAGATCGTCTTTCTCTTCAGCGGCGTGCTCTATCACGAGCTCGGGTTGCAGAAGATCTGCCGCGCGGTCGATTTCCCGTTCGAGCGCCTGCTCTATTCGCAGCTCGCGGCGGGGGAGCGATCCGTCAGCGCGCAGCAGGCATTCGATCTCGTTGCGCTCGCCGATTCGGCGCGTGCGGAGCCGCGTGCGGCCGAGTGGCTGGCGCAGTCCGGCGCGCGGGCGGCCGATCTCCGCACGATGCTCGCCGGCACCAATTTTCTCTCGGCCTTCGATCGGTTCCTCGAGCGGTACGGTCACCGCGGCGTGTACGAATCGGACTGGTCGCTGCCGCGCTACCGCGACGATCCGTCGCCGATTCTGCAAGCGCTCGCGCTGCATCTGCGGTCGGGTCCCGACGACTCACGCGCCGCGGCCGTCGCGCGCGTCGAGGCCGAGGCGAGCGAGATCCTCGCGGATTTCGCTCACCGCCTGACGGCTCTGCAGCGCTGGACGATGCTTCCGCGCGCGCGCGTGCTGCTGAAAAAGATCAAGCACTACTACCTGTGGCGCGAGCGGGTCAGGTCCGACATGGTTCGTGTCGCGGCCGTTCTGCGGCAGTGGCATCTGGTCCTCGCGCGGCGCTTCGTCGAGCGCGGCTGGATCGGTCGCACGGACGATTACTTCTTCCTGCTGCTCGACGAGATCGGCACTGCTGTCGCGCATCGCGGCAGTTCGGATCTCCGCGACAGGATCAAGGCTCGCAGGGCGGAAGCCGAGTGGTATCGGCCCATCCAGATGCCGCTCCTGATGCGCGAATCGGAAGTCGCGCGCGTCACTGCAGGAGCGGCCGGCGCCTCCGCCGCGCCCGACGCAATCCTCGCCGCCAACGACGAAATGCGCGGGACTCCCGTCAGCCGCGGCTCGGTCGAGGCCGACGTCGTCGTCATCACCGATCCGGCCGACTTCGCGAGCATGCGACGCGGAGCGATTCTGGTGACGCGCGCCACCGATCCGTCGTGGACGCCGCTCTTCACCCTCGCCTCGGGCGTTATCGTCGAGGTCGGCGGCGTGCTCTCCCACGCGTCGACGATCGCGCGCGAGTACGGCCTGCCGGCGCTCGCGAACGTGAAGCATGCGACCCGTCGGCTGAAGACCGGCGACCGCGTCGTCCTCAACGCAACGGAAGGGTTTGTGCGGAAAGCCGCTGCGCCGGTCGCGTAAACTGATGGAACAGGGTCTTCATCATGTTCCTCCTCGGGTTGTTGGTTGCACTGGTCTCGGCCACGGGAGCCCCGTCGCACCCGCGCATCGTCGCGCTCGGCGATAGCCTCACATCCGGTTACGGCATCGGCCGCGAGGCCGCGTTCCCCGCGGTTCTGCAGCAGAAGCTGGCCGCGGCCGGATTCGACTACGAAATAGTGAATGCAGGCGTATCGGGCGACACATCGACCGGTGCGCTTCGACGGCTGTCGCGCGCGCTCGACGGCGACGTGCGCGTCCTCATCGTCTCGATCGGCGCCAACGACGGATTGCGGGGCGTCCCTGTCGCCACGATGAAGTCGAACATCGACCGGATCATTTCGACGGCGCACGAGCGGGGCATCTCGGTCGTGCTCTGTGGGATGGAAACGCCGCCGATGCGCGGCATGGACTATTCGGTCGCGTTCCATAACGCCTTCACGAACCTCGCGGCGAAGTACAGGGTGATGTTCGTGCCGTTCCTGCTCAAGGACGTCATCCTGGACGCAAACATGCTGCAGCCGGACCACGTGCACCCCAACGCCGCCGGCGCGCGCCGGATCGCGGACAACGTCTGGCCGTACCTGGAAGGCGTCCTCCGCGCGCTCGCGTCGCAGTCGTGACCATGACGCGGCGGCTGCTTTTCTGTCTCCTGTGGGTCGCGATCGTCGCGCCGGCTCACACGGCGGAGCCCATTCACTATCGCTTCTCGTTCCCGGAGCCGCAGCATCGCTGGATGCAGGTCGAGGCGACGTTTCCCGATCTGCCGCGCGGCACGCTCGAGTTGCGCATGAGCCGCTCTTCGCCAGGCCGCTACTCGTTGCACGATTTCGCGAAGAACGTCTACGACGTCCATGCGTTCGGCGCCGACGGCCGCGAGCGGCCGACGACGCGCCCGGACGCGTATGGCTGGAATGTGGCGGATCCCGGGGGCACGGTCACCGTCCGTTACAAGGTGTACGGCGACCGCGTGGACGGCACATATCTCGCGGTCGACACGACACACGCGCACATCAACATGCCGGCGGCGATCATGTGGGCGCGAGGGCTCGACGACCGTCCCTCGGCCATCACGTTCACCGAGCCGGCGGGCATGCGTTGGCAGGTGGCGACGCAGCTGCACGGCGAGGGCCTCGAGTTCACGGCCCCGAATCTCCAGTACCTGATGGACAGCCCGGCGGAGTTCGGGCCGATCGCCATGCGTTCGGTCGTCGTCGGCGGCAGCCGTTTCCGCTTCGCGCTCCACCACGCCGGTACGGACGCGGAGCTCGACAGCTACATGCGCGACGTCGAGAAGATCGTGGCGCAGGAAGGCGCGATCTTCGGCGAGTTCCCGC
>Ga0310810_10011757_pt1 | contig 10240 bp, 9 predicted proteins | sample NCmetagenome_FD_207641 | JGI IMG/M metagenome (GOLD analysis project Ga0310810, IMG submission 207641) | Soil microbial communities from experimental microcosm in Duke University, North Carolina, United States - NC | ecosystem: Engineered > Artificial ecosystem > Soil microcosm > Unclassified ...
GGATTCGCTGCAGGTGTCCTACACCCTGTCGCGAAGCTACCTCGATGGTGTGGACTTCTTTCTCACCACCCGTGGCACCCAGCGAACGCCTCGGGAGCGCGGATACAACCCGACCGATCAACGCCACAACCTGAGTGTTGCAGGCACGATCACGTTGCCCTGGCAGGTGCAGATCGCCGGCATCCTCAAGCTGGTGAGCGGATCGCCGATCAAGGTGCAGGCGGGTCCGGACCTCGACGGCGACACCACGCCAACCGGCGACCGTCCGCCCGGCATTCCCATCACAGTCGGCCGGGAGCGCATCGACCAGTCGCTCGCCGCCATCAACGCGTTCCGGGCGACGGTTTCCCAACCGCCGATCGATCGCGCCCTGTTGTCGCTTGATCCGTATCGGACCCTGGATCTGCGCATCGCGAAAACCATTGCGCTGAGGCGCTCCCACCGCCTCGAACTCCTGATCGAAGGCTTCAACCTGACCAATCACGTCAACTTCAGACCTCCGGTTGCAAGCGGTCAGCCCGAAGCCGGCGTCAGCATCAACGCCGCGTCATTTCTGCTCCGGACGTCCGCGCGCGACGCGCGACAGATTCAATGGGGAGGCCGTTACCGCTTCTGAATCCCGGGGGCCCAGGCCCGGCGGGAAGGGTTCTCTCCACTTGACTCCCCAGTGGAGCTCTGGTTTGCTCCGCTGCGATGGCCAGTGAAGAGGGCGACCGAGAGTGATCGGCGCCGCTTCGGTGCTACCATGCGCCCGCAGGAGGACGCATGACCTGGACACGCCGTGCATTTCTGACCGCTGCACCGGGGCTCGTGATTGGCGCCCGCGTCGCCGGCGCCGCGGCGCAGGGCGCGAACGATCGGATCCGCATCGGCGTCATCGGCACGGGCGGCAGGGCCCGCGGGTTGATGACGCAGTTGAAGCGCCTGCCGGGCGCCGATCTCGTCGCCGTCTGCGACGTTTACGAGCCGCGGCTTCTTCAGGCCGCCGAGATTGCGGGCGCCGCCGCGGCGAAAACCGCCGACTACCGCAGGATCCTCGACGATCGTCAGATCGACGCCGTCGTCATCGGGACGCCCGACCACTGGCACAAGACGATCGCGCTGGATGCAGTCGCCGCCGGCAAGGACGTGTATGTCGAAAAGCCGGTGTCGCACACCATCGCCGAAGGCGCCGAAATGGTCAGGGTGATCGAGGCGTCGAAGCAGATCGTCCAAACCGGCACGCAGCAGCGGAGCTGGGATCACTTCGTGCTCGGCAAGCAGATCATCGACTCAGGACGGCTCGGCCAGATTACGTTCGTGCATACGTACTGGTATCAGCACGCGACGGCCGGCAATTACACCCCCGTGTCGCTCGATAAGCTGGATTGGAAGCGGTGGCTCGGTCCGGCGCCCGATCAGGCGTTCAAGCCGGAGCGTTTCTACCAGTGGCGTCATTTCTGGGATTACGGCGGCGGCTGCATCACTGACCTGATGACGCACTGGATCGACGTCGTGCATTGGTACATGAACGTCGAGGCGCCGGCATCAGCCGCAGTCACCGGACACAACTACAACATCAAGCTGTGGGAGGCGCCCGATACGGTCGCCGCGACGCTCGAGTTTACGAACTTCATCGCCGCGTACCTTGGCACCTACGTCAGCAAGGTCGACGATGGCGGGCTCGAGTTCCGCGGCGAGCGCGGCACGCTCAAGATCGATCGGGCCAGGCTCGCCTTCTATCGCGACGATGCCGCGTACGCGGCCGGCACGCTCACACCGGAGCCCGACATCTACGTCCGATCGAGCGGCGACGGCACGGTGACGCACCTGCAGAACTGGCTGGATTGCATCAGGAGCCGCAAGCAGCCGAACGCGCACATCCGCGTCGCGCATCACGCGGCGCGCACGTCACACATCGCGAACGCGGCGCTGCGAGCGGGCCACACGGTGCGGTGGAACCCGGCGACGGGAGACATCACCCCGGGCCCGGGGGCAGCTCCAGCAGCTTGATGTTACGGAAGTGGATCTCCGCGCCTTCCGACTCGAGGCAGAGATAGCCCTTCTTCTGCGTCGAGCGGCTGACGCCGTTCACGAACACGCCATTCACCGCGAGCTTGACGACCCCGTCGACCGCGACGACGTCGTAGGTATTCCATTCGCCGCGCCCTTTCGCCCGGTTCTCGATCGACATGCTGCGTTCGCCGCGCGGATTGTCGGGCACGGTCTTGACGCCGCCGACGCCGAACAGCTCGCCGTGCACGTACGCGATTGGCGGGACGATGCCGTTGCGGGTATTCAGCTTCGGCCAGTCGAGCTCGAGCATCTGCACCTCGACGCCGTTCGGCAGCCGCGATTCCGGGTTCGCAGTCGCGTTGCTCCAGATGAAGACGCCCGAGTTGCCGCCGGGCTCGATGTGCATCCACTCGATGTGCAGCATGAAGTTCTCGTACTGCTTCTCGCTGCGCATGACCCCGATCGGATGGCCCGAACAGATCAGGACGCCGTCCTTGACCCGCCATGTGTCTTCCGCGGTGTTGACGTTGACCCACCCGGTGAGATCGCGGCCATTGAACAGGTCGCTGAATTCCGGCCCGGCCACGGCAATCACCCGAGGCGCGACCAGGAGTAGTCCCGCCAGAAGGGTCACGAGTCGGTAGCCTCTCATTCGCTCACCTCGCGGCCCATTATGCGAGACGAGACGCACGAGTGAACAACTTAAGATGAAGACATGACTACGACGAGCACGATCCCGGACGCGACGGCGCTGGCGCTCGAAGCGCTGATCACACCTACCGCGCAGGGCATCGCGAGCCGCATCCTGTCCAAGACCGGCGGCGGAAGCCTGACGTTGTTCGCGTTCGACGCCGGCCAGGGGCTGACGGAGCACACGGCCCCCTTCGACGCGCTCGTGATGGTTCTCAGTGGCCACCTCGTCCTGACGGTCGGCGGCGTCGAAATCGTGGCGAAGCCCGGAACGATCGTCCGGATGCCGGCGGGCGTCCCTCACGCGGTGGATGCGCCCGAGCCGTCACGAATGCTGCTGACGATGCTGCGGATGCCCTGATCAGCGCCGGTCGAGACGCCAGGGCCCGGCAGCCTGCTCCCCCGGCATCGCCTTGATGGACTCCGGCATGCGATCGATGCGGAGAACGAGGCGATACAGAAAGACGCAGACACCGAACAGTGCGGCGGTCGACAGCAGCGCCGGCAGCGCGACACCGTGATGCCCGGCGAGATACGACTCCAACGTCGCGGTCAACAGCCACATCTGGACGATCAGCACGATGATAATCATCACCATCGCCGCATCGATAGCGACGCGCCGCCGGTGCCGGCCGTGATTCGAGAGTCCTTTCATTCCGCCTCTCCCGGGATCATGCCCACCGCCACGAGATCGTCGCCGCGCTGCTCGAGGCGCACCTGGGGCAGTGGCCGCGGCGGCGGCCCCTGCAACACGCGGCCGTTGGCGGCGGAAAAATAGCCGTCGTGGCACGGGCACTCCAGTCGATCGCGCGCCGGAGCGTAGTAGACGGCACAGGACAGGTGCGTGCACTTCTGACTGAAGGCAGTGAACTCGCCGTTGGGGCGGCGCAGGAGAATACAGGGATCGTCCGGGCCGGGGTAGGAAAACAGCCGTACGGCGCCACGCTCGATTTCGGAGGCGCGCGCGACCACCGCCTCCGGCCACTCGCTCCGCTTCTCCGCCGTGACCGCCTTGAGCCAGATCCACGCGTTCCCCGCGACCATGCCGCAGCTGGTCAGCACGAGGAATTTTGTGAACTGGCGCCGCTGCACGTAGGCGTCCTCGGCCGCATACACCGAGAACTCCTCAGCCCAGGCTGGACCACCTCCCCCAAGGCTGCGGCGGTCAGGCTTCGTCGACGATCCATCCCTCGGGTCCATCGGCGCCTTTCTCCATATAGTCTTCGACATCGACGGCAATGACCCGCTCCGACGCCGGGGCCATCATGAATACCTTCGTCTTCACGTGTTCCCTGCCGAACCGGAAGTCGTTCGTCGCAACCGCGAGCCGCTGCTTCGCGATGACCTCGGGCGGACCGAACGTCAGCGCCTGGCTCGGGCACACCGTGGCGCACATCGGCCGCAGCCCGGCCGACGTGCGGTCGTAGCACATGTCGCACTTCATCATCAGCTCGGGGCCGACGTGCACGGTCGGAATGCCGAACGGGCACGCCAGCACGCAATTCGAGCAGGCGATGCACCGCGGCTTCAGGGCGCTTCGGACGATGCCGTCCTCCCCCTGCTTGATCGCGTCGGCCGGGCAGACCAGCGCGCAGGTGGGCTCGACGCAGTGCATGCAGACCATTGGCGTGGTGGCGATCGAGTTGGGCCGATCGATGTAGTCCACGTGGATCATCGATACGCCGCGGTGGGTGTCGCATTCGGCGCAGGCGGCCACGCAGGCGCGGCAGCCGATGCAGCGCGACGGGTCGACGAAGAACTCGTAGGCGTTCATGCCGGCCCTCTGGGCATCCATCCGGTCTCCTCGAGCCGCCACGATTCGAGATCCGGCGGCGGCTCCGCTTTCTCGATGCGGCAGGCCGACACCTTGTACTCGGGAATCTTGCTGCGCGGGTCGAGCGTGCGGTGTGTCAGCAGGTTCGCCGACCTCCGTCCCGGCCAGTGATACGGGATGAAGACCGTATCGGGACGGATGGTCTTGACGACGCTGGCCTGCGCGACGACCGCCGCGCGCCGCGTCGTGATCCGCATCCAGTCTCCCGTGACGATGCCGTGCCGCTCGGCGAGGCGTGGGTGCAGCTCGATCCGCGGCTCCGGACACTGTTCGACCAGCGGACCGATCCGGCGGGTCTGCGTCCCCGACAGGTAGTGACTGACGACTCGTCCGGTCGTGAGGAACAGCGGGAACGACGCGTCCAGGGGATCGCCGGACTCGCGCCACTCCGTGGTCTGAAAATGTGCCTTCCCGTCGGCGTGATAGAAGCGGCCGTTCTCGAACAGCCGGTGCGTGCCGGGATGACCGATCTCGGGGCACGGCCAGAAGACGCCGAGCTCGTCCTCGATGCGCTCCCACGTGATGCCGTAGTAGTCCGCGATGCCGCCTCTCGAGGCAACGCGGAGCTCCTCGAAGATCTCACGGGTGGATTGATACTGGAAGTACTGCTCCTTGCCGAGCCGCTTCGCGAGATCGCAGATGATCAGAGCGTCCGACCTCGCGTCGCCCGGCGGCTCCACCGCCTTGTTGATCTTCTGGACGCGTCCCTCGGCGCTGCAGACGACCCCTTCGTCCTCCTCGTGCATGCTGCCGCACAGCACCAGGTCGGCGTGGTGAGCGGTTTCGGAGAGAAAGAAGTCGATCACACCGAAGAACTCGAGCCTGGACAGCGCTTCGCGCGTGAAGTTGGCGTCGGGCAGCGAGACCAAGGGGTTGAAGCACATCGACAAGAGCGCCTTGATCTCCCCGCGATGGATCGCGTCCATGATTTCCTGCGCCGACAGCCCGGGTCCGGGCAGGCTCTCGGGCTCGATGCCCCAGACGCCGGCGACGTACTTGCGGTGTTCGGGATCGGTGATGGACCGCATGCCGGGGAGCTGATCGGCTTTCTGGCCGTGCTCGCGTCCTCCCTGGCCGTTCCCCTGGCCCGTGATCATCATGCACCCCGCGCCCTCCCGGCCGAAGTTGCCGGTCGCCAGGTAGAGGTTGACCATGGCGAGGCAGTTCTCCACGCCCTTCGAGTGGTGCTCGATGCCGCGCGCGTGGAGGCCCATGGCGCGATCCGTCTGCCCGATCCAGTGCGCGGCTTTTTCGATCTGCGCGGCCGGGACGCCGGTGATCTTCGACGCGCGGTCCGGCGTCCATGCCGACACGGAGGCGCGGACCGCGTCGAACCCGGTCGTGTGCGCGTCCACATACGCCTGCCTGACCAATCCGTCGCGGCAGATGACGTGGAGCATGGCCAGGAACAGCGCCAGATCGGTCCCCGGACGCACCGGCAGGTAGAGGTCCGCGTTGCGCGTGATCGGAGTCATCCGCGGATCGACGACGATCAGCTTGCCGCCGCGCTCGCGGCACTGCCACAGATAGTGCGTGGTAATGGGCGCGCACTCGGCGGTGTTCGAGCCGGCGATCAAGACAACGTCCGCCGCCGCGAGGTCGGTCCACGGGTTGGTCGCGCGGTCGATACCGAACGCCAGCTTGTAGGCCGTGCCGGCCGACACCATGCAGAGCCGCCCGTTGTAGTCGATGTTCTTCGTGCCCACCGCCACGCGGGCGAACTTGCCGAGCACGTACGCCTTCTCAGTAATCATCGATGCGCCGCCGTAGATCGCGATCGCGTCGGGCCCGTACTTGTCCTTGATCTCCGTCAGACGGCGCGCCGCCAAATCGAGCGCCGCGTCGTAGGCGATCGGCGCGAACCCGGACTCGGTGCGCACGAGGGACGTGAGCAGGCGATCCGGATGAGTTCCCTGCAAATACCGCTTCACGCCCTTCGGACAGAGCATCCCGTGGTTGAACGGGAACTCTTCCCAGGGCTCGAACCCGACGACCTTTTCGTCGCGCACTTTCAACTGGATGCCGCACTGCATGCCGCAGAACGAGCAATGCGTCTTGACCAGGCGGTCCGGAGGACGCGACGCCTCGCTCCATCCGCCGGGCGGCTCGTAGTTCAGGTGCGGACCGTAGCCGCGTGCCAGATCCTCGATCCGGAGAGGCGGCTTAGCCACGCGCGTGTGCCTTCATTCTCAGTTGAGCCGTGGCCAATGCAATGCGCTTGCACGCGGGACACAGTCCCTGCCAGGTTTCCGCCGGGCCGTCGATGCGATAGTCGAACCCGAGCTCCGGCAGCACGCGGCGCAGATCGTCGATCTGCATGCGCGATGCGAAGCGCCGCCCGCACCTGGCGCACGCCGCGCCCTCGTCCTTCGCGCCGTGGGCCTGATAGAGCTTGACGCCCAGCTGCGCCGGGCGCTGGAAGATGTGGAAAAACTTGCCGAACGGCAGGTAGAGCAGCGCCCCGATCACCGTGATCGCGTGCAGGATCGAGAGGAACCCATAGAACGCCGCCCCCAGCCACATCGTCGACGCCGTCAGCGCGAGCCCGGTGATCGAAATCGCGAAGAGCAGGATCAATGGGAAAAAATCGGTGGCGAAGTCCTGCAGCGCCAGGGCGCCGCGGTCGCGCAGGCGTCTCCACATCGCGAGGCCCACGCCGGCCAGCACCATCACCGCCGCAATGTCGAGCCCGTGGAACAACAGCCACGACACCAGCGTGCGGATGCGGAACGACCCCACCGGGAACCCGAACAGGTAGGTCACGTACGTCATCTGGTCGCCAGGCGCCGACCCGAATTGAATCCACCCGAACACCAGAGGAAACGTGATTGCGATAGCGAGCATGCAGCCCCAGAACAGGAGCTGATGCATCCACCATCGCGAGCGCGACCGCTTCAGGATGAACGTCTGCCCGAGCAGGTGCGTGGCAAACGTGGTCCCGAGAACGCTCGCGCTGCTGAAGACCCCCTCCGCGCGCATCAGTTCGAAGGTGCGCGCGAAGAACCGCCGCGTCGGCGGCTTGTTCAGCCAGACGGCGTAGTGGTAGACGATGCCCCACGTGGCGACGATGACCGCGAACGTGTAAATCACCAGCGCCGGATCGAAGTTCTGCAGGTTGCGCGATCCGACCACGATCGCCGCGACGAGCAGCGCAGTCGCCATCGTCGCCCACGCCCCCGCGCGAAGCTCCTCGGCCTGCCGTGACGTCAGCAACGGGTGTCCGCCGCGCTCGATCGCGCGCTGGCGTGGCAGGAACAGCCGCGCATTCAGCACCCAGAGGCCCGCCGCCGTCAGCGCCAGGAGGCCGAAGCCGGGCCACACGACGCCGAGGCGATCGCGAAAAAACCCGAGGAGGAGCGGCGGGAAGAACCCGCCGAGCCCTCCGATCGCCCCGACCAGACCGGTCACGGTCGCGATGCTCGATGGGAAGAACTCCGGCACCAGCTTGAAGACGGCGCCGTTGCCCGCGCCGAGCAGCGCCGCGCAGCCGAGTGCGCCGACCGTGAAGGGCAGCATCGACGGCCACATCAGCAGCATGGCGAACGGCACGACGCCCGCCAGCACTCCTGAAAGCACGCGCGCGCCGCCGATGCGGTCCGAAAGCACGCCGCCGACCGGCCGCATCAGCGTCGCGAGTACCACGAAGCCGGCGGTGCGGAACCCGGCGTCCGCCATCGTCAGCCTGAACTCGTCGCGCAGCAGCGTGGGCAGGTAGACGGAAAACGCCACGAACCCGCCGAATGTCAGAAAGTAGAAGGCCGCAAGCGCCCAGGCCAGCCGCTCGCGCGTCAACACCGCGACCATGGCGGAGATCGAGGCAGGCCTGACCGTGACCGGCGCGTTTCGCGCGAAGACGAAGAAGAGCACGGCCCAGGCGGCAGACATCGCGGCGATCGTGTAGAAGACGGCGTCACGCCCGTAATACGAGGCCACGACCGGGCCAAGGAACACGGCGGCCGAGTGACCCATGTTGCCCAGGCCGTAGACCCCGAGCGCGGTGCCTTGCTGCTCGGGCGGAAACCATCGCGACGAGAACCCGACGCCCACCGCGAACGACGCACCCGCCATCCCGAGCAGGAACGCGGCGATCAGCAGCCGCTCGTAGGAGACTGCGCTCGGCACCATCGCCGCCGCGACAGCGACGAAGGCGAAGAGCCCGGAAAACACCACCCGGCCGCCGAACCGATCCGTGAGCATCCCGATCGGCAGGCGCGCGAGCGATCCGAGCAACACGGGGACCGCAATGAGGAAGGCGGTGGATTGGGCGGAGAGCTGGAATTGCGAACGGAAGGTCGGCGCGAACGCGCTGATCAGACCCCATGCGGCGAAGCCGAGGGCCAACGAGAAGGTGGCGTACCCGAGATTGCGCCATGCGCCAGACTGTTGCATCGCCAGGGCGTCCTGCTGCGTCACTCTAGTCCGGAAGGTCCTGGTTAGACCACTACTGTTTCTCGTGGCAGAACTCGCCCTCCCGTCGGCCCTGCGACCGTCACTCGCTCAAGCCGCCCGCGACGGCTGGATGATCGTGCCGATGCGAGTGCCCACGCGAACCACCAGCACCGGGCAGCGCGCGCCGCGGATGAACCGGTACGCCGCGCTGCCCTGCCGGAGCATCTGGAGCCGCGCCGCCGGCGGCAGCGGCAGGACGATCATGCCGGTGCCGCGTTGTCTGGCGGTCGCGGGCGTCGCCGGCGCGACCGACAGCCAGACGCCGAACACCTCGGCCACTCGAGCCGCGGCGGAGAGCGACGCCCGATGGTGCGGACCCTCGCCAACCGCGGCGATGATCGAACCACCGGGCCACCCCGGGCGCGGCTCACGGCAACCCGGCGGGATGGCCAGCACCGGTCCTCGGAACCGCCGCAGGACGGCTTCCATTGTGGAGCCGAAGAAGACCTTGGCCGCGCCGCGGCGGCCGTGCGTGCCCATGACGATGACGCTGGCACGGGTGCGGCGCGCGTACGCGAGGACGGCCGGACCTGGCGCGCCCGCCTGCGCGACGCAGCGGATGGCTGCTCCGGCCCGGCCGCCGAGGCTCGTTCGTACGAAGCGCGCGAGATCGGCCTGGGCGGTTTGCTCGATGAGGCGACTGTCGTACGCGGCCGCGGCCGCCAGCAACGGGTCGACAACATGGATGGCTGTGAGCCGCCCCCCGCGCGCTGCGGCCACCGTCGCGGCATAACGAAGGGCCTTCGCGGAATGCGGCGAAAAATCCACAGCGCAGAGGATCGATCGCAAGCCTCGCGTCTTGGGTGTTGGCATCATGGCGACGCTCCGGTGAAGTCGGACGCAATGCGGATACCACCCGCCGGGGCCGCTCCTGCCACGCCGAATATGGGGGCTTACGGCCACGTCGGCTGGCGACGCCGGCAACGGTGCCGGATTTCCGGCAGTGGCTGGCGGGCTCTACCGCTTGGCCGCGCGCGCTTGCTTCGACGAGACACTGCGATCCCCGCCGCTCTTCAGCAACTTGCCGATCTCGATCACCGTCACGGGAGACAGACCAACCGCGAGAGCGACCGCCCACTGCTCCGGCGCCAGGGCATCGATGCCGAAGAACACCTGCGTCCGGCCCCACGCGTGAAGCGCGAACTGCACCAGCACCGAGAACAGCACGACGGCCAGCAGGCGCAGGTTCGTAAATGCTCCGACGCTCCAGAAGATGCGGGTCGCGCTGCGCGCGGCGAAGGCGCGGAAGAGCTCGGCAAAGACGAGTGTCGA
>Ga0310810_10011759_pt1 | contig 10240 bp, 6 predicted proteins | sample NCmetagenome_FD_207641 | JGI IMG/M metagenome (GOLD analysis project Ga0310810, IMG submission 207641) | Soil microbial communities from experimental microcosm in Duke University, North Carolina, United States - NC | ecosystem: Engineered > Artificial ecosystem > Soil microcosm > Unclassified ...
CGCGGACGGGCGATCGGACGGGTTCCGCCGTCACTGGCTGGGAACCCACTTCTTCAACCCGCCGCGCTATCTGCACCTGCTCGAGCTCATCCCGACGGCCGAAACCCGCCCGGAGGTCGTCCGCCTCGTGACAGAGTTCGCCGACGCCCGCCTCGGCAAGGGGGTCGTCCTCGCGAAGGATGCGCCGGGCTTCATCGCGAACCGCATCGGCGTCTTCGGGCTGATGCAGGTGTTCCGGGCGATCGAGTCCGGGGATTTCACGGTTGAAGAAGTCGACGCCATCACCGGACCGGCCATCGGACGGCCGAAGAGCGCGACGTTCCGGACCGTCGACATCGCCGGCGTCGACGTGCTGGCGCACGTCGCGCGCACCCTCGCCGAGCGTCTTCAGGATCCCGCCGAGCGGGCGCAATTCACGCTGCCGGCATTCGTCGAGGCGATGGTCGAGCGGGGAATGACCGGCGCGAAAGCCGGACGAGGCTTCTACCAGAAGACCGGCGACGAGATCCTGACCCTGGATCCGAAGACGCTCGCGTACCGGCCGAAGCAAACACCGAAGCTGCCTGCGCTGGACGCCGCGCGCGCGATCGAACCGCTCGCCGATCGCATTCGGACGCTCTACGGCGGGCAAGACAAGGTCGGCGCCTTCCTGCGCTCGACTCTGGGGCCCACGCTCGACTACGCGTCGCGGATTGCGGCAGACGTCGCGTACAGCCCGGAAGACGTCGACAAGGCCATGCGGTGGGGTTTCGGCTGGGAGTCAGGGCCGTTGGAGACGCTTCGCGTTGTCAATTCCCAACCGCCAACCTCCAACGCCCAGGTAACTCCCAATGCGCAACTCCCAAGGCACCGGGTCGTTCGCAAGAACGCGGGGGCGAGCTTGATCGACATGGGCGACGGCGTCCTGCAGGTGGAATTCCATTCGAAGATGAACGCCATCGGCGGCGACACCATGGAGATGATCGGCGCCGGTGTGAAGGAGGCGTCCCGCAACTTCGCCGCGCTGGTCGTCGGCAACGACGGACCGAACTTTTCCGCCGGGGCCAACCTGATGCTGTTGTTGCTCGAGGCGCAGGAAGGCAACTGGGATGACGTCGACCTGATGGTCCGCTCGTTCCAGGGCGCAACGATGGCGCTGAAGCATGCGGACGTCCCGGTCGTCGTGGCGCCGGCGGGCCTCGCTCTGGGCGGAGGCTGCGAGATCGTGCTCCACGGCACGCGGGCGCAGGCGGCGGCGGAAAGCTACATCGGCCTCGTCGAAGTGGGTGTCGGCCTGATTCCCGCTGGTGGCGGAACGAAGGAAATGCTGGCGCGGGCGATGGAGCCGCTGCCGGCGGGCATCGACCCGCTTCCCCACGTCCAGCGCGTTTTCGAGACCATCGGATTCGCGAAGGTGGCGACGAGCGCGCCCGATGCGCAGCGGATCGGGTACCTGCGCGACGGCGACGCCATCACGATGAATCGCGATCGGCTGCTCGCCGACGCGAAGGCGGAGGCGTTGCAGCTGGTGCGCGGTTTCACGCCGGCGCGGCCGCGAGCGGCCGTCCGTGTCGGCGGCGAAGGGGTGTTCGCCGCGCTCAAGCTCGGCGTCCACCTGGCCTGGCGCGCGGGGCGCATCAGCGATCATGACGCCGTCATCGGACGGAAGCTGGCGTGGATTCTGGCCGGCGGGAATCTCCAGCATCCGGGAACGCTGGCGGAACAGGCGCTGCTGGATCTCGAGCGCGAAGCCTTTCTGAGTCTGTGCGGCGAGCGCAAGACGCTCGAGCGCATCGCGCATACGTTGAAGACGGGGAAACCGTTGCGGAATTGACGATCAACAGGAGGGCCAGAAGACCAGGAGATCACCAGTTTCTCCTGATCTCCTGAATCTCCTGTTTAGAAGACAAGTGATGATCTTCGATGAAGGGTCAGGACCACCGCTCGTCGTGATCCCCGGCGTCCAGGGACGCTGGGAATGGATGCGACCGGCGCTGCGCGCGCTCTCGGCTCGGTGCCGCGTGATCAGTTACTCGCTCGGCACGGCGAAGACGTTCGCGGAATTGGTGGCGCAGGTGGGCGACGTCCTCGAACGCCGAGGCCTGCAGACGGCGGCGGTCTGCGGCGTGTCGTTCGGCGGCCTCGTCGCGGTGAAGTTCGCGGCATCGCATCCGGAACGGACGAGCGCCCTCGTCATCGTGTCGACGCCGTCGCCGTCGTGGGCGCCGTCAGCGGTACAGGCGCGGTACCTGGCGCGGCCGTGGCTGTCGACACCAGCGTTTCTGGCGACGTCGCCCGGCCGCATGTGGCCCGAGATTGCCGCGGCGATCCACGGCGGCCCGTCTCGCTTGCGCTTCTGCGCGGAGCACGTGGGGCGCATCCTCGCGGCGCCAGTCGTGCCGGCGCAGATGGCGGCGCGCATGAAGTTGACACCGGGTCCGGAGCTGCGGGCCGATTGCACCCGGATCGTGGCCCGAACGCTCGTGATTACCGGCGAGCCCGTGCTCGACCGCGTGGTGCCGGCGGACTCGACGCGCGAGTTCGTCGGCCTGATCGGCGGCGCGGCATGTACCATGATGGATGGGACGGGACACATCGGGCTCGTGACGCAGCCCGATCGGTTTGCGCGAATCGTAGGTGAATTCGTCAATGGCAGCAGTTCATGATCTGAAAGGACCCGCGGGCCGGCTCGAGGCGCTGCTCGACGCGCCCGACGAGACCCATGCCGCGCCGAAGGCGGCCGTCGTCTTCGCGCATCCGCTGCCGACGCACGGCGGGACGATGCACACGAAGGCGGTCTACCAGGCGACCAAGGGGCTCGTGCGCGCGGGCTGCGCCGTGCTGCGGTTCAACTTCCGTGGCGTGGGCGCGAGCGAGGGGTCCTTCACCGGCGGTCCCGGCGAAAAGGAGGACTTCACGGCGGCCCTCGACTACATGCGGGCGCGTTACCCGGACCTTCATCTCTGGGCGGCTGGGTTTTCATTCGGCGCCTGGATTGCGCTGGAGGTCGGCGCGGTGAACGACTTCGTAACCGTCCTCATCGGCATCGCGCCCCCGGTGACGAGAGAAGGCTACGACTTTTCCAATACCAAGCGGTCCACGAAGGCAAAGTTCTTCATCCAGGGAGAAGGGGACGATATCTGCCCGCTCCAGGACATGTGGAAGTTCTACAGCGAGCTTCCCGAGCCCAAGGAGCTGGTGATCATCGACGCGGCGGATCACCTCTTCGACGGGCATACGACGGAAGTGGGCGAGGCGCTCGAGGACCTCGTGAAAGACTTCAATGGCTGACGCCTTCATCGTCTCGGCGGTGCGAACGCCCGTGGGCAAGGCGCCGAACGGCGCGCTCCGCTATACACGGCCCGACGAACTGGCGGCGATCGCCATCAGGGAAGCACTGCGCCGCGTGCCCGCGCTCGATCTGTCGGAGGTCGAGGACGTCATCCTCGGCTGCGCGATGCCGGAGGCCGAGCAGGGTCTGAATGTCGCGCGCATCGCCAGCCTGCGGGCGGGGATTCCCATCAGCGCCTCCGCGGTGACGGTCAATCGTTTCTGCTCCTCCGGTCTGCAGGCGATCGCCTACGCCGCCGAGCGGATCATGCTCGGCGCCGCGCACGTCGTCGTCGCCGGCGGGACCGAATCCATGAGCATGGTGCCGATGGGCGGCAACAAGATCGCGCCGAACCCCGCGCTCGTGGACAGCTACCCCGACGTCTACCTGACGACGGGCCTGGTCGCGGAGAACCACGTCCGCGACTACGGGATTTCCCGCGAGGAGCAGGATGTCTTCGCGTTGTACAGTCATCAGAAGGCGATCGCCGCGATCGTCCTCTGAAGTGGGCGTACAAAACGGGGTCAGACCCCAATTTGCACGAACAGACGCCGGTTCGGGGTCAGACCCCGTTTTGGGAGTGGACGAAGGGCCGCGGCGGGATACGTCGATCGAGGCCCTGGCGAAGCTCAGACCGGCGTTCCATGCGAAAGGCACCGTCACGGCGGGCAATTCGTCGCAGACGAGCGACGGCGCGGCGGCCGTGGTCGTCATGAGCGGCGAGCGCATGCGCGCTCTGGGTCTCATTCCGCTCGGACGGTTCGTCGGGTTCGCGACCGCGGGGGTAGAACCGGAACGATTCGGGATCGGGCCCGTGCCCGCCGTCCGCAAGGTGCTGAAACAGATCGGGCTCACGCTCGATGACATCGGCCTCGTCGAGATCAACGAGGCGTTCGCGGCGCAGGTGATCGCCTGTCTGCGCGAGCTGCCGATCGATCCCGCCCGGATCAACGTGAACGGCGGCGCGATCGCGCTCGGCCATCCGCTCGGCTGCACGGGCGCGAAGCTGACGGCGACGATCCTGCACGAAATGGCGCGCCGCAACTCGCGCTACGGCCTGGTGACGATGTGCGTCGGCGGCGGTATGGGGGCGGCGGGGGTGTTTGAAAAGTGTTAACTCCCAACTTCCAACTCCGCAACTTCCAATTGACGCCCAAGCCGCAACCCCCAACTTGTTCGGGTGTTGGACGACTTGGGAGTTGGAAGTTGGGAGTTGATTGGGCGTTGGGAATTATGGAGTTGTGGAGTTGACGATGACGACAACACTGGCGACAACTAAAGGCGGTTCGTGGCTGATTGAGGACGCGCCTCCCGAAGGCGCCTTTACCCGCGAACGGCTGAACGACGAGCAGCGGATGATCGGCCAGACGGCCGAGGCGTTCATCGACAAGGAAGTCCTGCCGAACCTGGATCGCCTCGAGGAGAAGGACTGGACGCTGGCGCGGACCCTCGGCCAGCGCTGCGGCGAGCTCGGACTGCTGGCGACCGACGTGCCCGAGGCGTACGGCGGTCTCGATCTCGACAAGGTGTCGTCGGTCGTGGTCGGCGAGGCCGTCGGCCGCTGCGCCTCGTTCGCGACGACGTTCGGCGCACAGACGGGACTCGCGATCACGCCCATCCTGTGTTTCGGCACCGAAGAGCAGAAACGGAAGTACCTCCCTTCGCTGGTGACCGCCGAAACGATCGGCGCCTACGCGCTCAGCGAATCGGGATCGGGATCCGATGCGCTCGGCGCGCGGGCGCGGGCGACCCGGCAGCCGGACGGGAGCTTCCTCCTGAGCGGCGAGAAGATGTGGATCACGAACGGCGGCTTCGCCGACGTCTTCATCGTTTTCGCGAAGGTGGACGGCGAGGCCTTCAGCGCCTTCATCGTCGAGCGCGGGTTCGCCGGCGTCACAACCGGCAAGGAGGAGCACAAGCTCGGGCTGCTCGGGTCGTCGACGACGCCGCTCATCCTGCAGGACGCGAAGGTCCCGGCCGCGAACCTTCTGGGAGAGATCGGCAAGGGACCCAAGATCGCGTTCAACACGCTGAACTACGGCCGGCTCAAGCTCGGCGCGATGTGCAGCGGCGGCGCCCGTCTCGCAATCGAAGAGGCCGCACGCTACGCCGCGCAGCGCAAGCAGTTCGGCAAGCCGATCGCCTCGTTCGGCGCCATCAAACACAAGCTCGGCGACATGGTGTCGCGCCAGTACGCGGTGGAGGCGATGCTCTATCGCACCGCCGGCCTGATTGACGCGACGCTGGAGGGGGGCCACGGACCGCAACAGATCCTGGCGGCGCTGGAGGAGTTCGCGATCGAAGCGTCGATCCTCAAAGTTGCGAGCAGCGAGACGCTCGACTTCGTCCTCGACGAGAACGTCCAGATCCACGGCGGCAACGGCTTCGTGCGCGATTACCCCGCCGAGCGGCACTATCGCGACGCGCGCGTGAACCGCATCTTCGAAGGGACCAACGAGATCAACCGGCTGCTGATCCCTGGGATGCTCGCGCGCCGCGCCGTCAAGGGCGCGCTGCCGCTCATCCCGGCCGCGAAGCGGCTGATGGACGAAATCATGGCGCCTCCGGCGATGCAGACAGCGGACGACGGAGCGCTCGATGCGGAACGCCGCGCGGTCGCCGCGATGAAGAAAGTCGCGCTGATGGTGCTCGGCACCGCGATGCAGACCTACGGCGAGAAGCTCGCCGACGAGCAGGAAGTGCTGCTTGCCGCCGCGGACATCACCATCGACACGTTCGCGTCGGAGAGCGCCCTCCTCCGGGCCACCCAGTCAGACGGCGCCCTGCACCAGGCCGCCGCGCGCGTTTACGTCAACGACGCCGCCGGCCGGATCGAGGCGTCGGCGAAAACCGCGCTCGCCGCCATGGCCGAGGGCGACACGCTGCGCACACTTCTGGCGGCGCTTCGCAGGCTGCTCAAGGTGACGCCGATCAACACGGTCGTCCTGCGCCGGCAATTGGCCGACGCCACGGTTGAGCGGCGCACGTACCTCTTCTAAGGCTCTCCTGCCCCTTCTGTGGGATGTCGGGGCTATCGTTATAATGTCCACACCGGCCCCCCATGTGGATCGTTCGCATAGCACTGAATCGGCCGTACACGTTTGTGGTACTGGCTGTCCTGATCCTGTTCGTGGGACCGATTGCGATCGTACGGACCCCGACGGACATCTTCCCCGCCATCGACATTCCCGTGGTCGCGGCCGTGTGGGCCTACGGCGGCATGTCCGCGGAGGAACTCGCCGCCCGCATCGTCACCAACTACGAGCGCGGCTTGACGACGACGGTCAACGACATCGAGCACATCGAATCGCTCACGCTGCGCGGCACGTCGGTCGTCAAGGTGTTCTTCCAGCCGGGCGTGAAGACCGAAGCGGCGGTGGCGCAGATCACGGCGATCTCGCAGTCGGTGCTGCGTCAGCTGCCGCCGGGGACGAACGCGCCGTTCATCATCACGTATAACGCGTCGACGGTGCCGATTCTGCAGCTCGGCCTGTCGGGCGTCGGGCTATCGGAGCAGCAGCTCTACGACCTCGGCGTGAATTTCCTGCGCACGCAGCTCGCGACGATCCAGGGCGCGTCCATTCCGCAGCCCTACGGCGGCAAGCAGCCGCAGATCCAAGTCGACCTCAACCCGGTGTCGCTCCAGGCGAAGGGGCTGGCGCCAACCGACGTCGTCAACGCCATTGCGGCGCAGAACCTGATCCTGCCCGGCGGCACGTCGAAGATCGGCGGGCTCGAATACGATGTGCGGCTCCACGGCAGCCCGGACCGCGTCGAGGAGCTCAACGACCTGCCGATCAAGCTCGCGAACGGGTCGCCCATCTACATCCGCGACGTCGCCCACGTCCGGAACGGCTTCCCGCCGCAGACGAACATCGTCCGCGTGAACGGGCAGCGGGCGTCGATGCTGACGGTCATGAAGTCGGGCAACGCCTCGACGCTCGACATCATCAACCGCATCAAGGCCGCGCTGCCGCGGATCCAGGCCGGGTTGCCGCCCGAGCTCGAGATCAAGCTGCTGGCCGATCAGTCCGTCTTCGTCCGCGCCGCGATCCAGGGGGTGCTCCGCGAGGCGGTCATCGCCGCGGTGCTCACCGCGCTGATGATTCTGGTCTTTCTCGGCAGCTGGCGCAGCACCGTCATCATCGCCGTCTCGATCCCGCTGTCGATTCTCACCTCGATCATCGTGCTGAGCGCGCTCGGCGAGACCATCAACATCATGACGCTCGGCGGGCTCGCCCTCGCCGTGGGCATTCTCGTGGACGACGCGACCGTCGCGATCGAGAACATCAACTGGCATCTGGAACAGGGAAAGGACCTGGAGCCGGCGATCCTCGACGGCGCCGATCAGATCGCGATCCCCGCCTTCGTCTCGACCATCTGCATCTGCATCGTCTTCGTGCCGATGTTCTTCCTCACCGGCGTCGCCCGCTACCTGTTCGTACCCATGGCGGAGGCGGTGGTCTTCGCGATGCTGGCGTCGTACGTCCTCTCGCGGACGCTGGTGCCGACGATGGCGAAGTACCTGCTGAAGGCGCATCAGCCGCATGATCACGGCACGCCGGCTTCCTTCTTCGGACGGGTTCAGCGATCGATCGACGGCGGTTTCGTCCGGCTGCGCGCGGCCTACGGCGCGACGCTCGAGCGTTGTCTGTCCCGCCGCGGCCTGTTCACGACGGGCTTCCTCGCTGTCTGCGGGATCTCGTTCCTGCTGGTGCCGTACGTCGGACAGGATTTCTTCCCCGACGTCGACAGCGGCCAGTTCAAGCTCCACCTGCGGGCGCCGACCGGCACCCGAATCGAGGAAACGGCGAGGCTGGCCGATGCCGTCGAGGACACGATCCGCGAAGTCATCCCCGCGCGGCAGATCGTCAGCGTGCTCGACAATATCGGCCTGCCGTACAGCGGGTTGAACCTGGCGTATACGAACTCGGCGCCGATCGGCGCACAGGATGCCGACATCCTGGTCGCCCTGTCGTCCGATCACCCGCCGACCGCCCCGTACATCCATGATTTGCGGCGGCGGCTCGAGTCGCGGTTCCCCGGCGTGCAGTTCTCCTTCATCGCCCCGGACATCGTCAGCCAGATCCTCAGCTTCGGCCTGCCGGCGCCGATCGACGTGCAGGTCGTCGGCCGCAACTTCGACGCGAACCGTGAGTTCGCCGCGAAGCTTGCGCGCCAGCTCAAGCAGGTCCCCGGAATCGTGGATCTGCGGGTGCATCAGGTGGCGAACCAGCCGGCGCTGCAGGTCAACGTCGATCGCACGCGCGCCGCGCAGGCGGGCTATACGCAGCGCGACGTCGCGAACAACCTTCTGATCTCGCTGAGCGGCAGCGGCCAGACGTCGCCGACCTTCTGGCTCAATCCGACGACCGGCGTCAGCTACGCCGTGGCGACGATGACGCCGCAGTACCGGATGGACTCGCTCCAGGATCTGCGCAACATCCCGATCACGGGCGGCGGCGGCGCGACCCAGCCGCAGCTGCTGGAAGGGATGGCGACCGTCACGCGCGGCGCCGGGATGGCCATCGTGTCCCACTACAACGTCCAGCCGGTCATCGACATCTTCGGATCGGTGCAGGGTCGCGATCTCGGCGGCGTGGCCAACGACATCAGGCCGATCGTCGAGGCGGCGACGAAGAGCCTGCCGCGCGGATCGCAGCTCATCGTACGCGGACAGATCGAGACGATGCGGACGTCATTCCTGGGATTGCTCGCCGGCCTCGCCCTGGCGATCGTGCTCGTCTATCTGCTGATCGTCGTGAACTTCCAGTCGTGGCTGGATCCGTTCATCATCATCTCGGCGCTGCCGGCGGCACTGGCCGGAATCGTGTGGCTGCTGTTCGTCACGCATACCACGATCAGCGTGCCGGCGCTGACCGGGGCGATCATGTGCATGGGCGTCGCGACCGCCAACAGCATTCTCGTCGTGAGCTTCGCCAAGGACGAGCTCGCGCGAGGACGGACGGCGCTGCAGGCGGCGCTCGACGCCGGGTTCACGCGCTTCCGTCCTGTGCTGATGACGGCGCTCGCGATGATCATCGGCATGATCCCGATGGCCCTCGGCATGGGGGAAGGCGGCGAGCAGAACGCCCCGCTCGGCCGCGCCGTGATCGGCGGCCTCACCGTCGCGACGATCGCCACCTTGTTTTTCGTCCCGGCGGTGTTCGCGATCCTGCACCGCCGCTCGCACCGCCCGGAGATCCCCGCATGACGCCGGTCGCGACACCACCCCGCACCGGCGGCTCACGCGGTCCGCTCATCCTCGTCGTCCTCGTGCTCGCCGCCGCGGCGGTCACAGCGGCGTGGGGGATCTACAGCCGCGGGAACGCCCTGACCGCCATCGCGCGCGAGACACGCGAGGCCTCGGTTCCGGCCGTCGCGGTGATCTCGCCGGCGCGCGGCAGCGCGGCCGAGGAGATCACCCTGCCCGGCAATGTGCAGGCCTACACCGACGCCGCGATCTTCGCGCGCACCTCGGGATACCTCAGCCGCCGGCACGCCGATATCGGCTCGCGCGTCAAGGCCGGGCAGGTGCTGGCGGAGATCGACACGCCGGAGATAGACCAGCAACTGCTCCAGGCGCGCGCCCAGCTCGCGACGGCCACGGCGAATGAAACGCTCGCGCGGACGACTGCAGAACGGTACCAGGAGCTGATCAAGAGCGATTCGGTATCGCGGCAGGACCTCGACAACGCGAACGGCGGCTACGAGGCGAAGAAGGCGGACGTCCTGTCCGCCGACGCCAACGTCAAGCGGCTCGAGGCGCTGGAGAGGTTCAAGACCATCTACGCGCCGTTCGCTGGTGTGATTACCGCGCGCAACACCGATATCGGCGCGCTGATCGGTTCTGGCAGCACCGCGCGCGAGCTGTTCCACATCGCTGCGATCGACCGCCTGCGTGTGTCGGTCAACGTGCCGGAGACCTAC
>Ga0310810_10011760_pt1 | contig 10239 bp, 6 predicted proteins | sample NCmetagenome_FD_207641 | JGI IMG/M metagenome (GOLD analysis project Ga0310810, IMG submission 207641) | Soil microbial communities from experimental microcosm in Duke University, North Carolina, United States - NC | ecosystem: Engineered > Artificial ecosystem > Soil microcosm > Unclassified ...
GAAGAGTTGATCGCTGCTCACTGCGGTTTCAAAGCAGCAATTGTTGCGAACGATGAACGTGAGGCTTCCGGGCGATCAGATGCGAAGTCGAGGCGCATTTTGAATTTTGGGCACACAACAGCCCACGCGCTGGAGGCCGTTACAAACTATCGAGTCTTTCGTCACGGTGAAGCGGTTGGCTATGGGATGTTAGTTGCTGGAGAGATCTCAAAGAACCTGGGACTCCTGCGTCAGGAGAAGTTAGAGCTGCTGCGCGAAGCTGTTCAACTGTGCGGTCCTTTGCCCAAAGCGGCTGACCTGGATGTGAGCGAAATCATTCGTTCGCTGCAGCATGATAAAAAGAGTGTTGGAGGAGAGATTAACTGGGTAATGCTGGAAGACATTGGTCAGCCCAAAATAGTCCGAGGGAGTCTGATCGGTGCAAAGCTATTACGTCTCTCGCTCAGGACCGGCCTGAGTAAGCGATAGAAAGGCGACTCTGCTGATGATCAAAGATCGATCCAACGAACGTGGCGGTTCTCGCCTGAAGTTCGTTATTGTAATGGCGATTCTCATTTGCATAGGCTACGCCGCCTATCTGTATATTCCCGTCCGCTATCACGCGTACTTGTTCAAGGATTCGATGCAGCAATTTGTGGACATTGCTTCGGCCCAGGGAAAGCCGCCGGCGTGGGTTGGCGAGCAATTGACTAAAATTCTCGACGAATACGAAGTGCCGGCGAATGCGATCATCACGCCAACAACTCTGGACAATCGCGTGCAGGTACGCGTCCAGTTTACTAAGCCAATCGAATTTCCAGGATATACCTACCAGTTTGAGTTTGATGAGACCGTGAAGAGCGCCGCGTTCTTTGTTCCAAAGTGAGCCTGAGCCAGATTTCAGATTTAAGATTTCAGATTTAAGATTGAGGTCACGAGCATAGGACCTATACGACTTATCGGACCTATTCTTGCTACAAACTACCGAGCAATCTTAAATCTGAAATCTTGAATCTGAAATAACCTTAGTGGGCTGCGCCGTCGAGAAAGGCTTTTAGTTTTCTCGAGCGCGATGGATGGCGGAGCTTGCGAAGTGCCTTTGCCTCAATCTGTCGAATACGCTCGCGAGTCACGGCAAAATGTTGTCCCACTTCTTCCAACGTGTGCTCTGAACCGGTTGTCCCCAATCCAAAGCGCATCTTGATTACCTTCTCTTCGCGAGGCGTCAACGTTGCCAGAACCTCATCTGTAATCTCGCGCAAATTCGAAGCGACCACGGCGTCTGCTGGATTGAGGATTGACTTGTCTTCGATGAAATCGCCGAGATGCGAATCTTCTTCTTCGCCAATTGGGGTCTCGAGCGAAATTGGTTCCTGGGCAATCTTGAGAACCTTTCGCACTTTCGAAACCGGTATGTCCATCTTCCGCGCGATCTCTTCACTCGTTGGTTCGCGGCCGAGCTCCTGAACCAGGGCTCGCGAGGTCCGGATCAGTTTGTTGATCGTCTCGATCATATGAACTGGGATTCGAATCGTGCGCGCCTGGTCAGCGATGGCACGAGTGATAGCTTGTCGAATCCACCAGGTGGCATAGGTTGAAAACTTGTAGCCGCGCCGCCATTCAAATTTGTCAACGGCTTTCATCAAACCGATATTTCCTTCCTGGATCAGATCCAGGAATTGCAAGCCTCGATTCGTGTACTTCTTCGCAATTGAGACTACGAGTCGAAGATTTGCTTCAACAAGTTCACGTTTCGCTTGTCCGGTTTGTTGTTCACCGATAACGATTGCTTGTAAGGAACGCTTGATTTCAACCGGTGGGATATTGTGATCGAGCTCGATCTGTATCAGGCGTTTTTTTGCGGCCACAATGCGACGTTTGAACTCTTTTTGATCGTCAGCTTTTAGACGCTTGCGGCTAAGACGCTCGCTATACGTATCGATTTCGCGATCCGCTTCGCGAACTGATTTCTGAACAGCGCGAATCGCATTGATTAGTCGCTGGCGCGCGCGTTCGGTAAGATTTAACCGCCCGATTTCCTGCGCTACTTCAAGACGCAGGCGGGCAACTCTGCGTCGCAAGCGCGTGATCTTCCTGGTCTTCTTTCCGCGCATCGCCTGTTGTTCATCGCGTAGCTTTTCCCATTCTTTTAATGCGGCTTTGTATATCTTGCTGATGTTCGTTACGCCTTCAATCGTCCAGGCGCGATACTCCTCGGCTTTGTCTTCATCGCCCGTTAGTTCGGCTTGTTCAGAAAAAGTAACGGTTTCGCGGATATTCAATCGGCCGGCTTCGAGTTCCTCGCCGATCTTGAGAAGCTCACGAACTGCAATTGGCGAACGAGAAATTGCCTTTTGAGTTTTTAGTTGACCGCGTTCGATTCGTTTTGCAATCGCTACTTCGCCCTCGCGAGTAAGGAGCGGAACGACGCCCATTTCTCTCAAGTACAAACGAACCGGATCGTTTGTCTTCTCGAGAGTCCCTGCCGAAAGATCGAGTTCGATCTCTTCGTCCAGATCCTCTTCTTCGTCCGCAACAACAACGGCTGCCTGTTCCAATAGGCGTTCATCGGAATCCGCAACGGCGATGTTGGAGCCTTCCAGTTTCTGAAGGACATCCTCGATATCGTCCGGCGATACGACGTTATCCGGTAGTTCGCGATTCAGATCGTCAAACGTCAGATATTTCTTATCGCCCCCCAGTTCGAGCAGCCGCTCCATGACGTCGTCCCGATCTTTGTCTTCGATACTCAACTTACTAACTCCATGCCGGGCAAGTGGCCGAAGATTCTTGCAAACGCTGTGCTCTCCATCAGATTTCAGCCTGGGCGATCTGGCTTTGAGGTTCAAAACTCTTCCGCCGTAAATCCAACCCACACTTTTCCGTAATTAATTCGATCGCCTTTTTCTCGTCGCCATCACGTTCGGCAGCAGCAATCTCCGAACTTAACTCGCGAATTCGTCGATCTATGTTCACCAGATGGAGCGCGTCGAGACACTTTTCCACAGTGACTCGCAAATCTGTCCCACTTTCCATGTTAGTAACGACACTCTCCATTAAAAGCATCGGCAACAGTTGTTGTGCCGCAGCGTCCCCTTCTGTCTTTTCGGCCAAATGTTCGAAAGTCGGTTCGATGTTTTCTCCATCAAGTTCAATGAGTGCATTGAAGATTGTCGCGGTCGCGAGTTCCTCATAGTCTGACTTCTGCAGTGACGGCAACTTCTCCTGACGAAGATCCGCGTTTGCTAACAACAAGGCCAACAGTTGTTGCTCGGCGACCGTGGGTTTGACGCCGGTTCGTCGCAGGATCTTTTCGCCAGCGCTTCCAGCGAGGTGTGTCGATGCACGCAGCGAATACCAAAGCTCCCGACGTAAAGCGACGTCGTTTATCTGCAGTTGATTCATCGCCAGATCAAAATACTCGCGCTTCTGGATACGATTCTTTACAGCACGAATATACGGAAGCACCTCTTCGACAGCTTCCGCTTTCTCTGCCGGCCGGTGAAGACTGCGATCACGAAGCGCGTTTTCAATTACGAATTGTATGTGGGGCTGGGCTTTTGCTCGTCGCTGATGATACTCGGCTGCGCCAAACTTTCTGATGAACTCATCGGGGTCAGCGTTCTCGGGCAGTACGAGAACTTTAACCTCAATATCTTCGGCGAGGAGAATCTCGATCGACTTTTTTGCTGCCTGCACACCCGCTCGGTCGCCATCATAATTAACTACAACTTTACGCGCAAACCGGCTTAATAACTTTGCCTGGTCCGATGTCAACGCAGTGCCCAGACTCGCCGCAATGTTCCGAATACCGAACTGATAAGGCACCATCAAATCAAGATAGCCTTCAACGAGAATCGCAAAACCCGCACGACGAATCTCATCTCTGGTAAGGTTAAGACCAAAAAGGTTTCGTCCTTTTACGTAAGCGGCAGTTTCTGGTGAGTTGATGTACTTTGCATCCTCGTTCTTGAGTGTTCTTGCTCCAAAAGCGATTGGCCGTGCTTGAACATCAAACACTGGAAACATTAGTCGACCGCGAAAGCGATCATAAACGCCACCTTCATCTCTCTTAACGACGAGGCCACTGCGTTCGATTTGAAATTGCGTCGCGCCTTTATGACGAAGATAAGCGATCAGACCTTCCCAGCTGTCGGGAGAGTAACCCAACCGAAATGTTTGTCTGGTTTCATCGGTGATTTCGCGCTGCTCGAGATAGTCTCGTGCTATTCGAGCTTCACTACCGGTCTCCAGTTGTTTCTCCCACCAATCGAGTGCCCACGTGTTTAGTTGAACGATCTCATCCGCTTCCTGCCTCTTGATCTGGAAGCGTTCATCGTCAACCATCTTTGGCAGTGGCATTCCGATCCGGTCGGCGACAATCTTTATCGCATCACCAAACCCGACACCTTCAATTTCCTTCACGAAATTGAAAACATCACCGCCTTTGTGACAACCGAAACAGTAAAAAATTTCTTTTGTAGGACTGACTGAAAACGAAGGCGTCTTTTCCTTATGGAAAGGACAACACGCCATCCAATTCGCTCCCTTTTTCTTGAGCTGAACGTAATCCTGAATTACACGAACGATGTCTGACTGACGGCGAAGGTCATCAACGAATGTTTGGGGGTACCGCATGGGGCAGCTATTGTCTCAACTCAACCAGCGTTGCACCAGTGCCGCCCTGGTCTGGCGGTGCGGCAACAAAACGAGCTACGTGAGGGTGTTCCTTCAACAGATCTCCTATGGCACGTCTTAATGCACCAGTGCCGTGCCCGTGAATAATTCGCACCTGACTCAAGCTTGCCAGCGAAGCTTCGTCAAGAAACTTATCGACAGCATCAACGGCTTCGTCAGTCGTGTGACCAATCACATTCAATTCGGATCTGGTTGTTTCTTCTGCTGCAGCGAGGTGAAGTTCGGTTCCGGCTGAACGTCGCAATTGTTCCAATTTACTTTTTTGAGTTTTGGCTACGGGTGTAGCTTCAACCAGTTCGAGATTTTCGAGCTTCTCTCTGAATCTCAACGCCTTGACCCGGACTTCAGCTTCACCATCTTTCATCTTGTCTACTACGCCGATCGATCCAAACGATTTCAGTTTCACTTTATCGCCAACCACGATCTCTCGTGCCGGAGCTGAAACATAAAGAACTGGTTCGGCCACAACTTCTTCGGTTTTTGAAACCACTTTACCGTCGCGAACGATTCGTACGCCTTTAGACGCGACTTCGTCTGTCGCTGTTCCTGACTCGTTGCGGACAACCCTCGCGGCGCGTTGTGCTTCACGTTTCATTTCGGCGACTCGTCTTTGTGCTTCCCGTTCTACTTTCAATCGTTCAGCTCGATCGGAAATTCGAGAAACCAGGTCGCGCGCATGCCGCTCCAGTTCTGCGACTGTTCTCTGAATGGTCTGCTCAAAGTCAGATTGGCGCTGGCTTTCTCTTTTCGCTGCTTCTTTATCAAGAGCCGCAAACTTCTCTGCGACGGCAGCTCGTTCTTCCTCCAAAGCGACTCTGAGCCCTTCAGCGTCCTCCGCTTCACGTTTGATTCGTTTGAGATACTCAGCGGCTTGAAGCGTTGAATCCGTAACTGATTGTTTCGCAGTGGCGATAATCTGTTCCGGAACGCCAAATCTCTTGGCAATTTCAAGTCCGGATGAAGCACCAGCAATGCCGACGATCAATTGGTAAGTCGGTTGCAGCGTCTTTTCGTCAAATTCGACGCTAGCATTGATCACTCCCGGTTCGTTACCCGCGTACATCTTCAGACCACTGTAATGAGTGGTTGCGATTACATGTGCTTCGCAGAAGCGGCGAAAATGATCTACGACAGCGACGCCCAGGGCTGAACCTTCTTCGGGATCAGTTCCCGTTCCAACTTCATCCAGCAGTACCAAAGCGGGAGCTTTGCAGATCTCAATCATCCTGGCGATATTTGCTACGTGTGAAGTGAACGTGGAAAGATTTGCAGCAAGGGATTGATGATCGCCGATGTCTGCGAGCACAGAAGCGTAGAAAGGAAACCGCGCAGATTTCGCAGGCACTGAAAGACCAGACCTTGCCATCAAAGCCAACAGGCCGGTTGTTTTCAGAACTACCGTTTTGCCACCTGCGTTTGCGCCGGAGATCACCATCGCGTTCTCATCACCACTAAAACCAAACGACACCGGAATAACGCGCTTTCCGGAGTCTCGAAGATTCTCTTCCAACAAAGGATGGCGAGCCTCAACCAACTCGAGCTTGTCGTTCACATCGTCAACAACGGGAATTGCACAGTTGAACCGTGAATGAAAAACTGCCTTTGCATTTATGAAATCCAACTGGGCTACCACGGCAGCGGCCATTTCAATTCCAGGCAGCTGGGTCCGTAGCTCTCCGCTTAAGGCGGAGAGGATGCGGGCAACTTCACGCGCTTCAGCTTCATGCAATCCTTGCAGTTCATTGTTCGCCTCAACAGTTTCGAGAGGTTCAATGAATGCCGTGGCGCCAGATGAAGAGAACCCATGTGCAACACCGTGCACGCGTCCACGATGATCTGATTTGACCGGGATGACAAAACGGTCATTGCGAATCGTCACCAGTTCATCCTGGATGGACTCGGCAGAGCGGCGCATCAAATTCTCAAGCGACCGCGTGATTCGTGAACGCAACGCTGAAATCTCGTGACGTATGCGAGCCAGTTCCGGACTGGCCCGATCGTCGATTTCGCCGGTTGGCAGGATCTTATTCGCGACACGAGCGATCACGCTATTCAGCTCGCGAGGCAGATTCTCGACGACGCTCCACAACACAGGTGCCATTTCGCGCTCTGCCAGAATCGCGCTCCTTGCGGATAGTGCCTGTTCGCACAATTTTGCTGTTTGAAGAATCGCGATCGCATCAAGTGTGTTTCCCTCAATACGTAGGCGTGAGATCGTTTCAGCAGGATCCGCGAATTCGTTAAATGCCCAGTTCACTCCTCGATTGCGCAAGTTGACGCACTCTGCCAGTGCCGTTAACTCTTGGCGCAACTCGTCTACGTTGTTAAGAGGCGTCAAAGCGTTAACCCGCGCTTTGCCCGTCTCGGTTTGCGCGCCGCGCTTAACGACGTCGAGCAGTTGCTGATATTCAAGAATTGCGAACGCCTGACTGTTCATCTGATTTTGTTTGGTGAAAGGTTATCACTGCCGAAGATCAAGCGGTAGCAAGGCCATCATAATTTTAGGTTTCTCTGCGTCTCAGCGTCCTCTGCGTCTCTGTGGTTAAGTTGGTTCGTTGCGTCTCGGCCCCGAGCAGGAAACATGATCCACGAAATACACGAAACATCACAAAATAGACAGAGCACAGCACCGCTACCAGCTGGTGAGTCGCCAAAGCTACAATGAGCTAGTCACCACAATGTCGAGAGGGGGACTTTGAGTAATGGATGAGTTTGATCGCTATCGTGCCGAGATGAACGAAAAGCTGACTGGTGGTGGTCATCTCGGAATCAAACGATTCTTTGCACTTGATACACAGGCTTATGAAGATGGCGCTCTCGACAAACGAACAAAGGAACTGTTGGGACTTGTTGCATCCGCCGTTTTACGTTGTGACGATTGCATCACCTATCACATCAAACAATGTGCGGATATTGGTGTCACACGACCGGAGTTTCTCGATGCCTTCAATGTAGCGCTTGTCGTTGGCGGCTCAATTACTATTCCCCATTTGCGACGAGCAATCGATCGCGTTGATCAACTGTTAGAGGGAAAGAAGATTGAATCCACGCCCAAATCCCATCAACATTAGAAACACGAAACACTTTGTCGTGCGGCTCTTGTTGCCGCTGGTATTAGTCCTGACACCTGCGGTAACCGAGTCGAAGTATTTATTAAAGAAGGGGTCGCTTATGAGCATACAGGAGAGAGCCAAGGTTCGCGCTCCCGAAATAACCGGTGGACGCGGTTGGTTGAATACTGACAAGCCACTTTCGATCGCAGCGTTAAAAGGAAAATTCATCCTGCTCGACTTCTGGACCTACGGATGCATCAACTGTATACATATCATTCCCGATCTCAAGAAGCTCGAAGCGAAGTATGCAAACGAACTGGTCGTAATCGGTATTCACTCGGCCAAATTCCAGAATGAAAAAGAGACGGAGAATATTCGACGGATCATCCTTCGCTATGAGATCGAACACCCGGTTTATAACGACGCGGATTTCAGAGTTTGGCAAAGCTATAGAGTGCGATATTGGCCCACGCAGGTTTTGATCGATCCCAATGGTTATGTAGTTGGCGCAGTATCGGGAGAGGGGAACTATCAAATTATCGACGAAGCCATCGCGAAGCTTACCATTGAATTCAAGAAACGTGGTGAACTCAATGAAGAACCTCTTAAATTAGTACTCGAGCGCGCGAAAGTTGGTGACTTGCCACTTGCCTTTCCCGGCAAATTACTTGCAGATGCTCAAACCGATCGTTTGTACATTTCAGATTCAAATCACAACCGACTTGTGGTCACCAAGCTTGACGGATCTTTAATCGAAACGATTGGCACTGGCGACGCTGGCTCCGCCGATGGTTCATTCGACAAAGCAAGTTTTCATCGTCCTCAAGGGTTGGCCCTTTCCGGCGATCTTCTCTACGTGGCCGACACTGAGAATCATTTGATTCGACGAGTGGATCTGCAGAAACGCGTGGTTGAAACGATAGCTGGAACTGGTCAGCAATCGCTTGAACGTTCTCCACAAGGACCCGCAAGATCGGTTGCTCTCAGCTCGCCCTGGGATCTCCAGCTTGTTGGACAAACTCTCTACATTGCCATGGCAGGTCCTCATCAAATCTGGCAACTCGATCTGGCAAACAACCAGGTCTCAACTTTCGCTGGATCGGGTCGTGAAGAGCGCAAGGACGGCTCGTTGCTTAACGCGGGTTTCGCACAACCTTCAGGAATTACTACTGACGGTAAAAAGATTTACGTGACGGATGCCGAGTCAAACATCATCCGCCTACTGGATCCATCAAAAGATGAGGTGCAAACGCTGGTTGGCGGAGATTTGTTTGATTTTGGAGACGTGGATGCTGTCGGAAATGATGTTCGGCTGCAACATCCTTTAGGCCTGCTTTGGCTTCACAACAAGTTGCTAATCGCCGACACCTACAATCACAAAATCAAAGAACTCGATCCGCAAGCTCGCAGTGTCACCACATTATTCGGCACTGGTAAACCGGGTCAGAGCGATGGAAAGTCTCCAAGCTTCTATGAACCTGCTGGACTCACTGCTGCTAATGGCAAACTGTACGTTGCTGACACAAACAATCATGCGATTCGCGTAATTGATCTGAAGACAAAACAGACTTCGACGCTTCGCATAAACGGATTAACACCGCCGGCAAAATCGATGGAGACGTCTGCGGCCGATAGTGGACCCAATGCAGAGGCCCTTACTTTACCGTCGCAGCGTCTCCGAACAGGTTCAAAAGCATTTCTGACTATCAATGTCGATCTACCCGACGGATATCATTTGAACCCGGCCGCCCCTCAACGCTACAAGGTGTCAGTAGACAAAGAGAGTTCGATAAAGATCGACTCAAGTTTGGCAGCGCAGGTATCTAAAGAACTAACACTTCCCTTGCGAATACCGATTAGTGTTTTGCAATCTGGTGACGCCAGTATTCGAGCACAGGTTACTCTCTACTACTGTCGCGAAGACAATACTGGTACGTGCCGAATCAAGACACTGGTTTGGCAGGCACCGATCGAAATAAGCGACGCTGCTGATGCAGCAACTGAAGTGAAACTCCAGGGCAAACTGACGGCGGAGTGAATTGGAAAAAATAATAGGTCGAATCGGTCGTATAGGTCCTATTGTTGCTCACTTGCTCTGTCCTTAATCCCCGAGTAGTATCGTTGCTCCCCTAAATCTAAATCGAAGGAGTGAAGTCGATGGCTGACGAAGGAGCGAGGCGGACGGCTGACAAACCATTTCTCACTGACATCAAGACTTTGCGCGATCGAGCGCGTAAACACATCGAAAATGGCGCGGTCACGGAAGGTTATTCAGCGGATCGTGAAACCGTTATAAAGCTTTTGAACGAAGCGCTGGCAACTGAAATAGTTTGTGTGTTGCGGTATAGAAGACATTACTTCATGGCCACCGGCATTAACGCCGAGAGCGTTGCCGCCGAGTTTCTACAACATTCAAACGAAGAGCAAGGTCATGCTGACGAGATTGCGCAACGCATCGTTCAACTCAAAGGTGAACCAAATTTCAATCCCGATGGCCTATTGACTCGAA
>Ga0310810_10011761_pt1 | contig 10238 bp, 9 predicted proteins | sample NCmetagenome_FD_207641 | JGI IMG/M metagenome (GOLD analysis project Ga0310810, IMG submission 207641) | Soil microbial communities from experimental microcosm in Duke University, North Carolina, United States - NC | ecosystem: Engineered > Artificial ecosystem > Soil microcosm > Unclassified ...
GCGAGTGCGTCCGAAATGTCGTCGATGTCCTTCTCGATGATCGCCAGACCCTCGCGGATCTGCATAATGGTTGCGGTGTCGGTAATGTCCTGGGTGGTGGCGCCCCAGTGGCACCATTCGCCCAGGTCGTCCTTGCAGAGCTTGACGAGCTGCGACACCACCGGTAGCACCGGATAGCCGATACGCTCGGTCTCACTCTTGAGCTTGGCGATGTCGTACTGCTCAACCTTCACGTGCTTGAGGATTTCGTCGCAGGCCTCCTGCGGAATGATCTTCAGCTTGGCCTGCGCGCGGGCGAGCCCCGCCTCGAAGTCGAGATACTTTTGGATGCGGTTGCCGTCGGACCACACCCGCCGCATGGCCTCGGTGCCGAAGATGTCCTTGAAGATAGCAGAGTCGATCGTGCCGGTGGGCATGGCTGGCCTTTCGGATTTTTTCAGGCGCTGTCTTAGCAGTGGCGCGGCGCCCCGCGAAAGCGGTCTATTCGGTCTTGATGCCGGTCTTGGCCACCAGCGCGCGCCATTTCGCCGTTTCGTCGCGGATGCGTTGCGTAACCGCATTAGGCGCGCCGGGCTCGGGCTCGAAGCCCTGCTTCTGCAGGTTGGCGACGATGTCGGGCTCTTTCAGGATTTCGTTCATGGCGTGATTGAGCTTACTGGTGATCGCGTCCGGGGTTCCGGTCGGCGTCACATAGGCGATCCAGAGCGCCACGTCGTAATCCCTGACGCCGGCTTCCATCATGGTTGGCACATCCGGCAGTGAGGTAAGACGTTTAGCTCCCGTCGTTGCCAGTGCGCGCAGCTTGCCGTCGCGAATGTTCTCCAAAGTCGGGCCGACTGTGGCGAACTGCATATCCAGCCGGCCGGTGATGATGTCGATCGACGACTGTGCCGAGCTCTTGTAGGGGACATGCGTCATCTCGATCCCCATGTCATTGGCGAACAGCGCGGCGGCCAGATGGGCAAGACTGGCAAGCCCGGCGGAGCCGTAGTTCAATTGGCCCGGCTTGGTCTTGGCCAGCGCCACCAAGTCGGAAATTGTTTTGGCTGGGATGCCGGGGTAGAGCACCAGCACGTAGGGCGCGGCGCCGATCATCGAGATCGGTTTGAAATCCTTGATCGAGTCGTACGGCAGCTTGGTGCCGAGCGCCGGCGTCACGCCGTGCGTGCTGGCCGTGATCAGGCCGATGGTGGTGCCATCCGGAGGAGACTTGGCGATTATATCGACGCCAAGAGTGCCGCTGGCGCCGGGCCGATTTTCGACGATGAATTGCTGACCGAGCTTCACTGAAAATCTCTGCGCCATCAGGCGGCTGACGATATCCGTCGCCGAACCGGCCGGAAACGGCACGACGATGCGGACCGGCTTGTCAGGATAATTGTCGGATTGCGCCCAAGCCGGTGAAGCCAGGAGAAGCGCAGCAAGAATCCAACCATGCCGTTTCATGCGAGTTCCCGGGCCAGCCCTGTGATGAGTTGTTCGAAATCGTTGAGGCCATTGAAGCGCGGCGATCCCGCCATGCGTGGCGTCATGATGACATTGTCGAACGAAAGCAATTCGTCATCGTCGGCGACCGGCTCCTGATAGTGCACGTCCAGCGCGACCCCGCCGAGCTTGCGGTCGCGGAGCGCTTCAACCAGCGCCTCGCGGTCGATGATCGCCGCGTTGGCGACATTGATGATGCAGGCGCCGGGCTTGATTTGCCCAAGCTCAGCGCGGCCAATGAGACCGCGTGTTGACGGCAAAGTCGGCAGTTGCGGAACAATCCAGTCGCTTTTGGCTAACAGCGTGGATAGCGGCACGTGACGAGCTTTCAATTCGCGCTCCTCAACCTCGGGCACGCGCGTGCGCTGGTGATAGAGCACGGTCATGTCGAAGGCTCGCGCGCGTACCGCAATCTCGTGCCCGATTTCGCCCAGGCCAATGATGCCGATGGTCGCACCATTGAGCGCGCGGCTGCCGCCAAGGCGCGCATAGTTACCGCCTGGGGTATGGCGGCGATCGTACGGTCGATAAGAGCCCTGGAGTGCTTCAATACGCTCGACAGTGACGAGGCCATGGAGCTCGTCGAGCTTTCGCGCCAGCATTAGCATTAGCCCAAAGGCATGTTCGGCGCACGAAATATTGGCGCGGCGGCGCAACGTCAGAAGCTTTACGCCTCGTTCGGCACATGCTGCGGTATCGATGTTGCGGAGGCCCGTGCCGAATTTCTGCAGCACCTGCAACCGAGGCGCTGCGGCTAAATCCTCACGCGTGACACGAAACGACTCGACCACAAGCGCCACGCAGTCACGAAGGTTCTCGCGCATTTCCCCTTCCGAGGTCACCATGCGGACCTCGCACGGATAGAGGCCCTTCGCTGCATCCCGCACACGTGCACACCAATCAGAAAAATTCGGCTCGTCGGTGGACATGAAGTCGGCAAAGGCGGCGCGCCGTTCCTCGCTCGCGTTCGGATCGAGCACGAGAGGGATGAGCCGCGTGAACGGATCGTCCTCAACCACTATAACGGGAGGGCTCGGCACCGCTTGGGCCTTCAGTTCTTTTTCGGCTCGAGGTCGACCCGGAGCGCGGTGAAGACGCGGTTGTGCATCAGGTACGTGCCGGCCAGCACAGTCAGCTCCACCACCTCGCGCTCGCTATAATGCTTACGCACCGCGTTGAACACGTCATCGGGCACCTCAGGTCCGGCAACCATGGCATCGACATAAGCGAGCGCGGCGCGTTCGGTTTCGCTGAATTTTCCGGAGCCACGCCAATCCTTCAGCGCCTCACATTCCTCGAGCGTCACGCCATCCGGCACGGCGATGCCGGGGACGTGCTGTTGCAGCGCGTAGGCGTATTTCGCCGACTGCGCGATGCGCACGATGGCGATCTCGCGAAGCCGCGGCGTGAGCTTGGTCTTCCAGCGGATGGCGCCGATGTGCTCGAACCAGTTCATGCACACGGCCGGCGAGTGCAGAAGCAGCTTGTAGATGTTGATCAGCGCGCCCCGCCCGCCCTTGATCTTGGCAAACTCCCCAGCGAGTTCCGGGTGGTCTTTTTCTTCGATGTACGAAATGCGCGCCACTTAAGCCTCCCCAATCTCGCGCAGCACTTCCTGCGTGTGTTCGCCGACCTTCGGTGGCGCACGGTCGGCAGCGGCCCTGCGTCCGTTGATGGTGATCGGGGTTCGCACGCCCGGAATTTTGCCGCCCTTGGCGTCAGGATGCGGCAGATCGACCCGCATGCCGCGCGAAACTACCTGCTCGTCGTTGAATACCTCGCGCAAGGTGTTGATCGGTCCGGCCGGAACGCCGACCGCCTCGAATTTTTCCGCGAGCTCCTGCTTGGAGAGCTTTTTGGTCAATTCGAACAGGCGCGGAATGAGGGTGTCGCGGTTGACCACCCGCCCGGCGTTGGTCTTGTAGCGCTCATCCTCCGCCATGCTCGGATCGCCGAGCACCTGCATCATCTTCACGAATTGTCCGTCATTGCCGCAGGCGATCAGCATCCAGCCGTCGGTGGTCGGGAAGGTCTGGTACGGCACTACGCTGGCGTGGGCGTTGCCCATCCGCTTCGGCGGTTCTCCGGAGACCAGATAGTAGGTGCCCTGGTTGGCCAGCACACCGACCATGGTGTCGAGCAGCGCCATGTCGATGTGACTGCCCTTGCCGGTGTGCTCGCGCTCCTTGAGGGCGGCGGTGATGGCAAGCGCGGAATAGGTGCCGGTGAAAACATCCGCGAACGCGACGCCGAGCCGGGTCGGCTCACCGTTGGGATCGCCGGTAATGTCCATGATGCCGCCCATGCCTTGCACCAGCAGGTCGTAGCCGGCGCGGGTCCTGTACGGGCCGTCCTGGCCGAAGCCGGTGATCGAGCAATAGATCAGCCGCGGATTGTCCTTCGATAGACTCTCGTAATCGAGACCGTACTTTTTGAGTCCACCGAATTTGAAATTCTCGATCAGCACGTCGGAGCGGGCGGCGAGCTTCTTTACGATGCGCTGGCCGTCCGGGCCCTCGAAATCGATAGCGATGGAGCGTTTGCCGCGGTTGCAGGCGAGATTGTAGGACGAGCTGAGCCGTCCGCCGTCCTTGTCTTCCATGAACGGCGGGCCCCAGCCGCGGGTGTCGTCGCCGGCGCCGGGCCGCTCCACCTTGATGACCTCTGCGCCGAGATCGGCGAGCGTCTGCCCGGCCCAGGGACCAGCCAAAATACGCGCGAGTTCGAGCACGCGAACGCCCGCGAGCGGGCCCTTCTGCGGACCGGACATGTCGATGAAGTTCCTTTCCCGGATTTACGTAGCGATTTCTTGGCCGCCTTATAGCAGACTAGCGGACGCGGAAACGCTCGACGGCGGCCTCGTCGACCTCGACGCCGAGGCCGGGTGCATCGGGCAGGGCGACCAGCCCATTCTTGAGCGGCAACGGTCGGCGCACGACGTCCTCGGCCAGGTAGAAATGCGTCAGGCTCACGCCCCAGTCAGCCTTGGGCACCGCGCAGGCGAGATGCAGCGCAGCGGCGCTGGAGACGCTCGACTCCGCAATTTTGGCGGCGATGTTCACGGAGAGGCCGAGCTTCTGGCAGAGCTTGCCAGCCTCGATCGCGGCGGTGATGCCGCCCAGCTTGATGAGCTTTAGCGAAACGCCGCCGGCGCCGGCTTTGGCGTTCGTCACGATGTCGCCGAGTGAGTGAATCGCCTCGTCGACGCCGATGGGCACCCGGGTGCCGTGCGTGAGCTTCCTGAGGCCCTCAATATCATCGTAGGCCAACGGCTGTTCGACGAACATCAGCCGCGCCTTCTTTGTCTTTTTAACGTAGTTGCGCGCGGCGGTCAGCGTTAGCCCGCAATTGGCGTCGGCGCAGAGCGGCGTCTTCGGCAGCGCCTCGCGCACCGCGAATGCAATAGCGATTTCCTTGGCCAGCGGCTTCACGCCGATCTTGAGTTTGAAGAAGTTGAAACCTTCGTCCTGCTTGCGGAGCGCCTCGGCGACGTCCTCCTCGTCGGTCTTGTTGCCGAGCAGCCACATCGGCTTCACCGCGTTGCGGCGAGGCCGCGCGACGAGGTCGATCAGCCGCCGGTCCGTGGCGCGCCCAATCAGATCGAGCATCGCGATTTCGACCGCGGAGTGAGCACCGCCGTTGCCCAGCAGGGCACGGTGCAGCGCCGGGCGTAGCGCCGGCCAATCATGAATATTTTTTCCGACAAGCATCGGAGCGAGATGATCGCGCACGGCGGCGACGAGTCCGCCCTGGGTGTCGCCGGTCATGGTCGGGGCGGATGCTGCTTCACCCCAACCGACGGTGCCGTCCGCCGCTTCGATCCGGACCAGAAGGTTTTGTGCTGCGGCGATAGTCTCCGCCGACATTTTCATCGGAGTCTTCAGCGGCAAAGCCACCGGGATGGCGTCGATACGGTGGATCGTGAGCGGCCGCTGATCCTGAGATGCGAGCGTAGTCCGTCCGGTTTTTTCAAGCATCGCGGCCTCCCGTATGACCAGCCTTAGCAAAAAAACTCCAGGCGCGGAACGACCGGAGGAGCGTCCTGGCGTGGACAACGAGCCCCAGCAGGTTCGAAAGGTGCGACCCCGACAACGCTGGTGCTGGCGTTTGACGGCGGGCTATAACCGATGCCAAGGCCAACGTGTTCCTCGGTCTGGGATATCGATTGGTCGCGGGGTGGAAACGAACCAGTCAGGAGCACTGTCATGAAAAAAGTTGCAGCCATCGTCGCCGGCGCCGCCGCCATTTTCGCGTGGTCGGGCGTGGCCCAAGCGCAGACCATTCTGAAAGCTTCGCACCAGTTCCCCGGCGGGAAAGGCGATCCTCGCGACGAGATGGTGCAGATCATCGCGAAGGACGCGAAAGCCGCGAACGTCGGGCTCGACGTACAGGTCTATCCCGGCGCTTCGCTGTTCAAGCCGAACGATCAGTGGAACGCCATGATCAACGGCCAGCTCGACATCTCGTCGTTCCCGCTCGACTACGCCAGCGGCAAGGTGCGCGCCTTCGGCGCGACGCTGATGCCCGGGCTGGTGCGTAACCATGAACGCGCGCAAAAGCTGAACAACTCGGAGTTCATGAAGGACATCAAGGCGAAGATCGACAAGGCCGGTGTGGTTGTGCTGTCCGACGCGTGGCTCGCGGGAGCGGTGGCTTCCAAGAAGGGTTGCATTCGCAAGCCGGACGACATCAAGGGTCAGAAGATCCGCTCCGCCGGACCGACCTTTGCGGCGATGTGGCAGTCGGCGGGTGCCTCGATCGTCTCGATTCCAAGCAACGAGGTCTACAACGCGCTCCAGACCGGCGTTGCCGACGCAACCGACACGTCGACCGGCAGCTTCGTGTCGTTCCGAATCTACGAGCAGGTCAAGTGCATCACGGCTCCTGGCGATAATGCGCTGTGGTTTATGTACGAGCCGGTCCTGATGTCGAAAAAGAGCTTTGCCAAGCTCAACAAGCAGCAGCAGGACGCGCTGATGACTGCCGGCAAGAAGGCGCAGGATTATTTCGTCAAGGAAAGCAAGGGCCTCGACGACAAGATGGTCAAGGCGTTCAAGGATCATAACGTCGAAGTCGCGACCATGACGGCCGACGAGTACAACGCCTGGCTCGCAATCGCCCAGAAGAGTTCCTACGCGGACTTCGCGAAAGAGGTTTCCGACGGCAAGAAGCTGATCGACGAAGCGCTGGCGGTGAAGTAGGCGGACTGCGATCGGCCGGCGGCATTTAACGCCGGCCGATGCCGCTCTTTTCTGGGGCGAAGGACATTTCAAATGGATCGATTTATTCGCGCGGTGACGGTGATCTCACAGATTTGCGGGGTCATCGCCGCCGGGCTGATTGCGGCCGGCGTGCTGGTGGTCTGCGAGATGGTGTTCGTTCGCTATTTCCTGAACCAGAACACCATCTGGCAGACCGACTTCACGACCTACTGCCTCGTCGGCGCGACTTTCATCGGCAGTCCGTTCGTGCTGCTCACCCGCGGCCACGTTAACGTCGACGTGCTGCCGCACTATCTCGGGCCGACGGCTCGGTATTGGCTGGCGCTGGCCTCAATCCTGATGTCGCTGGCGTTCTGCGCGCTGGCGACCGTGCTGACATTCAATTTCTGGCATGAGGCGTGGACCGAGGGCTGGGTGTCGGACAGCATGTGGCGGGCGCGGCTCTGGATTCCCTACAGCACCATGCCGATCGGGCTCGGCCTGCTGACGCTCCAATATGTTGTCGACCTGATCTGCCTGCTGACAGGCCGCGAGCCGCCATTTGGAATCAAGGCGAAGGACACCGCCGAGGACGTGGCGCGAGCTCAGGCTCAGCAGGCGCTGGGAGGCGCGCCATGAGCCCGACCGCCCAGGGCAGCATCGTCCTCGTCGTCACACTCCTGGTGCTGCTATCCGGTGCGCCGGTCGCGTTTGGGCTCGGCGCGATTGCGGTGTCATTTCTGGTGATCTTTCAAGGCCTTGATTCGCTCAAGGTGGTGGCGGAGACCTTTTACACCGGCTTGCAGGACTTCACGCTCGTCTCAATTCCGATGTTCGTTATGATGGGGGCGGCGATCGGCTCGTCGCCCGCCGGCAAGGACCTCTATGAGGCGCTCGACCGTTGGCTCTATCGCGTGCCCGGTGGGCTCGTGATCTCCAATCTCGGCGCCTGTGCGATCTTCGCCGCGCTCACTGGATCGTCGCCGGCCTGCTGCGCCGCCATTGGCAAGATGGGCATCCCGGAGATGCGCCGCCGCGGCTATCCGGACGACGTCGCCACCGGTTCGATCTGCGCCGGCGGCACGCTCGGCATCCTCATCCCGCCCTCGATTACCTTCATCCTTTACGGCATAGCCACCGAGACCTCGATCGGCCGGCTGTTTCTGGCCGGCGTGGTGCCGGGCCTGATGCTGACTGGCCTGTTCATATTGTGGACGATCTTCATCATCTGGAAGCGTGGCTTCCGGTCGCACGCACTTGGGTTCCGCTATTCGTGGAAGGAGAAATTCCAGTCGATCCCGAAGATCGCGCCGTTCATCATCATCATCGTCGGCGTGATGTACACGCTCTACGGCGGTGTCGCGACGCCGTCGGAAGCCGCAGGCGTCGGCGCCGCGCTCTGCGTTCTGATGGCCATCATTATCTACCGCATGTGGTCGCCGGACAAATGGTGGCTCATCCTGCGCGACACCACCCGCGAGTCGGTGATGATCCTGATGATCATCGCGACGGCGGTGCTGTTCGGCTACATGCTGACCTCGCTCTACCTCACCCAGACGCTGGCGCAAGCCATTGCTGACATGCATGTCAACAAATGGGTGCTGATGTTGCTGATCAACGTTTTCCTGCTGGTGAGCGGCTTCTTCATCCCGCCGGCGGCGATCATCCTGATGACGTCGCCGATCCTGCTGCCGATCATCACCACGGCGGGCTTTGATCCGGTGTGGTTCGGCGTGGTCATGACCATCAACATGGAGATCGGCCTGATCCATCCGCCGGTCGGGCTCAACATCTACATCGTCAGCTCGATCGCGCCGGACGTCCCAGTGACCAAGGTGATGTGGGGAACGATTCCCTATGTCATCTGCATGATGCTGGCGATCGTGATTCTCTGCATCTTCCCGGAGATCGCGACCTGGCTGCCCGACCACCTGATGGGCGTGGCACAACACAAATAGCTTACGATTCGAAGATAAACCTTGTACCGACCGCGGAATGGATCACCTTGTCGCCCATCGCCTCACGGGCGAGGTCGTAAAACCGGTCGCCGCTGCAATGCGCCGGAATGAGGTAATCGGGATCGATTTCCTGGAATGCTGCAACGGTCTGCCGGATGTAACTGTCGTCCAGCGGCGGCACGATATGAAAGCCGCCGATCACTGCATGCACCTTGTCGATCCCGGACGCTTTCTGTGCGGCGCGCACCGTGTTGATGACGCCGCGATGGCTGCATGAGGTGAGCAGCACCAGGCCCTTGCCCTTGATCATATAGACGGTGCCGATCTCGTGATCGAAGTCGTCGGGGATGTATTGTCCCACGTTCTTGGCCGCTGGCATCTTGTCCGGAAAGCAGCCGAAGCCGTCAAAAATGCCGATGATTTCCTGCGTTGCTCGCAGCGGCTTCTCGAACGACGTCTGGCCGATCCGCCCTGTGGTGAAGGCATGGTCGGCGACCAGCGCCGGGCCTTCCGACAGCATCAGCGCAAGGTCCGCCTCCATGATGGCGCGGCGATCGAGCGTGCCGAAACTGCCGCCGGCATTTTTGCGCAGGCAGAATACGTCTTCGCCACCGACGAAGAAGGGTAGCCTGTTCTTGAGCTTGCCCTTGGCCGCCGCTAGGAAGCCCGTCATTCCGCCGAAATGATCGTAATGACCGTGGCTCAGCACCATGGCGTCGAACAATGATGGGTCGACCCCGAGGATCGACATGTTGTTGTTGAGCACTTCGGGCGTGTAGCCGAAATCGATCAGCACGTTTCGTGTCTCGCCGTTGGCCTCCGATTGAGCGTGCATGGCGAGGCCCCATTCTCCGTTAAGCGCAAGGCGGGGCGGCCGGTCGGGCGAGGTGTTGCCGCCGGAGCGGCGTTCGATGGTCAGGTTGCCTCGCTTCTCGGTGGGGACGAACTGGATCACCACGTTGTCGGTGACGATCCGCACGGCAAGCCGATCCACCTCCGGCACCTTGCGGCCGAGCGGGGTCGCCGGTGCGGTCCGCGAGGAGGCCGCCATTGCCGCCATCATGGCGGTGACGAAACCCGCGCCGCCGGAGCAGAGCGCGCTCAGGGCAGCCGGGTCGGTGATGCAATTGCAACCGCTGAAAAGCATCGTTCCCTCCCACGTCGTCATGGCTGGGCTTGACCCGGCATCCACGTCTTCCTTCATATAAAGAAAGGCGTGGCTGCCCGGCACCATAGCCGAGCAAAGCGACGGCGTCCTTCAGACGCCTATGGCGGGGCATGACGGTGGAGCAGGCTGATGATCCTTCTTTCCAACGGCGGCACCAACATCCAGCGGACCAGCAAGCCTTCGGAGACCATCCTGGTCGGCACGGTGGACGGCGTGGCGCTGCTGGCAAAAACCGATCGCGGCTGGGCGGTCAAGCATCGCGCTATGCAGGGCGTGTTTGTCTCCGGCGTCACCGCGCTCGATGATGGCACCTTGTTTGCCTCGACGCGCGGCGTCGGGATGGCTCGGAGCGAGGACGGTGGCTTCAAGTGGACCTGGATCAACAGCGGTCTGGCGCATCACGAGTTCTGGTCGTGCCGTGCTGGA
>Ga0310810_10011762_pt1 | contig 10237 bp, 6 predicted proteins | sample NCmetagenome_FD_207641 | JGI IMG/M metagenome (GOLD analysis project Ga0310810, IMG submission 207641) | Soil microbial communities from experimental microcosm in Duke University, North Carolina, United States - NC | ecosystem: Engineered > Artificial ecosystem > Soil microcosm > Unclassified ...
TCGCGCACGCCGTGGAGCCGGCCCCGAGCATCACGAGTGGAATGACGAACAATAGCTTACGCATTGACTGATCCTCCCTGCTATCGACCGGAATAAGACGCCGAGTTAACTGACGGGCCGGCGAGGCCCCGCGACATATCCCCCGCGCGCCTGCACGGTGCAGTTCTTCCGTGAGACGCGTACTTCGACCGCATGCCACCCGGGTTTCTCCCCGGGCTCGAGTGCAATCAGGTACTGCTCCCGCAGCTCGCCAACCAGCGCGCGCGCCACGTTGCTCGCCTCCGGCGTGCTCGTCGCGATGAACAGCTCCCCGCCCGTCCAGCGCGCCAGATCGGCCAGATCGCCGTTCAGCGCGCGGTTGCCGCCCTCCTGGTTCCGCGGATCGTCGATCGACGGCACCACCGCCAGCACGTAGACCGGCAGGTCGATGCTCGACGCGATGCGCGACACTTCGGCCGCATCGAGCTTGCTGGCTGTATCGAACCCGTCGGTCAGGACCACGAGCGCGCGGCGCTTCGTCGCGCGTGAATCCATCGAGCGGCTCGCCGACGCGATCGCGTCGTGGATTGACGTCATGCCCCACGGGCTGAAGTTGGTGACCGACCCCTTCAATCGATCGAGGTCGGTCGTGAAGGGCTGCACCACGTGCAGCGACGAGTCGAACGCGAAGATCGCCGCCTCGTCTTCGCCGCTCCTGAGGCCGCTGAGCAGGAAGTAGCCGGTCTCGCGCGCCCGCGTGAACCGCTCGTCGATGTCCATGCTGCCGCTGATGTCGAACATCAACGCGAGGCCGATGGGGCCGTTGTCGTGCTCGACCGCGTTCGGCCGGCGCACCACGCCGTTGTCGACCAGGAGGAAATCTTTCGGCGTCAGCCCGGTGACGGGCCGGCCCTTGCCGTCGCGAACGACAGCCCGGATAGTGACCAGGTCGATGCCGCCACGGAAGATGGGCTGGCCGTCCTGGACCTGAGGCGCGGGGGCCTGAGGGTCTGCCGGTGTCTGGGCCGCCTGGGCCGCAAGACGCGAGCAGAGCATCGCTGCCATCAGCAGCGTCGCGCCGGGGAGCCGTCTCAAACCCATGACGCGCTGGAACACATCAAGCTCCCTGCCAAGAACCGCTCGAGCCAAATTCTCGGGTTTTCAGGGAAAACCCTTAGGGTCGAAGGTGGGTGCCCTTGAAACTCCAGTCATTTCTACATGAGCCTCGAAGCACAATGTAAATAATACGTGCAATTGCAGAGCTTGTGGCGGAGGGTAAGATGCTCCCCATGGCCACGACAAGCCCCACCAGCATTCCGGTGGCCGACCGGGTGCACAACTTCACGTACGCCATCCGGAACATCGTTGCCGAGGCGAAAGCCGTCGAGGCGGCCGGGAAGACGGTCCGATACTTGAACATTGGCGACCCGATTCCCTTCGGGTTTCCGACGCCGCCCGTGCTCGTCGAGGTCGTCATGAAGGCCATGCGCGACGGCGCCAATGGCTACGTGCCGTCGCCGGGCATCCAGCCCGCGCGCGACGCCGTCGCCGAGGAATGGAGCGGCCGCGGCTTCCCGGTGTCGCCAGACCGGGTCCTGATTACGGCAGGCACGTCCGAAGGCATCGAGCTGGCGCTCACGGCCCTGGCGAACCCGGGGGACCGCGTCCTAGTGCCCATGCCCACGTACCCCTTGTACACGGCGGTGCTGGCCAAAATAGGCGCCGATCCGGCCTTCTACCGGACGGACCCTGCCCGCGGCTGGATCCCCGACCTCGAGCACGTTGAGAGCCTGATCACCCCCCGAACGCGGGCGCTCGTGCTGATCGATCCGAACAACCCGACGGGCGCGGTCTATCCGATGCCAGTCCGGCGCGCGCTCGTCGACATCGCCGAGCGCCACGGCCTGGTGATCCTCGCCGACGAGGTCTACGGCGACGTCGCCTACGACGGCGCGGTGCCGCCGCTCGGAAGCCTCGCGCCCGACGGCCCGATCGTCGCGTTTTCGAGCCTGTCGAAGGCGTATCTCGCGCCGGGCTGGCGCACGGGCTGGCTCGCGGTTGGTCGCAATCCCCGCCTCGACGATCTGCTGGCGGCTATGAAGAAGCTGGCGGATGGTCGTTTGTGCAGCAACGGGCCGACGCAGTTCGCGATTGCGCCGGCGCTGCTCGGCGATCGATCCCACCAGGTGGCGTTTCGCGCGGCCCTGCGCGAGCGTGCGGTGCTGACGACCAGGACATTGAACGCCATTCCCGGCTTCTCGTGTGTGGAGCCTCAAGCGGCCTTCTACGCGATGCCCAAGGTGACGCTCCCGCCGGGTGTCACCGATGAGCAGTTCATCGTCGGTCTGCTTCGCGCGACCGGCGTGCTTTGCGTCTACGGATCCGGGTTCGGGACAAGGCCGGAAGACGGATACTTCCGCGTGGTGTTCCTCGCATCGCCGACCGAGCTGGCGGCAATCTTCGCGGATGTCGGGGGCTTCACGCGTCAGTTTTTCGGGGCCTGAGCCGTCCCAGTCGCCTCGCGCGGTCCAGCCGTGCCTGCCGCACCACATGTCCGGTTTCTCGCTAGTCGCTGACTCCGCCTGGCGCGCGGCGGCATCGTATGCCGTGCTCGCCGTGGCGGCCACCTGGCCGCTGGTGTTGCACCTCGGCTCAGCCCTTCCCATCGATCTCGGCGACTCGCTGCTGCACTGCTGGATCCTGTCGTGGGGCGCTGACCACGTCCTGTCGCTGCTGCACGGTCACTTCGATGGGTTCCGTGGCTACTGGCAGGCGCCGATCTTCCATCCGGCCCCGTTTGCGCTGGCGTATTCCGAGCACCTGTTCGCCCAGGCGGTGCAGATCGTGCCGCTCTACGCGCTGACTGGCAACATCCTGCTGTGCTACAACGCGCTGTTTCTCTCGACCTTCGTGCTGTCGGGCCTGGGCACGTACCTCCTGGTGCGTGAGCTGACGAGCGACACGGTCGCCGCGTGGGTCGCGGGGCTCTGCTATGGGTTCGCGCTCTACCGGCTGCCGCACTACACGCACATCCAGGTGCTGTCGTCCCAGTGGCTGCCGTTTGTCTTCTACGGGCTGCGCCGGTTCTTCGTGACCGTCCGGATCGGCCCTCTCGCCGGCGCCACCCTGGCGTTGTGCGTACAAAACCTGTCATGCGGGTACTACCTGATCTTCTTCTCGCCGTTCGTGGCGCTCTACTGCCTGTACGAGATCGCCGATCGCCGCTTGTGGCGCTCCGATCAGGTCTGGGCTGGACTGGTGATCATGGGACTGGTCACAGGGTTGGTCACGTGGCCGTTTCTAAAGCCGTATCTCCAGCTGCGCGCGCTGGGTTTTCCGCCGCGCACGCTGCAGGAGGTGGCGGGCTACTCGGCCGATGTCCTGGGTTGGGTGACGTCGGCTCCGGCCAACCGCGTCTGGGGAAGAACGCAGCCCTTCTTGCGCGTTGAAGGCGAGGTCTTTCCTGGCGCGGTCGTATCGTTTCTCGCGCTGGCCGGGATCGCGGCGCGCATGCGGACGATCGCGCGGAGAACGGCGGGGCTGCGCGCATCGCGGAAGTGGCAGCGGGCGGTCCCGGCGGTCCTGCTTGGCGCCGGCGCTTTGGTCGTGGTGTTGATCCTGCTGGTTGGTGCAACCGGCGACCAGGTCTGGCGCATGGCTGGACTGACATTCCGTCCGCACGACCTGCTGCGGGCCTGGCCGCTTGCCGTCGTGCTGCTCGCGACCTCGCTGGTCCTCTCGCCTCGCGCGCGGGCCTCGGTGCGTGGCGTTCCGGGTTCGTCGCTCGGCTTCTTCGTGGCCGCCGCGCTCGCCGGCGTGCTCCTGTCGATGGGCCCCATCGTCACGTGGGGCGGTCAGCCGACGGAGCTGCCCGCACCCTACGCGCTGCTGTACTGGCACGTGCCCGGCTTCGACGGCCTGCGCGTGCCAGCGCGGTACAGCATGCTGGCCTCATTCGCGCTCGCCGTCGTCGCCGGCTTCGGCGTGCGCGCGATTGCCTCGCATGGCGCACGGGGGCGTGCGATGGTGATCGCGCTGACCCTGGCCTTTCTCGCTGAATCAACGGGCGCGCCCATTTCCGTCAACGGCCAGTCGAGGACCCCAGGATCCCCGCCCGACCGGATGTACGTCGGACACGACGTGCCGGCCGTGTACCAGGTGGCGGCGACGCTCCCGCTCGGATCGTCGCTGATCGAATTTCCGTTTGGCCGGGCGGCCTGGGACGTTCAGTACGTCTTCTACCAGCGCGCGCACGGACTGCCGATCGTGAACGGCTACAGGGGCGGGTTCCCGCGCTGGCACGATCGCGACGTGGCGGCATTCGCGAACGTGGTCGACTTGCCGGAGCTGGCCTGGGACGTATTGCGGCGAACCGGCGCCTCGCACGCGATCCTGCATCGCGGGGCCTACCCCGATGCCGGCGCCGACATCATGGAGCGGTGGCTGCTCGCGCGCGGGGCCAGGGAGGTATCGGTCGCGGGCCCCGACCGGCTCTACGCGCTGCCATCGCCCTGATAGAGTGTGCAGACATGGCCACCACGCGAATCGACCCGCTCGGTTACCTGACAGTGGAACTCGAGGCGCTCAAGGCGCAGGGCCTGTACCGGCACCTCCGCGTGCTCGAGGACGAGCAGCGTGCGCACACGACCTTTGACGGCCGCTCGGTTGTGAACCTCTCGTCGAACAACTACCTCGGGCTGACCACGCATCCGCGTCTTCGTGCGCGGGCGATGGAGGCACTCGAGCGCTACGGCGTCGGGACGGGCTCGGTCCGAACGATCGCCGGCACGATGAGCCTGCACGTGGAACTGGAGCGGCGGCTCGCCGAGTTCAAGCGCACCGAAGCGACAGTCGTGTTCCAGAGCGGCTTCACCGCTAACGCCGGCACCGTGTCGGCCCTGCTTACGAAGGACGACGTCGTCATCAGCGACGAGCTGAACCACGCGAGCATCATCGACGGCTGCCGGCTGAGCCGCGCCGCGATCAAGGTGTTCGCTCACAAGGACGTCGACGGGGCTCGCCGCATCCTACGTGACCTGCCCGCCTCGCAGCGGAAGCTGCTCATCACCGACGGCGTGTTCAGCATGGACGGCGACCTCGGGCCCCTGCCGGACCTGTGCGCCCTCGCGGAGGAGTACGGCGCGATCATGATGGTGGACGATGCCCATGCGAGCGGCGTGTTCGGCCGCAACGGGCGCGGCACGATCGATCACTTCGGGATGCACGGCCGCGTGGACATCCAGGTGGGCACGCTCTCGAAGGCCATCGGCGCGCTCGGCGGCTACGTCGCCGGGACAAGCGCGCTCATCGACTTCCTGAGCCACCGCGGGCGTCCGTTCCTGTTCTCGACGTCACACCCGCCCTCGGTGACGGCCACCTGTCTCGCAGCGCTCGACGTGCTCCTCGAAGAGCCGGAGATCATCGAGCGGCTCTGGGACAACACCCGCTTCTTCAAGGCGGGCCTCACCGGACTCGGCTTCAACACCGGGATGAGCGAGAGTCCGATTACCCCGGTGATCGTCGGCGACGGGGCGCTCGCGATGACGTTCTCGGATCAGCTGTTCGAGGGCGGTGTGTTCGCGCAGGGCATTGCGTTCCCGACCGTCGCCCGCGACAAGGCGCGCGTGCGCACCATCGTCACGGCGACGCACACGCGAGAGGATTTGCAGTTCGCGCTCGACACGTTCGGCCGCGTCGGCAAGGCGCTGGGGATCGTGTAGACCCCTGTGGAGCAGAACTTCAGTTCTGCTTCTCACTGCACAGGACTGAAGTCCTGTGGCACAGGTGCACCGCAACATGGCAAAGGCCCGCAAGGCGAAGGAACCGAAGGCGCGAAACGAGAGGCCGGGACCCGGGCCTCCGATGCCCATCGCGCGCGTGTGGGAATTCTTCGAGACCTATACGCGCGACCTGCGCGCCGACGATTTCCAGCGCGTGTTCACTCGCGAGACGCCGGAGGCCTGGCAGTTCTTCGCCCGGGCAATCAAGCCCGAGGAACTGGCGCGGCTGCCGTGGCACATCCGTGCGGCCGAGTACACGCGCCGCGCGTTTCTCGCCTTCACGCTGCGCCTCTCGCCCGCGCGCCGGGCAATCTACGGCATCGCGCTGCTCATGGCACTGATCGGGCTCCTCAAACTGTTCATCGGCATCAAGCTGGTGCGAATCCCGATCGTGCCCGGCGTCTTCCACCTCGCCATGCCAGGGCTCGCCTGGCCCGACGGCGCGATGTGGCTGGCCGGCGGCTTCCTCGTCCTGAACCTGCTGATCCTGCTGGAGGTCGCCGATCGGCTCACGCTCAAGAAGGACCTCGAGGTGGCCCGCGAGATTCAGCAGGCGATGCTGCCGCGCGAGATCTACGCGGCGACCGGGATCGAGGCCTTCGGCGTGACGCGCCCCGCCAACACGGTCGGCGGTGACCTGTATGACGTCCTCCGCCGGCCCGACGGCCGCATCGTCTTCGCGCTCGGTGACGTGGCGGGCAAGGGGAGCCCTGCCGCGCTGCTGATGGCCCTGGTCGTCGCGATGCTGCGCGCGCTGGTGGACGAAGGGCTCGAGCCCGGGGAACTGGCCACGCGCCTGAACGTGCAGGTCAGCCGCCACGCGCCGGGCAGCCGCTTCGTCACGATGGTCGTCGGTCTCTACGATCCCGACAGCGGCGGCCTCGTCTACGTGAATGCGGGACAGAACCCGCCGCTGCTGCGTCGTGCGTCGGGCACGTTCGAGCGGCTGACCGAGGGCGGCATGGCGCTCGGCATGTTCGATCAGTCCGTCTACGCGACCGGACGGCTCACGCTCGACCCAGGCGACGTGCTGGTGCTCTACAGCGACGGCGTGACCGAGGCCGAGAACATGTCGGGCGTGGCCTTCGACGAAGGCGGCCTGCAGATCGTCATCGGGCAGCACTGGTGGCAGGACCTGAACACGCTCGGCACCGCGGTCCTGCGCGCGGTGGAGGCACATGCTGCCGGCGCGAAAATCGCCGACGATCTCACCGTCCTGGCCGTCCGCCGCCCCGTACCGCTGCCCCAAGTACAGGCGTGAGTCCGAACCACCGTTCGGCCACGAGAGCCCTGGAACCAGCAATCGCCGCGGGTGATGGTGCCAGGGCCAGTCATCCGTCGGATGTAAAGTAGTCGCCGCGCCGCGACGCCGATGCCGACTCGCTTCGTCCCTCGCCTCCGCCGCGTGGCCGCGGCATTGGTGCTCCTCTGCAGCGTCGCGGCCCGCGGCCATGTCTCCTTCGCCCAGGTGCAACCCAACGCCGTGCTCACCGACGGCGCCGCGCAACTGCTGCTGAAGATCGAAGCCGCTGTGGGCGCGGGCTCCGCATCCGATTTCCTGGCGCTCTCCACGCTCAGCCCTGACGACCCCAACGTCCGCGCGTTTCTCGATCGATGGCTCGTGGCTCGGACGACGCGGGCCACTGTGCGCGAACGCGATCGTGCGCCACTCGACGGCGGAGGCGTGCGCCTGATGGCCGAGGCGCTCATCGAGGCCGGCGCCGAGGGACGTCTCGCTACCTGGACGCTCGAGATGGCGCCCGCGGGCGACGGCACGTGGCGCCTCACGAAAGCCACCACGTCGGGCATGGTGGACGGCCTGTTCCACCTCGAGCTCGATCCGGCCCGAGCGTTCCGCGCCCACGACCTGGTGGTCCTGGCCGAGGACTTCGAGCTGCGACTACCCGCCGGCGACGTGTTCGTCGCCATGGCCGGCGGCCGGATCAGCGCCGCCATACTCATGGGGCGCGGCACGATGATCTTCCGTCCGACGCCGGACACCGAGCGCCGGCAGGTCGAGCTGTTCTGCGGACGCGAGGCCCTCACGACGCAATTCAACTGGGCGTTCCTGCGACTGAGCCCGGGCGAGGCCGAAACGCGACTGCCCGCCGCGCAACTCACGGCGTCGAACGTGGACAAAGGCATGTTGTCCCGGGCTCGCGAGGTATTCGCCGAGCAGCTCCCGAAGTCGTTCGGCGTCGAGCTTGGCGATTTGAGCCGACTGCCGTGGTCGCTCGTGCCGACGCCAGGCGACTTTCTCGCGGAAGTCGACACGGGGAAGTACGGCACGCTCACCTACGCCAACGCCGACAACGATCAGGAAGACATCACGGTCTTCGATCGCGAGCACCATCGCAACATCGCGGTCTACATGTCCGCCGCGCGCCGGGCCGCGCAGACCCAGGTCTATAACGAAGACGACACCGCCGAGTACGACGTGCAGGACTATCAGGTCGACAACGTCTTCATCCCGGAGCGTTTCTGGATGGAGGGGCGGACCACCCTGAAGATCCGGGTCCGCGCGTACGCGCTGAGCGCGCTAACCTTCAAGCTGGCCGAGCCGCTCTTCGTGCAATCGGTGACGAGCGACCAGTACGGGCGGCTGCTGGCGCTGCGCGTGCGCGGCCAGAGCGGCGTCGTCCTGAACCTTCCGACGCCCGCGCACCGCGGCGACGTGCTGACGCTGACGGTCAAGTACTCGGGACGTCTCGAACCGCACGGGGTGGATCGCGAGAACATCGGCGTGCAGGCGTTGCGTCCCAACGAGATCAATGCCGCGCTCGAGCCCGAGCCGAGCTACGTCTACAGCAATCGCACCGCGTGGTACGCGCAGGGCCCGGTGTCCCACTACGCGACGGCCACCATCCGGCTGACCGTGCCGTCCGGCTTCGGTGCCGCGTGCAGCGGCGAGCCCGCCTCCGGTTCGCCCGTGATGTTGAAAGGCGCTGGAGAGGACGCTCCGGCACGCAAACTGTTCGTGTTCACCGCGCCGGTCCCTCTGCGGTATCTCGGATGCGTCGTCGCGCGGTTCATTCCCGGCGACGCGAAGGACGTTTCGCTGCCGCTGGGCGCAGCCGCGGACGCCCCGGCACCGACGCTGCCGATCCGCATGCTGATCTCCGCGCGCCAGCGCGGACGCTCCCGCGACCTGCTCACGCGCGCAGGCGACATCGCCGCTTTCTACACGTCGCTGATGCACGACGTGCCCTATCCGAGCCTCAACCTCGCCATCATCGAGAGCAACGTGCCCGGCGGCCACTCGCCGGCGTATCTGGTCGTTCTCAACCAGCCGCTGCCGACGACGCCGTTCGTGTGGCGCGACGATCCGGCGGCATTCGACGAGTACCCCGACTTCTTCATCGCGCACGAGATGGCGCACCAGTGGTGGGGACAGGCCGTCGGCTGGAAGAACTACCACGAGCAATGGCTGAGCGAAGGCCTGGCGCAGTACTTCGCCGTGCTCTACGCGGAGCACCAGAAGGGCGCGCAGGTGTTCGGCTCGCTCCTGCGCCAGCTGACGAAGTGGTCGGAGGACACCTCGGATCAGGGCCCGGTCTATCTCGGCTACCGCCTGGGCTATCTCAAGGGCGCGGGCCGGACCTTCCGCGCCCTCGTCTACAACAAGTCGGCCATCGTCGTGCACATGCTGCGGCGGATGCTCGGCGACGAGATGTTCTTCAAGGCCCTGCGGCGCTTCTACACCGAGCACCGGTTCGAGAAGGCCGGCGTCGACGACTTCGAGCACGCCTTCGAGGCGGAATCAGGCCAGCCGCTGGGGCGATTCTTCGAGCGCTGGATTCTGGGGCAGGATCTGCCGCAGCTGACGTCGAGCTTCGCCGTCGCGCCGGACGGCGCCTCGGTCAGCGTGTCGCTGAAACAGGTGGGACCGAAACTGTTCGACTTCCCCATCACCGTCACGCTGCTGATGGCCGACGGCACCACCGAGGACCACACGGTCATCGTCAACGACGCGGACACGCAGATGGCCTGGCCCCTCAAAGGGCGCCTGAAGGGCATCGCCGTGAACCGCGATCGGCTCACCCCGATGAAGCGGTGAGGCAACTTGACAGGCCCTCAGCCCGGGCCTACCCTTCCGATCAGACCCGCTCATCACCGACCGGTTCGACCCGTGCAGGACGTGGCCACGCCGCTTCAGCGCCCGTGAGGTTCCCAGCCTCGGAGGGTGCAGGCTCCACGACCGGCGGGACGGCCGGCCGCGACGGAGGCCATCATGGAGGCTACACCCGTCCGCGTCCGCCTCGGCTCGGCGCTCGAGTGGTTTGTCGCTGCGTTGTTCCTGGTTGCCACCTTCGCCGTGGCGGCCCTGATCGTGCGCGAGATGCGCGTCGCCCCGGCGGCCGTCGCGCAGACGGCTCCTGAGCCCACGACGTACGCGATTCCCGCAGCCGTCCCGTCCCGTGCGATCTCGGTGCCCGTCCTGCTGCTGCTCGACGGCAAGCAGATCAAGGTCGGCGATT
>Ga0310810_10011767_pt1 | contig 10235 bp, 5 predicted proteins | sample NCmetagenome_FD_207641 | JGI IMG/M metagenome (GOLD analysis project Ga0310810, IMG submission 207641) | Soil microbial communities from experimental microcosm in Duke University, North Carolina, United States - NC | ecosystem: Engineered > Artificial ecosystem > Soil microcosm > Unclassified ...
CCGGCACTAGAGATCACGTGGGTGCCGGCGCTGCTGCGGCACGGCGGCCTACTGCGGCTGAAGGCGCTCGAAAAGGATCCCGGCTCCGCCTGCGCTCTCCACAGCATGATACCGAACCCAATCGATCCTGAGGCCGGTTACCTGCTGCGCGGCCCGAGTCACGCGGAAGGAAAGCTCGGGGGCAATCAGGACGAGCCTGGGCCGCAGGGAATAGTTGATCGCTTGCCCCCGGAACATGCGCCGCAGATTGGGCACGTTTCCCAACGCCCAGTCTACGTGGCTCAGCCCGCGAACCAGAATCTCGTCGCTCGCGGCTGTGTCGAAGTCGATGATCGTCAGCTGGTTCGCCCGGTCAACGGCCAGGAGGTCGATCTCGCCCCAAGGCGGGCAGGGAATCTCGGCGTCCAGCTGCCGGAGCCCTTCCTCCAGCGCTCCCTCGAACTCCCGCAACGCCGCCGCCACCTGCTGCCGAGTGGCCTGAGCCGGCCGTAGCAGCTGGGTGTTTCGGGCGGCCGTTTCCTGGGGAAGCGGCCGCGTCGCCTGTCGGACGGCGGGGCGATCGAGCCCCGTGTCCACTCCTTCGCCCGATAGAAAGACCCGCGCGACCTCTTCCAGACCGCGACCCAGCGGCCGGTCGGGTCGGCCGACGGTCGGCGGGCTCGTGATCGCCTGGTCAGGCTGTTCCATCGTCGCTCCGCGGAAGCGGCCATTCGCCAGGTTCAGGGTTGTTCAGCACGAGTACGGAGTCGGCTCCCCCGAACGGGCTCGGCTCGATTGTCGCGTTCCCCGGGTCGGTACACCACTGACCGTCAACCACGTAGCGATAGCGATAACGACCCGGCGCCAGCTTCAACAGCTTCTTCCAGACCCGACCCACCGCTTCCATCTCGCTGCCGTCGGGCTTCCAGTCATTGAAATCACCCGCGAGATAGACGTGTTCCGCACCGGGCGCCTCGATGCTGAATACGACGCCGTCGGGTGTCACGGCGGGCGCTGTCGTCGTTTCGGTGCTCGCAGCGGGCTCGATGGCTGTCTCTTGCCGCAGCACCTCGTTGGCCAGGGCTTGATAATCCTCGAAGCCAGCGGACCGCGTCGCGTATTCGGAGATCGGCAGTCCATGACTGGCGGCCTCCGCCAGCTTCACACTGTAGCGGATGACGGTCTCGAAATGACGGCCAGGCAGGTGACCGCGCACCTCATCGAGGACGGCCTTCACAAAAGGCGATCGGCCGGAATACAGCGTGACCAGCACCCGACCCGAGATCCGGTGTCCATTCTGTTGCTCGAGGACCTCGAAGGTCTCGAACAGCTTCGCGATTCCGTGGAGCGAGAAGAAACTCGGCTCCATCGGGATGAGCGCCTCGGAGCAGGCCATGAGGGCGTTGAACGTCAACATGCCGACGTTCGGGGGGCAGTCGACCACAACGTAGTCGTAGCACGCATCGAGATCGCTGAATCCCCAGGTGAGGATGTTCTCGCGGCCGGGGAGTCCGGACAGTGCTTCCGGGATCGCGCTCAGGAGAATGTCGGCGGGCGCCAGATCGAAGTTCTTGCTGACGGTACGGGTGACATCGGCAATCGTGATCTCAGGGCCGCCGTTCCGGCTCCAGAAGACATCGTACATCGTGCGGGTGGGGGCGCTGACCGAGAGGCCCAACGTGGAGTGGCCCTGCGGGTCGAGGTCGATGAGCAGCACTCGTCGTCCTGCCATCGCGAGGAAGGCCGAAAGGTTTATTGCCGTGATAGTCTTGCCGCACCCGCCCTTCTGGTTGACGACCGCGATTGTACGCATGGCGCCCCCTGTTCGGTCGGTTCCTTACGGGGAAGCACCGCCGCGCGAGATGCGTGGCGGGAGTGCCAACGCTGTGCGTGAATGGGTAGTAGCAAACTCAACTCCACCCGCGCCGTCAAGGGCTACCGGTCGGCCGGCCCGAGGCTCACGGGGCCTCGCTCAGCGGCAGCGGCTGCTTTTGCGTACCTGCCCAACAAGGTCGTTGTGCTTGTGGGGTGGTGCACTGACCACCAGATTAGCCGCACTTCTTTCCATCCAAGAGGTCCATTATGCGTTCCCGTCGACGTTGGAGCGCAGGCTGGCTTGCCCTTTCGGTCGGCGCGCTCGCGGCCGTGATGGCCGGCCGACCCCATGCGCCAGTCGGGAAAACTCGCACCTCCTATATCGCTGCCGACCCCGTTACCTGGGATTACGTCGCCGGTGGCCGGGACGAGATCCACGGCCAGCCCTTCGCGGACAGTGCCTTCTTCCGCGACTCGACGGCGCAGCCTGTCTCGACCTCCTACCACAAGATGCTCTATCGGGAGTACACCGACAGCACGTTCCGGACGCTGAAGCCTCGACCGGCCGGGTGGGAGCATCTGGGGTTTCTCGGCCCGCTGGTGCGGGCTGTCGTAGGCGATACCATTCGCCTGGTCTTCCGCAACAACGGGGCGCGTCCATTCAGCGTCCACCCGCACGGCGTGTTTTATAAGAAAGACTCGGAGGGGGCGCCTTACGCTGATGGAAGCTCGGGCGCCGACAAGCTGGACGACGGCGTGCCGCCCGGCGGCACGCACGTGTACGTGTGGCCGGTACCGGAGCGAGCGGGTCCTGCGCCGGGGGAAGGAAGCTCGGTGATGTGGATGTACCACTCGCACGTTGACGAGACCAGAGACATTAACACCGGTCTTCTCGGAATCATCCTGGTCACTGCCCGGGGCATGGCACGGCCGGACGGCTCACCCAAAGACGTGGACCGGGAGATCGTCGCCTCGTTCGATCAGGTGCACGAGGAGGACAGCTGGCTCGCGGACGAGAACCTACCCGTCGCGCTGCTGAAGAAAGGGCCTATCGCGAATCCGTCTCAGCGGCAGAACTTCTATCCCTGGTTCGTGCAGTTCACCATCAATGGCTTTGCCCACGGCAGCCTACCATTGAGCGCCTTTACGCTGCGGCAAGGTGAGCGAGTGCGATGGTATCTCATGGCCTCCACCAACGACTTCGACGCCCACGCTCCCCACTGGCATGGCAACACCGTAGTGGCCAACCACATGCGAACGGATGTGACCGCCTTGGTTCCCATGCAGATGCTGGTGGCGGATATGCGACCGGACAATGCGGGCATTTGGCTGTTCCACTGTCACATCAGCTTCCACAACGCGGCAGGGATGGCGGTGCGCTACGTCGTAGCGGATGAGACGGCGAAGGGTGCCAAGCAGTAAGCCCCTGCAGCGCCGGTAGGGCGAGGGGCCGGGTGAGCACTCACCGCCCGGCCCGGGCCTTGAGCTCCTCGAACCAGTTCTCCGTGAGGATCAGCTCGGTTTCCGCCGCCGCCACCCCCTGCACCATGAGGAAGCGCTTGTCGTCCGGTGCGACGTCATAGAGCGCAAAGTTGCCAGCCAAGGTAAAGTTGCCGGCCGGGAAGAGGGTCCGCGTTTCCCCAACGGCAAACGCAGGACCCGGACGAATTTCAGTGCTGACCATGTCCTGCCGTCCATTGACGTAGAACAGCTCGCGGCCGTTGTGCGCCCATTTCGGTCCAGTACCCCCGCTCAGCGATATCTGCCAGCGGGCGGATGCTACGTCGGGGAACGGTCTCACGTACACCTCGGAGGTGCCGGATTCGTCCGATTCGTACGCGAGCCATCGCCCGTCGGGTGAGAGCGCAGGGCTCACCTCTCGCGCCGGCGAGTTGAGCAGTGGTACCAGGGTCGTGTCCCCTCGCTTCATCGCGAAGATGTCGCCGTTCCCGACTTCGCCCACGCTCCGGCGGAGCACAATCCAGCGGGCGTCTTGCGACTCGATCACCTGGACGAAGTTGTAAGGCGAAAAGAATGAGAGCGGTCTGGGAGCACCCGTTCCGTCCGCGCGGGCTTCGGCGGCATAGCCGGCGCCGGAGCCGCGGTCGGTGAGGTACAGGAGCGAGCGGCCATCCGCGGCCCACGAAGCACGAAAGTGGGCGCTGTCACCAAAGGTGACGCGAGAGAACGGGCCGCCGGGCAGCTGCTTAACCCACACGTCCGTAGCCGCACCCCGCACGAGGCTCACGGCCAGGGTCTTGCCGTCTTTGGAAAGCGCAACCGACTGGATGGTTCCCTGCGGGTCCCATGTGGGGTCCACTGGAGCGGCAACGCCGTCGCGAGTCACCCACATGGCACGGGTGGATCCGGACGACCCGCCCGACGCATATACCAGGGTACCGTTGGCGGAGACAGCCAGATTCACCTCGAACGAGCTCGACCTCAGCCCCTCGAGCAGGGCTACAGGCGAGCCCTTTAACTCTACTTTGACGGGGTCGAAGGGAACTGCGAGCAGCTTCCCGTCCGCGGTGACCACCAGCAGGTAGCCGGAGGCGGCATAACGGGCATAGATGCCCCGCATCAGGGGCCGGGCTTGGCCGCCCGGCAGCGTCATTCCCATGATGTCGAACTCGCTGGGAGTCTGCCCTGCGCGGCGGAGTCGGAAGACCACGCCCCGACCCCCCGGCAGCACGTTCGGCCACTCAGTGCCGATGTCCCGACGCTCCCGGGAGAACTTGTACAGCGGCTCCAAAGGACCGCCGGTTGCCCGGATGCGGGCCAGTCCCGAATCGACCTCGATGTAGACGTATCCGTCTGTCCCCCAGTCGCCTCCCGATGAATTGATGCTGTCGGAAAGGGTGAGTGGCGGTCCGCCCTCGAGGGAAAGGATCCGGACCGTGCGCCCGTTCCGGATGAAGCCAAGCTGGCGGCCGTCCGGCGAAAAGAATGGGCTTACCACACCTTCGGTGCCGGGGATCGGCGTGGGCCGAAGCTTGTCATGGTCGCGGAGCCAGAGGCGGGTGCCGCCCTCGGCGGGACCGATATACACCAGCTTCGTGCCATCCGGAGAGATGGCGATGTTGCTCGCCGTGGGCGACGGGCGGAGGGCCTCAGCCGGTCGAAGCAGCAGACTGAATCGGTTGACCATTGGAGCCGGCTTCGGCCGGAACCAGCTCCAGAGCGCGGCCGCCGTGGCGATCGCGGCGACGGCCACTGCCACCGCTGTCACCCAGCTCGAAGCCCTCGCTCGAGTTGGTATCGGGGCGGCGGGTGTGGCAACCGTTGGAGCAGTCGCCGGTGCCGTGTAGGTCGGTGTGGCGAGTGCCTCCGCGAATTCGGACGCCGTGCCGAACCGGTCGGCCGGCAGCTTCTCCAGCGCGGTGAGTACGGCGGCCTCGATGTGCGGCGGGATGGTGTGCCGTTGTGGAAGGAGGGGCCGCGGGCTTTCGGTCACGACTCGTGCGACGATCGCCTGGGCGGTACTGCCGGTGAACGGCGGGTCGCCCGTCAACATCTCGTAAAGCACCGCGCCCAGAGCATACACGTCGGAGCGGGCGGTGATCTCACGCTCGCCCATCGCCTGCTCGGGACTCATGTAGTGCGGCGTGCCGAGCGACATGCCCGTCTCGGTCATCCGGTCGCCGCTCGCCTTGCTCGCTGCCAGCGCGATCCCGAAATCCGCCACCATCGCCTGCCCGTCGTGCAGCAGGATGTTCTCCGGCTTGATGTCGCGGTGCACGACTCCGTGCCGGTGGGCGTAGTCGAGCGCCGACGCGACCTCGGTGGCGATCCGGACCGCCTCGGCGACGGGCAACTGCTTCTCGCGGTTGAGCCGAGTGCGGAGGGTTTCGCCCTCGACGAAGGGCATCACGTAAAAGAGGAAGGAATCAGCCTCGCCGGAGTCGAACAGCGGGAGGATGTGCGAGTGCTGGAGATTGGCCGTGAGCTTGATCTCGCCCAGAAACCGCTCCGCCCCGATCACCGCGGACAACTCAGGCCGGAGCACCTTCACGGCGACTCGCCGAGCGTGTCGGACATCCTGGGCGAGGTACACTGTCGCCATCCCACCGGCGCCGAGCTCCCGGTCGAGTTGGTAGCGGCCGGCAAGAGCGGTCTGGAGCTTCGTGAGAAGGAGCTCGGGCATGGGTAGTCTGGGTTAGGGGACGCAGGAAGATGGAGGGGAAGCCAAGGTTTGGCCAGTTCGTCCGCGCTAGTCGCGGAGACGCATGAGCGTGACGAAGGGCGGGTATTCGTGCAGGATGCGGAACTCGGGGGTCGTGTGGAAGTCGTAGTACACGCCCCCGGCCCGCCACCGCTGCCCGGTGGCGACGGCCTGCTCGAGTAATTGAACGGCCCGGGCCCGATCGCCCGCCAGTGCGGCGAGCCGGGCCCGCGACCATAGCGCCGCCGGCCGATCGTACACTCGCTGCCAATTCGTCAGGACCTTGGTGAGACTGTCCGCGACGCCGGCGTGGCCGGCCTGTGCGGCAGCGACGGCGAGGCTCCCCACTACCTCGACATTGTTTGGTTGATCGACTGCGAGGTGCGCGAGGCTCGATTCCGCGTCGGCATACCGTCCGTTCGCCATCAACGCCGCACCCAGTGTCTGACGGCTCCGGTAATTGGTATCCACGGCTGCGCGCTGAACCAGTTGCAGAAACCGCGGCGCCAAGGCCCGGGCGGCATCGTCGTGTCCGTGGGTTATCAGCTCATCGTACGCCCAGTGAGCCATTCCGCCGCGGACTCGAATGCTGAGTCCTTCCGACTCCGCCTGATCGAGCTGCTTTTCGACCTCCTTCTCGCGGCCGAGCGCTCCCAACGCGATCATCTGGTCCGTGCGGGCGATCCAGTCGTCCGGCACCCGGCGCAAGCCGGTCTCGGCCTCCCGAAGCGCGCGGTCGTAGTCGCCGAGCAGATGGTAGGCCGCCGCCTTGAGCTCCCAGTAGGTGTTGGTGGCGAGGCTCGCGCCGCGCGTTGGATCGACCAGCTCCAATGCAGCTAGTGCAGCGTGAGGGTGCTGGGTCTCGACTGCGATGCGGGCGGTGAGAAGTGGGATCTCGGTCGAGCCGGGCGAAGCCTTTGCTACCGCCTGAGCGGTGCGGAGCTGCTGGTTCGGGTCGCCGGTTATCACCGCCTCCACGAAGTCGAGCATTCCGCTTTCGGTCGGCCCGAGCCTGGCCCGCTGGCGCTCTGCCGTGCGGGCAAGCGTGTCGGCGCGCTCGTATTCCTGGTTCTCCGTCCGCACGTAAGCCTCGAAGACCATCGGAGCGGCCCAGGTGCTGTCGAGCTCACGAGCGCGGCGGAGGTGCTCGAACACGGGCCGATAGTCGGCCGTGAGGTAGCTGTCGATCGCCCGCATCAGCTCCTGATAGGCCTCGTAGCTCGGCGGCGTGCCCAGCGCCACGGTCCAGCTGCCCCGGGTCGTGTCCACCACGGCCGCGAGCGCTGCCATCGTACGCTCGCGCACCTGCTCGATGAGAGCGTTGTAGTCTCCCGCCGGCCCGCTCACCGGGTCCACTGCGTGGAGAATGCGTCCCGATGCCACGGCGACGATCCTGGCCTGAACCCGGACGGTATCGCGATCGCGGTACAACGAGCCGGCGATCACGGTCCCGGCGCCGGTCTCCTGGGCCAGCGCGCGGGCGAAGTCTGCGGTGCGAAGCAGGCGCGGCGTGCGCTCGACCACCTTGCTGGTAATCGCCGCGGTTCGCGCATCTACGACGTCCACTGTCCCGGTGCGGGCCAGCCCCTGAGCAATCCAGTCCGCCGTCATGTTGCCGAGAAACGCGAGGGAGGAGTCTCCCGTCTCGTTCTCGAACGGCGCAACCAGCACGCGGCCGGGGTCAAGCCGCGCCGGCCCGCGCGTGAGGATGGTGAAGAGCGCAGCCCGCGAGCTGCGTGGAACGAAGGTCATCGCTCCGGCCCCGAGCAGGAGCAGGAGCGCTAACGCGCCGGCCGCCAGTTGCCACCGGGTGAACCGCGGCCGACGAGGCGGCTCCAGCGGGCGAATGCCGGAGATGGTCGTACCCCCCGGCGTGTGGGCGGCCTGAAGGGCCTGCACGATTGCCGATGCGGTCTCCGGCCGCGCCTCCGGATCCTTCTCGAGGCAGCTCGCCACCACCTGCGCCACTTGGGGCGGAACGTCCGGGCGTTTCGTGATCAGCGGCGGCGCCTGCTCGACCAGGTGCGCCGCGAGAATCGCGCGGGGGGACGCAGCGCGGAAGGGAGGCTCTCCAGCGAGGATTTCGTACGCCACCACGCCGAACGCGTAGAGATCGGCCCGCTGGTCGAGCGATGGATCGCCGGCGATCTGCTCCGGTGCCATGTACTGAGGGGTGCCGACCGCGAGACCCACCGTCGTGATCGCTCCGTCCTCGCCCGCCGCCATCGGCTTGGCGACGCCGAAGTCGGTCACGAGTGCCGCATCATCGGTGAGGAGGATGTTCTCCGGCTTGATGTCGCGGTGCACCACACCGTGGCGGTGGGCATAAGCCAGCGCCTGTGCTACGTCCTGAAGCACGCTCAGGGCGTCGGGGACCGAAAGCCGGCGTTCGCGCGCCAGCCTCGCCCGCAGGGATTCCCCCTCGACGTACGGCATGGTGAACCAGAGCTGGCCGGCCGCCTCCCCCGAATCCAGCACCGTGAGGATGTGCGGGTGCTGGAGTCGGGCGGCGAAGCGGATCTCGCGCTGGAATCGGTCGGGGCCGAGGACGGCCGCCAGCTCCGGCAGAAGGATCTTGAGAGCCACCGGCCGGGAGTGCTTCAGGTCCTGAGCCAGATAGACGGTGGCCATGCCGCCGCGTCCGAGTTCGCGCTCGATGACGTACCGGTCGCGGAGGGCTTCGGCGAGTTGGGTCGGGATATCAGCCACCGGGTGGCCTGCGCCGTGGGTCGCTACAAAATCTGCTCGACGTGCATTTCCGTCGCCACCGTCGCGGGCGACCCGGGCGGGGGAGGGGCGTTCGGGCTACTTTTCCGGTTCAACCTCGTCATATGCTCACCACCGACGCCGAACGCATCGCGGCCGAGCTCAGCGACCGCTACACCATCGAGGGCGTCCTCGGCCAGGGTTCATCGGCCGTGGTGTTCCTTGCACTCGACCGTCGCCATCAGCGCCGAGTCGCGCTCAAGGTGCTGTCGGCCGAGCTCGGCGAGGAACTGGGCACCGAACGATTCCAGCGGGAGATCCTTACGCTGGCCCGCCTGCAGCATCCTCATATCCTCCCCCTCTTCGATTCGGGCGTTGCCGCCGGCCGGCTCTGGTTCACCATGCCTTTCGTTGAGGCCGGATCGCTCCGCGACCGGCTCAAGGCGCGGGGCCGATTGAGCCAGACCGAAGCGACGCAACTTGCCACCGAGCTGGGCGAAGCCCTCGCGTACGCGCATGCGCAGGGGGTGATCCACCGCGACATCAAACCCGAGAACATCATGTTCTCGGTCGAGGGCCACGCCCTGCTGGCGGACTTCGGGCTGGCGCGCGCGACGGACCAGCAGATCGCGCCTTCGGTGACCGCAGCGGGGATCGCGGTTGGCACGCCGCTCTACATGAGTCCGGAGGAGGCGAGCGGCGAGGGGCGCGCCGACGCGCGGGGTGATGTGTATAGCATGGGCGCCGTGGTGTACGAGGTGCTGACCGGCGAGCCCCCGTTTGGAGGGACCAACGCGCGCGCCGTGATGATGCGGCGCCTGGCCGAGCCACCCCCGTCGGCCCGCGCGCTGCGGCCGGAGCTGTCGAAGGCGCTGGACGCCGCGCTGCTCAAGGCCCTGGCGCGCCATCCTGACCAGCGGTTCGCGACCCCGGCGGAATTCGCGTCGGCGCTGGCGGACGCCAAGGGGGCAGCCGGTTCGAGGTTCCGGCGTTGGGGCGGGGTTGCTGCTCTGATCGGCCTTGGTTTGGCGGCGATCGGAGTTCTCGTGTGGCGCTTCATGCACACGCCCGCGCCGGTCGCGACCTCGACGGTGCCGACTCTCGCCGTGCTTCCCTTCAAGAACCTGGGCCCCGCGGATGACCAGTATTTCGCCGACGGGCTCACCGAGGAAATCACCAGTCGGCTGGCCGGGCTCTCGGGGCTCCGCGTCATCTCGCGCACCAGCGCGGACCAGTATCGCAACGCGACGAAGCCGCTGCGCGACATCGGCCGGGAGCTTGGCGCAGCCTACGTGCTTGAGGGAAGCGTCCGGTGGGAACGAGCGCCGGACTCGCGGGGTCGGGTGCGAGTCACGCCCCAGCTGATCCGGGTTGCGGACGACAGCCACCTCTGGGCCGCCGCCTACGACGCCGAGCTGACCCAGATCTTCGCCCTGCAGGCGAGCATCGCCGAGCAGGTGACCCATGCCCTGGACCTGGCTCTCCGGCCGCCGGAGCGGACCGCGCTGGCGGAGGGGGGCACGGCCGACGCGGAGGCGTACGACTACTACCTCCAAGGCAACGACTACCTCGG
>Ga0310810_10011771_pt1 | contig 10234 bp, 8 predicted proteins | sample NCmetagenome_FD_207641 | JGI IMG/M metagenome (GOLD analysis project Ga0310810, IMG submission 207641) | Soil microbial communities from experimental microcosm in Duke University, North Carolina, United States - NC | ecosystem: Engineered > Artificial ecosystem > Soil microcosm > Unclassified ...
ACGAATCGATAGCCGTGGCGGGACACCGTCCGAAGGAAGCGCGGCTCGCGCGAATCGTCCCCGAGCACACGCCGAATCGTTCTGACAGCCTGGCTGAGCGCGCTGTCCGAGACGATGACGTCACTCCAGATGCGCTCGAAGATGTCGCGCCGATGGACCGCTTCGCCTCGACGCTCGACGAGAAACACCAGCAGATCGAAGTAGCGTGGGATGAGCGGCAACTCCTGTCCGTTGCGGACCAGGAGGCGGCGGCGCGGCGAGAGGGTGAAGTCGCTGAAGCGGTAGCGCGGCACGGGGGGGCATCGTACCCCAAGGTCAAAAGGCAAAGGTCAAAAGGCAAGAGTCAGGTAAGAAGTCTGGGGCTAAGTACTAGGTCTCAGGTCTTTGGTTCTGGGCCCTGAGCGTCGCGTCGTTTCGACGTGATGACGATGCGACCGAGGATGCGCGCCAGCTGTCGTGCTTCCTCGAGCAGCGGTACGCACTTGTCCTGTGATCCAAGTCTCTTGGCGGCGCACACACGAAGCCAGCGCACCGACTCGTTCGCGCTTCGCAGCGAGATCTCGTTGTAGCGAATGAACTCCTTCCGCGAAGAGGCGCCCAATGCCTCCTCGCGATTCCCACCGATCGATCCCGATGCGTCAACGAGTTGCTCGATGATCTTGTTGGTCTTCGGCCCTTTCTCGATCGTGTCGACGAACGAAAGCACGTCACACAGAAATCGGAACGATCGCTCATCGATTCCGTTGGCGTCATTGCGGCCCATCTTCCAGACAGGTGCACAGATGATGCCTCCGGCCCAAAGGGCTGGAAACGCAGGCAAATCGGAGGGCAGTGCTTCCAGGCGCCGGGAAAGTGTTGGAAGAAACGAACGCCGCTGAAAACGGCAGTACGCAAGAATGAACGTCGGTGTTATCAGGTTGTACCTATCCCGTAGTACCTAGTACCTAGCACCTGATACCTTTGACCTAACCTTTGACCTTTGCCTTTTGACCTTTGACCTTCGAGCTGTCCCTCAAAACTCGTGCGCTCGAATTGGGCTTCGATCTGTGCGGCATTGCGCCAGCAGAGTCGTTCACCGAGCTGGCGTTTCTCGACGAGTGGCTCGACCGGGGATATGCCGGCGAGATGGCGTGGATGGCGCGCACGCGTGAGCGTCGCGCCGACGTGCGCAACGTGCTGCCGGGTGCCCGCAGTGTCATCGTGACGGGAACGCTCTACAACACCGATCGACCCTACGCCGACCAGTTGCCGAACGACGTGGCGCGTCTGTCGCGTTACGCCTGGGGCGATGACTATCACCTCGTCATCAAGTCACGGCTCGATGCGTTGCTCGACTGGATGCGCGCCACGAGCTCAGCGCCGTTCGAGGGGCGCGCCTACGTCGATACCGGGCCCGTGCAGGAGCGCGTCTACGCGCAATACGCCGGCCTCGGCTGGATTGGCAAGAACACGTGCCTCATCAATCCAGAGATCGGCTCCTGGTTGTTCCTCGGCGAGATCATCTGCACGCTGCCGCTCGAGGCCGACACCCAGGGGCTCGAGCAATGTGGGAGCTGCACTCGCTGTCTCGCGGCATGTCCGACCGGCGCTCTCGTCGAGCCGGGCGTCCTCGACTCGAATCGCTGCCTTTCGTACATGACCATCGAGCTGCGCTCGTCGATTCCCGACGCGCACCGCTCGGCCATCGGCGCGCACGTCTACGGCTGCGATGTCTGTCAGGAAGTGTGTCCCTACAACCAGCCGGCGCCGGTGTCCGCCGATGAGCCGTGGCAGCCACGCGCGGGCCTCGACCTGCCGCGCATGGTCGACTTGTGGCGACACTCCGATCGCGATCTGCGGCGCCTGACGAAAGGGAGTGCCATGACGCGCACCAAGCTCGTCGGACTCAGGCGCAACCTCGCCGTGGCGATCGGGAACAGCGGGGATGCGGAGGCGGTCGCGGCGCTTGCAGAGTCGTCCGACGAGCGCCCGTCGGCTGCGGATCCGTTGGTACAAGAACATATCGCCTGGGCTCTCGAGCAAGACCGCGGCAAAGACTGAATTCAGGCCCTGGCCTTCGTCGAGCGGCCATCAGGTATGATCGTCACCGACACTTTTGGAGGGACGAATGACTCGACGCACAGGAATGTTGGCCATCGCGCTCGTGATAGTGATGGTCCTGCCCGTGCTCGCGCATCACTCGTTTGCGGTGTACGACCACACCCGGACGATCACCGTCAAAGGAACCGTGACGAAATTCCAATGGACGAACCCGCACGGTTTCATCGAAATGGATATCACCCAGAAAGACGGATCGGTGAAGCATTTCACCGTGGAGTTGACCAGCATCAACATGATGCAGCGCGTCGGCTGGCGGTCGAACATGATCAAGCCTGGCGACACCGTGCAGGTCGTGGCGGCTCCTCTGTTGAACGGTGATCCAGTCGGCCTTGGACTCGAGGTCGTCCTCGCCGACGGCAAGACGATGCCGCTGCCGGTGCCCGCGATTGGAGGCTTCAAGCGGTCCGAGGCATCTCAGTGAGCGGCGTCGGCGTACCGGGAAGCCGACTCCTCCTGGTTGCGGCGGCGATGTTTGTGTTGGCGTCGCAGTTCATGACGGCCCAGTCCGCCGGAGTGCCCGACATCACCGGATCGTGGCTGCGGCAAGGCTTCACGGTGGGGGTGCGGCCCGCCGGGCAACAGACGCCAGCGCCGCCACCACCGGCTCCACCTCCGCCGCTCAAGGGGGAGTACCTGAAGGAATGGCAGGCCAGGCTCCAGGCGATTCGCGAGGCCGATGCGAAGGGACAGCCGATTGCGACCAATGCGGTGGCCTGTCTTCCCGAGGGCATGCCGGGCATGATGACGGCAACATTCCCGATGGAGATCCTGCAAAGCCGCGGTCAGGTCACCATCATCGAGGAGGCCTACACACAGGTCCGCCGGATCCTGATGGATCGCCCGGTGCCGGCGCTCGATGACATCGAGCCCGGGTTCTTCGGCCACTCCGTCGGGAAGTGGCAGGGCGACACGCTCGCCGTCGAGACGATCGGCGTGAAGGAAAACGTGCGCTATCAGAACGTGCCGCACTCCAAGGACATGAAAATCTCCGAGCGGATCCGGCTCGTTGCGCCCGAGACCCTCTGGAACGAAATCACGATCACCGACCCGACGGTGCTCGAAAAGCCGTGGACGTTCACCTTCGCCTACCAGCGCATGAAGGACTACACGCTGCTCGAATACATCTGTGAGGACAACCGCGAGTACGCGGATGACAAGGGGCATCAGCAGATCCGCGTTGATCCGGAGAAGCGCTGACGAACGCGCAACCACGTGGCGACGCCCGCGGACGGTTATCGATCGGAATCAAGATGCGGAAGACCACCCGGCATCACGGCACGCCCGAGACGCCGGAGCCGGGTATGATGTGAGCATGTCCGGTACGGCCCCGCTCCTCCTCCTGTCGATGCCCCAGATGGCGGATCCCAACTTTGCCAGGACCGTCGTGTTGCTTTGCGACTACACGGCCGAGGACGGTGCATTCGGGCTCGTCGTCAACCGTCAGATGAGTGAACCGGCGTGCAAAGTGGTACTCACCGATCCGCCGGTCGCGGTCGATCCAGATCTGCGGCTGTGGATCGGCGGGCCCGTCGATCCGCAAAGCACATGGGTCCTGATGGCCGAGTCACAGGGCCCCGATGAGGAGCAGCGCGAGATCGTTCCCGGGCTGCTCCTCTCGGTGTCGCGAGCGCTCACGCTGGAATTGCTTCAAGGGCCACCGTCGAATCGCACCAAGATCGTGGTCGGCTACGCCGGCTGGCGGCCCGGGCAGCTCGAGAACGAAATCGCGGCCTCATCGTGGCTGACTACCGAGGTCGATCCCGGGCTCATCTTCGGCGTGCCGCCCGATCGCATGTGGGAGGAGGCGATCCGCCGACTCGGTGCCGATCCGGCAAACCTGCAAACGAGCTCCGGAGTGCATTGACAGCAACCGCGCTCCCTACCGTGCTCGCGGCGCGCTGCGCGTCAGTCGAGGGTCGAAGGCGCAACGCAGAGGCTCGATGATTCCGAAGGCTCTTTTTTTTTCACGCAGTCTCCTGGCGCTGATCGTTGTGTGTGCGACAACGGCCTGCAGCCGCGAGACGCCACAACCTGCCGTGCAGACTACTCAGACCACCACCGATCCAGAAACGCAGAAGCTGCAGACGATGGCCGCCCGTTTCGCGCCGGTCGATCTCACGGCCGACGTGAGCAAGCTGCCGCAGAACGAGCGACAGGCACTCGCAAAGCTGGTCGCGGCCTCGAAGGTCTTCGACACGCTGTTCCTCCGTCAGGTGTGGGAAGGCAACGAGTCGTTGCTCCTCGACCTTGCGGCAGACGATTCACCGCTCGGGCGCGCGCGGCGTCACTATTTCCTCATCAACAAGGGCCCGTGGTCGCGCCTCGATGAGGACGCGGCGTTCATCCCGGGTGTGCCGAAGAAGCCGGAGGAGGCGAACTTCTACCCGGCGGGCGCCTCCAAAGCCGACGTCGAAGCGTGGTTCAAGTCGCTCAGCGGCGCTGAGCATTCGCGCGCGACTGGATTCTTCACCACCATCCGCCGCGGTCCCGACGGCAAGTTCATTGCCGTGCCGTACAGCCTGGAGTATCAACCCGAGGTCGGCCATGTCGCAGGGCTGCTCCGAGACGCCGCGGCGCTCACCACGCAGCCGACACTCAAGAGTTATCTGGAAAAACGCGCGGCCGCCCTTCTGAGCAACGACTACTACGACAGCGATATCGCCTGGATGGCGCTCGACGCCAGCATCGAGCCGACCATCGGCCCGTACGAGGTTTACGAGGACGGGTGGTTCAACTACAAGGCGGCGTTCGAGTCCTTCATCACGCTGCGAGACGATGCCGAAACCGAGAAGCTGATGCGATTCGGATCGGAGCTGCAGGAGATCGAAGACAACCTGCCTATCGATCGGAAGTATCGCAATCCCAAGCTCGGTGCGCTCGCGCCGATCCGCGTCGTCAACACCGTGTTCTCCTCCGGCGACGGGAATCGCGGAGTCCAGACGGCGGCGTTCAATCTGCCCAATGACGAGCGCGTGATCTCCGACAAGGGTTCGAAGCGCGTGATGCTGAAGAACAACCAGGAGGCGAAGTTCAAGGTCGTCCTGCAACCGATCGCTCAGGTGGCGCTTGCCCCGGACGATCGGCAGCAGGTCTCCTTCGACGCGTTCTTCACGCACATCCTGATGCACGAGCTCATGCACGGCCTCGGTCCGCACAACATCAATGTCGGCGGTCGCGCGACGACCGTACGGCAGGAGTTCAAGGACGCCTACAGCACGATCGAAGAAGCGAAGGCCGACATCTCGGGGCTGTTCGCGCTGCAGTACCTGGTCGATCAGCAAAAACTGGATAAGGCGCTCGACCAGACGATGTACGTGACCTACCTGGCCTCGATGTTCCGCTCGATCCGGTTCGGCATCACCGAAGCTCACGGCCGCGGCGTGGCGATGCAGCTCAATTACTTCCTCGACAACGGCGGCGTCACCGTCGCGAAGGACGGCACGTTCGCCGTGAATCCCGAGCGCATCAAGCGCAACGTTGTCGATTTCACGCGCGACCTGATGACGATGCAGGCGGTGGGGGATTACGCGGCGGCGAAGCAGATGATGGAGAAGCTGGCGGTCGTGCGCCCGCAGACGCAGGCGGTGCTCGACAGGCTGAAAGGCGTGCCGGTAGACATCGAGCCGCGGTTCGTGACGGCGGAGCAGTTGTTGTCAGCTCCCAACTCCACAGCTTCCAGCTCCCAATAGAGTTTTTCGGGTCCGGTTGCGGGTCCCGAGTCGCGGATCCCGAATCCCGGCTCCCGAATCCCGGGCCCCGGATATAATTCCCCCGCTCAAAGGAGGCTCCCGTGCGCAAGAGACTGACGAATGGCAGGTTTGTCCTCGCCCTGGTCGTGCTCACCGCCGGTGGACTGCTGGTCGCGCGGGAGCTCGCGGGTCAGAGTCGCAACTCGGTGCAGGCCCCGCACTTCGAGGTCGATCCGATGTGGCCCAAGCCGCTCCCGAACCACTGGGTGCTGGGCTCGACGATCGGCGTTTCGGTCGATGAACGCGACCACGTCTGGATCATTCACCGCGGCTCGCCGACGCTCGGTAATAACGAGAAGGGCCTCGAGCTGAATCCGCCGACGGGTGAGTGCTGCGCCGCAGCGCCGCCGGTGCTCGAGTTCGATCCCGAGGGCAATCTGGTCGGTCACTGGGGTGGACCCGGCGAAGGCTACGAGTGGCCGGTGTCCAATCATGGCATCACGATCGATTACAAGGGCAACGTCTGGATCGGTGGCAACGGCGATCAGGACTCGCAGGTCCTCAAGTTCACCAAGCAGGGCAAGTTCCTGATGCAGGCCGGCAAGTCGGGTGCACGCAAAGGACCGAACAACGCACAAGGCAATCCCACCTACGTTGGCGGCAGCAACGATCAGGTCTCGTTCGGCCGTGTCGCGAAGATCTTCGTCGACCCAGCCGCCAACGAGGCGTATATCGCGGATGGCTATTTGAACAAGCGCGTGGCGATCATCGACGCGGATACGGGGAAGCTGAAGCGGTACTGGGGCGCCTACGGCAACAAGCCCGACGACACCAATCTCGGTCCCTACAAGCCCGATGCGCCGCCTGCGCAGCAGTTCCGCAATCCGGTGCACTGCGCTGACCTCTCACGTGATGGACTGGTCTACGTGTGCGACCGCCAGAACGATCGCCTGCAGGTGTTCACGAAGGAAGGGAAGTTCGTCAAGGAAATGTTCTACGCGAAGAACAGCTTGAGCGAAGGCTCGGTGTGGGACATCGCGTTTTCGAAGGACCCGCAGCAGACGTACATCTTCCTCGCCGACGGCCGCAACATGAAAATCCGCGTCCTGCGCCGCGACACGCTCGAAGAGCTCACGAGCTTCGGTGACGGCGGTCGTCAGCCCGGTCAGTTCTACGCCGTGCACAGCATCGCGATCGATTCGAAGGGCAATCTCTATACGACGGAGACCTACGAAGGGAAGCGCGTGCAGAAGTTCAGCTACAAGGGACTCAAGTCCGTGACGAAGAAGGAACAGGGGACGGTGTGGCCCAAATGAGAAAGAGAGCGAAGACCGCGCTTGGACTGCTGGCGGCCGTTGCGGTCGTCAGTGGGCTGCAGGTTCGAACAACGTCTTGGGAGTTGGGAGTGGGGAATTGGCCTTCGACCCTCGCTCAGGCCACTCTGAGCATCGTCGAAGGGTGGGAGTTAGGTGCCCCGCTCACGGCGCAGGCAGCGCCAGGCAACGTTGAGTGGAAAACCTACGGCGGAAGCCTGACGAGCACGCGATACTCAGCGCTCGATCAGATCAACGCGGGGAACTTCAGCTCGCTCGACGTGGCCTGGCGCTTCAAGACGGACAACCTCGGTCCGCGTCCCGAGTTCAACTTCCAGTCCACGCCGCTGATGGTGGGCGGCATGCTCTACACGACTGCCGGGTCGCGCCGCGCGGTCGTCGCGCTGGACGCCGCCACCGGCGAGATGAAGTGGATGTCCAGTCTCGACGAGGGCAAGCGCGGGCAGGAAGCGCCTCGTCAGCTCTCGGGCCGTGGGTTGGCCTACTGGTCCGACGGCCGCTCGGCGCGCATCATCTACGTCACGCCCGGATACGAGATGATCGCGCTCGATGCGCAGAATGGCCAGCGCATCGCCTCCTTCGGCAAAGGCGGTATCGTCGATCTCAAGCAGGAAGACGATCAGGAGATGGACCCGATCACCGGCGACATCGGGCTCCATGCTGCGCCGATCATCGCCAAAGACGTCATCGTCATCGGCGCGGCACACACCGAGGGGAGCCGCCCGATCAGCAAGCGCAACGATAAGGGCTACGTGCGCGGCTTCGACGTGCGCACCGGCAAGCGCCTCTGGATCTTCCACACGATTCCGCGACCCGGTGAGATGGGGTACGACACCTGGGAGCAAGGCTCGGAGGAGTACACGGGCAACAACGGTGTGTGGGGGCAGATGAGCGCCGACGAAGAACTCGGGCTCGTGTTCCTGCCGACCGAGATGCCGACGGGCGACTATTACGGTGGTCACCGGCCCGGCAAGAATCTGTTCAGCGACACCCTGGTCGCGCTCGATCTGAAGACCGGCAAGCGCAAGTGGCACTACCAGTTCATTCAGCACGACATCTGGGACTGGGATCTGCCGTGCGCGCCGATCATTGCCGACGTGATGATCGACGGCCGGATGCGGAAGATCATCGCGCAGCCGACCAAGCAGGCATGGCTGTACGTCTTCGATCGCGTGACCGGCGAGCCGATCTGGCCGTTCGAGGAGCGCAAGGTCGAGGCGTCGGATGTGCCGATGGAGAAGACGAACCCGACGCAGAAGTTCGTGGTGAAGCCGCCGGCATACGATCGCCAGGGTGTGGCGATCGATGATCTGATCGATTTCACGCCGCAACTTCGCGCCGAAGCGGTGAAGCTCGTCTCGCGTTTCAAGATCGGTCCGATCTTCACGCCGCCGGTCGTCAGCAAGTTCGATGGCCCCCTCGGAACACTGATGCTGCCGGCAGCGACCGGCGGTGCCAACTGGCAAGGCGGCTCGTTCGATCCCGAATCAGGCGTCTTCTATATCTTCACCAACACCGAGGTGACGCCGCTCGGGCTCGTGCCTGGCTCGGATCGGCCGAGTGCGCCGTCGGACATGGCCTTTGTCCGCGGGCAGGCGAAGAACCCGAAAGACCCGAAGGCTGCGGACATTCCCGTCACCGTGCAGGGACTGCCGCTGATCAAGCCGCCGTACGGCCGCATCACCGCACTCGATCTCAAGCAGGGCACGATGCTCTGGCAGATCGCGCACGGCGAGACGCCGGACAACATTCGCAATCACCCGCTGCTGAAAGGGCTCACGATTCCGCGAACCGGGCGCCAGGGACGCATCGGCACGCTCGTGACCAAGACGCTACTCGTTGCCGGCGAAGGCGGCTTCTTCACGCTGCCGGACGGACGACGAGGCGCGATGCTGCGCGCGTACAACAAGGCGACCGGGCAGGAGGTCGGTTCCGTCTACATGCCCGCGCCACAGACTGGATCGCCGATGACGTATTCACTCGGCGGGCAGCAGTACATCGTGGTGGCTATCAGCGGGCCCGGGTTCCCGGGGGAATTGATCGCTTTCAAACTCCCCAAGAGCTGAACCGCGAAGAACACGAAGACCAAAGGCACGAAGGACACGGTTTTGAAATTCCTCTTCTTCGTGTTCTTCGTTTTCTACGTGCCCTTCGTGGTCGCAACAGCGCAGCAACGCGAGCCCACGTTTCCCGCTCCCGCCGTCGGCGTATCGTCTGCCGGGCTTCGGCAGACGTTCATCAACTACTGGCAATGGCGGCTCGCAGAGTCGCCGGAACTGGCGACGCGTGTCGGGAGAACCGAGCATAACGACCGCTGGCGCGACTGGTCGAAAGCAGGCCGTGCCCGCACGCGGGCGGCGCGCGAAGAGTTTCTCCGCCAGGTGCAGTACGTCAGTCCCGGCAACCTGACGATCACCGAACATCTCAGCGCGGACCTGCTCGAATATGAGTTGAAGACGGCGCTCGAGGGGGAACCGTATCTCGATCTCGTTCAGCGCGTGTCGCAGGTCGATGGCCTGCACAACGAGGTCTTCGAGATCGTGGATCAGATGCCGGCGCGATCGGTTCGTGATTACGAGAACATCCTCGCCAGATTGCGCGCGCTGCCGGCGTACATCGATCAATCGATCGATCTCATGCGCGAACAACTCGCCGCCGGCGCCGCGCAACCGGCCGTCGTCGTCAATCTGATGATCGACCAGGTCGTGGCGCAGCGGTCTGCGTCGCCGGACGAGTCGCCGCTGCTTGCGGCCTTCAGATCGTTTCCGGCGGACATTTCCGCGGCCGAACAGAGTCGACTGCGCAGCGCCGCGCGCGCGGCCTACACCGACCAGTTCGTCACGAGCTGGACGCGCCTGGAATCGTTCCTGCGCGAGACGTACGTGAAGCAGGCGCGAGCTGGACTGGGAATCGAAACGATACCGGATGGCGCGCGGGCTTATGCCGCGCTGATCCACAACTACACGACCACCAGAATGACCGCGGCCGAGATTCATCAGCTCGGCCTCAGCGAAGTGGCGAGGCTCGAGGGCGAGATGGCTCGAGTCGCCCACGAGGCCGGTTTCAGCGGGAGCGCGGCAGAGTTCGAGCGGAGCCTCGCGGCCGATCCCT
>Ga0310810_10011774_pt1 | contig 10233 bp, 6 predicted proteins | sample NCmetagenome_FD_207641 | JGI IMG/M metagenome (GOLD analysis project Ga0310810, IMG submission 207641) | Soil microbial communities from experimental microcosm in Duke University, North Carolina, United States - NC | ecosystem: Engineered > Artificial ecosystem > Soil microcosm > Unclassified ...
CTTGATTAAGTCACGCAGTCGCTGTCGCAGGTGCTTAATATTGGGTGTCTCGTTCCCATAACGCCAGCTGACATAAGCCTGGGAAATTTCATCAATCACCTCGGCAGACGTTGGTGCATGGTGTTGATGCGACACTCTGGCATATTCTAAGGGAGTCTGTGCGGGGTGTTTGGTATAGCCTTTAGTACTTAAAAGCCTCAGCATTTGCTGGTAGAGACTTTCCATCGGAGGTAATCCACCTAGCCATCGGCGATAGCGCCAGGTTCGCCATTGCTTCCAACCCAACCAACCCAAAAAAGCAAGAGAGATCGCTAAAATCAAACCAGTGAAGAAGCCAACCCAACCGTTGGAGACAAGTCCCCATAGGAAAGAAATGACTCGGATTACCCCACCCATCACCCAACTCCAAATCTCACCTAAATAATTCTTAACAGGTGAGGGCAACCAACCGGCGACCCATTGCCAAAACTGACGCAAAACCCCAAAGGTTTCAGTCTCCTCCACACTCTGGGGAATCAGTTCGTGACCGGGAATCGGGTCAAAAGCAAACCAACCGTGTTGCGGGAAAAACACCTCTGTCATCGCATAGGCGTCGGTGTTTTTGACAATATAAAAACCCGTAAAGGGATTGAACTCACCCGTCCCAAACCCAGCTACGAGTCGCGCTGGGATGCCAATGGAACGCAGCATAATCGTCAGCACGGTTGAGAAGTGGTCTGGGTACCCCCCTTTGTACTTGAAGAGAAAAGCTTCCACCAAGTCTTCCTTGCCCTCTAACTTGGGCAAATTAAAGGGATCTGTGGGGAGTGAATAGCGCTGTTTAAGCGCCTGAGCTAAATACAGGGCTTTCTCATAGGGTGAAGTGATGGGGTTGGGTGAGGTTGCTAACAGTTCTTCAGTCCGTTGCCGTACTCGATCGCGAATTTTGGCAGGAACGTCGAGATAGTATTTTGTAATCCGCCTGGGATAATCGGTGGGTGCCTGTTGCAGCCGAGTGCGATCGCGATACGGCACCTCTGAAATCACCGTGTAAGTGAGTCCATCTGTTAAGCTAGCCGGTGCCCTCAAACCGCTTTCCGTGTCTATCTCAATTTCCCGCGAGGGAAAGTAAAGTTCCTGAGGATAAGCCATCGCAGGCAGGAGGTTCGGCAGGAAAAACCGATACGACCACTCCGGACGATTCACCCTGGTTACTTGATCATCGCGAGAGATTTCCCACCCCTGACCCGTATAACGGTCAAACGCTAGCACCCGCCAAAACCCCGGTGCCTGGGAACGTACCCGTAATACAACCTTAGGCTTGAGTGTTCCCTGAAAATTTTGTTGGTCAATCTTGCTGTTAAAGCCGTAGTAAAAGGAGTCATCCCGCTGACCCTCACTACCCGTTCCGCTGCCTCCACTGCCAGAAGAATTTCTCTTTAGGTTGCCCTCGCGATCATATCCAGGATTAATAATGCCACCAGCTCGTTTATTATCAAACTCCCGTTGAAAATTTTCCGGTACACTCACCGGAAACGTTTGGAGTTGATAGCCCGGAAAGCGAGGCATCAGGGCAAAAATTGCCAGTCCCAACCCAATAGTCGCCACGAGAAATAGACCCAGACGCCGCAGCGAGAGGGGGGAGGAACGAGAGGTGAACAGTGAGGAGGTTCGGCGCTTTGATGTTCGCAACAGACCCAGGCGCGACTGATAATCGAGGACGAGCGTGGGAAGTGCGATCGCTAAAAATACGCACAACAGTGGAGCAAAGGCTAAAGTTTGGCTTAGGGTACCCGCCACACCTAATAGAATCAGCCCAATCACCATCGAATACCCTAAATCTTTGCGGCGGGGCAGGTCAAAGCTGTGCAGCACTTGTAGCTGAATTAATAGCTCTGCCAAAGCCAAGCGAGTATCATTAAGCTGACCGAACAACCGGGCAAAAAACGCCCCCATTGCCAGCAACATCCCAATCGCCAGCAAGAATTTGACGGCGATGTTGCGCTCTCGACGGTGGTACCAACTCCAGGTTGCCCCAACCAGACTCAGCGGTACGGCCCACAGGCTTATTTGCGTTTCCGCCGCCAGATCTGTAGCAATAATCCCAACAATTACCAGTGCCTGCACCAGCACCCGCAGCCAAATTGAGTTTTCTATCTCAGGAGTCGGCATGGCCTCAAGACGCCGCCACAACTGACCGAAAAGGGGTAGACGACGGAGTTGCCGGATTCCAGAGAAATTAGACATAGCAAATTAGTCAGTGGTCAGTGGTCATACCATTTGGGTTTAGATTGGCTCCGATTGAATTTTTGAAGCAGCCGAATAGCAAGGCTCTCAAAATCCAAAATCGCTGAATCCAAAATCCAAAATGGTATCAGCCGTCAGTGGTCAGTCGTTACGGACAACTGACAACTGACAAATACCAGGTTTCCAATATGCTAGCTCAAAGGGTTTTTAACTTACATAGTCGGGCAAATGGCGAAAATTAAAGGTGTTTGTTCCGAATCATGAAAACGGATTTCTAGTGGATAGGTCTGATTCGCTTGCAAATCAAAGGATTCCACACTCACGTATCCGGGATAGATGCGCTGTGCACTGGCTGATGCCTGAGGAGTCCGCAGGGTCAAACTACCACCCCGAGGCAAACGAGCCGTAACACGGAGCTTAGGAACTCCCTCTTGGAGCTCATATTCTGCCTCCACTGTTACAACACCCACAGAGGTCTGCCATTGCCGCTCTACGGGGGTTCGATCCGGAGAAATCGGCACAGTCAGGGCGCTGATAATCTCTTTAGCCGCCAACAGCGCCAGCGTCATCTTTTGTTCATTAGACGCCGCTTCGTAACTGCTGGGTACGGATAACAGCTGTTCGTTGGTGTTTGAATTAAACAAACTATCGCTGCGAGGACTCCTCGCACTCGTACCCCCAAATGCCGGAGACAGCAACACCATTCCGGCGAAATGGTTTAGCGCCTGAAATTGGTCAGGGAATAAACCTTCCACCGCATGAACCAGTTTGGCTCCAAGCTGCCGTCGGGAATACACAGCCTCTGAACAAGCGTCCAAGAGTTGTGCTAGAACCTTTTCTGGCAAGGTAACGGGTAGAGTCAGGTGAAAAAGCTGGGGCATCCACAAGCGAACGGGAGGAACCCAACTATCTTCTAAAGCGTCAGAAGAATCGGGTTCATAGTCACAAAGATCCGTCTCCCAGGGAAACAAGGGGGGATGACGTTCTATTTCAACTTGTAGGCGGCGTTTTAAAATGGCCTGAAAACGGTTTTGCACGGTCGGCATTTCTCCCAAGTCGTAAGGGCGGCTTGAACCGCCCGGTACATCGTCCTCACGAGCAAGGATATCGTCTGAACTTGCCCATGCGCGGTATTGATCCGCTTCGTTGGTGTTAAAAGGTGCAATGTTCAACTCTTCTAAATCAAGTGGGTCTATTTGCTCCAATTCAAAATCCGCTGCTGTTGGGTCCCAAGGAGAGACAGAACGATCTGCCTGACCCTCTGCTGGGGGTGAAGCAGCGGGAACGGACTCTTCTAGTAGCCAGGTAATTAAACGGCTATATAAGGTGTCCGAGTTGTTATACATGTCACTATTCATCTTGAGATGCACCAGATCCGGATACTGAACTATTGCGAATATCCCAGGCAAGTTCGAGTAATTTAAACCAACGCTTTTCGACCTGGGTAACCGTACAACCTAAGGCTTGGGCGATTTCAGTTGTTGAGCGACCTTGTTGCTTGAGGTCGAGTAAGTCTTTCTGAGTCGTGTTAATCCTGGCCTGAAACCGTTGCCACTCAAAGGGCGTCAGACCGAGATTCCGCTCTAGATCGGCTTCTAGCCACTGATGAACGAGTTCCCAACGGTGAGACAGGGCAAACCGGATCAGATGGTACTTAAAACGCTGTTGCAAATAATCCCTCTGGCGAGGGGTTAGACCCAAAATTTCTTCTATTTCGCTCGTGGGAAGGTCTTGCAGGCGTAATACGAAGTACTCGGCACAATCATGTTGCTGGCGTTCTTCGAGATAGGTGAGTAATTCCTCAATCACCGTGTCCCGCAGGTTGGCTTCTAAAGGTTCAGGTTCAGAGGCAACCATCATCTCCCGGACTTGTTGAATTGCCGCATCGTTCCAGTTCGTATCTGATTCTGGCGTTGCGCCTTCAGCGGCGGTATCCATATCAACCGACGTTTCTGGCGGTTGTTGTTGGGAGAAAGTTTGCGCTCGGAGAATGATTAATTGCTGAGATCGACGACCGGGTAAGGGAATACGCCGCTTCCCATAACGCTCGGTAAAGGCCATGTATTCCGCCAGCTCCAGGAGACTTCGCGGACGATAACTGGCATCAATCGTGTTTTCTCGCCGAAAGGCATTCAAGGCTTCTACATAGAATCCTTGTAAGAAATCTTCGATTAAAGTCAGCCGCGCCTGGTAGCTGGCTGGTGCCTGTGGGGGCGTAATATAGCGGTAAATGATCGCGCTCAGAGTGCTCTGAAGTTCGACCCGTCCCCGCTGTGACCCCTGTTTGTAGTAGCTTAAAACTTGCTTGAGGCGATGGGTTGCCAGGGTATGCGCCCAACTCTCAACATCTCCTGAAGTCTGAATTCGACTGCTTTCGTTACAGATTCGACTGACTTCATCGGCTAAACGTGCTGCCACGTCACGACAGTTCTGATCGGAAGCACGAACAGACTGCCGGAATTCGTTATACAGCAGTTGAAAAATTGCCTCCACGCCCTGGCAGACTTCCCTCATGATTTTCATTTGTTAACAAAGACCCTAACACAAACGCACGCTCGACTGATTTGATCTGGGTTTAGACTCAAGATAGCAGCACCATTGATGACAGTTCTCATGGATTTAGACCAACAAATTCAAGTTCTGATTGACAATGCACCGCCCGATGGAACGACGCCCAAAATTATGGAAGCGATCGCACCCGTACTACAACTCGTTGCCAGTCAGCTAAAACATTTGGAGTATTATATTCTCCAAACTCTTGACGAGGATTGGGTGGTGACAACACTGAGTAATCGCGCTCAACCTGAGATCCAGAAAAATGTCATTTATGCTTTTCCCACTCTCAAAGATGCTGCTGACTTTCAGTCGGTTTCTGACCCTCACATCCTCGCAACGCCTGTACCGGTTACTCACATTTTGTTCCAGATGTTGGCGCTAGAGACCGTTACAAGTATAGTTTTCTTCGATACACCCGGTAATCTAGCAGCCGGTACAGAGGTGCGTCGAGATGAACTGCAACGTTTAATTCAAACGCAGCTGCGACACAGCCAGTCTGTACCTAGGTCATATCCTAGCAACCTTCCTCCAGATATCGCTTGAGTACCTCTTGCCAATGGTTAATAAAAATGGTAGATTCAACCTTTCTCTTGACTGGTAGAGTTTTTTAATCCGTGGCAACACACCGTGGGCGTCTAGCCTGTAAACTATCCCTTCACCCAAGAGATTTGCGGCGGCAGATTGAACCCTGGTTTCGTGGACTTTACGACTTTTAGAGTCCAGCCATCAATCCTGGGCAGTTAGACGCTACGAGTTAAATGGGCGACACGCTCCAACTTGCCCCTATCTCCTGGAACCCCTTGCAATGGTTTCTGCACTGACCCACTGCTATTGTGACTCTTTCTCACACAAGTGGCTATTTAATCGTTAAGTTTTGTCGCAAAACCGGGATTGACTCCTGAAAAAATAGGTAGCCCCTGTAAAGGTACTTAGTATTCTTTGCCTTTGTCAATATTATGTAAAGAAATGATAATTAGGTGATCATGGCTTCCGGGGTTGGTCATGTGTGAGTGGTGAATTGTGGATGTTTTATCCCAGGGCGTTAGCGATCGCGGCACTCTCTGGGCATAGCCTTAGTACAAACGACTCAGGACATAGTCAGCTAAGTCAATTAGCGCTTGAGTCGATGTTGAGGGCTTCAGAACGGCCAAGCTTTGTACCGCTATCTGAGCATTTTGTGCTGCCAAGGCACGGGAACGTTCAAGACCTTTACTCTCTTTAACCAGAGTGAGCGCTTGAGAGATATCATCCGGTTGGGCAAACTCTCGATCAATTAGCACCTCTAGATAAGGTTTTTCTTCCAGGGCATATAAAACTGGAGCCGTCAGGTTGCCACTAATTAAATCTGATCCGGCTGGCTTGCCCAAGGCTTCCGTCGAACCTGTGAAGTCCAAAATATCATCGATAATTTGGAAGGCTAACCCAAAATGATACCCATAGCGGTACAAGTTGTCTGCCACCTCCGCCGAGACCCCACTCAGTAGCCCTGCGGCTTTGGCACTATTAGCCATCAGCGAAGCGGTTTTACGATAGGTTTTTTCTAGGTAGGCTTCCAGCGTCAGGGTGGTATCAAATCGAGTCAGCCCTTGCTGAATTTCCCCTTCTGCCATGTCTTTAATCACTTCTGACAGCAGCTTGACAACTTCTAAATTGCCAAGATTAGCGAGGTACCACGCGGCTTGACCAAACAAAAAATCCCCAGCGAGTACAGCCACTCGGTTGTTGAACAAGCTATGGACTGTAGGAACGTTGCGACGCACCTCTGCCTCATCGACGACATCGTCATGAACCAGACTTGCCGTGTGAATCATTTCTGTAATTTCTGCTAGACGCCGATGACGCGGCGTAATGTCAGAGTCGAGCATGGTGGCTCGCGAAATTAAAAAGACGATCGCTGGTCTAACTCGCTTTCCCTGTGCCCCGAATAAGTGTTCAGCGGCGGCATACAGGATGGGGTGACGAGCACCCACTAGGTTCTTCAAGTTTTCGGTTAGCAGGCACAGGTCTGCTTCAACAGGAGCAAAAAGGGAGGTTACTGAGGTCATGGATCAGCCGACTCAGAGGTTAGTTACGAAAGTTTACAATTTCTTTTTTTAATTTTAGGCGAAGCGTCCGCTACAGGGAAGTTTTGTTTGAGTAATTACCGTGTTAAAGCGTAATACCAGAGTTTGTATCGACATATTAAGTACCTGAAAAAATTAGTGTAACTCGCCAGGATTGTTGTGTTAATCTAGATAGTAAGGGTTTCAAAAAATTAATAGATTTATTGATTCCAAGGTGTTAGGAGGACATATTCCCCCTTCATCTATGGTGTAATACGCATTCATAGACAGAGATCCTGATGTTTCAGGATAACTCCTCAGTGGTATCACTGAGGAAGGTTATTCGTCAGACCTAATAAGAAACTTCCCACTTGGCAGAGATTCTGAGCTGAGCCTAACAGTCCTGTTCAGAAGATTGACTGTATGGGAAGCCAACTATGAAGTTAGAGGGGACAAGCTCTGTCTCCCTAAAAATTTGTATGCCAACAGCATCCTAAGCCCGTAAGGACTTGGAAAACGCTGTTGGAAGGTTATTTGTATTGAATTTTCCTCTCCCTCCCTCGTGTCCACACTATGACTTACATGGATATGCCTGTGATTATTCCTGTTCTGGCGACTGGTTATCTATTAACAATTTATCTGCTATTGACTCTAGCGCAGCGGACGATCAAGAATTCGCGTTACGTGGACAACTCTTTGACAGACGCTTACGCTCCTTACGTGTCAACCGAGCAGCTCCCTCAGACCGATGAGGTTGAAGGATGGTCGTTTCAGGTGAGTGGTATAACCTCATTAGTCTCCGAGGAGCTACCTCCTCCTATTTCACCAGCATCAACCGTTCATAAAGCTAATAGTGTACATTAACTGGCTCAAATTAGGGGTGAGGGACTAAAAGCAGGATTTTTTCGGCATCTTAGTCTCTCTCCCAACACTCGGAGACTAAGTTGTGATTCGGTCAAGATTGATCCACCGCCCCTTGTGGGCGTTTTTTTTCTTTGCCTTCATGCTCCGGTCGTTATTGTGATTTGGTTTTTGGATCGCTCAGAGCGACTATCACTCTACGGATTCTAGGGATACCACCGGAGGGGCTACGGTTGGTAAATAGACTTTTTCCGCCACTGGAGTGCAACCTAGCCATTGCACTGAAAGTTGGGCAAACTGTTGAGGACAGCCACTGACACAGAAGTGGGTTGGTAGTGGTGAGCGATTATTCCTCAGTCCCAGGATGTCTAATTCTTGCGCAGCAGCAGCAACGACATGTACGGCTGGGTCAACGAGTTGAACCGTCGGTGGGAGTATTGTCCGTATTACGGGAGCCAGCAGCGGATAATGAGTACAGCCATAAATCAGGGTATCGATTCGCTGCTGTAATAAAGGTTCTATGTACTGCCGTGCCACCTCAACCGTGTAGGGATCGTGTACGCGGTTTTGCTCGACTAACGGTACAAACTCTGGACACCCAACTTGCCAGACTTGTGCGCTCGCTTCAACTTCGGATATGGCACGGCGATAAGCATTGCTGGCGGCAGTTGCTGGGGTGGCAATCACCCCAATGCGATGCCCTTGCTGAACAGCCGCACGGGCTCCCGGTAGAATAAGCCCCAAAATTGGTAGATTAAACTCGCGTCGTAAGGTTTCTAGCGCTAGAGCATCACTTGTATTACAAGCCAGGACAACCATTTTTACGTCCTGTTGCACCATCCAGCTTAGGATCTCAAAACCGAACTGCACAATTTCATGACGCGACCTTGTTCCGTAGGGTACACGCGCTGTGTCAGCAAAGTAAAGGATCGATTCGTTAGGGAGTTGTCGGTAGATCTCTCTCAAAACGGTGAGACCACCGACACCGCTGTCGAAAACACCAATGCGACGCTGCTGCGGTTCTTCCTTGGAGGGATAGACCGACGGTGTATACGTTTCCTCAGGAGGAAATTCAGCTGTGTACGAGTCACAGGAATTTTGCCCGTGAGGGTCACTAAGGTAGGGAGAGGGAAAGTTGGACACCGATGTTTATAGGAGAACGAGTTTAACTATTTTGTTGAATGTACTGGAGAATACCACGAGCGATCGCCTGTGCCATCTGGCTACGGTAAGCCTGGGTTGACAGTTTGGCAGCATCTTCTCTGCCCGTGACAAAACCAACTTCTACTAAAACCGATGGCATAGAAGTTTTTCTGATGACGTAAAACCTCGCCCGTCGGATACCCCGATCTTTAATATCCAGATTTTGCAAGATACTACTGTGGATGGTCTGGGCAAGACGCTGACCGTTGGAGTAATAGTACGTTTCTAAACCGCTAATATCAGGTCGGTTCGGGCCGATGGAATTGGCATGGATACTGACAAACAAGTCGGCATTCATGCGCTCAGCCATAACAACTCGTGGTGCCAAATCGACAAAGTAATCAGATGTTCGCGTCATCACAGCTTGGATACCCTGTTGCTCCAATAGCGAGGCCACCTGTTGAGCAATGGGCAGGATAACATCCACCTCTCGCAATCCCCCAAGGCCGATCGCACCGGGGTCTTTGCCACCGTGTCCCGGATCGACCATGACAAGAATGCGCCCCTTGGGTATACGGGGAGACGCCACAGGCGGGTTGTTGCTCGCTGGGGGAGGGGCAGGAGTATTCCTTTCGGGCAGCGGCACGGGAATCGAACTGATGGGCGGCGTTACGGGTTGTGATGGATTTAGCTGTAGCGCCAAAAGTTGGTCATTGAGCTGATTGAGTTCTCCAATCCGGGTACCCGAACCGGGTTGCACCAGAATCACAACGGTGTTTGAATCCTGCTGTCGAAGCAGTACCCGCGCCAGAGGACTCTTAGCATCGAGTTGTGGCCCCCGGACCCGTTCAGCCAATCGAGCGGAGGGAATAGTAATACGGTAACCCTTCGCGATCGCATCCCAAGTGCTAATCGCTCTTACCCGTTGGTCAGCCCGAATCAACAGTTGAGTCTGATTGTTAGCCAGTTCAACTGACTGAATCGTTGCCAATTTCCCCACCTCCGATGTGGAAATCGGTCGGTTGGGAATTTCCAGCAACGGTGGCTTCTGAGAGGATTGATTCCTCGGAGACGTATTCCCTGGGGGTTGACTGGGCGATACATCTACCCGCTGAGGTGCTGGTAATTGAACCGACCACTCTCGTGGTGAAATCCCTCGGAATTTCACTGCTTTTGGGTCTAGGGTGTAGCCAGGAGCTAATTCAATCACAATCCGAGTTGTCCGGTCATCTAGTTGCCCCACTCGAACTTCTCGAATCGCCCCTCTCACCTGCTGATTAGTAGTTGGACGCCCTAGCTCGATCCCAGGCAGATCAATGACCACCCGCGTCGGATTGGTCATCAGTAGCGCCTTGGGTTGAACCCCACTGTCGGTGATAAATACCAGCCGATTCTGACTGCTATC
>Ga0310810_10011775_pt1 | contig 10232 bp, 5 predicted proteins | sample NCmetagenome_FD_207641 | JGI IMG/M metagenome (GOLD analysis project Ga0310810, IMG submission 207641) | Soil microbial communities from experimental microcosm in Duke University, North Carolina, United States - NC | ecosystem: Engineered > Artificial ecosystem > Soil microcosm > Unclassified ...
CTCGCGTACGTCGGGGCGGGAATGGTCGGTGCGTGGCTGCTTCGTCAATCGGCGACTCGGGTACCGCCGTCGTGGGTAGAAGAGGCACGCACGCTGGCGGAGGCCTTCGAGATTGGTGGAGTCATCGACGTGGTCGAGTCCGCCGCGATCGCGATGCCCATGGCCTCTGGAGTGTGGCGTCCCCTCATCCTTCTGCCACCGAGCGCGGCCGACTGGTCGGATGAGCGGCGTCGGGTTGTGGTGCTGCACGAGCTCGCCCACATCAAGCGGCGCGACTGCCTGACCCAGGCCGTGGCGCAAGTCGTGTGCGCCATGTACTGGTTCAACCCGATCGTGTGGTTCGCCGCGCGACGTCTGCGCATCGAGCGCGAGCGCGCCTGCGACGACTTCGTGCTGGCGGCAGGAGAAAAGCGAGCAGACTATGCCGCCCACCTGCTGGACATTGCGCAAACCGTGCGGCGGGACCGCACGCTTGCGTTCGCGGGACTCGCCATGGCACGGCCATCTCAACTCGAGGGACGCCTCCTGGCGATCCTCAATCCCGCAGTCCGGCGCTCGTCGGCTCTTCACACTCGTCTGGCATCGCTCGGATTCGTCCTGCTCGTGACGTTGCCCGTCGGAGCCGTCGAATTCAGGGACACTTCATCGATCGCAGATACGAGTACTCCCGTGGCCATGGCCGAGTCTTCCGATACGACTGGACGCGCGAGCCGGGAGCCGGCGACGCGACTCGCAACCAACGCGCCAGCAGCAACCACAGACGCGGCATCGCCAGCCACGCCGCGGCCGACGCCATCACCATTTCCGCGACTGTCTCTGGCGGTCGGGTACGACGCAACGCGCGACGCGGATGCCTCTCGAATCGGCCACGCCGTCGGCGGGACGCTTGGTGCACAGATCGGCCAGGCGGTCAGCGAGAGTCTTGGAGGGCAGATCGGGCAACAAGCCGCAGCCGGCATCGCGGGGCAGACGACAGCTGCCGCCGATCCCAAAACGATTGAATCGCTCATCGGAGCGCTGAGCGATTCCGATCCGGATGTACGCCAAACGGTTGTCCTTACACTCGGGCGAATGCGCGACCCGCGAATCGTCACTGCGTTGCTGCCGCTGCTCAAGGACACCAACGCGGACGTGCGTCAACAGGTGGTCTTTGCGCTCGCGCGAAGCGGCGATCCACGCGCCGCGGCGGCAATCGCCACCCTGATTGACGACGCCTCGACAGAGGTTCGTGAGCAAGTTGTGCACTTGCTCGGACGGTCGCGCAACCGCGATGCAGTCCCCGCACTCGTCAACGCCCTCAAGGATTCGTCGTCTGATGTTCGCGAGCAGGCCGCGTTCGCCCTGGGACAGCTACGCGATGTCAGCGTGGTCGATCCGCTGCTCGAGACCTTGAAGGACCCCACGCCGGATGTTCGCCAGCAGGCCGCGTTCGCACTCGGTCAGATTCGCAACGGCAAGGCGGTGGACGGGCTGATCGCCGCGCTCAAGGATTCCAACGCCGACGTGCGCGAGCAGGCGGCCTTCGCGCTCTCCCAGTTGCGCGATCCGAAGGCGCTGCCCTCACTGACGGCGGCCCTCAAAGACAGCGTCGCTGACGTTCGCCAACAGGCGGCGTTCGCCATCGGGCAAATCTCCGGACAGTAAGTCGCGAATCATGCGCCTCCGAAGCGCGAAAGGACAGCTATGCAGACAAGTGCCAAATTTTTAGCAGCCATCGTCCTGGCGATGTTCATGTTTACTTCGAACGTCGCGGCGCAGACAGTGCCACCCGCCACCATCACTGCGCTGGCGGATGCGCTCAAGGACAGCGATGCCGACGTCCGTCGTCAAGCGGCCTGGGCGCTGGGCCGGATCCGATCGGAGCAGTCGATTGACGCGCTCATTGCTGCACTGCGAGACACCGATCAGGAGGTTCGTAGTCAAGTCATCTGGGCCCTCGGTCGAATCCGCAGCGCGAAGGCGGCCGATGCGCTCACGGCGCTACTGAAGGACGCCAACATCGAGGTCCGCCGATCGGCGGCGCAGGCACTCGCGCAGATCTATGGGCACGGCGGCGGAAACCCGAACCCGAACCCCAATCCCAACCCCAATCCGAGGCCGCGGCCGTTCTGAAGGAGGCACTCATGAACCCGAGCCCCCGGCAACGGCGTGTGATGGCGGTGATCTGTGTCATGGCGATCGCGGTGGCGAGTATTCACGCCCGGCAGACGCCAACGGCCAAGGATCTCTCGGCGGTGATCGACATGCTGCGCAGTCCGGATCCGGTCGTCCGCACGGGCGTGGCGTGCGCGCGGAACGTCTTCAACGCGAGCGCAGCCGCAGCCATTCCCGCGCTTGTCGAAATGCTCGACGATGACGAACCGGTCGCACCCGAAGTCTGCCGCGAGGATGGACGTCAGTGGTGGGGCGACGAGCGCCGTCCCATCACACCGGGCCAGGAGGCGGCAAGAGCGCTTGTCCGCATTGGCATCGCCTCGTTCGATCCCCTCGTGAAAGTGCTCGCGGGCGCGGGATCGACAGCCCGTCAAAACGCCGCATGGGCGCTGGGCGCGCTCGATGACCAACGCGCCGTTCAGCCGCTGATGGCGTCGTTGAAGGACGCCGAACCGGCCGTTCGCGAGCAGGCCGCGTGGGCGCTCGGCGCTCTCGACGCTGCGCGTGCCCTGCAACCGTTGATCGGCGCACTTCGCGACGCCTCACCCCGTGTACGTCGCCAGGCGGCCTGGGCGCTCGGCGCCATCGATGACGCCGCCGCCGTGGACGCACTCGTAAGTGCGCTGAAGGACAACGACGCCAACGTGCGTGAACAAGCCGCTTGGGCGCTTGGGGCAATAGGAGACGCACGCGCCAGCAGGGGCCTGAGTAGCGCACTCGCAGACAGCAACGCCCGCGTGCGCCGTCAGGCGGCATGGGCGATCGGCGCACTCACCCACTGACCGTTGCGGAGCTGAGCCCATGAACAGCCACTTGACCCGGGATCTCCGCGTCGCGGCGCGGTCCTTTCTTCGTACGCCACGGTTCACGATCCCCGCGCTCCTGGCGCTCGCGCTGGGGATAGGTTCGACCTCAGCGATCTTCAGCGTCGTGCGCGGCGTGATCGTGAGGCCTCTTCCCTACGCCAATCCGGATCGCATCGTCGTTGTGTGGGAGAACAACCTGGCGCGAAACCGCCCGCGCAACGTCATCGCGCCATCCAACTTCGTCGAGTGGCGTGAGCGCAACCGTTCGTTCACGCATCTCGGGATGGCCACGACGTTCCGCCTGAACTTCATGCTCGGCGGCCAGCCCGAAGAGGTCGTCGGGACGATGGCCTCATCGGATCTGTTTCCTGTGCTGGGCGTAGCTCCGGCCGTCGGGCGCGCCTACGGTCCATCGGAAGATCTGGAGAACAACGACCGCGTCATCATCGTGAGCCACGAATTCTGGCGCACTCACCTGGGCGGACGCACCGACGTCATCGGCACAGCTATCAAGACCGATGGCATACCGAGAACCCTGGTCGGCATCATGCCGGAAGGCTTCACTCTATTTGGAGAGAAGACCAATTTCCTGGTTCCGTACGGCTGGACGCCGGCGGAGCTTCGTGAGACGCCCGGACGGGGATCGTCGTTCGGAGTGGCGCGGCTTCGCGACGATGTCACGTTTGCGCAGGCCGAGAGCGACATGAAGTCACTCATGGCCCTCCGTCAGAAGGAAAACCCGCGGCTCAACACCGGCTGGTCGGTCACCTTGGTGCCCGCACACGAACAGATGGTCGATCAGATCCGGCCGGCACTTCAGGTGCTGGCGGGAGCGGTCCTCTTGGTATGGCTGGTCGCCTGCGTGAACGTGGCGAACCTGCTTCTGGCGCGCGGCGCCGTTCGCGAGCGTGAGTTCGGACTCCGCACTGCGCTCGGCGCAGGGCGCGCTCGCATCGTCTCTCAGATGCTTGTCGAGAGCTTGCTGCTCGGCCTCGCCGGAGGAGTGGCCGGGCTCACCCTCGCATTCGTATTTCATCGAGGGCTGCTCGCGCTCGTTGCCGACAGACTGCCCGTTCCCAGACTGGAGCAAGTGAGCCTCGATCCGACGATCGTTGCCCTCACTCTCGGGCTGTCGCTGCTGACTGGACTGGTCTTCGGGATCGCTCCTGCTCTCGTGGCGTCACACCGATTGAACGAGACCGTGAGAGCAGGAGGCCGGAGCAGTGGCGGGCCGGGGTCGCGACGTGTGCTCCGCACGCTGGTCGCGGCCGAAGTCGCGTTGTCTCTCGTGCTCCTCACCGGCGCCGCGCTCCTGGTGCAAAGCTTCGCTCGGCTCAGCAACATCAGCCCGGGCTTCCGCACTGAGGGCCTGCTGACGGTGCGCGTCCAGGTGCCGGGGACCCGTTACGACACCCCTCAACGCCGATCGGGCTTCTATGCCGATGTCGTGTCGCGCATCGCCGCATTGCCGGGGGTTCAAAGCGCCGCAGCGATCTCCTTCCTGCCCCTCGGCGGCGGCGGCGGTATCGGGACCAGCGTCTACCGCACCGACCGCCCGGAGCCCGCGCCTGGGCAGGCACCTGCGGCGGACGTGCGCCCTGTGACACCGGGGTTCTTCCGGACCATGGGAATTCCGCATGTGATGGGTCGCGACTTCACACCGGCCGACCGGGGCGACGCACCCCTCGTCGCTATCGTCAATGAAACACTCGTGGCACGCCAACTGGCCGGGGAGAACCCGCTCGGCAAGCGCCTGAATGTGTTCGTCGGACCACCCGATCGCAGAGTGTATGAAGTCGTCGGTGTCGTCGGAGACATCAAACTATCGTCGCTCGACGGAGAGGTGCGGCCAACCGTGTACGTTTCGCACCCACAGCTCACGATTCCTGTCATGACATTCGTCGTCCGCACGGAAGGGAATCCTGAACTGCTCGTGCCGGGCGTGAGCGGCGCCGTTCACGGGATCGATCCGGAGCTTCCGCTGGCTGACGTGCGAACGATGGACGCAGTGGTGGATGCGACGCTCGCCCGTCCGCGTGTCGTGGCCGTGCTGCTCACCGTCTTCGCGGTCATGGCGCTGGCTCTCGCGTCGGTTGGTGTCTACGGCGTCATGGCGTATTCGGTTGCGCAGCGCACTCAGGAGATCGGCGTGAGAATGGCGCTCGGCGCGACGACGGAATCGGTGTTCGGCCTGGTAATGAGAGATGCCTTGCGACTGGTCGGTATCGGCGTCGGGGCCGGCCTCGTCTGTGCCGCCGGCCTCACGCGCCTGCTGTCAACGCTGCTCTACGAGACCGAGCCGCTCGACCTGGTCACGTTCGTCGTGGCAGCGGTACTGCTCACGACCGTTGCCACGCTCGCTTCTTTCGTTCCTGCACGTCGCGGGACACGAATCGCGCCGGTTCAAGCCTTGCGAGCAGAATGATCGAGAGCCGCAATCATGCGCTTCAGCGCCACGATCCGGTAGCTCCGATCGACAAGATCGGTCACGGCTTTCCAGTCGAGCGCTCCGTCTGCCCACAGGCTCACCCACTGCCCGCGGCCGTACGGCGTGACGAAGAACTGGCGCCGCATCAGCAATCGCTCGACATCTGACGGTGACAGACGGAACGCGATCGAGGGACGCCCCTTGACGTGTTCGAACGCGACGAAGACCTTGGTTCCGGCCTTGAAATTCGGATGCCCCCACGAGCTCTTCTCGCTCGTTTCCGGGTACGAGAGACACAACTCGCGCAACCGGTCGAGCGCGCCCGCCGTCTTCTTCGCCACCCTTAGAAGGTCGCGATCGGATTGAGCGGCGATCCGGTGCCACCGGGAATGGCCAGTGGCGCGGCCGTCAACAGGAACTCCCAGCGTTTGCGCGCGGCCGCGGCCTGCGCCAGCGCCTCGAGATCGCAGTTGTCGAACAGGTGGACGCCCAGATACACGAGCGCGAAGTCATGCACCGCGCCGCGCGGTGCTCCCGCAGTACCTGGAGCCACGTACTGTGGATGATCGCTTCCGAGCAAGGCGATGTCACGCGCCTTCAGCCACGGCAGGACCGACGGGTGAAGTCCGGCGGACTGCCCGCCTTCCGCGCGCCCGCGCAGCCATGGACCGACGGCCTTGCGGCGCGCCCACACGCCGGTCCGCACGAACAACGCATCGCCCGCCGATACCTTCACGCCCGCCTGTTTCTCCCACGCTTCGAGGTCTTCGACGTAGATCGGCGTGCCTGGCTCCAGATACGGCACGCCTTTGAGGCGAGGAATGTCGATGAGGATGCCGCGCGTGAAGATGCCGTTCTTGACGTTGTGGATCGAGTTCTTCGAGTGGCGTTCTTTGACGACGGTGTCCGCGTTCGGCTTGTAGCCGTTGTAGAAGACACCTTGTTCGTTGATGTGCGCCAGTGAGTCGAGGTGAGTGTGCGCGATGCCGTGATAGTTGATCGCGATCTTGTCGGAGCCGATGCCCTGCATCGTGACTTCGTATGGATTCGGGTTGTCGACCGCCTTGACCGTGTCGGCATCCGCCGATAGCGACACGGACACGCCGTCTTTGACGAGCGCGGCTGCCTGCTTCCGTTTGGCTGGGGTAACGAGATTGAGCGCGCCGATCTCATCGTCCTTGCCCCATCGTCCCCAGTTCGACAACTCGGTCTTCCAGCGCTGATACTGCTCGGCGCTGACCGCGTGCTTCTCCGCTTCTTGCGCACGCAACGAATCGGTGATGGTGAAGACGCCGGCCGCGCTCAGAGTCGCGATGGCGCCGAGGAGTGCGACTGTCGAATACCAGGTTTTCATGAGGCTCGCCTTTCTGAAGCGCCCTCACTATACGACGTCCAAGCCGCCTTCGGCCTCGCGGCGGCGATCGAGCGTCTGGCGTAGCTTCCCGACGAGTGCGTCGGGTGCGAACGGCTTCTGGATGAAAGCCTCGACCCCGGTGTGGACGCCGCGCCGGACCAGCATGTCCTCGTTGTAGCCGCTCATGAACAGGACCCGGCAACGCGGACGGCTCGCACGGACTGCGTCGGCCAGCATGCGCCCGTTCATCCCCGGCATCGCCATGTCGGAGACGAGCGCGTCGATGACTCCCTCGTAGGCGCCGACGATCTCCAGCGCGCTTGCGCCGTCAGTCGCCTCCAGGACGTGGTAGCCGTACTTGGTCAGCGCCAGCTTGGCGATGTGACGAACGGCAGCATCGTCCTCGACGAGCAGGATCGTCTCGTGCCCGCGCAACCGGTCTCGGTCAACCGGGTTGCGTTCTCGCGACATGTCTTCGCCATCGAGCGCTGGCAGGCAGACCGAGAAGGTGGTTCCCGCATCCAGCTCGCTGGAGACGGCGATGAACCCGCCGCTCTCCTGCACGATGCCATAGACAGTGGCCAACCCGAGGCCCGTGCCCTTCCCCGGGCCCTTGGTGGTGAAGAACGGCTCGAAGAGATGGGCCTTGACGTGGGGCGTCATCCCGATCCCGGTGTCGGCCACGATGAGTTGCACGTACTGCCCGATCTTGTACTCAGGGTGGACGCGGCAGAACTCGGCATCGTAGGCCACGTTCCTGGTCTCGATCCTCAGGCGGCCGCCACGCGGCATGGCGTCGCACGCGTTGAGCGAGAGATTCAGGAGGATCTGTTCGATCTGGCTCATGTCGGCCCTGATGCGTCGCAGTGATGGTGCGAGAATCGTGGACACGGCCACGTCTTCGCTGATCAGCCGCCGCAACATCTGGCTGGTTCGCTGCACGAGCGCATTGCAGTCCAGCACCCTCGGTTCGAGCATCGCCTTGCGGCTGAAGAGCAGCAACTGCCGCGTCAGCAGCGCCGCGCGCTCGCCGGCGTCGCGAATTGCGGTGAGCTCGACGCGATCTGGCGCTTCCGCGCGCTTGCCGTCGAGCAGCATCTCGGCATGGCCGTTGATAATCGTCAACAGGTTGTTGAAGTCGTGCGCAACACCACCTGCGAGCTGCCCGATCGCCTGCATCTTCTGCGACTGCCGCAACTGCTCTTCGAGCCGAACCCGGTCGGTGATGTCCTGCGCGGTGCCGATGAATCTGACAGGAGCACGGGTCGGCGGGTCCACCACCAACTCCGCCTGCTCGTGGACGATGCGCTCGGTGCCGTCGCGTAGTACGACGCGATAGTCGATGAAATATCCTGACCGGCTCTTCACGGCAAGGACGGCGGCTTGACGCACCTTCTGTCGATCATCAGGATGCACGCGGTCGAGATAGACGTCGCCGGACACCTCGATCTCGCCGGGCGCATAACCGAAGATTCGGAAGCATTCGTCCGACCATCTGATCGGGTTCTTGCTCAAGTCGTCGACGGAGACCAGATCCATTTCCCAGCTTCCGACGCGCGCGATGCGCTGGGACGCGACCAGGTGCAACTGACTCTGTCGCAGCTTCTCCTCGGCCTCCCGGCGTTCCGTCACATCGCGGCCCGTCGACAGGACTTCAACCAGGCGCCCGGTCGCGTCGAAGATGCCGCGGTTGGTCCACTGCTGCCAGCGCCGCCCACCGACCACGAGCGACACGTGTTCGTCGGTGTATTCGGGAGCCTCCGGCGTCAGCGCCGCCGTCTGGCCGACAATTGTGGCGCGGTACTCCGGAGACACCAGCGGGAGGAAGCTCGTTCCAATGCAGTCCTGTTCGCGCACGCCAAAGGTGCGACAGTAGCTCTCATTGACGAACGTGCGCGTCCCGTCGGGCAGCCACTTGACGATGAACTCCGTCTGGTTCTCGACGATGAGGCGATAACGCTCTTCACTCCTGCGCAGGAGTTCCTCGGTCTGCTTGCGCTCGGTGAGATCGCTGAAGACCACGAGAGCCCGGTTCCCGAATCGCCCCATGTGAGCTTCGATCTCCCGCACGCTGCCATCCAGGCAGGTCGCGCGGGCCGCCACAGGCACGATGGCGTGACTGCCCGCCACGTCGGCGTCGGCGACAGCCTTGTTCCATGCCGCACGAACGAGCTCGCGGTACTCCACGTCGGGGTAGGCCCTGGTCCACCAGGCGGCAACGCCGGGAACGTCTTCGATGGTGTATCCAAAGGTCTCGGTGAAGCGCTGGTTCATCGACAGCACCTGATGGTCGGCGTCGGCGGTCACGACCAGCATCGGAAGCGGCGACGTCTCGACCAACCCGCGCAGCAGGGATTCGCTTTCACGGAGTTGCGCGTCGGCCCGCCTGCGCTCAGTGACGTCGTACAGCGTCCCGAGGATCTGACGCACAGAGCCGTCGACGTTGCGAGCGAACGCCACCTCACGTCCCAGGAACCAATGGACGTGCCCCTCGGCGTCGAGCAGGCGGTACTCGTCGTCGCGAATCTGTCCGTCGCCCAGCCCGCTCCACTCACACAGAACTCTCTCGAGGTGGGCACTCTCGTCGTCGGGTATGAAGGCCCTGAACCCTTGGAGACCTTCGATCGCGGCGGTGGCCCCCGCATATCCGAGTCCGGCCAGCATCGGCCGGTTGGCGTACGTCAGGCGTTGCTCATCGACATCGAAAACATAGATCACCGGCGGCGAAGCCTTGGCCACGGCTTCGATGAACTTCTGGCTGGCACGCAGCTCGTCCTCGACCCGGCGGCTCTGGCTGACATCGCGCAGATGTCCCAGAATGCGTGAATCCGAGAGTTGGCGGGCGTGCACCTCTCCGTAGAGGCTCGAGCCGTCCTTCCGTCGAAATCGCCATTCGCTCCTGACAGGGCGCCCGCCGGAAAGGCGGCGGAGTTCGCGGTCGAGACGTGGGATCTCCTCAGGGGCCAGCACGTCGGTGATGGACATCGCGAGGATCTCGTCATGCGAGTACCCCAGCATCTCCCACCCGGCGGGGTTCACGTCCTGGTAGCGTCCCCCGGCATCGGTGATGAAGATGCCGTCTGGCGCATCCTCCACGAGCATCCGGAATCGGTCTTCGCTCTCACGAAGCTGTTCCTCGATCGATTTCCTCTGCGAGACGTCGCGGACCGCACTGCAGAAAAGCACCTCGTCGTCGATCTGCACGCGACTCAGGTTGATTTCGACTGAGAACGTCGATCCGTCCTTGCGGCGTCCAAGAAAATTCTGGCGGGCTCCCATCGCGCCGTTCCGGGGATCGGCTGCATATCCCTCGCGATGTTTCCGATGGGTCTGCCGGAGCGCCGACGGGATCAGGACCTCGACTTCACGTCCCAGCAACTCGTGACGCGAATAACCAAAAAGGCTCGAGCACTGCGCGTTGACCAGAACAATCAGGCCGTTACGATCGACTATGACGACGGCGTCCGGCAGTGATTCGCAGAACAGACCG
>Ga0310810_10011776_pt1 | contig 10232 bp, 11 predicted proteins | sample NCmetagenome_FD_207641 | JGI IMG/M metagenome (GOLD analysis project Ga0310810, IMG submission 207641) | Soil microbial communities from experimental microcosm in Duke University, North Carolina, United States - NC | ecosystem: Engineered > Artificial ecosystem > Soil microcosm > Unclassified ...
ACCGCCCCCTGAACGGCCCACCGGGCCGGGCCGTAGATGTCACACGGTCCTCGTAGGCTGGAAGGGTGCCTCCCTTCCAGGTCGTGAGCGACTTCCAGCCCGCCGGAGACCAGCCCAAGGCCATCGAGGCCCTGGCTGCCGGGGTCGAGCGGGGGGACCGGTTCCAGACCCTGCTGGGCATCACCGGGAGCGGCAAGAGCGCCACCATCGCCTGGACCATCGAGAAGGTCCAGAAGCCGACGCTGATCATCGCCCCCAACAAGTCGCTGGCCGCCCAGCTGGCCAACGAGTACCGGGAGTTCTTCCCCCACAACCGGGTCGAGTACTTCGTGTCCTACTACGACTACTACCAGCCCGAGGCCTACATCCCGTCGTCGGACACGTACATAGAGAAGGACAGCTCGATCAACGACGAGATCGACCGGCTGCGCCACTCGGCCACGTCCGGGCTCCTGTCCCGGCGGGACGTGATCGTGGTGGCCAGCGTGTCCTGCATCTACGGGCTGGGGTCGCCCGAGGAGTACGCCACCCAGATCCTGCGGGTCCAGGTCGGCGAGGAGATCGACCAGCGGGCCATCCTCCGCCGCCTGGTCGACATGCAGTACGAGCGCAACGACATGAACTTCGTCCGGGGCAAGTTCCGGGTCCGGGGCGACACCATCGAGGTGTTCCCGGCCTACGACGAGACGGGCGTGCGCATCCACCTGTTCGGCGACGAGGTCGAGCGCCTGTCCCGGGTCGACCCGCTGACCGGCGAGCTGATCGCCGAGCTGACCGAGCTGGAGATCTACCCGGCCACCCACTACGTGGCCGGCGAGGAGCGGATGAAGCGGGCCATCGCCGGGATCGAGGTCGAGCTGCAGGAGCGGCTGGCCTGGTTCGAGAAGAACGGCAAGCTGCTGGAGGCCCAGCGCCTGCGCATGCGCACCCAGTACGACCTGGAGATGATGCAGGAGGTCGGCTTCTGCAACGGGATCGAGAACTACTCGCGCCACATCGACGGTCGCCAGCCGGGGGAGGCGCCGAACACCCTGCTCGACTTCTTCCCCAAGGACTTCTTGCTGGTCATCGACGAGTCCCACGTGACCGTCCCCCAGCTCCACGGCCAGTACGAGGGGGACCGGACCCGCAAGGAGACCCTGATCGACCACGGGTTCCGCCTGCCGTCGGCGGCCGACAACCGGCCGCTGCGGTTCGACGAGTGGTACGAGCGGGTCAACCAGTGCATCTTCCTGTCGGCCACCCCGTCGGACTACGAGATCGGCCAGTCCAGCCAGATCGTGGAGCAGATCGTCCGCCCCACCGGCCTGACCGACCCCGAAGTCATCGTCAAGCCGACCAAGGGCCAGATCGACGACCTGATGGAGCAGATCAAGATCCGGGTCGACAAGGGCGACCGGATCCTGGTCACCACCCTGACCAAGAAGATGGCCGAGGACCTGACCGACTACCTGCTGGAGCTGGGGGTGAAGGTCCGCTACCTGCACAGCAACGTCGACACCGTCCAGCGCATCGAGATCCTCCGCGACCTGCGCCTCGGCGAGTTCGACGTCCTGGTCGGCATCAACCTCCTGCGGGAGGGGCTGGACCTCCCCGAGGTGTCACTGGTGGCCATCCTGGACGCCGACAAGGAGGGTTTCCTGCGCAGCGAGACGTCGCTGATCCAGACCATGGGCCGGGCGGCCCGGAACGTGGACGGCGAGGTCATCATGTACGCCGACAAGGTCACCGACTCCATGCAGCGGGCCATCTCGGAGACCAACCGGCGCCGGGGGGTGCAGGAGGCCTACAACGCCGAGCACGGGATCGACCCCCAGACCATCCGCAAGGCGGTGACCGACATCCTGGCCACCCTGCGCCCGGAGGGCGACGGGGAGGCGCCGAGGCCCGGGAAGGACCGCCGCAACCGCCGCCGGGACAAGGTCCGGTCGGACTTCGCCGAGCTGCCCCAGGACGAGCTGGCCCGCCTCATCCAGACCCTGGAAGAGGAGATGCGGGAGGCGGCCACCGACCTGCGCTTCGAGTACGCGGCCCGCCTCCGGGACGAGATCCACGACCTGAAGCGGGAGCTCAAACTGGTCGGGTAGACGCTCGCGCTCGTCCAAGCCGTGCATTGGTCGGGTTGATCGTTCGGCGGACGCGTGCCGCCAGCTCGTGCCAGCGGGTCAGCGAGGGCCAACAAGGGAGCCGCTCGTCGGACGGTCGGGGAGCGCTTCAGCCCGCATTATCGAGCGACCAGCCCTCTCGACCCTCCGCGACCGGCCTTGTGTTCCCGTTGGTGCGGCTTGGCCCAATCCCGGGGGTTATGTCTGAATACCCGCTTGAGACGACGCAAGTGGCACTCGCTGGACATCGGTAGGGGCGCCGAACCTTGGAGAACCGAGCATGCTCGCCTTTTGAAATTGCGCCCAATCATCTCGTGTACGAGCGTATCGTCGGTGAGTGGTCGATGACAGGGAGGTATTGCTCGACGCAGCGCTTCGATGGTGCCTGGGTGTACAGCTCCAGCTCGGTCGTGTTGAGGAAGCCGAGCGCGACGTCGCCGAGACCGTGTTCGATCGGCCGCTCCTTGGGACCACCGAAGGCCAGCGTCGTTTCGTGCGGCTTAGGGTCGACGCCCACCTTCTCCTCGTGGCCGCACGGAACCTGCTTCGGGCGCTGGACGAACTCGCGAAAGCCGGGCTCCCCGGTCACGCCGCCGCCTTCCCTGCGTCTCTGAGCGCGCAAGTGAAGACCCTACGCAATTGCTTCGAGCATTGGGATCAACGCGACATGGCGTCGCTCGGGCGCGGTATCGATGGCAGGGCGTACCGTGACTTCGCACGCGACTATCCGGATGAAGACCCGGGCTCCTACAGATTTGGGGCCGGCGGAACCGAGATAGGTGGGCTCGTCCTCGCCCAATTGAGGGAGGCGACAACCGATGTCCAGGCTGTGCTCGAACACGAAATAGCGAGTTCCGCTCTCGACTGGAACCTACGCTAGCGCGCTTATCTTAGCACCAAGTCGACACGGCTCGCCTTCGCGTTACTGTCGGAATCGGTGATGACACGCGATATCGGAGGCTGAGCCGGAAGGTTGAAAGCGCTACAACCGGCAATTACGGGTGGGTGTCACCGGCGCCGGCGGGCGACGTTATGGGCGGCCCCGTGCTCGGCGTTCTGGTCACGCAGAGAGCCTGCCGGAGCGCGATTGGTCGTGACCCACGGCCGGCGCTAGTGGGCGCCGCTCGAGGAGTGAGCTGAGCGGGATTAGGAGACGCTCTCGAACCGACGAGCGCCGGTGGCGAGCCAGGGCCGGCGCAGCCTGGTTGGCGCCGGTTCGGACCGCTCGCCCGTCGAGCTGGGCCAGGCACGGTTGGGAATGAGGGCAAGCCCCTATGGGCTCCGAACCGCCAACACCCGACAATAAGTCGGTGACCAAGCCATCGGCAATCAGGACGGTCAACTTCGGCTCCCGTCGGATACCCCCAGAGGACCCTCACGACCTTCGTTGATCGTCGTCTTGTCCGGTGCGGCAGGGTTGTCCCATGTCGTCGGCGGTTCTTGGCCCCGAACTCACCGATGGTGATCATCCTCGTCCGGCTCCCGGTCGAGGGCGATGCCCCATCCATTGTCGCTGCCTGCCAGGATCCCGAGGTCAGCCGTTTCATCCCGTTCCCCCGTCCTTACGAATGGCACCATGCGACAGAATGGATCGCCGGCACACCCGAGGCGTGGCGGAGGAGGACCTCGACGCCGATGGTCGTCGTCGACGCGACGACAAGGTGATCTCCTCGGGGCCTGTGGGTTGGTCGAGATAAAAGAGAACCGGGCCGAGATCGGCTATTGGGTCACACGTGAGGCGCGAGGGCGTGGCGTCGCTACCCGGACCGTGCTCCTCGTGACGCACTGGGCGCTCACCGACCTCGGTCTCACCGTCATCGAACTCCTGGCCGACGTTCAGAACGTGGCCTCCCGTAGGGTCGCCGAGAAGGCGGGCTACACCCGTGACGGTGAGGTGCCTCCTCCGGAGCGCGCCGCCGGCCGCTGCGAGCGTATGGTTCGCTTTGTCCGCTCCGACGCCGGTGGCTGGACGTAGGGACGGTCAGGCGCATTTACCGGGCGCTCGCCTCGTGCCGTTATCGTGCAGCTACGCGTCCTCGGAAGCGGCGGACTCTGTCGCCGATGCATCTCGCCCGATACGGTCCAGATGGACTCGGCCGCCGCTTGCAGTGTCCGTATATGTGCCTGAAGTACCGGAACATCTGGCTCCCGTCATCCCCGGACGAGGAGATCGCGGAGTGCGAGGGGCTGGTGGCCGGTCACTCGCTCGACCGCATCGCTGAGCCCGGCCAATTCGCCGGCCGCTATGGCGAGATAGGTGGTAATCCAGCCGTCCAGTTCCCACTCGGGGGCTCCGTAGCCCGCCCGCGACGCATATGCCTCTTCGAGAGTCTCGTCGACATAAACGACATGGCGGCCAGTCGCCTCCGAGAGCTGGGCGGCGGCCTCTGCCAGGGAGAACTCCTCCGGTCCCGTGAGGTCGTAGGTCGCACCAGCATGGTGACCGGGCTGGAGGAGAACGGCGAGAGCAACGTCAGCGATGTCGTCCTGGGCTACGGCCGAGATACGTCCCGTTCCCGCTGGACCTCTGATCGCATCGTCGGGGCCGGGAATCAGCGGGACCAAGTCCAGGTAGAGGTTGTCGCGCAGGAACGTCCAACGCATCCCGCTGGATCGAATGTGCTCTTCCGTCGCCCAGTGCTCGCGGGCAAACGTGAACACCGCGTCAGCGGTAGCGCCATAGAACGAGGTGTAGACGACGTGTCGCACGCCCGCCGCGGCAGCGGCATCAACGAACGTCCTGTGGTCTGCGACGCGGTCGGCCGATTCCCTTGCCGACACCATGAAGACCGTCTCGATGCCGTTGAGCGCCTGCCGGCATGTCGCCTCGTCGCCATAGCTGACCCCGGCGATCTCGCCCCGCGGCAGGGTCGGCGCCGCGTCGGGCCTCCGAACAAGAAGGCGCACTGGTACGTGGGCTTCCGAAATCAGCCGGGCGACTTTCCCGCCCAAGCGGCCGGTCGCCCCCGTGACAGCGACGGTCGGAGCAGATGGACTGCGGTTCGCCATCGCAACGTCAATCTAGTCAAACCGAGTCGGCAACACTTGCCAGCAAACCGTCCACACGCGCTGTTGGCCGTGAACCGACGCGCGCCGGGACCCTAGCGCCGAGTCGTGATTCCCATGGCGGAGGCGAGGCCGAGCCCCATCCTCGGTGCTGATGACTCGGCCGGTCGATCTTTGGCGACAGACGGCCGCCACGCACCAGGGGTTACTTCGCCCTCGCTCGTGCCGAAGTCGGACGGTAGGCGGCGTGCTCGCATGGCAGCGGAATGTCGCCGCCCTCGTCCTCTTGGCCGCCACGCCGGTCCTTGTCGTGTGGATCGTGGGCCCGACGGCCGTCGACGCCCCTCACCCCGACTATGCCATACGCCCGTTCCATCTCCCTGTGCTCTGGCACGGATGGCGACGGTGGGTTCGCTGTTCCTCGCCATCGCAGCCGTCGCGGCACTGGTGTGGTCGTGGCTGACCGAGCCGCCTCCTCCAGGCTGGGCGCCCGTCGTGGCGCCCCTCGTGGTCGTAGGCGCCATCATCGGCCTCGCCTACCGGGCGCTCACCGCCGCCGTGATCGGAGCCAACATCGGCGCGGCGATCATGGTGATCTTCGGTGCGCCGCTTGTGGTGGGGTTGCTCCTCGCGTCCTTCGTCTCGGCGTGGCGCCGGACGCCCAAGCGCGCCCGCGCAGGCGCCACTCGGGGATCCGGGGGTGCGGATGGACATGCCACCCGGGCGCGACGCGCACTTGTGTCCGAGCCCGTTGACGGTGGTGCGATCAGGGCGATGCGGACCGAGTGGGAGAGGCCCTCGGCGGCCGTGCAGGCCGTGGTCTGGCTCGGCCTGGTGATCCTCGTCTTCACCGTGGCCGCTTTCGTATGGCTCTTTGTGCTCGGGAACGGGTTCTCATTCGCATGATCGTCTCTCTCGAACGGATAGGAACGCGCGACGCAGGGATCGTCGCGCGTGCAGATCCGAGGCGGGCCTTGGGTGACGACCGAGCCGCGGATGGCCGTCGTCGTTTGGGGATACGTGGGCCGAGGGGTTGGCTCCAGCCGCCCGTCGCCGGTCCTCACCACCCCCTTGTCGATCGCAGACAGCCCGGATACAGCGCCGCGCCGGCCGGCTCGTGGCCATGGACGAGATGTAATGTCGACTGACGGCGACGGCCTCATCTCGATCTTCGTGGTGATCTTCTACGCCGCACTCGTCATTCTGGGGTTCGTTGTGGCTGCCGTGATCGCCGGCATCGTCGCCGTGGTGGTCCCGCACGCGCGCCCGGCGACTGTAGCGGCGCTTGAGGCGAGACCGCCCCTGGCACAGCTACCGAATCGACCAGGACTATCGCTATTGCATCTTCAGTAATGCGACCCACAGTCCGGCGTTCGGTGACACCCCTCCGGCCAGCTTCGGCTGCGATTATGGGCGTGTACCGGCGCTACGCCACCGCGAATTCATGGTTCGGGCACCAAATCAGCGGTGCTCATCGGCCGCCAGCAGATTCGCCCACAGAGGCGTGCCTATGCCGTGGTCATCCGCCCGGCGGGGGGAGCAAACCCACCTGCATCAGGTAATCGGCCAGGTTCCAGTAGTCGCGATTCTCGGCGATCTTGCCGTCCGCGTTCAGACGCCCCACCGACACGCCTCGAATCCGGTAGGGCTTGTTGGTGGCCGGGAGGGCTCCGGCCGCGCCGGTGTTGGTTCCGGTCATCTCCCACTCGAGGGCATACCGATCGCCGCTCGCCTGGGCGCTGACCGAGGCGAAGCGGTAGTCGCTCGAGAACTGCGACGCCTCGGCGATGAAGCTGGTGATGTCGTCCCGGCCCTCGTGACGCTGGCCGAGCGCGAGGTCCTCGTACGTGCCGTCCTCGGCGATGAACGTGGCCACCCGGGCCGCGTCGTGACTGTTCCACGCGTCGAGGTACTCCTCGAACCACTCGGTTCCCATAGAAACCCCCCTCCTCCCGCTGCGATTCCGGCGCGCCATAATGCCAAGCGGATAGCTCCTAGGTGTCGCGGGCGTCCGAGTACGAAGGGCGACACCCACCCCACCGGCCCCGTCTCACGATTTCCGCGGCCATGTCTTGAAGGATCTCACGATCACCGGTGCCGCCGGCGACGAATCGCGACTGGATTACCCGCCGGCTGTCGCCGAAGGGTGGTGCTCCAGAGGCGACGATGGCCAGGGCGGGCACCACGAACAGCGAGGCTGCCAAGAACTGCTCGGACCATCGAGTCGACGGCTTCCTTCAATCTCCTCTGTCGTCGAAGTGAGGCATGACCGTGAATGTACGACATAGATCCTGCGATCGGCGCAGCCGAGTACGCCCAAGGCCGGCGGTATGTGGCGGTGCCCTGGCATGGTCCAACCGCGCGTTCTGTGGCACTTCTCGCCGCGCCGAACAGCGAGCAGACCGCCGATTGTGCCGACTTCAGGACGTGCCGACATGAGACCGAAACGGCCGCCTGAAAGGGGAATCGGTTAGGAGAAGTCGGGGCAATCAGAGGCGCTCTGGGAAGAGCCCAAGCGGGCAGCGGCCATCTCGAGCGGCGTGGTGACGCTCGAGTCGCTGTAGAGCTTCCCGTAGGAGAACCCAACGAGATCAGGCTGAGCGGGCTGCTAACGGTCCCGAGCACGGACGTGTCGCAGTCGATCGTTCACGCGGAGGTGGCGCACGGCTGCGTAGTGGAGGACCCGGATTGTCCCGACGTCACCCCCGCGAAGACCCTTGTCAGCCAGGCCCTGTTGCTGTCATGTCGGCACAATCCTGAAGTCGGCACAATCGGCGCGTCTCTCACTTGCCTAGCGACGCCTCGTTGAGCCGTACGCGGCCTGTGGACTGCTGACCGTGTTCAGCGACGTCCGATCGCGAGGTTCACGACGCGAAGAACCTCGGCTTCTGGAGGCTGCTGCGGTGTGTTTGCCGCCCCACGACTCGCGCGAACCCGTTCGACGGCCGGCTGAACACGCTCCGTTTCGAAGCGCCGGTAGTGATCCTCGGTTTCCCAGACGTCGATGTGTTGCGCGCGACCGCCGCGGTCGACAGTGACATGGAAGATCATCCCTGGTGGCGGATCGCTCTCGACACCGAGCGATCGGAACACCGCATCGACAGCTTCGATGGGAACGCCGACGGGAGCGGTCTCGATGACGACAACGGGCATGGCGGCCTCCTGCTGCGAACAGCTACGCCGAAACCTACCAGTTACCCGATCTGCTCCGCGCGACCAGAACGACGTTCTCGCGCCCGCCGCTCGTCGTTGAACTGTCCCCGAATGTGCGGCCATATCGACGTAGGACATGACCCCGAGGGTGCCGGTGTGAGACGTTCGCGAACCACGCGGGTCGCTGTGCCCAGGGTGTCCCACAACGCGCATCACATACCGTCCGTCCGCTACCGGATGCCCCCGAACAGGGCAGGATGCGCGGTCAGCGGGTAGCCCACTCGTGTAAGTGCCGATCCGGGCGTAGGGCCGGATACGGCCGGCGAGGCGGCTCTACGAATGAACGTTCGGCCGCGACCCGCCCATAACCCCGTCGACCAGGAGGGCGACCGACCAGCGCGCAACGTGCCGTTTCCGAGTGGTGGTTCGCCGAGGTCCCTGCCGCCGCACCCGCCCGATAATCGCGGGCGACGCTGGCCCCAGGCGCGCCCCCCACCGCCGGCCGTGGGTCGTCCGGCAGGGTGGAGGACTGGAACTGCCAAGGAGCCTCTCGACCTCTCTGGCGAGGGTGACCGTTATTCTTCTCGACATCGAGCTCTACCGGCACCATCGCAGCCACGCGTCGCGTTGTAGCCCTAGCGGAGGTTCAATTCAGTAGTACGTAGACCAGCGCGTTCGCAGTGAGCGTCGATCGACAGCCCGTGCTCGATCGCCTTCCAAGATGCGGTCCGGCTGGATCCCTTCCACACGTCGGCCACCTCCCGCAAGACTCGGCTAATCGAACAGCGGCCCTTCGTGTCAGCCCAGCGGCCAAGATCGACACGGGGAAGTCGACGAAGTCGTAGCCGTCGCGAGACGGAAGTACATCAGCACCGATGGCTTACACGTCGTGGCGTAGGATGGCACCAGTGGGCCGGACGAACATCGACATCGATGAGGCGCTGGTGACCGAGGCCATGCGGCGTTACGGGTTGGGCTCGAAGCGGGCGGCCGTGGAGCTGGCACTCCGGCGCTTGGTCGGCGAAGCCGCGAGTGTCGAAGAGGCGCTGGCCATGGAAGGGACCGGGTGGGAGGGGGACCTGGATGCGCTCCGTCGTGAGACTGCTGCTGCCGCCGACGAGTGATCCTCGTCGATACGTCGGCCTGGATTGAGTTCCTGCGAGCGACCGGGAGCGGCGTCCACCTCGAGGTACGCCGGCTGCTCGCTGCGGGCGCCGAATCGTGGACCACTGACGTGGTCGTCATGGAGGTGCTGGCCGGCGCCCGAGACGATGCTCATCGTGTCCGGCTGCGACAGCTGCTCGGCCGATGCGATCACGCGCCTGTCGAGGGCCTCGACGACTACGAGTCGGCGGCAGCCCTGTTCCGGGCGTGTCGGCGGGCGGGCGAGACGGTCCGTGCCCTGGCCGACTGCCTGATCGCAGTGGTGGCCCTCCGAGGCGAGCTTGCCGTCCTGCACGCCGATCGCGATTTCGACGCCCTGGCGCGGCGCTGCGGCTTGCGCACCCACCCGGTGCCGTGACCGGGCCGGATCCCCGGGCTCAAACGGGTCGGGTCGACAGGACCAGCGCGGGATCGCCGGGGCCGAGGACGCGGCGGTACGGGTAGCGGGCCTCGGCGGCGGCGATGACGGCTCGGTCCCGGCTGTACCACTCGGCGGTGCTGGGCCACCAGGCGGCGACCACCACGACGTCGCACCGGTCGAGCTCCGCCGGGTCGGTGACGGCGGCGAAGTCCCGCGGGTTGTCGAGGTAGGCGAGCATGGGCGGCACGCCGATGTCGACGATGCAGCTGCGGAGGCCGGCGGCGTCGGCCCGCCGGACCACGGCCGCGGCCTGACGGTAGGCGGTCGGATCGGTGGTGGCTCCCGCGGTGGCGACCGACAGGGCGAGCGCGGCCGAGACCGCGGCGGCGAGGGCGGCGGGCCAGCGGAAGCGACCGAATGCGACCGCGGCAAGGTAGGCGGCG
>Ga0310810_10011777_pt1 | contig 10232 bp, 6 predicted proteins | sample NCmetagenome_FD_207641 | JGI IMG/M metagenome (GOLD analysis project Ga0310810, IMG submission 207641) | Soil microbial communities from experimental microcosm in Duke University, North Carolina, United States - NC | ecosystem: Engineered > Artificial ecosystem > Soil microcosm > Unclassified ...
TCGTCGAGCACGAGCGCGAGGTCGTTTCCGATGTCGATCAGGTCGATGGGCCGGTCGCCGAGTGTGGTGCGGCCGTGTCCCTGGAGATCGACGGCGATCACCTGGCGGGTCTTCGCGAGCGCGGGCAGCACATTGCCGGCGAACATGTCGCTCGAGCCGAGCCCGCCGTGCAGGAGCAGCAGCGGCTCACCCGCGCCATGGATCTCATAGTAGTAGTCGATTCCATTCGCGGCGACGCGTCCGGTCTTCGATGGCTTGGACATGGGGAACCTGCGCTTTCGACGTTGGTGGTGGCGTTCCGGCCGTTGGTCCTCGGTACGTCCTTCTGCCAGTACGTCGAACCATCCGACGCCAAATCGACACCGTGACCCGGTTCCCGTCGATATCAACCGTCTCGGTTGTAGCAGGGCAGACCGTTCGGTCGTACAATTCGGCGCTGCTCAAACCCAACGCTACGGACCCCCATGGCGGATCTGCGCTCGCGCGTCCAGCAGTCGCTTTCCGGCAGCTATACGCTCGAGCGTGAGCTCGGCGGTGGAGGCATGTCCAAGGTGTTCGTCGCAGACGAGCACCGCCTCGGCCGCAAGGTGGTGGTGAAGGTGCTCTCGCCTGAGCTCGCGGCCGCGATGTCGGTTCCGCGATTCGAGCGCGAGATTCGCGTCGCGGCTTCACTCCAGCAGGCGAACATCGTCCCGGTGCTCGCCGCGGGAGAGATCGAGGGACTGCCGTACTACACGATGCCGTACGTCGAGGGCGAGAGTCTCCGCGCCCGGCTCGGTCGCGGCCCACTGTCGATCGGCGAGGCGGTAAGCATCCTGCGCGACGTCTCACGTGCGCTCGCGTACGCACACGAGCACGGCGTCGTTCACCGCGACATCAAGCCCGACAACGTGCTGCTCTCGGGGCACACCGCCGTCGTCACGGATTTCGGAATCGCGAAAGCGATCGCCGCCGCCGCTGAAGCACCCGCGGGCGCGACGCTGACGCAGCTCGGTACCGCCGTGGGGACGCCGGCATACATGGCGCCCGAGCAAGCAGCAGGTGACCCCGCGACCGATCATCGCGCCGACATCTACGCGTTCGGGTGCGTCGCGTACGAGCTGCTCGCTGGGCAACCGCCCTTCTCCGGCCCGCCGCACAAGCTGCTCGTCGCGCACATGAGCGAAGCGCCGAAGACCGTCGCCGAGCTTCGTCCCGACTGTCCTCCGGCGCTGGCGTCGCTGGTCATGCAGTGCCTCACGAAGGAGCCTGCGGCTCGCCCGGCGAGCGCGACGGAGCTCCTGCACCGCCTCGATGGCGTCGTTTCGCCGTCCGCGCCTAACGCCGCGATGCCGCCGATCCTGCTCGGCGGCCGCTCGATGCTCTGGCGTGCGCTCGCGGTGTACGCCGTTGCATTCGCCATCGTGGCAATCGTCACGCGGGCTGCGATCATCGCGATCGGGCTGCCTGACTGGGTGTTTCCCGGAGCGCTCGCCGTCATGGCGCTCGGGTTGCCGGTGATCCTGTTCACGGCGTACACGCATTACGTCTCGCACCGCATGGCGACGGCGACGCCCACGTTCACGCCGGGCGGCACGCCATCGCTCGCGACGGTGCACGGCACGATGGCGGCGCTCGCGGTGAAGGCGAGCCCGCACATCTCCTGGAAGCGCACGACGCGCGGCGGCCTCATCGCCGTGAGCGTGTTCGCTCTGCTCGTTGCCGGGTACATGGTCCTGCGGGCGTTAGGCATCGGACCGGCGGGATCGCTCCTCGCCTCCGGCAAGCTCTCGGCGAGCGACAAGGTGATCGTCGCCTCATTCGACGCGCGGGGGGCGGACTCATCGCTCGGCTCCACGATCGCTGAAGCAGTGCGAACCAACCTGTCGCAGAGTCGCACCGTTCATCTCGTGCAGACGAGCGCCATCATCGGGGCGCTCCAGCAGATGAAGCGGCCGGACACCTCGAGCGTGGACTTCACGACTGCGCGCGAGATCGCGCAGCGTACCGGGGCGAAGGCGGTGATCACGGGGAGCCTGGTGCCTGCGGGGAGCGGCTACATCGTGACGGCCCGTCTCGTCGCCGCCGAGTCGGGGGATGAGCTCGCGTCGTATCGTGAGTCGGCGAAGGATGCGGGCGACCTCATCCCCACGGTGGACCGCCTGACGAAGCAGCTGCGCGGAAAGATCGGCGAGTCGCTCAAGGCGGTGCGCGAGGCGCCGCGCCTCGATCAGGTGACGACCGCCTCGTTAGGTGCGCTCCGCAGTTACGCGGCCGGACTCCGCGCCAACGACATCCAGGGCGACTACGAGACGGCCGTCCGGTTGTTCGAGGAGGCAATCCGGCAGGACAGCACGTTCGCGATGGCGCACGTGCAGCTCGCGTATTCGCTGTTCACCATCGGCGGCCCCGGGCGACGTGAGCGGGCCAACGCGGCGCTCACGACCGCGTTTCGATTACGCGACCGGCTGCCTGAGCGGGAACGGTACAACGTCGAGGGAGCGTATTACATGAATGCGGAGCCCGATCGCACGAAGGCGATTCCGGCGCTCCGTCGTGCCGTGGAGCTCGACTCGTCGAACTACGACGCCGCCAACTCGCTCGCGGTCACCCTTCAGGACACGCGAGACGCCGCCGGTGCGGAGCGCATGTTCAGGCTCGCGCTCGCGACCGAACCCGCCAACGGAACGCTCCTGTCGAACATCGCGTCGCTGTATACGGAGACGGGGCGGCACGCGGCGTTCGACTCGGTGATGGCGGCGCTCGCGAGCGCCGGCGTGCCGTTCCCGACCGAGCCATTGCGCTTCGAGGAGCTCTGGAATCGCCGAGACTATGACGCGGCGGAGCGGCTCGCGCGAGCCGGCGCGGATACGTTGCCGCCGCGCGCCGCGCTCACCCCGCAGGCCGCGCTCATCGCTGTCGCTGTGACGCGCGGCCGGCTCCGCGAGGCCGAGCGGCGCTACGCACAGGTGAACGAGGCGAGAGCCCGCCTGCGCGGCGACACCGTGAGTGCGCACGAGGTCGCATTCTTTCACGCGATGTTGGATGGCGAGCTGCGCGGCGACGCGTCGCGCGGTCTTGCGACGCTCGACGCGGCACTGCGCGCGGCGCCGCCGGCATCGCTCCCGCTCTCGAAGGATCGGAGCCAGTGGCTGGCGTTAGGCTACGCACGCCTCGGCGTCCCGGCGAAGGCGCGCGAGGTGATGAACCAGCGTGACGCGCGGCTGGACGCGTTGGCCCGGCGGCAGCAGGCCGTCTTCGCCGCACGCCTTCGCGGGACGATCGCCCTGGCTGACGGGAAAGCCGACAGCGCCGTCGTCTATTTCCGGCGCGGGGACGGCGAGGCGGACGGGTTGCCGACGCGCGACTGCACCGCGTGTACGCCGCTCTTCCTCGGATTCGCCTTCGATCGTGGCGGCCAGGCTGATTCAGCTCGCACGTATCTCACGCGGTACGTCGAGATGACCGGAACCGGCCGCCCAGTCGTCGACCGCTTCTGGCTCGCGCCGGCGCTGTTTCGACTGGGGGAGCTGTACGAGAACGCGAAAGACGTTAGGCACGCGACGGAATACTACGGACGCTTCGTGGACCTCTGGAAGAACGCCGACCCGGAGCTCCAGCCACGTGTCGCGGACGCACGCTCGCGGATCGATCGGCTGAATCGCGCGAACCGCTGATGGCGACCGCCCGTTAGGCGCCGGGCTCAGCGCGGTGGAAGGATTGCCGAGATGCCGCGGTCGAGCTCTTCGCGGCTGATGGCCCCCATGTGGATGCGCTGGATGATCCCTGCCGAGTCGACGAACACCGTCGTCGGGAGACCGACGAGGCGATACCTGAGACGTGCCATGCCTCGCTGATCGAGAGCCACCGGGAACGACGCCCCAACCTCGTCGAGGAACGTCTTCACGTTTTTCGTGCTCAGCTCCTGATCGCGCCCGTTGACAGCGAGCACGCGAAGGCCGGCGGGTCCATGCGCTTCCTGCAGGCGCACCAGCTCGGGAAACTCCGTCCGGCACGACGGACACCAGGTCGTCCAGAACGACACGACGACCGGGTGGCCACGAAGCTTCGAGAGCTGGACGCGGCCACCCGTGAGCACTGGGAGATCGATCTCGGGGGCGGTCACGCCGGGCCTGACGGGTTGCGCGCCGAGACGCGCCCCCGCCAGCGCGAGTGCTGCCAGCGCGAACGCGGCAACTCGAAATCGAGTCCGCACGCGAAGGCTCTGGAAGGGTCTAGAGCCGGTGTGAGTAGCTGGCGAACACGAGATACCTGGCAAAGCCGCCCGCGTTGAGCGTGTTGGTACGTCGCTCATACACGCTTTTCTGACGATCGACCATCAGCCGAACCGGCACGCTCAGTGTCAGCGTGCCCTTCCCCCGCGTGAGCGACGCCCCCGGATCCGCGAACGCCACGTACGACGTTCGCTTGATCGTGTCCCAATCGCCGCCGCCTAACAAGTCGTGCACGGGAATCCCGTCCACGCGACCACCGAGACTCACGCTGAGCCCCTGGTCGGGCCACAGCGAGAACGCGCCACCGAGTCTCGCCGAGTAGACATCAGGGACCGACCAGTACTCGCCGGAATTGGGCTTCCACTCCACATCGGTCCGCGCCTTCGGGCTCGCCATGTAGGACGCGAACGCATATGCGTGCGCGCGCTCCGTGACCTGCCGGAACCCTTGCGCCTGGAGCAGGATTCCCCACCCACCATCGCCCGGCTGAATCGTCTGATCCGCGGGGAACCCGATCGGACCCTTCGCGGTGTAGTACCGACTCGCGACCGTGTGACTGCCGGTTGGCGCCTTGACGCCGAGTCCAATCGCGACGTTGCCTCGAAGGTGCGTGCGCGGTTGGAGAATCCACGCCTCTCCAAAAAGGCTCACGTCCCCGATGCCCGTCGCCGTCTGCTCGCTCCACGACGAATCCGGGTACCATTTCCACAACGATCCGGTGGACACCGGCACGCTCACCCGCACGCGGTATCGATCGTTGATTGCATACGCGACTTCCGCCACGAGCGTGTGGATGCGGAAGACCGGCACTCTCCCACCAGGTGCCTGCTCGGTGGCCGTCTCGGTTCCGACGAACCACTCGTTGGACACGAGCCGCCGGAACGCGAGCGTGAGCTGCCATTCGCGCGCCGGCTGATAGGCCTGGCCCTCACCACCGAGGCTTACCGGGGTGAGAAACCGTATGGGCTCGCACCCCTGAGCATCCGCGCGCGACGCAGCCAGGGTGTGGGCGACGGTAAGCCATAGAACTGCCGCGCATGTGTTCCGCACAGACCGCATGGCAAGTCTCCTCGAGTCGAGTCAACTGCGTCTATCCGCTGCCCAAAACACGAGAAAAACCACTCAGGTCCGACATGTTCGCACAGGTCACGCGCCGGAGAGCGCCGTTGCTTCGATTCCCGATTCCCGATTCCCGATTCCCTATTCCCTATTCCCCGCCGTCACCCATGGCACGTCCAGCCCCGCCTTGTTAACGAGAGCCGCGAAGCGACGACTCCGTCGGACCGGATCGTACGCGGGATCGCGCGGCGATATGACCCATATCCACAGGGGGCCCGTCGTGTCTGCAGATCGTTCCAGGGCACTCAGCGCCGCCGCGGTGTCGCCGATCGCGAGGCTAACGCTGGCTCTCTGCACATCCGCGAACCACGGGCGCGGCGTGACCGATTCGACCTCCCTGACGAAACTCATGGCGGCCGCCGTGTCTCCCAGCATCGCATACCCGTACGGGGCGGTCGACATCGGGTTGGACGGCCGCTGCAGCGCGATCAGCCGGCGTGCGTCGGCGAGGTGATCTGTCCCGAGGTTCACCAGGGCTCCGAGATTCATCGCCGGGCTCAGCGTGGAATCGAGTCGAGCCGCTAGCGCAAGCTCCTTTAGCGCGGGATCCCGCTGGCCTTTCAGGAAATACACGTACGCGGTCCACGCCGAGACGAGCGCGGATACCCGCTCGAGTTTGCTCGCTTGCTCGAATTGTTGCAGCGCCTTGGGCAGGTCGCCACGGATCGTCGAGATGCGCCCGTAATTGAAGTGCACGTCGAAGTTGTTCGGCTCCATCTCGATCGCTCGTTCGAACGCCGTCGCTGCCTTGTCCCACTCCCCGCTGTTCGCGTACACCAGCGCGATCGCACTCTGGGCGTCGGCGAGTGTCGGATCGAGATCGAGCGCCCGTCGCGCCGTGTTGATCACGGAGTCCTTCAGCTGGGCGGGCAGAATTCCGGAGAACCACGGGTAGAACGTGAGCGCCGTCGCCAGCGCCCCATGCGCGCGCGCGAAGTTGGGGTCGAGCCTGATGGCCGCCTCGAAACTCCTCACACTCTCCTTCACTCCGGATCCACGATTCCTGAGGAGCGTCTGGCCTTCGAAATACTGCTGGTACGCTTCATCGTTCGTCGTCCGCGCGCTGAGTGCTCCGCGCTGGGGCTCGCCGATACGACCTGCATACCGCGCGTGCAACGCATCAGCCATCTCGCGAGCGATGCTATCGGCAAGCGAACGAAAATTTCCCGGCGAGCTCTCGAAGGAGTCGGACCACAGCTCGCTTCCGGCCAGCGTGTCGTTGAGTTGTGCCGAGACGACGATGCGCGCGCCACGCTCTGCGTATGTACCGGTGACGAGTAACGCCGCGCCTAGCTCACGCTGCACGGCTCTCTCCTGGACGTCGCGGTTCCGGTACCGGCGAGCCCAATTTCTGCCGACGATCTGAATCCCCGGCACCTTCCCCATGGCCGTCAGGATCTCGTCGCTGATGCCCTCCGCACGGGAGTCGAGCGCCGTGTCGCCTGAGACGTTTCTGAACGGAATGGCCGCGAGCGTCAGCGCATCGGTGCGTGCGCTGTGGTACGCGACGTACGCCGCAACGCCCACAACCACGGCCAGAGCCAGGGTCACCGCGCCGCGCACCACCGTGACCGGCGAGCGGCGACGGACCGATACGGTCGGCCCGCTGGATATCGCGTCGAGCGTCTCGAGCAACTCGGCCGCGCTTTGCGGTCTCCGCCGCGGGTTCTTCTCCAGGCACTGGGCGATCAGTGCGGCGATGGCAGGCGGCACATCGTTGCGCCCTTCGGTCACGGGGCGCGGCGTCTCCTGATAGTGTGCGGCGATGATCAGATGCGGCGCGTCGCCCTGAAACGGCGGCTTGCCCGTGAACACCTCGTACGCCAGGCACCCGAAGGCGTAGATGTCGGCACGATGATCCACGCTCGGGTCACCGGCTGCCTGCTCGGGCGCCATGTACGGCGGCGTGCCGATCCCGGATCCTGAATGCGTGAGTGAACGGGTCGAGAGGTCCCTCGCGCTGTCGCGCTCGGGACGATTGCCGCCGGCAGCGGCGGCAATCGCCTTCGCAATCCCGAAGTCCGTAACGACCGCGGTGCCACCCGAGAGAAGCACGTTCCCGGGTTTGATGTCCCGATGCACGACACCCTGCGCATGCGCGTACGCGAGGGCGCGAGCGACATCCCGCAGGAGATTCACGGCTTCGCTGATCGGCAGGACACCCTCGCGCGCGAGGCGGTCGCGCAGGGAGCGTCCCTCGACGAACGGCATCGTATAGTAGGGGTATCCCGCCGCGCGGCCCGTCGCGAGCAGTGGGACGATGTTCGCCTGCTGCAACGATGCGAGGAGCTTGATCTCGCGGTCGAACCGCTCCGCATTGATGCCGGCGGCCAGCTCGGGCGGCAGTACCTTGATGACGACCCGTCTGCCGAGATCCGCCTCGTGGGCGAGGAACACGCGCGACATGCCACCGCCGCCGAGCTCGCGCTCGAGCGCATAGGCGGCGCCTAACGACGCCTCAAGCTGCGACAGGATGTCCGCCACCAGATTCGGCGCTCGCTGTCCGTCGAACAGGAGGGCGAACCGCTCGGCGGACGCGGGGCTGAGCATCGCATCGTCATCGCCGGATCGCCCGACGAGACGCTCCAGATCCGCACGAAGCGCGGGATCGTTCGCCGCAACCTCATCGTAGAACGCCGGACGCCGATCGGGTTCGAGGTCGAGCGCCGCGTCGATGAGCGGCTCGAGCACCGACCACCGTTCGCGTGTCATCCGCCGGGGGAGGGTGCGATCGCTCACGAACCCATCGCATCGCGGAGCAGCATCCGCGCCTTGATCCAGTCGCGCTCCACCGTACGCGACGTGACGCCTAACGCCTCGGCAATCTCGTCATTGGTCATGCCGCCGAAGAAACGGCATTCCACGACGCGCGCGAGGCGCGCGTCGACTCGGGCAAGGTGCGTGAGCGCGTCATCGATCTGCAGCAGCGCTTCAGGCTCGCCGTCCGACGCGATCATCTCGTCGTTCATCGTGATCGGCCCCTGCCCGTTGCCGCGCTTGACGCTCATTCGCGCCCTCGCTCGGTCGACCAGGATGTGTCGCATGGCGACCGCCGCGAGCGCGAGAAAATGCGCTCGATCGTTCCACTGGGCGTTCGACTGATCGACGAGCTTGAGATAGGCCTCGTGCACGAGGGCCGTCGTGGCAAGCGTCTCGACATCGCCGCGCGCGGCACGGTGGCGATGGGCGATGTCACGCAGCTCATCGTAGAGCACGACGATGAGCTGGTCCAGCGACTCACGGCCGCCGCGCAGTGCTTCCAGAACGTCGGTCCGGCGCGCCGCAGATGTCATGGCCATTCCGTCGCGAAACCGCGGGCTGTCCGCAATGTCGGTCGAGGGAAGTCTTTTACGTGCCTTTGTTAGGCAGCCCGACTGCGTCGTTCGGGAGCCTGCGTTCTCAACATGAGGCTTCGCGCATGCGGTTGCAACACGAAGCCGTCCGCCTCCGGCGCGTCCGGTGTTCACCTTGGGAGGGTTTCATGTCACGTCACGCGAAAGTGCTTGCGCTGGTTGCGGTCATCCTGTTGGACGGATCTGCCTGCGCCGATTCGGTCGCAGGACCCGCCGCAGCGCCGCGGGCTCCCGGTCCTTCGCTGTCGGCCGTGAAGTTCTGGGACGACAACGCCACCGCCAACTGGACCGACCTGGCCACCTCACTCGCCGCTCGGCGGCCCGTAGGCGTCGGCCGCCTGTCCGCGTACCTCTCCCTGGCCCAGTTACGGGCGGCGGAGGATGCCGAGGCGACCCAACCGCATCCACCGACATCGGCGGCGATTGGTGCCGCATCGGCGGCCGTGCTGGACGCGTACTTTCCGGCGGACGTCGCCGAGATCGAGGCGGCACTCGACGACCAGGAAGCGTCAGAACCGTGGCCTGGTGCCAAAGGACAGGACTTCGCGGCCGGCGAGGCTATCGGGCGCGCTGCGGCGGCGCGAGTCATCGCGTACTCGGCGAGCGACAGGTTCGGGCTGACCAATCCCGGCACGCCGCCAATCGGTCCCGGATTCTGGGTGTGGACCGGTGGCCCCATCGCACGCGGTAACCTCGGCGCGCGTCCATTTTTTCTGACCTCCCTGGACGAGCTGCGCCCTCCACCGCCGCCGGCATTCGGGTCGCCGGCGTACAACGCCGCACTCGCCGAGGTGCGTCAGATCTCGGATACGCGGACCGCGGAGCAACTGGCCATCGCGCAGTACTGGAACGTGAACCAGTCGCCCGTCTCCGCGGCCGGAATGAACAACCTCGCGGTCGGCCTCATTCGCCGACACCGCAGCAGCGACCATGAGGCGGCGCGCATCATGTTCCTCATGAACGCCGCGGCGTGGGATGCGCTCGTCGGCTGCTTCGACGCGAAGTACTTCTACTGGTTCATTCGTCCCCCGCAGGCCGATCCGGCGATCACGCTCCCGATCGGGCTCCCGCCGCATCCCTCGTATCCCTCCGCGCATTCGTGCATCTCCGGGGCGTCGACCGAGGTGCTGGCGGCGATGTTCCCGAGCGAGCGACCCATGCTCGATGCGGTGGCCGAGGAGGCGAGTGTGTCTCGAATGTATGCCGGCATCCACTATCGCTTCGATGTGGAGGCCGGACTGACACTCGGTCGCCGAGCGGCCGCCAAGGCACTCGCCGCTGACCTCTCCGAGGTTGGCGTCCGCTAGCCGCGGATATTGGCGCTGCATTCACCTGTCATCTGGGCTGCATCGTGCTCGCGGCGATTTCATGCCGCGAGCCGATCGCCCTCAATGCGAGAAGCACCAGGCTCACTCGGGCTTCGACAACGCAACCCAGTTGCCGCTCACGTATCCCGGAGAGTACTTTTCAATGTAAAGTAGAACGTACATCCGGGAGCAGTAGCATGACCGACTTTGTCCGACGTGGCTCCATCGTCCGGCGGATC
>Ga0310810_10011778_pt1 | contig 10231 bp, 11 predicted proteins | sample NCmetagenome_FD_207641 | JGI IMG/M metagenome (GOLD analysis project Ga0310810, IMG submission 207641) | Soil microbial communities from experimental microcosm in Duke University, North Carolina, United States - NC | ecosystem: Engineered > Artificial ecosystem > Soil microcosm > Unclassified ...
ATCGGGTACACACCGCGCTCGCACAATCGCTCTACGATCGTCACGTCGGTCGCCCTGCCGCAACGGACCTCCGAGCCGTTACTCCAGAAGGAAGTGTCGCATGAGAAGAATCGTCATCGCCGCGGCAGTGAGTCTGTGCGTGGTGTCTCTGGCGGGAATCTCGTCAGCCGACACGTTGATGATGAGAGATGGCACGCGAATCCAGGGCCAGTGGCGCGTCGATGTAGACTGCCGCGCACGAATGAGCAACGTCAATCGGTAACCGCACTCTTCCGGGGAGAGCACGTCATGAACATCGACAAGCAGACCACACCGGGCGCCGCTACCAAGGTCGGTGTCATCATGGACGAGACAGGCCCGCTGGCTCCGCTGGGCATCGCCTGCGCGAATACCGCCCGGATGGTCATAGAGGACATCAACGCCACCGGCGGCCTGCTTGGTCGGTCGCTCGAACTGATCCTCGAAGACAGCGAAACCAATGACAGCGTCGCAGCTGTTAAGGCGGAGAAGCTCGTGCGGGAGGATCGCGTGGACGTCGTGCTCGGCGGCATCTACAGTTCGACGCGGCAGGCGATCAAACGTCCGGTCGTGGAGCAGGCAAAAACGCTCTACATCTACCCCGAGCAGTACGAAGGACAGGAGCTCGATCCCCTCATCTTCTGCACGGGGCCGGTGCCGGCGCAGCAGGTCGAGCCGTTCATTCCGTGGCTGATGAAGGAGACCGGCGCGAAGACGTTCTACTTACCCTCGGCCGACTACATCTGGCCGCGCGTGATGAACAAGAAGGTTCGGGAGATCGCGACCGCCAATGGCGGATCGATTGTGGGTGAGGAGTATTTCCCGCTCGATCACACGGACTACCGGCGGACGGTCGAGCGGATCATGTCCACCGGCGTCGACGTCGTGTTCAACACGACCGTACCGCCGGGTGTCGTGCCGTTTCTCGAACAACTCGGAGCGGCCGGCTTCCAGCGGCGCGGCGGGCGGCTGGTCTGTACCTACTTCGAAGAGAACATCGTCGGGGCGCTTCCGTCGGCACTCATCGAAGGGGCCTACGGCTGTCTTGACTACTACCAGACGGTGACCGATCCGTTCAGCACGGCGCTGCTCGATCGGTACAACGCGCGGTTCCCGGGCGCGCCAAAGTTTTCAGCGGGCAGCGCGGCCACCGGGATGTATCGCGGCCTCAGGCTCTGGGAGTCTGCCGTGCGCGAAGCGGGCACGCTCGACCAGGCCGCCGTGATCAATGCGCTCGACCATGCGCGGCTCGCCAACGGTCCCGGCGGAGCGGCCGCGATGGTGCCCGGCCAGCACCATGTGCGCCTCAACATGTACATCGCCCAGGTGCGGAACGGCGCGCTGGAAGTCGTCAAGAACCTCGGGTCGATCGATCCGAAGGAACAGACGATCGGCGCGCTGGCCGGCTAGGTTCGGCGCGACCACTCGCGCCGGCGTTGGTGCATGAATCCTGCGGTGTGGGAGGTCCAACGACGGGGATTCCTGGATCTTCTGTGCGCGGCGACCACACTGAAGGGATGAATTCGAGAGTCTATCCCACGTACAAGACCAAGTGCCACGTCGCGAACTGGCCCTCCTACGATCGCGCCCTGATCGGGCGCGGCGACGTCACCCTGTGGGTGTCACCGGAGGCGATCGCCAGCTGGGAGCCCGCGGGCGTCGGCACGCGCGGAGGGCAGCGACAATACTCCGACGTCGCCATCGAGACCGCACTGACGCTGCGTCTCCTCTTCCACCTGCCACTTCGTCAGACCGAAGGGTTTCTGCACTCGCTCTTCGGGATGATGGGCCTCGAACTCGCGGCGCCCGATCACACAACGCTCTCACGGCGTGGCCAGCGCCTCGACCTCCCGCGTGCTCGAGTGCCGACACGCCGAGGCCTCCACCTGATCGTCGATAGTACGGGACTGGCGATCATGGGCGAAGGCGAGTGGGCCAGGGCGAAGCATGGCGTACGCGGGACGCGCGGCTGGAAGAAGCTCCATCTGGGTGTCGACCGATCGGGTGTCATCATGGCCCACGCGCTGACCGAGGCCACTGTCGACGACGCGACGACGGCCATCGCACTGATCACAGCCGTCGACGGCGGCCTTACGAGCGTCACGGGGGACGCGGCGTACGACACGATCGCCTTCTACGACGCCGCGGGCGCGCGTGGCGCGACTGTCGTGGTGCCACCGGCCAAGACGGCAAGGGTATCTCGCCGGCAGCCGCGGTCGAGCGCTCGCGATCGTACGATTCGGAAGGTGCACGCCGTCGGACGACGACGGTGGAAGCAGGCGTCTGGCTACCATCGGCAGGCCCGCGTCGAGAACGTCTTCTTCCGGTACAAGTCGATCATCGGGGATGGCCTTCGAGCGCGCAGTCCGGCAGGGCAGGGGACTGAGGCCGTCCTCGCATGCCACATCCTCAATCAGATGACGCAGCGTGGCAGGCCTGCGTCGTACGCCATCGGGAGGTGACCGGCATGGGCTAGGATCGTTGCGGGTCAGCTCCCGATTCATGCACCAACGCCGGCAGGCGCAGTAATGTCGGCGGAGTTGTGGAACACAACGGGCTACGCACTCGACGAGAACGTTCGATCCAGTGATGGGACACTACGCAGCAGAGAAGCAACACTCTAAGATCCTTTCCGCAGGATTCGGGCAAAGCCGAACCCTGCGGACAAGAATTATCTGCGGGTCCGTTTACTTGTTTTGTCCCTTTCCCTTGTCCTGATCGTCGGTATACACCTTCACTCCCTGGCCGGTTACCGGTATGAAGATGTGGTTGTTTTCGCTGTCGGCGGCAATCGAGTGAGTCGTGCCGGCGGGTATCGGGGGCCCATTGGGGTTGGACGGGTTGACAATCTGCTCGTAGGTCTCGGCATCGACCACGTATGCCGGGTTGTGGCCAAAGTACACCCGCTCATCTCCCGGGTTGAACCAGATTTCGTCGGCAGTCACTCCGGGGACGTTCGTCACGATTTTCCCGCCGGTTTTTATATCCAGCACGTCACCGCAGCTCGTCATCAGGCGCTGGTTGGGAATCAGGGCGAGCCCGGCCGGGCCGTTCCTCGGCGGGGTGTGGCAGCTCGGCGATGTCGGGAAAATCCCTGTGATCCTGCCCTGACCAAAATCGGCGCCGGGCGCGGGCATCCCGTTAGGATCGATCTCATCCACTTCGCCGTTCGGGTGAGCCGCCGTTGACGGGATGGCGAGGTAGAACCTTCTCGTTCGCTTGTCCCATACGGGTTGCTCGATGCCCCCCGTCGATACCGGGTTTCCTGCGGTAGTACCGTTGTAGAAAATCTTGCCTACCACGTGGGGTGTGTCTTCCGTAGAGATGAGAGTGACGAACAGGTCTTGATCACGATCGTTGGCGACCAGAATGAGGTGATCCGCCGGGTCGTACGCCAGCTCATCCGCGCGACATGCGGGGTTGCACCCAATATGTCCGCCGGTATCCACCTCGGCAAACACGGGACCAGCTGGAAGAGCGATGAAGAACACCTTGCTGGTTTCGCCGGCGTTGGGTGTCGTACCCGCCACAAGCGTCCCTGCTCCCGGCTCTCCCTGACCATTACCAGTCCTGTGTATCGCGACAACTCCATTTGGGGCGTTCGTTAGCGGAATCTCAGAAACGAACTGATCGAGTTCCGTATCGATCACGAGGATGTTGGGCACTGACGGCGTGGCGTTATTTCCTCGACTGGCGAGGTAGTATCTGCCCTTGTCGGAATCGACCCAACTGATATCAAAACCGTGCAACAGCGGGTCGTTGCTGATTGTGGTCAAAAGTCTGTAGGGGCCAAGCTTGTCGGAGGCACCGTTGCCTTGGTCTGAGTTCTGCGCGTAAGGAGTGGCGCACAGGATAAGTACCGCTATCGCGAACACGGGCAATGCAAACAACGTCGTGTTCTTCATAAGTAGTTCTCCATTAGCTGGAATTTCCGATTTGAATCCGAACTCGACGCTATCCTACGCCGGGCTCACGGTCGCGCGAACCAAATTTTGATCGCTCACGGTCACGCTCACATGAGGCCCTGGGCTTCGGCGCCGCATCCGTGCCGGACGACGGCGTTGGTGCACGAATCCTGCGGCCTGAAAGGTCCAGAAATTAGGATTCGCGCGAGCTTCTGTGCGTCGCGACCACACTGAAGGGATGAATTCGAGAGTCTATCCCACGTACAAGACCAAGTACCGCGTCACAAACTGGGCCTCCTACGATCGTGCCCTCGTCGGACGCGGCGACGTCACTCTGTGGGTGTCACCGGCGGCGATCGCTACCTGGGAGCCCGCGGGAGTCGGTACTCGAGGAGGGCAGTGGAAGTACTCCGACGTCGCCATCGCGCCCGCGCTGACGCTGCGTCTTCTCTTCCACCTGCCACTCCGTCAGACCGAGGGGTTTTTGCATTCGCTCTTCGGGATGATGGGCATAGATCTCTCCGCTCCGGATCACACGACACTCTCCCGGCGCGGCCAGTATCTCGACCTCACGCTTGATCGAGTCTCGACAGGCAAACGCGTGCATCTCATCGTCGACAGCACGGGGCTCTCGATACTGGGCGCAGGGGAGTGGGCTGCTGCGAAACACGGAGGACACGGCAAGCGAGGCTGGAAGAAGCTCCATCTGGGTGTCGACCGATCTGGTGTCATCGTCGCGCACGCGTTGACCGAGGCCACTGTCGATGACGCGACGACAGCCATCGCGCTGATTCACACAGTCCACGGCGGCGTCGCCAGCGTCACGGGGGACGCGGCCTACGACTCGATAGCCGTCTATGATGCCGTGTGTGCGCGTGGCGCCCGCGTCGTGGTGTCACCCACCAAGACGGCCAGGGTGTCGCGACGGAGACCGCGGTCGAGCGCTCGCGATCGCACGATCCAGAAGCTGGAGAAGATCGGTCGACGACGGTGGAAGAAGGAATCCGGCTACCATCGGCAGGCCCGCGTCGAGAACGCCTTCTTCCGGTACGAGTCGATCATCGGGCATGGCCTTCGAGCGCGCAGTCCAACAGGGCACGCGACTGAGGCCGTCCTCGCATGCAACATCCTCAATCAGATGACTCAGCGCGGCAGGTCCGTGTCGTACGCCATCGGGAGGTGACACGCCCGTGGGTTGGGATCGTTGCGGGCTAGCCGATTCGTGCACCAACGCCGGTGTCCACGAAATCCGCCCAAGGTCAATTCGTAAGAGCGTGTTGTTCAGCTGAGCGGTTTCCTGTATCCTCCCCCAACTTTCCCAACTCCTCACCCAGGTGACCGGAGGGTATATGCGTCGCAGAACGATTGTCGGCGTCTGCCTCGTGCTCCTCGTTGTCGGTGTGATCGTATCAACACAGTTCACGCTATTCGTAATTCCTCCAATCGGCGCGGTTCCCGAGGGGCGAACCGTGTTGATCTCCCGCACTAGAGCAACACACTTCGTGGACAGCCCAGATGCGGTGTGCGAGCGCATTCAAGGAGGCGTCAGTCTGCTGTGCCGGGGTCTGGTGATGGGACAAATAGTACAGGCGTCTACGATTTACGCTCGCCTGCCATATTCCAAGACTCTCTACCTGCTGTCCACTGGCGGCAAGACCTACGATAGGTAACGATCATGGAATTTGTCATCGCGGTCATTCTTATCGGCTTGTTCCCAGCGTTCATCGCACAAGGCAAGGGACGGTCGTTCGGAGTGTGGTGGTTTTACGGTTCGATGCTATTCATCGTCGCGTTGCCTCATGCCCTCCTGCTCAAGCCAGACGTTCAGGCGATGGAGAATGAGCAACTCGGCCAGGGCATGAAGAAGTGTCCCTACTGTGCTGAACTGATCAAGGAACAGGCGATTGTTTGCCGTTTTTGCGGACGCGAATTAGGCGCTGCAGCACCGTTACAACCTTCTCAAGTAGACACAGGCCAGCTTGCCGAAATACCGGCCAAGACAACCCATCGTGGCTTGGCGATCCTTGTGGCGGTTGTGCTCGGTAGCATCGCCGTGATCGGCATAATGGTCGCAATTGGTCCTGCTTCGGTGCAATTCATGGATCGTCCTGCGAGCGTCTTCGGTCAGGACGGTGTCACGCTCGCGCAATTCAACAGTTTGGGCGACGGTATGTCTTACGACGAGGTAGTGCAAGTGCTCGGTAGGGCTGGTGTTGAACAAAGCCGATCATCGCTAGGTGATCTTGTCACGGTCATGTATACCTGGCCCGGTGCCGGAATGCCCGGCGCAAACATGAACGCAATGTTCCAGCGCGGCCGATTAGTCAGTAAGGCTCAATTTGGACTTCGGTGAGTCATCTCAACAGGTAAGCGTTAGCAACAGGACTACGGGAGTGAACTCACGAGAGGAGAAATATTCATGCAGATGCGCCGCCATCTGGCAATCACGATGTTCGCCCTGATGATGCCGTCTATAGCAATTGCGCAGGACAGCAATTATCCAGGCCGGAAGCCGATCATCGTTAACACGTGCCCGTTTGTGGAGTTGAGCGCCTTCTCATTTGAGAACAAATATGCCGATCGACGGACGCGCTTCGAGACATCGATGTCCTGGAAGAATGTCGGCACACAACCGCTGATTGCATTCGAGATAGTCATACTCAAGTACGATGCCTTTGACAGGCGCCTGATTGGCGAACGTTGGACGGTCACTGGGGTAAACAGTGCCGATTGGCGCCCGTTGCAACCCGGAGCTCAGAGCAAAGACGGCACCATTGGTCTTGGCGAGGAGGAAGTATTCACTGCCATCGCGTACGTTCGGTCGGCGCGCTTGGCTGACAATACGGTTTGGACGGTCAACGACACGCAATTGGTAACGGAACTCAGAAAAGTAATTCCTGGGATTAAGGATTTCGGAGACCTCAAACCAGATCCCAAGGGCAAGACACAGTGACGTTCCAGCATTCTCAGCCGCTAGTGGAATCAACAGCGGAAATCGGATGACCTGAAATAGTTAGGATGTAATCGAGTTGAAGCTCGATGGGTTTCGCGCTCTCGCCGCTCATCGGGCGCAAGCACAGGCTGAAGCGCATCATGCCAAAGGTGGAGACGGGTCCGCTACGATCGAGTCGAAGGGATCCGAGTACGCCTGTGAACCACGACCTCGAAGGGATTCTGGGGAAGTGGAAGTTCGGCACCTATCGCGCTGAAGGAGCGCAAACCTCCTGGCTGAAGATCAAGAACCCGTCCTACTCGCAGGCGGAGGGCAGTTGTTCGAGAAACGGAACAGCGGAGAGCGGCGGTATGTGAACATGAGGCGTGTAAGTTCTCAAGCCTTCGGTAACGCTTCAGCCCTCGTTTTCGCCAGCAGTCGCTCGTATGGGGTTTCGCCATCGAGCGCCCCGTGTGGGCGATGGTAATTGTAGTAGTCCTCCCATTCCCGCAGCTTCTCGTTGAACAAGTGGATGTCGTCGCTGATGCCGTCCTGGTCCAGGAGCTGGTAGAACTCCTGGTCATCAACGCGATGCGAGCGCTCCACCTTGCCGTTGAGCCGTGGCGTCCGCGGGCGAATGTAGACGTGCTGGATGTCCCGTTCCTCGAGATGCCAGTGAAAGTGCGACTGGAATTCGGCGCCGTTGTCGGTCTGCACGACCAGCACCCGAAACGGCAGCCGATGAAGGACCTCGTCGATGAATTGGATGGCCGTCCGCTGATTGCATGCGTCGTAGATTTTCAGGACGCGAATCCGGGTGCAATCATCGATGGCGGTGAATTGATACAGCCGACGCCGCGTGCCAGGAATCCGCTCCAGGAACTTCACGTCCAGCTGCAGGCGGTGCCCCGGTTGCGGCTTCTCATAACGCTGCCAGCGTCGGCCGTGCGGCTTATGCTTCTGATTGGCCGGGAGCCGGGGCATGCCATGGCGCGTCAGGATGCGGTGCACCGAGGAGACGGCGATCGTGATCTGGTGGAAGCGGCTTAAGTACGCGGCGATCCGGCCAGCACCGAAGTGGTAGTGCTGGCGCAAGTAGAGGATCTTGCTGACCACCTCACGCGCGGTCGCGCGCGGGGAACGCTGCGCCAGCCGCGGCCGATCGCACAGGCCGGCGTCGCCATATTCGGCGTGCCGGTGCTTCCATTTGTAGAACCATTTCCGTGAGAGGCCGAACCGTCGGCAGACCCTCGCCACGTTCCCCTCAGCAGCGGCTTGCTGCAGCACCCGCAGCCGCCACGCCGTGAGGCGTTGTCGCTCACCCTTCGTCATCGTCTCCGCTCCCAGGCTGAAGAGCCTAAAGAGAAGAGCCGAAGGTGTCACCCCTAGTTTGAGAATTCACAGGAGAAAACTGGAGCCGGCGCGCGGGCTTGAACCGCGGACCTGCTGATTACGAATCAGCCGCTCTACCAACTGAGCTACGCCGGCGCAAGGCGGAACGTGACGGACTGCTGATTGTAGCAGGGACGAGGAGACGCCGCCTCGCGGCAGCGTTGTTACCCATTACCCGCCGTCGATGCGCACAATCGGATCGGACGGCTCGACCAGTGCTCCCTGAAAACGGACGAAGATCGCGGGCGGCGGCGTCAGCCAGACGTTCGCGTCCGGCGCCTTCACAAACCACTTCGCCAGCGCCGGAATTTTGGGATGAATCACATAGTGCTCGGCGGGTTTGCTGCCCTCGCCGGTGCCCACCGACTCGCGTCCAGCGAACGACAGCGCCACGGTCACCATCCGCGGCTGGGGAGTGAAACCGACGGCCTTGAGTTCCACGGTTTCCCCCTTGACGAGCCGCTGGTGCAACGCTTTCAACGCGAGGGTGAATCCGAAACCCGCGAACGTCTGGCCCTGCTCGATATGGAGCTGATCCGACCAGCGGTGCGGCTGCCCATTCTCGGTCTTGAGCGCGGTGGCCATGCCGGTCGTGAAGTCCACTTCGAAGCTGCGCACCTCGACGCCGTTGAGCGACTCGCGCCACTGAAACCGCTGCTGCGCCAGCTCCGGCCGCTGGCGAAAGACGTCGATTTCTTCGATCTTCCGTCCGTTGCCGGTGTACGTCATCTGCACGCGGAGCGTGTCGTTCTCGACGGATTGCACGAAGTCGCCGTCCGCAATCTTGCCGCCGCTCGCGTCGCGGAGCACGGGGGATGCGCGTAACGCGCCCTCGACCTCGTTTCCCTGAACCGCAGACAGCGTCGCCGCCGCGGCCAATGCGGCGATCGCGAAGACCACGAACCTGAACTGTTGCGGCTGCTTCATGCCGTCATGCAATGCAAAACGGGGACAAACGCGGAGGGGACAACCTGATCCAGCGGCGCGGCCGGTTTTACGGGCGCGGCGCCGGATCAGGCATCAACTCAGGAGGGACGTCTGTGTTCGAAGATTGTGAGCGCTTACCTACTTCGTCCCGTGATTCATCGGCACCTTGAGCTCGCCGAGTTTCGCGATCATGTCTTCGGCCGACGTCTCCGGCTTCACCATCTTCTCGATATAGGAAATTTTCCCGTTCTTGTCGATGTAGAACGTCCAGCGGTTCGCGACGCCGCGATCGTTGAGGACGCCGTACGCCTTGGCCGTTTCCTTGGTCGGATCGCTGAGCAGCGGGAAGTCGGCTTCCTTCTTCTCGACGACCTGCTGGTTGGCGCCCTGGCCGAGCGTCACCGATTTAGCCTTCGCGAACTCGGTGTTCTTTTCAATCGGGTCGACGCTCGCCATGAAATAGGAAACGTCGTACATCTTGATCTTGTCGCCGTTCTCCGCGAGCGACTTGCACTCGATCGTGCAGCCACGCGTGAACGCCGCGGGGAACCACGCGAGCACCACGGGTTTCTTTCCTTTGAAATCCGAGAGCTGGTACGTCTTACCGTCGGTCGCCTGCAGCTTGAAATTGGGAGCCTGGTCGCCCACCTTGAGGTCCGCGGTCTGCGCCATCGCCGCGGTCGCGAGGCCGAGGACGAGACTAGCCGTCAACAGTGCACGCATCATCAACCTCCTGGGTTGTTGGAAGCATCTGAGTATACTCGGGTTTTTCACCGGTCGGTGCGAGGGTCATTCAGCGGGTCGGTGCGATGGTCATCCGCGGGTCGGTGCGAGGGTCATCCGCGGGTCGGTGCGATGGTCATCCGCGGGTCGGTGCGATGGTCATTCACGGGTCGGTGCCAGGGTCATCCGCGGGTCGGTGCGATGGTCATCCGCGGGTCGGTGCGATGGTCATTCACGGGTCGGTGCAATGGTATTCCGCGGGTCGGTGCAATGGTCATCCGCGGGTCGGTGCAATGTGTGTCAACGGTTGGTGCGAGAGGTGCAATTGGTGCAA
>Ga0310810_10011779_pt1 | contig 10231 bp, 7 predicted proteins | sample NCmetagenome_FD_207641 | JGI IMG/M metagenome (GOLD analysis project Ga0310810, IMG submission 207641) | Soil microbial communities from experimental microcosm in Duke University, North Carolina, United States - NC | ecosystem: Engineered > Artificial ecosystem > Soil microcosm > Unclassified ...
ACCGAGTACCACGTCGGCGTGCCGCCGTTGTAGTCCGCGAAGACGATGAGCGGTACGTGCCACGACGCCCAGATCGCTCCGCTCACGATCGCCGTGCGCGTGAACGACATGTTGCGCATGAGCGTCGGCACGAGGAAGCCGCGCCATCCCAGCTCCTCACCAGTTGCCGAGAGCAAGCTCTGGAGCGAGCCGAGGACGAAGAACGTGACGACAGGCGTCTTGAAGCGAGCGAGATCGAACCCGCCAAGACCGGTGGCCCACACCAGGCCGTACGCTACGGTCGCATACACGACCGGCAGCAAATAGGCGAGCGCCGCCCACCGCGGCGCGGGCAGGCGCCACCCCTGGCCGCGCACGTTATGCTGGAAGATGAGGCGCGTGATGAGCGCGCTCACGCCGGGGCTCCACATGAGCGCGAGCACGTAGTTGCCGCCCTTCGCGCCGAGGCTGCCTGCGGAGATGATCAACCAGTAGAACACAGCGCTCAGCCCGAACGTCAGGCAGAGGAACGTCGTGAGCTGTGCTCGCGTGTTGCTGGATTGGCTATCCATGAGGTTCCTCGGTGAATTCCGGTCGCGTTAGGCCGCGTACTACTGGGCTACCCTCACTTCGGGCTTTGCCTTACGCGGTAGCTTCTCGTCGCGCTGAGCGGCCATGAATGCGAACGCGGCGGAGACAGTCGCCTGCTGCACGAGGTCCTCGCGCTGCACGCGGTCCACGAAATCCATGTTCGAGTGGTGCGTGCGCGAGTTGTACTCGAGTCGTTCCTGGACGAACTGGAAGCCCGGGAGCCCGACGGCCTCGAACGACGCGTGGTCCGTCGACCCGACGGCACGCGGGCCGAGGATCTCGACGCCGAGATCCTTGAGCGGCTCGATCCACTGCTCGAACACAGGCCTGACGGCCAGGTTGCCCTGGTACCATACACCGCGAATCTTGCCGGTGCCGTTATCGAGGTTGAAGTACGCCGCGAGCTTGTCCCACTCGGGCTTCGTCTGCATGGTCGCGGGGTCGCCGTAGTGCTGCTTCACGTACGCGCGCGATCCCATGAGGCCTTCCTCCTCGCCGCCCCAGAGCGCGACGCGGATCGTACGACGCGGCTTGACGCCTGCCGCCTTGAGAATGCGCATGGCCTCGATCATGGCGACGCTGCCCGTGCCGTTGTCGGTCGCACCGGTCGCGCCGTGGTGCGAATCGAAGTGGGCGCCGAGGATGACGACTTCATCCTTGAGCTTGGGGTCGGTACCGGGAATTTCGGCGATGATGTTGAAGCCACCCTGGCCCTGCGGCTCGTCGAGGAATTTCGTCTCGACGTGCAATTCCATCTTCACCGGTACGCCCTTCTCGAGGATGCGCACCATGCGATTGTAGTGCTCCACGGCGACGACGACGCTTGGCAGTCCCTTGCCCGCGGTCTCGTCGCGCGCGCCGCCGGTGCCGACGAAGATCGTGCCGCCGTCGACGCGCTGTGCCTGCCACGAGAGATCACTTCCGCCGGCGCTCAGGTCGCTGTCCGCGCCACGCTCGATGAGCGCGATCGCGCCTTCGCTCTGATAGAAGTCGGCGACACGCTGCGCGAACTGCTGCCCCTGCGCGAAGCCGCCCGGGCCACCACGCCCGCCGCGCGCCTGTTCCGGCACCGGCGTCGTCTTCGCCTCGGCGATGTCGTCATCGTTCATGCGCAGCACGATGCGGCCGTCGAGCATGCGCACGGCGCGCGCGGGCTGCGTGAGCACGATCTTGCCCTGCAACTTGCCCTTGTACTTCTCGAGGTCAGCCGGCGTGTTGATCGGCGCGAGGACGACATCGGCCTGCACGGTGCCGTTGGTGCTCGCCGTCCACGATTTCGGCAGTCCGATGATCGGCATGATCTGCGGTTCGATCATGTGCGCGTGGAAGCGCACGAGCTGCCATCCCTTGCCGAATGCCCACGATTCCTCGTGAATCCCCGAGAGGCCCCACTCGCCGAACTTCTTCTTCGTCCAGTCGGCTGCCTGCCGGATGCCGGGGCCACCCGTTAGGCGCGGTCCGTACACGTCGGCGATCCACGAGATGTGGTCCATGACCTGCGAGCGCTGCAGCCCTTCGTCCTTGATGCGGGCGAGCGTCGCGTAGTCGATCTTCTCGGAGCCGGCCGATGTGGCCTGCGCGCGGACGTCCTGAGGCGCGATGCTGGTGGCGGCGAGAACGAGGGTGGTGTAGAGCGACAGACGTCGGGATGTGAGCATTCGACTCGTGTGGAGAGCTTATGGTGGGTGGGTCGGTTTCAGCGACAAGGGAAAGGTCTCGAATGGCGCAGCGTCCCGAAAGACCGACGCCTCATTCCGAGCGATTGCAGGCATCGCGCGCAGACTCAGGCATCGCGGAAAGGACGGTTTTACAGCGCGGGAACGCAGAACGCGCAGAACGGCGCTGGGCGCCGACGCAGAAGGACGCAGAAAACAGCCGGCCGGGACGTTGGGCGGCGCCAGGGCCTTTGAAAAAGGAGAACTGCCTCGGGACGCTCAGAGCCTCCCGAGGCAGTTCCTCTTCAATTCGCGACTCGTGGTGCGACGGCACTCGACGGCCACGTTCTGCGGCCTTCTGCGTCCGCCCGCGTTGCGGGCGTTTCTGCGCGTTCTGCGCTCCCGCGCTGTTATGGAACCATCGGTGCGTCGCTCGGCAGCACGCCGAACGTGAGGCTCGATGGCAGCGACTTGGAGTGGTGGATGCGCATCGTCGCCGGGCGGAAGTCCGACGCCTTCGCCTTGTAGATGTTCGGAACGAACGTCTGCGGATTGCGATCGATGAGTGGGAACCAGGTACTCTGCACCTGCACCATCAGCCGGTGGCCCGGCTTGAGCGTGTGGAAGACGTCCTGTAACGCGAAGTCGATCACCGTTGGTTCGTTAGGCACCATCGCGATCGGCTTCTCGTAGCCCTTCCGCCAGCGCGCGCGCATCACGTCGCCCTTGACGAGCTGTTGATAGCCGCCGAGCCGCACGCCGGCGACCGCGGAGGCGGAGTCGGGCGTGTCATCCGGGAAGACGTCGATGACCTTGACGATGTAGTCCGCATCCGTACCCGACGTGGATGCGCGCAGGCTGATCTTGATCGGGCCGGCGATGGTGAGCGGCTCGCTTAAAGGTTCCGTCTGGAACACGACGACATCCGGGCGCGTGGCGGCGAAGCGTTGATCGTCGATCGTATACTGGCGGTAATAGCCGAACGACGTTGCCGTCGTGTACGGCACCGCCTTCTTCGGGTCGCTGACGTAGCTGTCGAACGACGACGCTGCCGTCGGCGGCTCCCACGTCAGCCGGTTGTCGGTGTTGAGATAGATCGTACGTGCCGTCGCGGCTTTCGGCGGCCACGCGTCGTATCGGTGCCAGCGATTCGCACCCGTCTCGAACACGATCGCCTTCGCCAGCTCGGGCCCGCACTTGTCGTGGAGATGGCACATGAAGAACGGGAACTCGATGCTGTCCCGGTAGAACGGGCCGGTGTTCTGCCCCCACTTCATCGGGCCGAAGCTCGCGTTGTCGCCGCGCGACCAGTCGCCATGCGCCCACGGTCCCATGACGAGCGTCTTCTTCGTCCCCGCGCTCATCCGATCCATCGCGCGATTCCCCTCGAGCGGGCCTAACGGGTCCTCGGCGTCGTACCACCCGCCGACGAACAGCACGGCAGGCTTGATGTCCTTCAGATGTGCCTGGAGGCTGCGCTTCTTCCAGAACTCATCGTAGTCCGGATGGTCCATGATGGCGTTCCAGAACACCGCCTGATTCTTCAGCACCTTCTGACTGCCTTCCTCGACCGGCCCCATGTCCATGAAATACTTGTAGCCGTCCTGCGTGGTCGGCCGAGGCGACGGTCCGTAGTTCGTGACGGGGCCAGGCCGCGGACGATCGAAGTTCGAGAGGAAGTTGAACGTCTGCGCGAGCGTGAGGGCGCCGTTGTGATGGCGGTCGTCGCCCTGGTACCAGTCGATGAGCGGAGCCTGCGGCGACGCCGCCTTGAGCGCTGGATGTGCGTCCACCATGCCGGCCGCCGTGAAGAAGCCCGGGGCCGAAATGCCCCAGGTGCCTACGCGCCCGTTGTTCGGCGTGACGTTCTTCAGCAGCCATTCGATCGTGTCGTACGTGTCGCTGCTCTCGTCCACGTCCTTCGGGCCAGTCTTCTTCTCGATGTGCGGAGTCATGAACGCGTACGTGCCGTCCGACATGTAGCGGCCGCGCGTGTCCTGATAGACGAAGATGAACCCCTCGTCCTGAAAGCGCTTGCTCGGACCTAACGACGCCTTGAACGCGGTGTCGCCGTAGGGTGCGACGCCGTACGGCGTGCGACTCATCATGATCGCGTACGGCCGGCTTGCGTCGCGCGGCACGTAGATCGACGTGAAGAGCTGTGCGCCGTCGCGCATCGGGATCCGCACCTCACGCTTCGTGTACTTCGCCTTCACCTCGGCCACCTGATCCGCGGACGGTGCGCCGCGTTGCGCCGAGACGCTGGATACGACCGGTTGCGCGAGCGCGAAGGCGGTGATGACCGTGATGACGCGCGATGGACGACTGCGAAGCATCGTGGCAGGCATGGCGAAGACGTCGAAAGGTGGAACCGCCGATTTGATCAGTGCAAAAATGAACGACGCTACCGAAGCGCGCTCGCCAGAGCAGCCGGCCCCACGCCGCGGAAGATCGTCGCGTGCGTGAGATCGGTGCGCGGCGTATACACCCACGCGAGTTGCCGCGTCGGCACGCTGCGAAGCGACGTCGCGAGTCGCGCTGTCGCGTCAGCGATTTCCGTCACGCTCGAGCTGGACAGGTACAGCGTCCGCGACGCCGAATCATGGGCTTTCAGGAGCACCGCCGCTGAGTCGACGAGTGCGCCGCCGTTCCACCAGAGGCTCGGGTCGAGCGCAATGGAGTGGCGGAACATCGCCGGCTCCCGGAGAAACGTCTCCACCACGAACAGGCCAGCCAGCGACTCACCGACGATCGCGCGCTCCTCGGTCGTTCGATAGCGGGTGCGGATCGCGGGCATGAGCTCGTCGCGAATGAACCGACGGAACGCGGCCGAGCCGCCGACGCGTGACGCGATGGCGCTATCGGTGCCAACGCGGGTTGGCCCCGTGAGATCCCGGCGACGCTGGGTATTCGGGATGCCGACGACGATCACCGGCCGGATCGCACCTAACGCGACGAGCGAGTCCACGGTGTTCACGACGTGTGGAAAGTCTTCGTCGATGCCGCCGTCGGGCATGTACAGCACGGGGAAGCGCGTCGTGGCAGCGGCGTAGCCTGGCGGCACGTGGACGTTCACCAGTCTCGGTTCGCTGAGGGCGCGAGAGGATACGGTGAACGTGTCATGCGCGGGTACCCGGTCCACGGGCGTCGCGCTCTGCGCGCGGAGCGGCGCCGCAAGAAGAAGGACCGCGATCATGAGGGACAACACCGACACCGGATGCACTCTCCTGAACTGGGGATCGATCGTCGACTTCAAACGATACGGCGCGTTGCCCCTCGCTGGATAGCGTGGCTCAGAAGTACAGGTGCCCTTCGCGCGGATAGCGGGCGTGTCGGGAGATCGCGGAGTGGTCGACGGACGCGAACGCCTGTGCGGCGCCGAGTGCGGCGAGCACCGCGTCGATGGCGTCGCCGCCCGGGTCACGCATCATCACGCGACGGTCGCGCGGAGCTACCTGCACGAGGTCCGCGATGCCGGCGACGATCGTCCGGCGTGTGAGCCGCCTTCGCCGCGTGAGCGGGCCACCGGCTGGCTGCTTGTAGTTCTGATGCGGAAGCCCGAGCCGCTTGAGCGTCGACGCCGGGCACGCTTCGACGAGCACCCGGTTCGCCGAGTGCAGTCGATCGTACTGGAAGGGAAGGACCGCCGTCCCGCGGTCGCGGCGCAGCGGACGAAGCACGGCGTGCATGCCGTGGACGGTCTGGTAGATGATGCGGTAGTGGTACGGATCGAACGGCGCTCGCGCGTCGACGTCGGTCTGCCGGCGGATGTGCATGCGTTCTCCGAGCGCGAGCGCACGGCGGACGCACTCGAGTCCGAGCCCGTAGTCGTCGCCCCGGTACTCGCGCACGAGCGCGAGCTGCCGTGACCACCGTGAGCGGGCGGGGAACAGCTCCACCGGCAGCCCGAATGGGAAGTCGAAGGCCCACAGGGCGTCCGTCGTCTGCGCGACGAGCCCGACGAGGTGTGCCAATGCGGCGTCCCGCTCGGCCGTCCCCGCGAGTCGATCGAGGCGATGGAGCGCGCCTAACGTGAATGCGGGCTCGCCCGGCGATGCCGCGGGATCGAGCCGCGCGATCCAGGTGGTACGACCAGCGAGCCGCGCGCCGCTGAAGTCGACCCCGAACACTGTCCTGAACGCCCGAGCGGGCGTCCCCATCGATACTGCCGATACTGCCGATACAGCCATCGTCCTGCTCCCGTCCCTGCTCTCGGATTCGCCGTTGGCGAAACGTAGCAGCGGGGCAGGAAGGCGGGAGCGCGGCGCTGATCGGCCAGCCTGCCGCGCTCCCCGACGATCACTTCCCGTCGTACGCCTGCTGAAGCCGGTTCAGATCGAGCTTCTCCATCTGCATCAGCGCATCCATCACGCGCTTCGATTTCGTGCCGTCCGAGCTGCCGAGCATCTCCCCCATCGCGTTCGGAACGATCTGCCACGACAGGCCGAACTTGTCCTTCAGCCAGCCGCAGCGGTTGGTTGCACCGCCATCCGCCGAGAGCTTGTCCCAGAAGTAGTCGATCTCCTCCTGGGTGTCGCAGCCGACGAAGAACGAGACGGACTCGTTGAACTTGAACTGCGGTCCGGCGTTGAGCGCGAAGAACTTCTGGCCCTCGAGCTCGTACGCCACGGACATCACGTTCCCCTGCACGCGATTGACGGAAATGACCTTCGACCGCTTGAAGATCGAGGCGTAGAAGTTCATGGCCTCTTCGGCCTGAGTGTCGAACCAGAGGAAAGGCGTAATTGACAACATGGTCGGCTCCTGTGAGGGTGCATTGTGTGCGGCTTTGTCGGTAAGTCGGAGCCGAGATCCAGTTCTCTACATCACGTTTTCATCAGGTTTTCGGCGGCCCGTTCAGGGCATCGACGTACGCCCAGGCCCGCGTGCCCGAGCGCAGGACCACTTCCACCCGCATGTACTCCGGGATCTCATAGTCATCGGCCTTCTGAAGCTCATCCGGCGTGATGACCAGGACCATCCCCCGGACGGCGTCGGATGGACTCCCGGTGTATTGGGCGATGGAGTAGTGGGTCTTTCCGAGCGCCGCGGCGACCGCGGGGTCGGCGATGGCCAACAATCCCTGCTTGTATTCCGGGAGCGCGTCCGGTGTCCCTGTCAGCGCACGGCCGAACGTCGAGATCTGCACCGACTCCAACTGGAGGGTGCCATACGAGAAGAGAAGCTCCGTCCCTAGTCGCGCCATAACGCGTCCCTCAACTCCACGCGCAGGACCTTCCGCGTCGGCAGCCACGTTGCCCCGAGGACGACGGCGATGATGGCGATCGACACGAGCGCGCCGATGGTCACCGTCAGCAGGGGGCCCAACGGGAAGAAGTGTGTGGACGCCGCACCGACCGCCGCGAGAATCGGCGCGGCGATGATCGTCCCGACTCCGAGCTGACGCGCGCCCTGCGCGAGCAGCATCCGCGCGGCCACCGCGTCAGTGGCACCGAGCGCACGACGCACGCCGATCTCGCGCGTGCGCAGGCCGATGGACCGTGACATGAGGCCGTACGTTCCGGCCACCGCCAGCAACAGCGCGAAGATGAAGCAACCGCCGAACAGCTTCGTCAGCCCGCGCATGATGAGGCCCGACTTCGCGATCACCTCCGACGCGCGGTACACGAATCCTGGAACGAGCAGCGGATCGATCGTACCGAGGACCTGGTGCAGCGCCTCACGACCGGCGACCTCGACGCCGCGATGCCGCACGATGACGTCAGTGCCCGAGACGTCGGCCTGCAGTAACGGGACATAGATCGCATCGGGGCTTCGATCGCGCGACAGCTCGTTGCCGTACTGGAAGTCACTCACGACGCCGACGATGGTGCGCCACTGGAGCGTGTCGCCGACGCCGGCGAGTCGCAGTTGGTCCCCGATCGGTGATCGACCGCGCCAGTGCTGCGCGGCGAGCGACTGGCTGATCAGGACCACTGGGCTGCGCGTACCGTCGTCGCTCGGCTCGATGGGACGCCCCTCTACCACGCGCATCCCGAGTGTAGGCATCGCGCCGAGCGTCGCGAGGATGTTCGCGGTGGGCAGAGCGCTGGACGTTAGGCTGCCGCGGGTGGCGAACGTTCCATTGGCGCCGCTCTTCGCCGCCAGTCGGGTTCTGAGCAGCACGCTCTCGATTGCACCATCCTCGGCCAGCCGAGCGTGCGCCGTCCGGAAGACGGCCGCGCGCGCGTCCTCGGTCGTGAACCGCTCGCCGGTCGGTTCCAGCGAAACCTGCAGGACGTTTCTCGGATCGTAGCCCGGATCGATCGAGACGACCCGATGCGCCATCACGCCGGACAACACGCCGACGAACATGAGGACCGTTACCGCCGTCACCTGGGTCGCGACGAGGCGGCGGGCCAGTCGTCCCTCGCGCCGCGAGCCCGAGCGCGCGCTGCCATCCTGCATGACTTCACGGACGTTCGTGCGGGTGGCGCGGAGCGAGACCACGCTGCCGAGCACCGCGATGGCCACGGTGACGAATGCGCCGGCGCTCAGCAGCGTCACGCCATCCATCTGCCAGACCCACCAGAACGCCATGTTGCCTTCCATGTTCACGCGGGTCCATCGCGTGATCTCCTGCAGCGCCCACGCCGCGCCGGCCGTTCCGACGATCCCGGCGGTGGCACACAGGATGATGCCCTCCCACATCCCCTGCATGATGAGGCGGAACGTGGATGCGCCTAACGCAAGCCGAACCGCGGTCTCGCGAATGCGCTCGTTGGCACGCGCGGTGAGCAGCGTCGTGACGTTGACCAGCGCGAGGAGCAGGATGAGTCCGGCCAGCACGTTGAGCGAGGTGAAGACGAGTGTGCGCTCCTCACCGATCTGTGCAGCGGGAAACGACTCCACGGTCATCACTGTTCGCGCGGCGATCTTGCCGGACGTGTCACGGGCGGCGATCGATCGCTGGAGGAGCCCGGTGGCTTCTGCCGCGGCTTGTCGCTGCGATGCTCCCGGTGCCAGGCGGCCGAAGAGCGATACATAGTCCGAGCCCGGCAGCGTGATCGTTACGGTGGTCACCGGCAACGGGAGCCATGCGTCCTGTGTGACGGGGAATCCGAATCCCTCCGGCATGATGCCAACGATGCGCGTGCTCACGCCGTTGACGACGACCTGGCTGCCTAACGCCGACCGGTCGGCGCCGAACGCCACTTCCCACGTTCGATACGACAGGACGACCACCGGCTCCGCGCCGGGGGCGGCGTCCGAGGGTAGCAGCGCTCGCCCGAGCAGCGCTGGCGCCCGCGCAACCGTGAACAGTACCGGCTCGGCAACCGTCGCCGTCACGACGCGCGTCTCGCCTTCTCGGCCGAGCAGCACTTCGCGTTGCGTGTACGCTCCGAGATTCTGAACCGTCCCCATCGACGCGCGAAGTGCGGCCAGGTCCACGACGTCGAGCGATCGGACTCTGCCGTCCTCCTCGGCCATCAGACGGACGATGCGATCGCCGCCATCCAGCGGAAGCGGGCGCATCATGCCCGTGTATAGGAACGAGAACGTGAACGTGCTGAGCCCCAGCCCGCCCGCGAGCACGAGCACTGTGAGCAGCGTGAATCCCGGACTGCGCGCCAGGAGACGGAAGGCGTAGCGGATATCCTGGGCGTGTATCATGTCGATGCGGCGTGGTCTGGAGTGAAGGCGTTCGCGGAGCCCGGCGGCGAGCACGCTCGTGAGCTCGCGCATCACGAGTCGCCATGGCGTTTCTCGACGCCCGGCTCGGGCTTCATTGACCCGATGTGTGAACGTGATCCGCATGTCATCGCCCCATCGATCACGAAACTCCGACGGCAGGGCACGGAGTGCGAGGCGATAGGCTCGCGACCACCATGGTTCGTGATGCGCGTTAGGTGGCGTCATGTGCCTTCCGGCATCAGCCGCGCCGCGCGTGCCGCCGCCACGAGCTCGGCCATGCGCCGCGCCTCGACCGTGGCAGCGCGTCGTCCTTCCGCCGTGATGGCGTAGAACCGTCGGCGCTCGTCGTCGGTCGGAAGTGCGCGTCGCGG
>Ga0310810_10011781_pt1 | contig 10231 bp, 9 predicted proteins | sample NCmetagenome_FD_207641 | JGI IMG/M metagenome (GOLD analysis project Ga0310810, IMG submission 207641) | Soil microbial communities from experimental microcosm in Duke University, North Carolina, United States - NC | ecosystem: Engineered > Artificial ecosystem > Soil microcosm > Unclassified ...
GCCGTCGCTGAACGCGCCGGCGCTCGCGCCGGCACCGCGGAAATTGAACCGCAGGACGGCGCAGCCGATCCGGGTCAGCGCCTTCGCGGCCTGGTAGACGACCTTGGTGTGCATCGTGCCGCCGTATTCGGTGTGCGGATGCGCAAACACGACCGCGGCCCGCACGCCACGCTCGTACCCGCGGCTGACGATCCCGTCGGCACCGAGGCTTCCCGCCGGCGACGGTTCGTCGAGCAGCGCTTCGAGGCGTCCGGCCGATCCAGAGAGTTCGAGGGCCGGCATCACGCCACCTGGTCCGGCTGAAACTTCCCCTGACCGTTCTCGCCCGGCCGAAGCCGGACACTACGTACGAAGTCGTGGACGAGCGCGGCAAAGGCGTCCGGCCGCGTCATCGTGCCGAGATGGCCCGTGCGCTCGAGGATGGCGCCGCGCGCTCCCGCGATCAACCGGATGTAGTCGGACGACGTCCCCGACACGACGTGATCCATATGAGGCTCGCCGGTCACGACCAGCGTCGGCGCTGTCACGCGGCCGCAATCGGCCATCGCAGAGACCGGGTCGATCATCCGCGCTCGGGCGGCCATCGCGGTCAACGGAGGCGGCGCGGTCATCAGCGTGCGCAGGGCCTCGAGCCTGAAGGCCCACCGCGCTCGCCGGTCGGGGAGCGCGGACAACAGCTCGGCCCGAAGCCGCCACGGCGCCTCAGCCAGGAACAACGGCCCAAACACCCGCGGCCAGCGTGTGTACGTCACGTGCCGAGGTCTCAAATGCCATGCCGGCCCGGGCGTCGACACCAGGACGAGCGCCGATGTTCGAGCGCTCGCCGTGGCGGCAAACCTGAGAGCCACTCGGCCGCCGAACGAGACACCGCAAACGATCGCGCGATCGATCTTCCGCTCGTCGAGCGCGCGCCCGACTTGATCGGCGTACTCGTCGATTGAGTTGCCGCGCAGTGAGAACGTCACCACGCGAAAGTGGACCGAGAGGGCGTCGACGGTGCGGCCCATGTATTCCCAGCGGCCCTGAACGCCCGGCACGAGCACCAGCGGTTCCATCATCAATTCCGTAGCGGCTTGCCGGTTTTCAGCGTGTGCTGAATCCGCTCGAGCGTCTTCCGTTCGCCGCACAGCTTCAGAAACGCCTCCCGCTCCAGATCGAGCAGGTGTTGTTCGCTGACGGTCGTCTGATGGGGCAGTGCGCCGCCGGCGAGAATGTTGGCGAGCGCTCGTCCGACGACGGCGTCGTGATCACTGATGCGGCCGGCGCGCCACGCGAGGTGGACACCCAGCTCGAGCGCGGCCCGGAGGCCCTCGCCACCTACCAGTATGCCCGTTCGGGGCATTGGCCGCTGATAGCCGTCACGGACGCGCTCGAGCGCCAATTCCTTGGCGTCCGCCAGGAGCCGCTCGCGATTCATCGTCGTCCGATCGGTGCCGTCGAGAAACCCAAGCCGCCGCGCCTCCGCGGCGCTGGTCGAGACCTTGGCGAACCCAATCGTTTCGAAGACGCGCTGCACGAGCGGCAGCAGGTCCGCCGAGGTCTGCAAAACCCCGTCGACGGCTCGCGCCAGCATCTCCTTCGTGCCTCCGCCGCCCGGCACGAGGCCGACGCCCACTTCGACGAGTCCGATGTAGCTTTCCGCCGCCGCCTGCACCCGGTCGCCGTGAAGCGCAATCTCGCAGCCGCCTCCGAGCGCCAGACCCGCGGGCGCGACGACGACCGGCACGTCGGCGTAGCGAAGCGCCTGGGTGGAGTCCTGGAACGCGCGCACCATCATGTCGATCTCGTCCCAGTTGCCTTCCTGCGCCTCGAGCAGGACCAGCATCAGATTCGCGCCGGCCGAAAAGTTCTGCGCCTCGTTGCCGACGACGAGCGCTGCGAAATTCGCCGCCGCCTCCTTGACGCCGGCGTTCAACATCTGGACGGTATCGCCGCCAATCGCATTCAGCTTCGAGTGGAACTCGACGCACAGCACGCCGTCGCCAAGGTCGACGAGACTCGCGCCGGCGTTACGCCGGACCGTCCGCTGTTGGGTTTTGGCAGACTCGAGGATCAGCAAGTCGGGGCCAGCCGGAGGAAGCGCGCCGGCGCGAACGCGCGAGCGTCCGGACGGGAAGGCAGCAGCGAGCGCCTCGTGCGGACCGATGGCGTCCACGATCTCGAACGGTCCCAGCTCCCAGCCAAACCCCCATCGCATGGCGCGATCGACGTCGTCGATCGAATAGGCGATGTCCGGCGCGACACGTGCGGCGTAGACGAGCGTGGGCGCGAGGGTGTCGCGCAGGAACTGGCCGACCTTGTCCTTCCCGACGAACAACGTCTTGATTCGGGCGCCGGGGTCTTCGATCGATCGCGCCGCCTCGAGCGACGGCAGGCGCGCGGGCTGTTTCGGCCGGTAGGTCATCGTCGCCGGATCGAGCGTCAGGATGGACGCCGCCTGACCGGCGCCGGCGCGCTCGCGCTGGTAGAAACCCTGGCCCGCCTTCTCGCCGACCCAGCCACGCGCGACCAGCGCTTCGATGAGCGGCGGCAGCTCCAGCTTCAGATTCCTGGCGACGTGCGCGAGCACGTCGATACCCGCGATGTCCATCGTGCGGAACGTCGCGCTCTTGGGCCGCCCGAGCGCGGGACCCGTGATCGCGTCGATTTCTTCGATCGTGTACTGACCGGACTCCAGCGCCCGCAGGACTTGCACGACGCCGTACAACCCGAGGTGGTTGGCGATGAAGTTCGGCGAGTCCTTCGCGACGACGACGCCTTTGCCGAGACGATGGTCGGCAAACCATCTGACGCGCTCGACGACCGCCGCGTCGGTGTCAGCGGTCGGAACGAGCTCGAGCAGGTGGAGGTACCGTGGCGGGTTGAAGAAATGCGTGCCGAGCCAGTGCCGCTTGAACTCCGCGCTGCGGCCCTCGGCAAGCGCGGCGATCGGAATGCCCGACGTGTTCGAGCTGACAACCGTCCCTGGACGCCGTACCTTTTCCACCGATTCGAGCAGCGCGCGCTTGATGTCGATCTGCTCCACCACCGCTTCGACGATCCAGTCGGCGTCGGCCAGATGGGGCAGCTCCGTGTCGAAGGCGCCGGTCGTGATCAGCGCGGCGGCGTCGGGCGTGAAGAACGGGTCGGGCTTCAGCGAGCGCGCCCGCTTCAGTCCGTCGCGCGCCGCGTCGGCGGTGACGTCGAGCAGCAGCGCCGGTATGCCGGCGTTGGTCAGGTGCGCGGCAATCTGTGCGCCCATCGTGCCGGCGCCGAGGACGGCGACCGACCGGAATGCGGACGGCACGATCATCGCGCGCGCGCTCCGTTCAGGAACAGCTCGACGACGGTGTCGGCGTCCGCCTCGAGGGCGTAGCGGCGCCGGCTCAGGATCCAGTTGGTCGCCATCTCGTCGAGCGCGCCGAAGAAGATTTTCGCCGCGACCGTCGCCTTGATGTCGGTACGGAAGATTCCGGCGCGCTGGCCGTCGGCGATGGCGTCGCGAATCAGCCCCAGATAGTCGCGCAGCAGTGTGGCGGAGAAGCGCTCCATGAACTTCGTCGACTGTCGCAACTCCACCTGGAAGACGATCGCGAGGTTGCGATCGCCGCCGAGGCGCGCGAGGTGGCCGCGGGCGAGGCGGCGTAGTCGCTCGCGCGGATCGTCGAGGTCGGCGACCGCCGCGCGTCCGAGCGTGAGCCCTTCCCGCATGCTGCGATCGAAGATCGAGACGAGCAGGTCGTCCTTGCTCTTGAAATACAGGTAGACCGTGCCGGCCGCGACGCCGGCGGCGCGAGCGATGTCGGCGACCTGGGAACTGAAGAAGCCGCGTTCGGCGAAGACGTCAATGGCGGCGCGAAGGATCGCGTCGCGCTTCGGTCCGGGCGTCGAATCGCGACGCGGAACGGCAGTGAGCGCCACTGAATGAATGTTCATTCAGTGGTCGCGGCGTTGTCAAGAACGCGAGCGGACCTAGACGGCGACCGGTGACGCGGGAATCGAATGCGGTAGCGTCGGCGACGTGCGGGGGGCCGACGAGATCTCGCGATCGCCTGGCAGTAGCCCGAGTACGACCACGCTCCACACCACGACCATGCCGAACAGGAGAGTTAGCCGCGCAGCTCGCGCGCGCGACGATAACTGTAATCGGTTTGATGCTTTCATCTCGCGTGTGCACGGTGCAATGGATGCGCCTGGCCGATATTGCTCAAAAGTCACGATCTTCGCGCGGCGGCACCGAGCCATGTGACAAAACATGGCACAGATGTCTGACAAATCATTGCCTTTTCGGGTGCGGTCCGAGGACTTCGGCTAGCGCCAGCGCGTGAGGATGCTGTCGCGGTCGAAAATCGCCACGCTCAGGAGCACCAGCAGCACCCAGACGCCTACCAATCCAAGACCGAGCAGGGCCAGCATCGTAGACGACAGCCAGAGCGCGCCGGTGAACTGCGCGACCAGGACCGCCGCGAGCGGGATGATGATGAGGTCGTTGACGCGCGAGGAGATGATGATGGCCGATTGCAGCGACACGAGCGCGGCGGCCGGCCCCACCCAGATCGCGAGCATGGCCGTACGCAGGCTCAGCATCGCCGCCGCCACGCCCGGCGCGGCCGTCGCCACGATGCCGCCGAGGTACAGCCCAAGTCCGGCCAGCGAGATCACGAGGGTCGGCAGCAGCGCGCCCAGCATTTTGGCGACGAGCAGCTCGCCGGTCGACACTGGCGTCGCCAGCAGCGGCTCGAGCGTGCGTGCCTGCTTTTCTCCGATCACGGCATGCGCGGCCAGCGCCATCGCGCCCGTGATCGGCGTCAGCAGGAACAACAGGAGGAACTGCTGAAAGAGAAAGAGCTGGACGCGTGCGCTGGGCGTCAGCGACTCGTGCCCAACCGCCACCCCGCTGACCTTGACCAGATCGGCGTCGCTGCCGAGCTCCTGCCCGGTCAGCATCGGGATCGCCACCGCGATGCCGAACGGCAGTACCAGCGACAGGATGGTGATGAGGCCGACCGGCAGCAGGGCGAGGCGGTTCCTCGACAGATCGAGCAGCTCTTTCGCGAGCAGCGCACGCACCCGCGCCATCGGCATCGCACGCTCGTCACCCAGCCCCATCAGCCCCATTTGTCCTACCCGGCCTGCCGGCTCATGAGGTGCAGATACGCATCTTCAAGCGCTGGCATCTCCGGACGCACTTCGACGACGCCGGCGCCGGCAGCGACGAGGGCGGCGACAATCGCCGGTGTTCGCTCTTCGGCGTCCACAACCTTCAGCACCAGCGCCGGCCCTTCGATCGTTGCCGCGGGATCGAAGCGGCGAAGGGTCTCGAGGCTGCGGGCGGGATCGCCGGTCACTCGAACAATCAGACGCCCGGTCGCCAACCGGCGGCGGAGCGCGGCGGGGCGGTCGATGGCGAGGAGACGTTCGTGGAGGACAGCGACGCGATCGGCGAGCCGCTCGGCTTCGTCCAGATTGTGAGTGGACACCAGGATCGCGCACCCCGCGGCGCGGCGCTCTTCCAGCAGGCGTCTGACACCACGGGTGATCTCCGGATCGAGCCCGGAGGTCGGCTCGTCGAGCAGCATTACAGGCGGCTCGTGGAGCAGCGCCCGCGCCAACGCGACTTTCTGGCGCATCCCTTTCGACAGTTCGGCCGCGCGCACCGACGCCTGTGGCGACAGCTGCAAGACGTCGATCACCCGCTCGATGGCGCGATCCGGCTGGGAGAGGCCGTACAGCGCGGCATACGTGCGGAGGTTCTCGCGCACCGTCAGTCGATCCCAGAGTCCCGGCGATTCGGTGAGGAAACCGATTCGCGCACGGAGTGTTCCGGCAGTGGCCGGTGTCAGCGGCACGCCGTCGATGACGACGCTACCGCTCGTCGGCGCGATCAGGCCGCCCAGCATCCGCATCGTCGTCGTCTTTCCGGCGCCGTTGGGACCGAGGAGGGCGACGATCTCGGACTTCGACACGTCGAACGATACGTCGGCGACGACGGCGCGAGCGGCGAACCGGCGGGTCAGGTGCTGTGCGGAAATCATGGGACGGGCAGGATGGGCAGGATGGGCGGCACGCGATTCGCGGAAGGGTCTTCCGATCCAGCCCCTCCAGCCTTTCCTGCCGGTCCCACCTCGAACTCGTACAGCCCGGGCGTGACGAGAAGACGGCCCTGCCTTCCGAAAAACAGGCTGTTCGGCGCGACGATGCCAGCGCCGTGGAACTGGACTGCGCGGATCTTGTCGCCGTCGGCATCGTAGACGTAGGTGTAGGGCACGACAAAAGAAATCCAGAGACGGCCGCTGTGGTCCACGGCCGCGGTGCGCACAGTGGGTCTGACCAGAGGGATTTCGCCTTCGCTCGTCTTCCGCTTCGGCCACGTCGTGGGCAGTCCGGCGACGACCGGATCGATTTCCAGACCCGCGACACGGCGTTCGTAGACCAGGGTCCCGTCGCGGTCGTACTTGCGGAACGCGGGCTCGCCGGCCTGAAACACGAAGAAGAAGCCACCCGACGGATCGACCAGCGGAATCCCGCTGTTGAGGGCGAGATGCACCTCCGGGTCGTCCTCGTGGCCCGTCCGACGAAGCGATCCGATCAGCCGGTTCACGCCGCCCTGCAGCGAGTACTCGGCAATCAACGCCCCGGTTTCAGGCTGCGACAGCAGGATGGATGTGCCGGTGTATTGCAGCGACCCGATGCCGTTCAGCACGCTGTTGCCGAGTAGCACCCGATCCTTGCTAGCGCCGCGCATCACGAAGCCGCCGACGCGCAATCCAGGCGCGGTGAAGATCTGGATGCGCTCGCGACGATTCGGCGCGTCGGCGACGACAAAGCTGCCGTCGGCCGCCACCGCGAAGGCGGTCGGATCGATGATGCGGCCCGCTTCCGCGCCGATCTGCACGATCTCCCACGAGCTCGATTGCTGTTCGTCGAGCCCATACACGGTATGGCCGCGGCGATCGAAGACGAAGTACTGGCCGGAAGCGGATTGCTGAAAGCCGGCGACCTCGCGAAACCGGCCGGCGACGTGCGCGGGCACGGCGCGCGATGAGCGGATGACGTCGGGTTGGATGGCGCTCAGGCCGATGACGAAGAGACTGGCACCGCCGAGCGCGCAGAGAACCCGGAGAAACATCTTGGCTCTGCGATCTCGGCGAACTCCGCGGTCAATATCTGGCGGTATCGCGGATGGCCTTCAGGATGTCGGACGACTGCGGCAGAATCGCTTCCTCGAGATCGGGGTGGTACGCCACCGGGGTGCTGCGCGCCCCGACGCGCCTGACGGGCGCATCCAGGTGCTCGAAGAGCTCGCCGGCAATCCGCGCGGCGATCTCGCCGCCAAAGCCGCACATCAGCTGGTCCTCGTGGGCGATCACGACGCGGTTGGTCCGCTTCACGTGCGAGGCGATGGTTTCCCAGTCGTACGGCACGATCGTCCGAAGGTCCAGGACGGCGGCGCTGATGTGATCCTTCTCGGCCTGCTGTGCCGCGAGCAGCGACCGCTGCACGAGCGCGCCCCACGTGATGACGAGCACATGGTCGCCTTCGCGTCGCACGCTCGCGCGGCCGAACGGAATCATGAAATCTTTGCCCGGGTATTCGCCCTTGTTGTAGGTCTGCCGGTACAGATGTTTGTGCTCGAGGAACAGCACCGGGTCGTCGCACCGGATGGCGGTGCGGAGCAGGCCGGCGGCATCGACCGCGCTCGACGGATACGCAATCCGGACGCCGGGGCAGTGCGCGAAGATGCTTTCGCCCGACTGGCTGTGATACGGACCGCCGCCGCGGAGATAGCCGCCGATCGGCACCCGGATGACCATCGGGCACGACCAGGTGTTCCCCGATCGATACCGCATCATGGTCATCTCGTCGCGAATCTGCATCATCGCGGGCCAGATGTAGTCGAAGAACTGGATCTCGACCACCGGTTTCAGCTTTCGCGTGGCCATCCCGACCCCGCGTCCGACGATGCTGGCTTCGGCGAGCGGCGAGTTGAACACGCGATCGTCGCCGTAGAGGCGTTGCAGACCGTGCGTCAGCTTGAAGACGCCACCCTTGCCTTTGACGAGCGGCAGCGCCTCTCTCTTGCTGGCATCCGCGACGTCCTCGCCGAAGACGACGATGCGGGGGTCGCGCGCCATCTCGTCTTTGAGCGTCCGATTGATCGCCTCGACCATCGTGTCGGGCTTGCCTTCGGGCCGCGCCGGCGTGTCGAATGCGGCTGACGTGGGATCGACATCGGGCGAATAGACCCAAAGCTCGGCAGTGGACTTGGGTGGTTTGGCTGCCGCCAGTGCTTTCGTCGCGGCCTCGTTGACCTCGCGTTCGACGTCGGCCGCCATGGCGGCCAATTCGTCGTCGGTCGCCACGCCATTGATCTTCAGGAATTCCGAGAATCGCGCGATCGGATCGCGGCGCGCTTCCGCTTCGCGCTCGGCCGCTGGCTTGTAGAGCTTTTCGTCGTCCGACAACGAGTGCGAATACGGCCGAATCACATGCGCGTGCACCAGTGCGGGACCGTTGCGCGCGCGGACGTAGGCCGCCGCTTCACGTTCAGCGCCTCCCAGAACTCGCCTTCGCTGGTCGCGCCTTCGCCGAGCGACACGTACGTGATCTCATCGTCGTGATAGCGCGATGCCCGATCGGGAATCTGCGGCACGCGGCTGTAGATGACGCCGGCTTCGGCGGCGCCGACGGCGTGCAGCACCTGTGTGCCGGTGGGGCTCGAGCCGGACACGACGTTGAATTTCGGGTGGCCCCAGTGCGACGGCATCTGGCGGCCGCCGGACGCGGGATCGTCCTTGGCGCCGACCGCCGCGAGCAGCATCTCGTAGGGCGTGATGCCGATCTGCAGGCACAGCGCGCGATCGCGGTAATAGGGGAAGAACCAGTCGTACCCCGGCTTCAGCGTCACGCCGGCGGCGGCGAGCACGGCCTCGTGGCCGGCGCCGCTGATCTGAAAAAAGATCTGGCTCTGACCTTTGAGCTGGATTTCCTTGTCGTCCAACTTGCGCGACAGGAGCATGCAGCGGTGGACGGCGAGCAGTTGATCGCGCGAAAGATCCGCGAAGGCGTGCGCTTCACGGTCTTTGAGGACGGCCTTCATCCAACCTCGAATTATAGCATCCGGCCTCCTTGGTATATGCTCGACCTCCATGAGCACCCAGACGGTTCGCCTGCATCGATGGGACGAAATCGCGCTCGAAAAAGTGACCGAAATGCTCTCGCGGAAGATCATTACCGGCGAGCGCGAGATGCTCACGCAGATTTACTTGAAGCGCGGCTGTCTCGTCCCGAACCACTCGCACGAAAGCGAGCAGATGACGTACGTGCTGCAGGGCGCGCTCAAGTTTCTGATCGGCGGCGAGGAGATTACCGTGCGCGAGGGCGAAGTGCTCCACATTCCGTCGTGGGTCGAGCACCAGGCGGAAGCGCTCGAGGACACGCTGGAGATGGACGTGTTCAGCCCGATCCGTCAGGACTGGCTCGATCACACCGACGACTACTTTCACAAGTGAGGCGGGCGCGCCCGCCGGTGCGCGTGAGACATCACCATGATGTTAGGAATTCTCTTTGCGATCATCTTCGGCTTGATCGTCTGGCTGATCGCCGCCTACAACCGGCTGGTGTCGCTCCGTAATCAGGTGGCGAACGGATGGCGGCAGATCGACGTGCAGCTGAAACGGCGGCACGATCTGATTCCGAACCTGGTCAATGCGGTGCGGGGCTCGATGGATTTCGAGCGCGACACGCTGACCGCCGTGATGGAGGCCCGCGCCAAGGCGCTGACCGCGACCGGTCCGGCCGACGCCGCGCAGAAGGAAGGGCAGTTGTCGCAGGCGCTCGGCCGGCTGATCGCGGTGGCCGAGAACTACCCGACGCTCAAATCGAACGAGAACGTGAAGATGCTGATGGAAGAACTGTCGGCCACCGAGAACAAAGTCGGGTTCTCGCGGCAGTTCTACAACGACATCGCCACGAACTTCAACACCGCGCAGCAGGTGTTCCCGACCAACGTGCTCGCCGGCAACTTCGGCTTCAAGCCCGCGGAGCTCTTCGAGATCACGGACGCGAAGGATCGGGAAGTTCCAGCGGTGGATCTCTCTCGCAGGTAGGACTCGACACAAAGGACACCATGGACACCAAGGCAGAACCCTAAGAGGTTTTCCTTGGTGTCCTCTGTGTCCTTAGTGGTGATCCAACGGTGAATCTGTACGAGCAGCAGCGATCGAACCGTCGGAAGACGTGGCTGATCATG